>Ga0079224_100014812_pt1 | contig 10902 bp, 4 predicted proteins | sample Stecom2015_FD_80414 | JGI IMG/M metagenome (GOLD analysis project Ga0079224, IMG submission 80414) | Agricultural soil microbial communities from Utah to study Nitrogen management - Steer compost 2015 | ecosystem: Environmental > Terrestrial > Soil > Agricultural land | place: USA: Utah...
ACGAAGTGGCTTAACTATAAACAATCCTTCCAATCCATCAATCCTCTTCATGTCCATCCTTTAATCCTTAAATCACGGTTCAGACGGCAACAGAAGGACGAGACTAAACTTAATGGTACATCACCTTCATGGCAGAAAAACTTAAAAACGCTCCGGCTTCAGCCGGCGGGAAGTGCATTCGAAGGAGTTCAACGAGTGGCTTAACTATAAACAATCCTTCCAATCCATCAATCCTCTTCATGTCCATCCTTTAATCCTTAAATCACGGTTCAGACGGCAACAGAAGGACGAAACAAAACTTAATGGCGCATCACCTTCAGGGCAGAAAAACTTAAAAACGCTCCGGCTTCGGCCGGAGGGAAGTACATTCGAAGGAGTTCAACGAGTGGCGTAACTATAAACAATCCTTCCAATCCATCAATCCTCTTCATGTCCCTCCTTTAATCCTTAAATCACGGTTCAGACGTCAACAGAAGAACAAAACTAAAACTAAATCGCGTACCATCTTCCGGGCAGAAAAACTTAACAACGCTCCGGCTTCAGCCGGAGGGAGTACATTCGAAGAAGTTCAACGGGCGAAGTATAATTCTTGCAGTTGCTGCGTTCCTGGATGAGTATCCAATTCAATCACGTTTCTTCCCTCCTTTAGAGTCTTCTCGACCTCGGTACGTGAATTATAAATTAGAAATTCAGCAATTATAAATTCCTGCTTGCAGTGAATAGGCTTAATTCAATTTAGTGGGATAACCACAACGACTTTCGTTCCCGCCGCCACGCCATCGTTAACGAGATCGATGAAGGTTATGCCCGCCTCGGTATTTCGCGACTTACCGTATTGTTCGAGGCGCTGGCGCGTGATGCCAATCGCTGCTGATCTGTGGACAGATTTCGTTTCATTAAGTGCATGCGCTGCTTCCCGGCCGATACCGTTGTCGGTGACTTCGCAAACGAGGACGTCGTCGCGGGTGAAGAAGTGTACCGTAATCATCCCTCCTTCCGGTTTACGGCGTACTCCATGAACGATGGCATTCTCCACAAAGGGTTGAATCAACATCGGCGGTATTTCCGTTGCCTCTGTGTCGATGGCCGGATCACAGGATATTTTATACTCAAACTTTCGGCCCGTACTAAGTTGTTCAAGGTCGAGGTAGTTTTCAAGCATCAATATCTCGTTTGAAAGCGGGATCAATTCTTCACGTGCATTTTCAAGAATCTGACGCATCAGCTTTCCAAACCGTCCCAGGTAGCGCTTTGCAGATTGGTTATCCTGCGCAGCGATGAGGCCCTGTATTGAGTTCAGGCAGTTAAAAATGAAGTGCGGGTTCATTTGCAGCCGCGACGCTTCCTGCTCCAGTTGGAGAACGCTGTTTTCCAGCATCAGGCGCTCCTGAACAATCCGATTGCGGGCCTCAACCTGCCTGAGGCGAAGTTTGAATATGAACCAGATCACAACTGCGAATGCCGCGATCACAAGCGCACGCACCCACCACCATTCCCACCACGGTGCAGCTATGGTAAACGCAAATGAAGCAGGATCCGTCCACCCTGCCCCGGCGGATGCCATCACTCTGAAGGTGTAACTTCCGGGAGGCAGATTTGAAAACACAGCTTCTCTCTCAGTTAGTGCAGGTGACCATTCACGGGAGAAGCCTTCCAGTATCCACCGATAACGCAATGCCTCCGGGTTGGCGTAATCAACACCCGAGAAAGAGAAAGTTATATTGTTTTGATCATAAGGCAACGTGAGGTTAACAGGTAACGGGAACCACGACGTAACAGAATCTCCATACGGCGTGTTTTCGATCTTCTCGAAAAAGAGTTTCATTCCTGTTACGTGTACCGGCGGCGCGGGACGTGTTTCTCCCTGCCCACGCGGATTGTAGCGCACGAGTCCGTTGACGGTACCAAACCATAGTGTGCCCTCGCCATCCACACATGACGCCTTTCGAAACACTTCGCCACCCCGGAAACCTTCTCGCTCACCGAAGTGGCGCACTACTGTTGATGCATACTTATCTGAAAACGAAACCCTGACTACGCCGCGTTCCGTACCTGCCCACAATTCACCATCGCTGTCGAATACGAGGCTGTAAACACGACCCGGCGCCATACCGTCTTCGCTACCGATGTAACGTACCCCACCATCGCCCATCATCGCAACTCCTGATGACGTTGCTGCGAAAACAATTCCGTCGTGTTCAACCAGGCAATGCACCGCACCCTCGAGGTGTGCCACGCGTTCCAACTCATTCACTGTCGTTGAGTCATTACTTATGACAACGCTGTGAATTCCATCCGAAGTAGCTGCCAGCAACGTATGCGGCCCACGCCAAATAATGTCGTGTATCACAAGATTGGAAGGTGCAGTCACAACCTGCGTGTGTATCAGCGTATCGTTTGCGATCTTCGGACTAAATAACTTATCACCGTTCGCAAGCCAGGCGTCGCCTTCGGGGGAAAACGCAATACTGGAAACGGCATTCACTGGCAAACCATCCTCGGTTGTATAGTGCAGTGTCTGATCCTTCCGGAAAACAAAGAGTCCGTCGTCCTCGGTGCCAATCCACAGACTGCTGTCCGGAGCATAACGCATGGCCAGCACCTGCGATGAAGTAAAGCCATCGCGTTTATTTAGCAATGAGAAGCTGCGTCCGTTATAAACGGAAGCACCACCCAGCGACGTACCGCATATTACGTTGCCGTTCAATGCAACAATTATGCTGCGCACTTCTTTCCCAAGTTGATCGACAGGACCGTAATGAATGAACGGTTCGCGAAACATCAACGAAAGGCCGCGAACAGACCCCAGCCAGATGTTTCCATCGCGGTCGGCAAGCACGCTCGTAACGCGGTTACGGCCCTGTCCGGGAAAAGGATTGTGGCGCGTGAGCTGACCGTTGTGATAACGGATGAGGCCGTCATCGGTGCCGAACCACCATTCTTTTTCAGAGAGCCGTGTAATTGCTGTGATCGGTGTACCTGCCAGCGACGCCAACGGTTGAGGTATGCTTATCATTCCGTTATCGTAAATGCATATGCCTTTGCTTGTGCCTATCAGGAATGTTCCGCCGGGACCACGTTCGATGGTGTTGACTTCATTGGAAGGCAATCCATGTGAAGCGTCTACGGTGACAATCTGATCATTGTCGTATCGGACAACACCCATCGAAGATGCAGCAAGAAGAGTGCTTCCACCGGACTGGGTAACGTCGTTAAACCGAATTCCGCGAAAGCGATTATTTGCAGGTGAACTCAGTGTAACACCATTAAAACGAAACACACCCCGCTCGCGGGAGCAAATAGCGACTTCACTCCCACCCGCGTTACTTACACCGGTAATTGCGTCCTCCGTGAGAAAAGCCTGCCTTGCAAAAGCGCGACCGTCGTATGCGTACAACCCCTTTTCGGTCCCGATCCACAACGTTCCTTTCTGATCTTCAAACAGTGCAAGAATTGCTCCAAGGGGTGAATTATCGCCGGAGTGAGCCGTGAAGACGTAGCCATCGAATGAAAGGAGACCGTCCGTGGTGCCTATCCACATCAAACCACGCTGGTCCCGGAGTATCGTGTTTACACCACGTCCGGGAAATCCCTGCTCTGCTGTGTATTGACGGAAACTGAATGTTTGCGCTGCAGCGGAAAATGCTGCGAATATGAAAATGATAAGGAGCTGACTGCGCATCGGTGAACGTTCTTCAAAATAAGGAAAAAGTCACGGCATCACCTAAGGAACGGCGATCCCGTGACTCATTCAGAACGTTACATTTTGGTTTTAATTTTCTCAGGTATCGGCTGCGGCAGGCTGAAAGGCTGAACATAATACCGTTTACCGGTTGCCTTGAACAACGCGTTGGCTATTGCACCTCCCGTTGGAGGAAGAGCCGGTTCTCCTAATCCGGTAGGGCTTATTCCGTTGTCGACAAAGTGCACGTCCACTTCCGGAATTTCCTTCATACGAATGAGCTTGTACGAATTGAAGTTCTTTTGTTCAGGCTCACCGTCCTTGAACGTTAGCCTGCTGAACATGGCATGACCCATACCATCAACAACGCCACCCCTAACCTGCTGCAGTGCGCCGCTGAGGTTGACCACGATACCGCAGTCAGCAGCTACATGTATTTTACTGATTACGGGTTTGGCATCCTTCATTTCAACTTCCGCTACCTGCGCTACATATGAACGGTGCGAGAAGTAGACGCTGAATCCCTGGGCGAGATTTTTCTTCGTACCCCAGCCCGACTTATCTGCTGCAAGACGTATCACACTTTTCATTCGTGCGATATCATACCGGATGTCGCCTACCGGATTTTTCTCCGCGCGATCAAGTAACTCGAGCCGGAAGGCCACCGGATCCTTTTTCGCTTCTGTCGCCACTTCATCCAGGAAAGCCTGTTCCGCGAAAGCGAGGAAGTTCGTTATTGGTGCGCGCCACGCACCCGTTGTTATCGGCGACTTGTGTTCAATGGATTCAATCAATAAATGATCAACTGCTCCCGAAGGGAAATTATGTTCGCGGGTGCAATTACCCGCGTTGATACCAACTCCGCGAAGGTGATAGCCAACCATATTTCCTTTGTCATCCAGCGCGGCGCTAAAGCGATAACGCACTGCGGGGCGATAACTTCCTCCGGTCATGTCATCCTCACGCGACCACGTTACTTTAACAGGAGCTTTGATGAGACTTGAAAGTTGTGCCGCCTCCACAGCGTAGTCGGATTTCAGGCGACGGCCAAACCCACCGCCGAGCCGCGTCAATTCAAGGGTTATTTTCTTCGGATCGATGCCCAGTGTACTCGCGACTTCGTTGCGTGTAATATCCGGTAACTGGCAGGGACCAACTAATTCCACGCCATCCTCCTTTACATACGCAAAGAAGTTCATGGGTTCCATTGGACTATGCGGCAGGAACGGACACTGATACTCCCGTGTGATCACCGTCTTCGCATTCCTGAATGCAGTATCCGGATCACCATCCTTGCGCTTGACATATGACGGATCGGAATCACTGTTCAGCAGATCACTAAATATCCTGTCGTGGTCTTCCGAGCTTTCCAGCGCGCCATCCTTTTCATATTCGACTTTCAACGCCTTGCGCGCTTTCATTACCTGCCACGTAGACTTTCCCACTACAGCCACGTTGTTTCCAAACGTTACAACGTCAACGATACCCGGCATTGCTTTGGCAGCTGCTGCGTCGACAGATTTAATCTTTAATCCAAATGCCGGCGGATGCTGAATAACAGCGTCGAGCATACCTTCGCGGTACACGTCCAAACCGTAGAGGGGTTTGCCGGTTACCATTTCCCGGTTGTCGACATTGCGTATAGCCTTTCCGATCAGTTTGAATTCCTTCGGATCTTTCAGCTTCACATCTTCAGGTACCGCAAGTGCCGATGCTTCAGTAGCCAGTTCTCCATAGGTGAACTGTTTTCCTGATGCGGCATGAATAACCTTTCCGTCTGCTGTCTTCAGGGTATCCGGCGAAACGCCGAGACGCTTTGCTGCAACCTGCATCAACATATTTCGAGCCGTTGCTCCTGCCTTGCGCAGGCGTTCCCAGCTGTGCGGGATGGCACCGCTTCCTCCGGTAAGTTGTCGCTCAAAACGCGCGGTGTCGAGCGCAGCCTGTTTCACTACTACACGCGACCAATCCGCATCGAGTTCATCGGCAACAATCATCGGGAATGATGTCTTGATGTTCTGACCGAGTTCCGGATTTGGTGAGAATATGGTTACGACGTCGTCAGGCGAAATACTCAGGTAGCTGTTTAAATTGATGTCGCCTTCGGCAATATCTGCTGTTGCCAGCACACGCATAGGGTTTGCGTTTGCCCAGTGAAAGCCGAGTACGAGTCCGCTTCCTGCGGCGGCGGCGACTTTGAGAAAGTCCCGGCGCGATGTTTTCGGATTGATCGTCATGGCTTATTTCGATTTATTAGCTGCGACAACAATTGCTTCACGTATCCGGTGATAGGTTCCGCACCGGCAGATATTACCATTCATGGCATTTTCGATTTCCGCTACAGATGGCTTAGCCTTTTTGCTGAGAAGTGCTGCAGCGGTCATGATCTGCCCGGCCTGACAGTAGCCACATTGCGGGACGTCGATTTCGTCCCACGCGGTTTGCAGTGGGTGATTTCCATCAGCAGAAAGGCCCTCGATTGTCGTGACAGTACTCTTACCAACGGCAGACACCGGGAAGGTACACGACCGGATAGCATTTCCGTTCACGTGAACGGTGCAGGCACCGCACTGCGCGATACCACATCCGTATTTCGTTCCGACGAGGCGGAGATTGTCCCGAAGGACCCAGAGCAAAGGCGTGTCCGCCTCAACATCAACGGTATGCGTCTTACCGTTTACCAGTAGAGAGTATTGTGGCATATGATGGAGTTGGGTTAAAACCTTAAAGTACAAAATTCACGGGTGTCGCAACACGAAATTTACACGAGTTGCGCAATGACCGGGGCAGTGACAATTGGCGCGGATTGCCGGAGCGGTAACAGCAGTCAACGGTGCAGGGAACAAAAACTCCCCTCAGGCCTTGTTGAGCCAAATCCGCACGGTAGTTCCGAGGTCGGGTGTGCTTTCGATTTCAATACTTCCACCCAACGAATCAACCTGCGTTTTTACAAGGAACAACCCGACACCACGGCCCTCCACGTGGAAATGGAAGCGTTTGTAAAGCTGGAATATCTTGTCCTGGTTGTCGGGGCTGATGCCCAGTCCGTTATCAGCCACTGTGATGAGTACGCGCGAATCCTGCCGTTCTGATGAAATACAAACGTGTAGCTGCCGTTGCGGGTGGCGATATTTGATCGCGTTGCTGATGAGGTTGAACAAGATACTTCTTATGTAGGCGCGGATCGACATTATCACCGATACCTCTTCAAAACTGGTTCGGACAATGGCACTAGCCTGATCAACTTCGTCCTGCAGATTACTCAACACGCCTGCAACCTCCTCGTCGAGATTCACTGGTGAAAAGATTTCCATCGAGAAGGTACGTATGTCAAGTATTGTGCTCAGTTCGCGGAATACAAGATCAAGTTCCTGGCTTGACGTCCCTAGCCTGTCAATGATAGTTCTGGTTTCTGATGAATCGCAGTCCTGCATTTGAATCAGCTGACATAATCCGATGATACGCGCTACGGGAGCCCGCAGGTTGTGAGCCGTGACAAAGGAATACTGTTCGAGCTGCCGGATGTGTTGTACCAATTCCGCAGTGCGTTTTTCGACTTCCTGCCCGAGGCGTGCATTCTGGCGCTGAATTTCATCTTTTTGTAAACCAATGATAGCGTTCACCTCTGCGAGTTTTTTGTTTTGAAGCGCAATTGCGTCGTGTTGCTGGCTGATTTCTTCCTTTTGTTGATGAAGTTTTTCATTCAGGCTCTGCAACTCTTCATTCATTGCAACGAGTTCATCGTTTTTTTTCTCGACCAGCGACTTCTGTTCATTGAGCAGCTTGTTGTCATTCTGCTTTTGATAGATGGTGTAACCGAGACCTGCGAACGACAGAATGAACAGGCAGATGATTCCCAGAAAAGTGTTCCGCACATTGATTTGTTTCTCCGCTTCCAATGCTTTTTCCTTCTGCAGTAGCGCCAGCTGAATGCGGTGTCGTTCAGCTTCGAATACCTGCCCCACATTGTGATAAGCTTCAGACATGGCCAGGTGGCCGTCTTTTACAACGGTCTCGGTATAGTTATTCCTGTCTACAAGCCGCGGCCGCAATAATTTAGCCTTCACAGTTACATTTCCACGGCTAAAAATCGTTTCCGCGTCTACTGACTTACCCGCTGCAAGGTCCATGGCAATCTCAGCGGCGGAATATGCCAGCACCTTGATCGGTTTGTATATCGTCATTGCCTGGCTCCCGCTGATGATATTGCGGATCGCGCTCAGGTCGGCATCCTGACCGCACACCTGAACCTTCCCGCGAATATCACCCGGCATTGCCTGAATGAATCCGTTTGCAAGTGCGTCGTTGCCGGCAATCACAACATCAGGAGCCGGATTTCCTTCTGCAAAGTAGTGGCTGCCAAACTCGTACGCGGCGATTTCACTCCAGTTATTTTGCGTGTGGTCTGCCAGTATTGTAATGTCGCCCTTGTCAATATAAGGTTTGAGCACTTCCATCAGTCCCTTACGCAGCAGAATGGCGTTGTTATCCGTAGGCGGGCCGTTAAGCAATACGTACTTCCCTTTGGGAACACGTTCAGCGAAGTATCGCCCCTGCATGCGACCTACTTCTTCATTGTCATATGAGATATAATAATCAACGTCCTTGCTGACCACAAGCCGGTCATAGGAAAGCAACGGTATACCTGCTTCTTTGCACAGTGCTGCGACTTCGGCGGCCCTTTCACCGTCGAGCGGAACCATTACCAGCACGTCGATGCCGTCTGCGATCAGTTTCTTTGCCATCGCCACCTGGCCCTCGTGTTCGTATGCGAGCTCCATAATGGTCTTCCCGCCTAGTTCAGTAATGCGTTCGGAGAACAGCTTTTGATCAAGATACCACCGATCGCTGACGAAAGTGCCCAGCAGGAACCCGACGCGCTGTGCCATAAGCGCGTGGCCGAGCAGAATGAACAGACATACGAAAAATGTCCGGCGCGAAAACAACATAATCAGTGCGTCAGGTTGTACCCAATGTAAATAATTTTGGCCAACGCACCATCCGCCGATCACGGCAGGGGTACCTGATTTCTAAGAGTGTAACCGTTCCCACAACGCCATGGGTATCGTATTTTTGCAGAATACGACAGATTTCTTACCTCACGATTTTCGATATTCAACGTCGTAGTTTCGCGAAAGCTTTTAAGAAAACCATAAAACAAAAAAGGACTGCTCATTCGGAGCAGCCCTTTCTGAAGAATTGTGCAATTGCGGTTATTCTTGTTTCACCGTTTTAGCCTGAGGAACTGATTCGAGTTCGATACGCTCTTCTTTTTCGTATCCGAATATCTGATCAAGTGTCAGTTGCTGAACCTTTCCATACTGATTCAACTCCTTGAAGTTGACTTTGTCCTTGCTGCCAATAAGTACCACGTTGTAAGAATTGTCCTTCAGGTATTCCTGCTGGAATTTCTCAACATCATCCAGTGTGTACTGTTGTACTTTTTCGTAGATATCCTTGCGCACGTCGTAATTAAGGCCACGTTTTTTGGCTGACTCATACGAGAAGAGGATTGCCGTTTTGGTGATGCGTTCACTTTCAATCTGATTCAGGATCGCGTTCTTAGCAACCTCAAATCCATTGTCGGAACGCGGGAAGTTGCGCACGAGGCCCAACATCGCTTTCATGGCCTCCGGTTGTTTGTCGGCCTGCGTTCCAATGTAGGCAAAGAACGTATCGTCGTCATCAGCATGCCCTGCAGATCCATAGCTGGCGAACGCAGAGTAAGCCAAACCCTGTGCCTCACGCAATTCCTGGAATACCGGCGAAGCCATGCTCGAACCGAAGTATTCGTTGAATAAGCGGCTGATCGGCAAACGCGAAGCATCAAACTGGCTGCCTTTGTTCAGGAAAATAATTTCTGCCTGAACCATATCGTAGTCTGTCCAGTAGACCTGCGGAGTTGCGTTATCCTGCATAGCGAATTTCACACGCTCCGGCGCAGGTTTAAGCCGATCCGGTAATGTATGATTCTTTTCAAGCGTGGCCAGCAGTTTATCTTCCGGTTCCGGTCCAAAATAAAGAACGCGATGTTCCGTCTTTGTGAAATCGCGAATGATTTCGATCAGCTCATCCGGCTTCAACTCGCGAAGTTGTTTATTTGTTAGCACATTGGTAAACGGCGAGTTAGGACCATAGAGACCATAATTCATCAAGCCGCTGAACATGATGGCCTGCTTATCCTTCTTCAGGTCTTCGCGCTTCTTGAAGATACCGTCAACCATTTTCTTCATGGCTTCTTCGTCGGCCTTCGGACTCGCGAGCAGTTTTTCAAACAAGGCAAGCGATTCGTCCATCGTTTCTTTCAAACCCTCGAGGTAAATGTAGGTCTGATCCTGTGATGCGTTTACGCCGAAGTTTGCACCGAGCCGATAGAATTCTTTTTTGAAATCTTCGGCCGTCATTTCCTCTGTTCCGAGGTATTGCAAATATTCGATGGCCACCTTGATCTTCGGATCGTTGTTGCTGCCTACGTCAGATAGGTAGAACAATGTGTAAAGATCGTTCTCTTTGTTCTGCGTGTAAAGCACTTCCACGCCCTTGCTCATCTTAAGCTTTTTGATGTCTTTATCGTAGTCGATGAACACAGGCTGAAGTTTCTCCACCTTCTTTGAAGAAATAGCTTCGTGGAATGGTGATTTGTTCTCCTTGTTCAGGGTCACTTTGGTGATGGCAGGCTTCGTTACCTGTTGTGCATTCGGATCCTTACCAGTGCGTTTGTAAACAATCGCGTAATTGTTTCCATAGTGTTCATTCGCGAACTTCACGATGTCTTCCTTCGTGTATTCGCGCAGGCGGTCGATACGCGCGATGTAGTCGTTCCACGGAATATCATTCGTAAATGCCATGACGAGGTCGTTGGAGCGTGACCAGTTGCGTTGTGATGCACGGATCTGGCTCTTCTTTAGATCGTTAATCGTTGCTTCAACCAGCCAGTCTTCAAATTCCCCTTTTTTCAGAAGTTCAATCTGTTCGAGAAGGAGATCGCGGACTTCATCCAATGTCTGACCTTCACGTGGACGCCCCTCGAACGTATGAATACAATAGTCATTCATTGCATCTACGTATGAGCTCGGTTCAATGACACGCTGCTGTTGCTTCAGGTTAATATCGATCAATCCGGCTTGCGAATTTGCAAGAATCATGTCACAAAGAGTGAGCAGATCATAATCGCGCGAGCTGCGTCCGTTGAAGCGGAAGCCAATGTTAACCCATTCCGC
>Ga0079224_100014813_pt1 | contig 10902 bp, 11 predicted proteins | sample Stecom2015_FD_80414 | JGI IMG/M metagenome (GOLD analysis project Ga0079224, IMG submission 80414) | Agricultural soil microbial communities from Utah to study Nitrogen management - Steer compost 2015 | ecosystem: Environmental > Terrestrial > Soil > Agricultural land | place: USA: Utah...
GAAATACGTAAATTCCTTTTACCGTCATCAAAACCCAAAAAGTCAGTATTACTTGTCTCGGAAGTTAAATAGTCATCATTAAAATGCATGGAAGAATTATAGCCTCCACCAATTGTTATGCTATATTCACCTTTTGTTGGTATATCCTTTGTGATCACATCTACAAATCCCCCGGTAAAATCAGCAGGTGATTCAGCCGTGAAAGACTTTACTACCTGTATGTTATCCAGGATAGAGGTTGGGAATAAATCCAGTTGTAAAGTATTCCTATCCGGGTCAAGGCCGGAAATATCCATTCCATTTAAAATAGTTTTGGTGTAGCGGTCGCCTAACCCCCGTACATATACATACTTTCCGCCAACTACTGATACACCTGGAACTGTTTTTACAGCCGCAGCTATATCGGTCGCACCGGTTTTTTTAATACTCTGTATGGAAATTCCATCCAGTAACTTTACTGATGCTTTTTGAAGCTGTAGTACCGATGATTCTGTATTTCTTCTTACTGAAGTGGTAACCACAACTTCGTCCAGGCTGTTAGTTAATATATTGAGAGTAACGTTTAAAGTGAAATATTGATTGCTTTTTACTTCTACCCCCGTAATTTCTTTAGTTTCATAGCCTACAAAGGAGAAGATCACGTCGTATGTCCCCGGACCTGTTTCCAATGTATATTTACCTTCAAAATCTGTGGTTGTACCTTTACTTGTATTTTTAAGCTGAATGTTAGCAAAAGGTAAAACATCATTTGCATCACCATCGTTCACTATACCTGTAATGCCATTCTGCCCTGATGCAAATTGTGCAACGAGCATACATACTAATACTAATAAATTTTTGTTCATTTAATTAATTTTGAATTTACATAAAATGCCCGTTCTAATATTTTGTTAGAACGAGCATTGTAATGTTAAGGTTTTTAGCTGTTTAGAATCCTAAGCTTGCTTTTGCGTTTGCGTATGTCCATGAAAAGGCTGAAGTATCAGCTCCCACAGTTTGTTCACCTTCGGCTACTGCTGTAGCAAAAGTATCGGCATCATCAAGAAAAGTTGTTGCTTCTGTAACATCGCTGGTAGTTAGGAGGTCATCAATTGTAGCTACTCCGTCAGGAAGAACAATTTCCCAATCAGACAATACTAGAAGGTCAGTATTGTAGGCAATTGCAGATTTGTCTCCGTTTAGCCTTATAGATGTATCCGGCAGGAATCCGCTAACATATACGTTTTGAATATTAGCTTGTAATCCGTCCCTGAAATCTGCTATTCTTCTATTGTTCCCTTCGCCATCATCAGTATTTCCAATAAGGGTAATATTAGTCAATGTGAATGAGCCATTTGCTGAACCTTCAGGGCCGTCAAGTTCTAAAGCACTATCTGAACGAAGACCCTGAACAACAATAGCATTGTCCATTGTACCTGTCCACGCCTGGTCTAAATCAATTCCATCATCACCACCGGCCCAAACCAGTACGTTGCTTACATTTACAGTACCTCCAAAGATCTCAATACCGTCATCTTCATTTCCAACAATTTCTACATTGCTGATGGAAGTTCCTGAACCAACACCTCCAAGGGTCAATCCGTTTATCTCATTACCTTCCCCTATTATAGCACCACCATGTCTTATGGATATATATGCAATATCACCGGAATCATCTGTAGCATCATCGCCACCATATAAACCGTATGTATCACCCGCAGGGATCCCCTCAATTTGCACTTCAGTAACATCACCTGATAATGATGCTGGCGCATTGCCCAGGATCAAAAGTCCTCCCCATAATGCCTGGTCATTCTCGTCAAGGTTTGTACCTGCGGTTTGTCCAACCTCAATGTTATCGTCCTCTGATGTAAATATAATAGGCTCATCTGCTGTACCAACAGCATTTATTTTAGCACCTCTTTGAATAATCAAGGCCGAAGCAAGTGATCCTGAACCCTTTTCACCTTTAATAATGGTACCGGGCTCTATAGTTAATGTTGTGCCGGGGGCCATTACCACCTTACCTGCCAGGTAATAGATCCTGTCGTTTGTCATTGTGTAATCACTTTCAATTAGTCCGCCTAAAGAAACCGGATCCGGGTCTGTACCAGGGTCTGTTTCACAAGCCTGGCATACACCACCACAATCTATCCCTGTTTCATTTTGGTTTTGAATCCCATCGGTACAGGAAGCAATCGGATCCTCTATTATAGCTCCATCATCATCGCTTCCACAAGAAGTGGCTAACAATCCTGTTAAAAGTATTAAATTGATCAGTTTGAATTTTTTCATCACTTTTAAAAATTTTAGTTTATTAATTTATTGGAAAAGGTTCTTTAAACTTTTCGAAAGCAAAGAAAAGGGTGCAGGGTAAAGATGGAGTTATCTACAGATTAACCTTAAGTAACAAAAGTGTTACCTTTGTGTTAGGCAGATTAAATGAATGTTAAGAAGTTTTATTCGTTAAATTTATGGTTACTTTTGCGTTAAAATAATGTATTAAAGATGAAAAAAAGAGACATTAAAATCCTGTTGGTTGACGATGAGCCGGATATTCTGGAGATTGTAGGATACAATTTATCTTCTGAAGGGTACCAGGTTTTAACAGCCAAAAACGGTATTGATGCCATAGCCAAAGCTAAAAAGGAATTGCCCCATCTTATCATATTAGATGTAATGATGCCTGAAATGGACGGCATTGAAGCATGTGAAAAAATCAGGAAACTCCCGGAGTTGAACAATGCAATCATTACTTTTTTGACTGCCAGGGGTGAAGATTATTCACAGGTAGCAGGTTTTGATGCGGGCGCCGACGATTATATTACCAAACCCATTAAACCCAAACTACTTGTGAGTAAGGTTAAAGCTTTGCTTAGAAGATTTAAAGAAGAAGAAAAAACGGAAGAAGACAGTATTGTTAAAGTCGGAAACATTATCATTAACAGGGATGAATATAAAATTGTAAAAGGAAATGAAGAGATCATTTTGCCCAGAAAAGAATTTGAGTTGTTATCTTTATTAGCATCCCGTCCCGGTAAAGTGTTTAAAAGAGAAGATATCCTGGATAAAGTTTGGGGGAATGAAGTGATTGTGGGTGGCAGGACCATTGATGTACATATTAGAAAATTACGTGAAAAAATAGGTGACGACCATTTTAAAACAGTAAAAGGCGTTGGCTACAAGTTTGTGCTATAAATGACAATTAAATTAAGAAAATCTTATAAATTTGCTTTACGTTCTTCTTTGTTTATTACGCTAATCTCATTACTGATTTTAGCTCTCCTGCTTTATTTTCTGTCTGTTTTTTCGATTGTTGTTATTTTAGCATTCGGGCTATTGGTTTTTATATCTTCTTTTCTGACACTCCAGTACCGGGCAGAAAAATTTATTTACAAAAGGGTAAAGAAAATATATGACGATGTTTCACTATTAGAATCAAGTACTTTTCAGGATCAACCTGTTACTACAGATATGAAAACCCTTACCGAAGAAATAGAAAAATTTGCCAAAGGGAAAAAACTGGAAATAGAAACCCTTAAAGTAAGGGAAAATTACAGGAAGGAATTTCTCGGGAATGTATCACATGAATTGAAAACACCTCTTTTTACAGTACAGGGATATATATTAACATTATTGGAAGGCGGTGCTTTAAAAGATAAAGCAATAAGGAAAAAATACCTGCAAAGGGCAGCAAAAGGAGTTGAGCGCCTTATATATATAGTAAAGGACCTGGACATGATCACTAAAATAGAAAGTGGAACGTTTAACCTCGACTATGAAGATTTTGATGTTATTGAGCTCATACAGAATGTTTTTGAAATGCTGGAAATGAAGGCGGCCAGAAAAAATATTTCCCTGGTTTTTGACACAGAGTATGAGCAGGTAGTGGTACGCGCTGATAAGGAGCGTATACAACAGGTTTTAATTAATCTCATAGTTAACTCCATTAAATATGGCAAAGAAGACGGAACTACTGAAATAAGTATAGAAAACCTGGTCAAAAATAAAGTTATTGTGCGTGTAACTGACAATGGAGAAGGAATAGAAAAACAAAACATACACCGGATATTTGAGCGTTTTTTCAGGGTAGATAAGAGTGGTAGCCGTAAAGAAGGCGGATCAGGGCTAGGGCTCTCTATCGTAAAACATATTATTGAAGCCCATAAAGAAAAAATATATGTAGAGAGTGTTTTTGGTGTTGGTTCAGAGTTTTCCTTTACAATGGAAAAGGCTAAAAGCACGGTTAAAATTTAAATCATTTCAAGAAATAGAATACATTTTTATGTCATAAAGATTTCCTTAATTTTGTTAAAATTTAAATAGTTGTTGTGGGAAGCAAAAACAAACTTAAACGATTTAAGGAAAACGAAACCTTCACAAACGTTATTCAACCTAAGCGCGAGGACATTATAGACAATTCATATGGGCTTAAAGGGCAGTGGAACAGCCTTTTCTTTAAAAACACTAATCCTATAGTTTTAGAACTGGGTTGTGGAAAAGGGGAGTATACTGTAAACCTTGCAAAAAATTATCCCGGCAAAAACTTTATTGGAATAGACATAAAAGGTGCACGATTCTGGAGAGGGGCTAAAACAGCCATTGAAGAGAGCCTCACAAATGTCGCTTTTTTACGTACACAAATAGAACTCATCGATTTTCTTTTTCAAGAAAATGAAATTTCAGAAATTTGGATTACCTTTCCTGATCCTCAAATAAAATATAAGCGGACAAAACACCGGCTTACAAATGCTGACTTTTTACAGAAGTATAAGAAAATCCTGAATACTGACGGTATTGTTCATTTAAAAACAGATAGTGAATTTATGCATGGGTATACTTTAGGATTATTACATGGAGAAGGACACAAAGTCCTGTATGCACATCATGATATTTACAGTAATGAATATTCACCTAAAGAAGTTACAGGGATTCAAACTTTTTATGAAATGCAATATCTGGAACAGAAAAAACCTATAACTTACATTAAGTTTAAAATCAATTAATGGAACATCTTATCATTTTGTTCTTCGCTACTTTTTCTGCAGCCTTTATGGCTACGGTACCTCCGGGATTACTTAATCTAAATGCAGCAAAAATAAGTGTGAAAAAAGGAAAAAATGCGGCCCTTTTTTTCAGTTTTGGCGTAATGTTGGTTATTTTTATCCAGGCATACCTGGCTGTACTTATTTCAAGGTATTTGTATAATAATCCCTATGTAATTGATATTCTTTTAAAAATTGCCATTGTAGTTTTTGCTACGTTGGCCATTTATTTTTATGTAGTTGCCAAGAAAAGCCCTCAAAAGAAAATAAAAAAAGTAAAGGTCAGTAAAAAAAACAGCTTCTTTAAGGGTATGCTTTTAGCTGCCTTAAATTTTCTGGCTATTCCGTATTACTGTGGATTAAATGCAGCATGGAAAGTAAGTGGGTGGATAAAATTTGAATGGCGGGATATAGTCATGTTTGTCCTTGCTGCCGGGTTAGGCAGTTTTGCTGTGCTTTATATGTACATAATTTACTTTAACCGGCTGGATATTAAAACAGAACGGTTTTCTAAATATTCAGATTATATTTTGAGTGCATTGATGTTGGTCCTTTTAATTATAACCTTAATCCGTATTCTGTACTCCTGACAATGAAAAGCGAAGACCAGAATTTTTTTCAAAAAGTTTATGATGTTGCCCGTTTAATACCTTATGGAAGAGTAACAAGTTATGGGGCAATTGCCAATTACCTTGGTGCTGCAAGAAGTGCAAGAATGGTGGGTTGGGCAATGAATGCTTCGGGTTTAATGGAAGATGTACCTGCTCACCGTGTTGTTAACAGAAATGGTGTACTAACCGGTAAACATCATTTTCAGGGCACAAATCTTATGCAACAATTACTGGAAAGTGAAGGGGTGGAGGTAAAAGAAAATCAAATTGTAAATTTTCAGAAACATTTTTGGGATCCGGCTAAGGAGTTAAGATAAACTGTAAATCAAAAACATCAGTTATTAAGAAGTTTGTCAAAATTATCACTTTTCCAATAATTGGATGATTTCTTATTAATTGGAATCTTCTTTAAAAATCCACTCAGGACTAACTCTTCCAGATCATTTCTGGCTGTTTGGTTTGTAATACTGTATATGTTTTCAATTTCTTTTACTGTAAAAAATCGGTCTTCATCTTCCTCTATCCAATATAAAATTTGAGCTTGCCTTTCATTAACATTATTAAGTTTAAAATATTTAGAGAGAGTTTTTTCTTCTTTCTTCTTTTTTGCAACATATAATTTTAAATCCTCAAAAGCCCGAATTAATACTTTTACTTGGTAGTGTATGAAATAAGTTACATCCATCTCATCAATTTCAGTATAGAGATAGGCTTTTTCATATTGGGTTTTAGTTTTCATGATAATTCTAGAAATGGACATGTATTCTGTTAGCCAATACCCATTTTTGAGTAGATACCAATAAAAAATAGCCCTTGCTGTTCTTCCATTTCCATCAACAAAAGGGTGAATGTATCCAATTAAAAAATGTAGGATGGACGCTTTTACGATAGGGTGAACGAAATCTTTTTCAGAGTTGTTGTTAAAAAAATCACAAAATGAAACCATTAAATCTCTAAGTTTTCCATAATCTGGTGGGGTATGTACAATTTCTCCTGTAACCTCATTCATTACATGAACTTCATTATTGCTTCTAAAAACACCTATGCTTTCTTTTTCAAGCGTATTTTCAGTAACGAGCCTGTGAATTTCAAATAATTTTTCCAATGAAACCTCATTTTCTTTATGCTCACTTATAAATTGAATAGTTTTATAATTATTCAATATCATTTGCTCCGATTTATTTTTTGGCTTTTTATCCTTTCTGAGCATATCCTTGGCCTTCACTCTTGTTGTTGTGGCACCTTCTATCATAGAAGAAAAAATTGATTCCTCCATGATTGCATTATTAAGATATTTTTGTTTGTCTAAATCAGAAAGTAGTTGTTCTTTTTGTAGGCCAGCACCAAAATTAAAGTCTAAATAATGAAGTTTTTGTTGTAGGTATTCATTTATATTATAATTTACACTTAAGGTTTTATTTTTATATTCTTTTATTTTTACATTTTTAGTATGTATAAAACGTGCTAGTTTTATTATGCTCCATATCTTTTTAGGACTTAATATTTTATCATTTAAATATTTTACTTTATCCCAGTATAAATATTCTCTTTGACATTTTGTAACTATAGGTAATGTATTTAAAAGAGATACTGAGAATAATTTATCATCCAGGTCCTTATCTACATTTATTTTTGGCGCTTTTTCAACCATAACTTTATTAATATTTCCTAATTTTTATAAAATTTACAAATATTATAAAATCAAATTTATGTAATTATTTCCTAATTTTTATAAAATTTACAAATAAATACAAAAAAGGTTATAATTTTGTATTATATATCTATCACGCTTTTCAATGTATCTTCTTTATAATATTAAAGTTTAGCGTTATCTTTGTAATTTAGAATAAGAATAATTAAAAGTAAGGTGTTCAGGCATTTAAGTTTTTTGATCATTTACTTATAATAACAAAAACAGTATATGAACCTTAATAAAAAAGATATATTAAAAGCACTTGAGAATATAACAGTTCCCGGAGAAGGAAAAAATATGGTAGAAAGTGGTGCTGTAACCAATGTAATGACTTTTGGAGATGAGGTAATTGTTGATATAACAATTAATAATCCCAGCCTTCAGGCAAGAAAGAAAGCAGAGGTTGAAATATTAAAAATTATTCATGAAAAGGTTTATCCCAAGGCAAAAATTAAGGTAAATATAAAAGTTGATGCACCCGAAAAACCGGCTGCAAATGTAATAAAAGGAAAGCCTATACCGGGAATAACAAATATCATTGCAGTAGCATCCGGTAAAGGTGGAGTAGGTAAGTCTACTGTTACGTCTAACCTGGCGGTAACAATGGCCAAAATGGGATTTAAAGTAGGTTTGCTTGATGCAGATGTTTATGGCCCGTCAGTTCCTATTATGTTTGATGTTGAAGGTGCAAGGCCCCTGGCTGTAAATATAGATGGGAAATCTAAAATGAAGCCTATAGAAAGTTATGGTGTAAAAATATTATCAATCGGATTCTTCACCCAACCCGACCAGGCAGTTATATGGAGAGGGCCAATGGCAGCAAAAGCCTTAAATCAAATGATTTTTGATGCAGCCTGGGGCGAACTTGATTTTCTATTGATAGACCTTCCGCCGGGAACAGGTGATATTCATTTAAGTATTATGCAGTCACTACCCATTACAGGGGCTGTTGTGGTAAGCACGCCTCAAAATGTAGCTTTAGCAGATGCTAAAAAGGGAGTAGCCATGTTTCAGCAGGAAAGTATAAGCGTTCCTGTGCTAGGAATTATTGAAAATATGGCGTATTTTACACCTGAGGAATTACCAAATAATAAATATTATATCTTTGGACGGGAAGGGGCTAAAAATTTAGCAAATGACCTTAAAATTCCTTTTTTAGGAGAAATTCCCCTGGTACAAAGTATCAGGGAAGCGGGAGATGTAGGAAGACCCGCAGCCTTACAAACCGCAACGCCTTTAGAGGAGGCTTTTGAAGAATTAACCAAGAATGTTATACAGGAAGTGGTGGGCCGAAACAAAAGTTTACCACCAACCGAAGCTATTAAGATCACTACTATGGCAGGTTGTTCGGCAGTAAAAAAGAAATAAAATGACATCAGAAGAAGTTAAAATCAATGTTGAAAAAGCGCTGGATGAAATAAGGCCTTTTCTGGAGAGTGACGGAGGTAATATCTCCCTGGTTTCCATTGATGATGATAGGCTTGTAACGGTTCGGCTCGAAGGAGCTTGTGTTGGGTGCAGTGTGAACCAAATGACCCTTAAAAGTGGTGTGGAAATGACCATAAAAAAATACGTGCCGCAAATTGAGCAGGTGGTAAACGTATAGCAAATCCTTTTCTTTCCGGTAAGTAATATTCAATGTTCAACATGTTAGTCATTGATAGTAATTGATAATTTCGGAAATGATACTTCAAATAAAAAAAATTGGATTTTCAATATTTCATAGAGCAATTATCCGAAGATAAATTAACTTTATATGTACTGCCTGTTTTTATCCTGGCAATAGTTATTGAAGTTATAATTGCAAGACAAAAGCAACTGGACCTTTACTATGGAAAAGATACAATAGCATCATTTTGGATGCTTATTTTAACCGGTATTGTGGAGTTTGTTCCGAAATTACTGGCTTTTATAGCCTTTTTTTATCTACACGAGCTCAGTCCGCTTAAAGATGTAGTGCAAAGACAATGGTGGGCGTGGGTATTGCTTTTCTTTTTAGACGATTTCAGTTATTACTGGTTTCATAGAATGAACCATGAGGTACGATTGTTTTGGGCCGGGCATGTACCACACCATTCATCATTAAAGTTAAATTTTGGTACTGCTTTAAGGCAGGGAGTAGGTGAACGTATCCATAAATTTTTATTTTGGCTGTGGTTACCGCTTCTGGGGTTTGATGCACTTATGATATTCACTATGATGGCAATCAGTCTTTTTTACCAGTTTTGGGTACATACCGAGTTGGTAGACAAGTTGCCTAAACCAGTGGAATTTATATTTAATACACCTTCCCATCACAGGGTACACCATGCTTCCAATATTCGCTATCTCGATTGTAACCATGCCGGGGGTTTAATTATCTGGCACCGAATGTTTGGTACTTTTTCCGGGGAAACAGATACTGAAAAACCACTTAATGGACTCACAAACAATATTGATTCGTACCACCCTGTTACAGTTGCAACACATGAATACGCTTCTATTATAAAAGATATAAAAAGAGCCCGGAAGTTGAGTGATAAGTTAAAATATATTTTCTTTGCACCCGGATGGAGTCATGACGGTGAAGATAAAAGAGCAAAAACCTTAAGAAAGAAACAAAATTTATAATGTCAGATATCAATATTAAAATAACAGACAGGGAAGGTACCGTACACGAAGTACAAGCACCTACCGATATGGCTATGAACATCATGGAAGTTGTAAGAGCCTATGAACTTGCCCCTGAGGGAACAATAGGGGTTTGTGGCGGCATGGCTATGTGTGCATCGTGCCAGTGTTATGTTTTATCTGCACATGATTTGCCTGCAATGGGTGATGATGAAGAGGCAATGCTCTCAGAAGCTTTTAATGTAAAAGAAAACAGCCGTTTAGGGTGCCAGATTGCTATAACCGAAGACCTTGAGGGCCTGGAAATAGAATTGGCACCTGAAAGCTAATAAATTCACTGTACAGCTAAGCTATTTGTAAATTTTAATTATTGTTTTCAATAATTGAATTGGTTACTTCAATTGGGGTATCGTCATGCATAGAAATACCGGAATAGGTTGGGTACCATGAACCTCCTATATTGTTAATAATGGTAGAATTATCTATTCGTATCAGCCCCGGTCTGTCTTCATCATTGAGTACAAAAAAGATCGCGGAGCCGTAAGCATTTACTTCATTATTTTCAATACGGCTTCCAAGTACAGTTAACGTCATGGTATTTCCGTCATTATAGATAGCTCCGCCGCTTCCGCCACCGGGAGTGCCCGCTTCTTGCGGATTTCCGCCATTGCCAATGGCTTCATTATGAGAGAAAAGACTGTTGATGATCGTCCATGAAACTTCAATACTGCTTATAGCCCCTCCGTTAGAGCCAATATTTCCATAACCTTCGGCACCACCAAAAGTACAATTTGTTATATATACTGGTAAACCTTCATATTGGCTCAACACTCTTATTGCTCCCCCACCTACATCAGGGCCGGTACTTGCACAGATATTATTAAAGAAACGGCAATTCACAGCTTTAAAGCGTCCTCCGCGAACCCAGATGGCGCCCCCACCGTCATATTCTGTTTCACCAATA
>Ga0079224_100014814_pt1 | contig 10902 bp, 8 predicted proteins | sample Stecom2015_FD_80414 | JGI IMG/M metagenome (GOLD analysis project Ga0079224, IMG submission 80414) | Agricultural soil microbial communities from Utah to study Nitrogen management - Steer compost 2015 | ecosystem: Environmental > Terrestrial > Soil > Agricultural land | place: USA: Utah...
AAAAAATTCGACCGTGTGGTCGCTATACTCACCCAATTACAATCGAAGCGAATTGTAAAAGCACAGGAACTGGCCGATCGGTTCGGTGTAAGCCTGCGTACTATTTACCGCGACATTAAAACCCTGGAAGCCGCCGGCGTACCCATTTCGTCGGAGGCAGGCGTCGGTTATTCTATTGTAGACGGCTATAAGCTGCCACCGGTAATGTTCACAAGGGAGGAAGCAGTAAGCTTTGTTGCTGCTGAAAAGCTGATGCAACAGTTTACAGATAAATCATTGGGTACAGCGTTCGGAACTGCCATGTATAAAATAAAGTCGGTGCTCAGATGGTCGGAAAAAGACTGGATCGATGAGCTGGACTCCAAGATACTGGTACACCCAAAAACCACGTTATTCAACAAGGAGGTACCCAATGCGTTGGAAGTATTAATTCATGGTATCGCCCACAAAAAGCAGGTGCAGTTTTCCTACCAGTCCATTGAGGCCGATGCACCTAATCAACGCGTGATCGAACCCATCGGACTATACCACGAAAACGAATATTGGTACCTGGTCGCCTACTGCCACCTTCGCAAAGATTACAGAAAATTCAGGACAGACAGAATTTTCAAAATTGTAAAACTCGAAAAATCCTTCGAACTTCAACATCAGGATCTGTCTTTTTATTTACAGAAAAACGGCGTTGAAAAAAAGGAAATCACCATCAAAATTGAAATGGATAAGCCATTCGCCAGGTATTTCAAACAAAGCCGTCATTTCTACGGCTTTGTTTCTGAAAGAAATATGGGAGATAAAGTGGAAATGATCTTTAGATATAGCGACAATCCCGAATATTTTATTCGATGGTTCGTTATGCTGGCAGATAAAGCAGATATCATAGAACCGGAAAGTCTGAAAATCATGCTAAAAGATTTTGCCACCGATATTGCCCAACGCATCTGCAGGCGTCAATGAACCTGCTTTGTAATTTTACTGCCTGTCCCAGAAGAAAGGAGGTTCAATACCCAAAGCACGCAAATAAACGTAGCCCTGCCCCCGATGGTGAATCTCATTATCAATAAAATAAAAGATGTTATCAATAATGGGAAATTCATATTGGCCAAACAAATTGAAAGTTTCCGAAAACCGTTCTAAAGGAAGTTGATTAAAGTACCTGGTAATAACGTCGGTTTGTTCGTCCCATTTTGCCAGTATTTGCTCCTTTGTGATTAATCTGAGTGCCTCTTCGTTATAGGGAAGTGGCTCGTCCTTTACAATGGATTCCATTGCCGGGCCGCCTATAGACAATAATTCGATAGCCAATTGGGAAAATGGACGCATTCCGCCTATAGAAAAACCGAAAAGTTCTTTCTCGGGAAAAGCTTCAATGACGCGTCGAGTTAGATTACGATGCCCGAGCCAATGCCTTAATAAAGCATCCTTATTAATTACCTGTGCTGATGTTACTGTATCCATAATATATTGCTTTTAGTTACTTAAGCAAAAGTATTTTGACCATGTGACAACAGTATGTCAGCTGAAAAAAAAATCTTAAATTCTGTATCGCGTTTGAGCGTCGGCCAGTCAACAAAGAACACATTACTTCTCTTATTTGCACATATGTTCACATACGATCACACCTAGAAAAAGAGAAAAACTAATCCTTGTTGAGACAAAAGAATCTTAACTGTAATTTTACTGTGCAACCAGTTTTCCACTATGAACCACAAAACGGCTACATCAAGTAAGAATTTGGGCAAAATAAGTCTATATGGGTTAATAGCCTGTTCTCTGCTATTTGTTCTTATGATCTATAATTCTAAAGATTGTCATTGCGGTGATTTAATCATAGACCCCAAATTACAAGCAATGGCAAAAAATGGCGACACATTGGTCATTTCCTTTCTACACAAAAAGGGTAGCATTTTTTTATGCGTAGCTAAAAGAAGACAATTATTAAAAGCTCTTAAAATTCGCGATAGAGCTCCCAAAAAAACATCATAAGAACACCCAAGGTCAATAGAGTAAAAAAACCTTATTGTACACTCAATATCTCAAATAGTATCAGGCATTGAAGGCAAAATCGTTCATGTTATCTTTTGTTATTGTTCAACTTTTATCGGATCAAATCGTAAAGTCTAAAAACAGCAAAACCAGGCTATGACCTGGTTTTGCTGTTTAGCGGAAAGTGAGGGATTCGAACCCCCGGTCCTGTTACAGACAACGGTTTTCAAGACCGCCGCATTCGACCACTCTGCCAACTTTCCAGCGGCAAAGATAGAAATTATATCGAAATAGCATAGACCGATTTTATTGTTCTTAACATCTTTTCACCCTTTTATCATAACTCGTCGCAACCAATAAGGCTTTCTATTAGGCAATTTCCACGATCAACTTCTTTAGACTACCCGTTCGTTAAAACCTTTATCCATATTGTTTTACTTTGTTTCGATAATCATTGACAAACAAAAGAATTACCTTTATGGTTATGTAAATGTTAAAACGGGTATGAATACGATTCTTATTCCATTAGATTACGCTTCGGGGACACAAAATGCGCTGCGGTATGTATCTGCTGCTCATCAAAACCTCTTTTTTATTCGTCTAATCTTGCTAAAAAGCACTTATACGTCAGTTTTTCAACCCATTATATCTACCGCAGAATATCTCTGTCTAGACGGCGATACGCTGGAAGCTGGCCGAAAGGAATCTGTTGAGTACCTAGATAAAGTGACCAAAGAGCTAGCCAATAGTGTATTAAAAGAAGTCACTATAGATCATGCGATAAGCGAGTTACCACTCGCTAGAGCCCTTGTGCAACTTATCAGGCAAGAATCACCCGATTTACTCATATTAGGTAATAGCCAGGAAAGCAAAGAAGGATATATCAACGATAATCTTATCGAGTTGGTAACAATTAGTAAAATCCCTGTACTTGTCGTTCCTTCCAACGCAACCTATAGAAAAATCCGTAAAGTATTATTACCTATGGATTTCGAAGAACTGAACCGTCTTGAAGCCTTCCTGCATCCGCTATTTTCAACTTATAAAGATGAGTTGATATTGCATGTATTCAGCATAAAAAAACAGCAACGCGATTTAATGGAAGACCGTAATAAACTTTCTGTATTACTACCGGATTTAAACTTCTCGATCGATTATACGGACAATGATGATATATTGGATGGGATATTAGAGTTTGCAGAAAAAAAAGATGTCGACTTAATAGTCTCTCTACCTGGAAAGTACAATTTTTTCAAGAAAATAACGCATCGCAGTATTACGCATGCAATAGCTCACAATTCGAATCGTCCGGTTCTTATATTAAAGCAAACATAAAAGATCTAATCAAATTGAATCAAAAAAGCCCTACCACAGGGGTAGAGCTTTCATTTCTAATAATAAAATTGAAGTTGAAAAAAATTCATTACAAAAGAATAAAAACTTTTTTATTTTTTAATTCACAATAATTGCACAGTTTCAACGATTAAAACGCCCAACTCTTATTTTCTTAAATGCTCAGCTACTCGTTTTATATAGAGGTAGTTTGCGGTGCCCCCGATAATCCCTCCCACAACAGGCACCAGTCTTTTGGAAGCTCTTGTCCCCATGTTGATCATCAATTTTTGAGCAACTTCTTCCATTGCTGTTTTAGTAACCACTATACTTGCTTCTCCTTTTATCGATCTGGCAAGTAACTTAAAAAAATCATCGAATCGAAATTCATAATTTCCTGTTTTCTGATAAGCTATTGCTAATGTAACGCGAAATTGTTGAGCCAAAACATTAATCGTATCCAAGGGTACCCCAATAACCATAACGCCCACACCGCCTATTCCGCTAATAACGCCTGAGCCTGCGGCGAAAATGGCGCATTGATTTATAAACTTTTCAAGCCCGAGTTGATCAACACCTTTTTTTACGCTTAACTGGTCAATTTTGTTAAATAATTGCTCTAGACCTTCTTTGGATAGGGCGTATACCTTTCCTTTCAGCTTTTTCTTGGTTGCCTCTACATTAATGTTATGCAGTTTAAATTTACCCATATCGCCAACTTTTTTATCCCACTTTACAACAACAAAGATACCACAAATACTTGGTTTACACGCACGTAAAGCAGCACACCCTAAGGAGTTATTGGTAGACATTAAAGATTAACGCGAAAGAAACTCTGTCCATATACAATCTTGATAATCTGTTAGCATATGAAAAAGTAAACCAACCGCCACAATTCTAGTTCTCGGAAAAAAAAGTAGCATAATGTAAAACGCAATAGCATAATTAGTATGCAACGGATGATACCCGATACTGCATCTATTCGCATCAAATATCGGCTTTGAAAGTAAATGATCTAGATCAACGAGCATTGTAGCTACCATAATTGCCCAAGCCTTTTTCCACTCTTTCTTGAAAAACAACCTCGCAAGTAATCCGGGAAAGAGAAAATGTAAGCTATAATGTACAAGCGTTTGCAAAACATTTAAGGTAATCATAATGTTAACCTTCAATTATTAAGGATTGGCGAAATTTGGAAAACTTCGCAAGATAGCCAATGCAACTAGATAAAACTACCCAAGTATTGAAAAATTATTATTATTTAAGTCCGTCGACTGACTTCATTAACAAACATAACACCATATATCAAAAATAATCGGACAATCCTTATATTGCTTTATATTAGGAGGAATAATGTCTTTCTTACGGCCAAAACATTTAAAAGGAAGTAAATTGATTATAAACATTTTCACGGCTTTTGTTGTGTTTTCGGCCTATACGCTAATTTTCGGCTATAGAAAGGCATTCACGGTTGCGACATTTGAAGGAATAACCGTTGGCGGTTATAACTATAAAACTGTGCTCGTGATTAGTCAAGTATTAGGGTATATGCTGGCTAAATTTTATGGTGTGCAATATATTGCTGAATTAAAACGAGCGATAAGAAGCAAACTTATTCTTTCACTAACAGGTATTGCTTGGTTAAGTTGGCTTGGTTTCGCGCTTACACCCGTCCCGTATAATGCCATTTTTCTCTTTGTAAACGGTTTCCCTTTGGGACTTTTATGGGGAATTGTGTTCTCGTATGTTGAGGGAAGACAAGGAACCGATTTCATTGGCGCCGCTTTGGCAGTCAGTTTTATCTTTGCTTCAGGATTCGCCCGCTCTGCCGGCGGATGGATTATGTTAACGCTTGGTTTATCTGAGTTTTGGGTTCCCTTTTTTACCGGACTTCTTTTTGCCCTGCCTCTTGTTTTTCTGGTACACTTAATGGAAAAGATACCTTTACCAGATCAGGATGACATACTACAAAGAACTGAAAGAAGACCTATGGATAGACAGCAACGGCATCTATTTTTGGCAAAGTTTTTACCCGGCCTGACAACATGTTTGCTGATATATACCTTCGCGACGATTTTCCGTGATATTCGGGACAACTTCGGCGCTGAAATGTGGAAGGAAATGGGTTTTTATAATCAACCGATCATTTTTTCACAGACCGAAGTACCTATTACATTAATTGTTTTGGCTTCTATCGGCAGTATGGTTTTTATAAAAAACAATTATCGGGCATTTATCCTTGTGCATGGGTTTGTGGCATTTGGCTTTTTGCTAGCCGGTATTTCAACCATTTGCTTTTTATTCCAACAAGTTTCCCCCTTTATTTGGATGCTTTTGACGGGCCTAGGTCTCTATATGGTCTATATTCCATTTAATGCAATTTTTTTTGAACGAATGATTGCTACTTTTAAGCATACCGGAAATGTCGGTTTTCTTATATACTTAGCAGATACCTTCGGTTATGTTGGCAGTGTAGGCATACTCTTCGCCAAAGAAATTTTAAAAATCAAGTTAAGTTGGGTGTCGTTCTTCTCTAACAGCGTGCTAGTCCTTTCAGCTCTAGGCTTATTGCTTACCATGTTTTCTGCCTACTACTTTAGGATCAAATATCGAAAAAACGAAAACTTTAATGAAGTGCACACATAAGCTGGAATCAGGCATTGTTTTTACACGCTACAAAAGGATTTAGTTCTGTTGCGGCAGTTAATACAACTCCTTTTGATTGTAGCTCGTCCTTTAAAGCCTCTTTATCAAAGTCCAATTTATCCAACAAGTATTTATGCCTTGTATAAAAAACGCGAAATATGTCATCCCAGGTCATGGCAAAGATCTCCAGATTACCCCAAGACTTAACTAAAAACCGCTTGCCCCTATTCTTAAATTCTTCATACTGTTTCAATATATATGCGTCAACCCGATTACTTACCACAAAGAACTTCCATTGCCTCATTTGCGAATTGAACGCATCCTGTCGGCTAACAAAATCCATATAGTCTTCAATTTGCCTTAGCTGTTGCTTACCTATCACAACTGCAGGTCTTTTGAGCTCAACCATGATATTTTCCTCCAATTCTTCCTCCTGATAAAAAGGATCGGGAATGCTTCGCTGTCTGCAAATAAATACATCAGGCCGCCTGTTCTTCTCCCGGTCCTTCATTGTCATCGCATTCATTTTTCCTGATCCTTCACCATCAAGAATATAAAGGTATTTGGAAAGTAGTTTTTCAAAACTCTCGTTCGCCGTCACTAAATGAAACTGCTCACCAAACAACCAATAATTTTCAGCAATCGCATGCTGAATATGATCTCGCTCTGTAGTGAACTGCTTTAAATCAAAAACCATCCTCTTTAATAACTCGATAGTAACAAACCTATTTTCAATCAAATTAATCGTTCTTGTAATACGGTTTAGAGAGGTTTTTCCTAGCAATATAGCCAAGTTTTCTCTTTCTTCTCGAGTAAGATTGACGATATCATCTAAAATAGACAGAATATGTTCCCGCTCGTCGGACTCAAGCAACAAATTGATAAAAGCAACGCTCGTTCGTTCTTGGGTTTCATTTAAGCCTTTAAAAATTTTGGGTTGTATACAGTATATTTCCTTAATAACTGCCATTAAATCTTTTCTTTTTTCTTGCTCATACTTATTGTTTCTGTAATTTGGAAGAACACCTTTACGATCGAAGTGCTCAATTAGTTTATCAGCCCCTTTTGATCTAACAAAACTTTTTTGCTTATCGGCAACAATTTGTTGCAGTTCTTTTATAAGTACTTTGAATACTCTGCTATTTAAATTTGCTCCAAATAAGCGTTCTGCATTCACTCCGTCACTGGGTGTAAAGTCATCAAAGAATGACGATTCGACATAAACGCTATGATAAAAGCCAATGGCATTATTGTTAAATGATGTTAGCTGTTTAAAAAGTTCCTTTTGTGCGGTGTTTAAGAAATAGTAATAAAATTTATCGCCGATCTTTTCATACCACCGGACATACGTAATTCTAAATGTGTACTCAATATTCTGTGTGTCGGTAATTATCCGATGAAACACTTCATTGTCGGCGATTATATCGTCATATTCGACAGGGCTGTCATTCAGGCATAATTTGAAATCTTTACTTCGATTAAGAAGTAAAAACCACCCAAACTCGTTTTTCAAATAGCTCAAAAATGCAGAACAGCTGAAGGAATAACCGGAAACCCCAAATAAATTAGACAGGGTCACGATGGTACCCGTTTTGTTCCTTTTTGAGATTCTTCTGTTACTATCTTTATAAATATCCTTATTAGCCGCATTTATTATTATATCATAATCAAGCATCTTTTTAGATTGCTCATCAAAAAAAGTAGTGGACCATACAGCTTGCATGGCTAAAGCCATAAAGGAGAATCGCCCCTTTCCTTTTTTGCCACGTATATAGGAGGATCGGCTGAACGATTCTCTTTTTACAGAGTCCAGAAATGAACCAAAAGTCTGATGCAATGTGGCAAAAGGGATCCCTGTGCCATTATCGATAATCTGTATCTCGTTTATATAGTCGATGTTGTTTGGTTTAAAAACAATATTGATTAGGGATGCGTTTGCGTCGAATCCATTCCAAATCAACTCACATATTGCCTCCCTATAACTTTTCGTAATGCCAGCTGACTCTACACTATAGTTATTGATACTGACCTTGTTATTCATAGCAACTATTATATTCTTCGAGGTAAATATACTAATATTTTTAGTAAAAAAATAGAAAAGCACATTATAATCACTATGTTACACGAATATCACGTAAAAACTTATTAATTAACATTTGTTTTAAAATACTAATAAATTTAGTAATTTTGTTATACGATGAATCTGGACGTCAAAGAATGTTCTTAGGCAGGCAGTTTTTGTTGACTTTTTTACTAGAACATTGTTATTCTAAATAAAAAAATGGCTACGGCGTACGTTAAAAAGTTAGTTACAATTGCCGAAGAGCAATATAACAGCTATCATCTCGAGAGCGAGAGTGATGTAGAATTATCGAAGCAGATACGTAAGTATTGGACAGACCTAGGCTTTTCCTTTCCTGGTGTGACAACGGCTTGGTCGGCTATATTTATTTCTTGGTGTATTAAGAAGGCTGGCGCAACAGGAGAAGAATTTTTGTTTAACCCGGCGCATGCGAGATTTGTTCACGCCGCCATCCAAAATGCGATTCAAGATACCGGAGTTTTCCGTGCTTACCCTTATCAAGCTATTGAACCTGGTCTTGGTGATATCATTCATCATAATCGTGGTAACAAGCGTTATGATTTTGAATTTGCAAAAAAGAACAAGGCTTATGAATCGCACTCTGCTATTGTCGTCGAAAGGGGAACCGATGCCAAAGGCAATTACGTGTTAACGGTTGGAGGGAACGAGAGTGATTCTATCAGGAAGAAGTTAATTCGACTCGATAAGCAATGGAAGATCATTGCGAGAGAAATTAACCCCTATATATGTATTATTCGAAACCTGAAATAAAAAAAACATGCCAAATGCGTTAAACACAACTAGCAAGAAAGATGAGGTGTCGATGATTAGCGAAACTCCTTTTGATCATATAGCCTTAGCCTTTTCGGGAGGTGGTTTTCGGGCTGCGTCTTTTAGTTTAGGAGTTTTGAGTTACCTGAATGTTATTCATACGCTTAACGATCAAGTACTACTTGACAATGTAACCTTTATTTCTTCTGCATCTGGGGGCTCGATAACCAATGCCTTCTATGCATTACACGTAGCACAAGGTCGATCGTTTAAAGAATTTTATAAAAATTTAACCGAGCATTTGTCCGGAATGGCTTTAATGAATGTTGTTTTTGAAAAATTAAATAACGATAAGGAGTGGACAGATAACCCGTATAAGCGAAGAAATATTATCAATGCTTTTGCACTTACGTACGACGATCTATTATTCAAACGTGCACTATTGTCAGATTTACATCCTAACGATCATAATAAACATTTAGAAGAGGTTTGTTTTAATGCAACTGAGTTTTATCGAGGTTTGGTTTTTAGGCAACAGGTTAAAATGAAAATGGATGTTAAATCACATGAGGATATCCAATTTAGATTTGGGAATTTTAATATAAAGTTGGGACAAACAACGGCAGGCAAGTTAAAGATAGCAGACTTGCTCGCCGCATCATCTTGTTTTCCCGCTGGCTTCGAACCTGTCATCTTTCCTGACGACTTTACCTATGTAGATTTGCCCATCGCTGCTACAGACGAACTCACAAGCTTAAATAAACGTAATTTACTTGATGGCTTATCTATAGCGTTACAAGAAATAAGCCGGAGTGAATTGGTAAAGTTATTTGGTCAAGCTAAAGTGGACGACGTACTTGCCGATTTCACAAAAACACCTTCTATTATGGAATTAAGACAGGCTTTTTCCAAGGAAAAATTAGCCGATGATTTCAAAATCGGAATGATGGATGGAGGAATAACCGATAACCAAGCCTTGGAAAGTATGCTGGATGCACAAAAGAGAAGAATCAAAAAGAAAACGGCCTTTTCACCTTTTGATCTAATGTTAATTAATGATGTGGGCAGCCATTACATGGAACCGTATAAATTACCCAAAGAGAATAAAAACTATAAAGGAATCGGAGCTATTTCCATAAATAACTTAATTGTTATACTGTGTCTATTTTTCCTTTTCGGACTAATAATGATTAGTAAAACGCTAGGTTTCCAATTAGGTGGTATACAGTTGAATGTCGTGATAGGAACAACAATATGTGTATTATCACTATGTTTTCTATTGATTTTGGCTATACTACGGAAATTCATTGAAGGCGATACGAACCGCCTAGGGGGCTTAAATCTAAACAAGAACTTCTCGCCTGAGATTGTTACCAATCTTTTCGAACATTTTGGCTCTACCCCTATTGTAGTTATTTATAGAATGATCAAAGAACGTTTCGCTTCTGTATTGATATTGAACAATGATGTTTTTCTTAAACGGATACGTTATCTTCTATACAACAAAACTTATGAAAGCGGTAAGTATCGGTTCAAAATCAAAACCAATCATGTGTATGACTTATCTTTTTCGAACGATTTTAATCGAAACAGAAAAAATCTCCCTTTTTTAACTCCATCACGAGCTCAACAGATCGTCGCTCAGGCAGCTTTTGAAATGCCAACAACTTTATGGTTTGATGCAAAATCACAAGAAGAAGAAACCCTTGCCGCTCTAATTGCATGTGGTCAATATACTACCTGCTATAATTTACTCGAATATATATACCGCTTAAAAAACACAGTAAGCAAATCCGGATCCACCTATTATCAACAATTAACGAAAAGCTATCAAGAGAAAATTGATTTCATAGAAAAGCAATTATTACAGCATTGGCATCAATTCCGTGCCGATCCTTTTTTCCTTTATAATCAACTGGGAAAGGATTTTCAGGTTAATAGATTCAAGTCCTGCCACATGGGAAGTTTCTCCGCGGCCGACGGTAACTTTGACGGCTTACGATAAGCTGCTCCGACATGATTACAAACCGATGGGCACCAAAACAGGAAAGGCCGCCGTGCAATGCACGGCGGCCTTCTGTAAAGAT
>Ga0079224_100014815_pt1 | contig 10902 bp, 6 predicted proteins | sample Stecom2015_FD_80414 | JGI IMG/M metagenome (GOLD analysis project Ga0079224, IMG submission 80414) | Agricultural soil microbial communities from Utah to study Nitrogen management - Steer compost 2015 | ecosystem: Environmental > Terrestrial > Soil > Agricultural land | place: USA: Utah...
GATCGCCATGAGCGTGCTCGACGCCGGCCGCATCGGCATCGCCAGCCAGGCCATCGGCATCGCCCGCGCCGCCTACGAGGCCACCCTGGCCTACGTGAAGGAGCGCAAGGCCTTCGGCCAGCCCATCGGCGCCTTCCAGATGACCCAGGCCAAGATCGCCGACATGAAGTGCAAGCTGGACGCGGCCACCCTGCTGACGCTGCGCGCCGCCTGGCTCAAGGGCCAGGGTCAGCGCTTCACCACCGAGGCCTCGGTGGCCAAGCTGACCGCCTCGGAGGCGGCGATGTGGATCGCCCACCAGGCCGTGCAGATCCACGCCGGCATGGGCTACTCCAAGGAAATGCCGATCGAGCGCTATTTCCGCGACGCCAAGATCACCGAGATCTACGAGGGCACCAGCGAGATCCAGCGCCTGGTGATCGCCCGCAACGAAACCGGCCTGCGCTGAGGCCGCGGCGACGCCCGGGCCGTACCCGGGCGTACTCCAAAGCCCCGCTGAACCGCGGCGCCGAAAAGGCGCCCGCGGCTGGCCCGGGCAGGGACGCAGGGCTACAATTACGGCCTTTATTCCACGTCCTGCGAGTACGCGGTCAATGAACGCTCCTGCCCTGGCCACCGACGATTCCATAGATGCCGTAGTTTCCGCCCTGCCCAAGCAGCCGTCCGGCGCCGAAAAGGCCCGGCTCGAGCGCTTCGCCAGGGCCTTCTATCGTCGATTGCCGCAGGATGAGATGGCCGCCCGCCCGGCGACGGAGTGGGCGGCGGTGGTGGCGTCCTTCCTCGCCTTCGCCCAGGCCCGCAAGCCGGGCCAGCCGCTGGTGTCGGTGCACAACCCCGGCCTGGCCGGGGACGGTTTCGAGAGCACCCACACCGTCATCCGCATTGCCAACGAGGACATGCCCTTCCTGGTCGATTCGGTGCGCATGGCCCTGGCCCAGCACGGCCTCGGCCTGCACCAGATCGTCCACCCGGTGATCGATATCCGCCGCGACGGCGAAGGCCGTCTGCAGGACGTGGGCGAGGGCAGTGCCGAGTCCTACATGCACCTGGAAGTGGACCGGCTTGCCGACGACGAGCGCATGCAGGCCGTGGCCGACGCCATCCTCGCCGCCCTGGCCGATGTTCGCGCCGCGGTGGCCGACTGGCAGCCGATGCGCGAGCGCATGCTGGCCACCGCCGGGGAGATGGAGCGCGGGGACATGCCGGTGGATCCGGCCGCACGGCAGGAGGCCCGGGATTTCCTGCGCTGGGCCGCCGACAACCACTTCACCTTCCTCGGCTACCGCGAGTACGAGGTCCGCGACCGGCAGCTCTGCCCGGTGCAGGGCAGCGGCCTGGGCCTGCTGCGCGGCAAGGACGGCGCCGCCAAGCCGCGGCCGGTGGCCGGCCTGGCCGCCGCCGACCTGCCGCCCGGCACCCGCAAGGAAGTGCTGATCCTGACCAAGACCAATGCCCGCGCCACCGTGCACCGGCCGGGCTACATGGATTACATCGGCGTGCTGGAGTTCGACGCCCAGGGCCGGGCGGTGCGCGAGCGCCGCTTCCTCGGCCTGTACACCTCCAGCGCCTACAACCGCCGGCCCTGGGACATCCCGGTGGTGCGGCAGCGCTACGAATACGTGATGTCGGCCTCGGGCCTGCCGATCAACAGCCATAGCGGCAAGGCCCTGCGGCACATCCTGGAGACGCTGCCGCGCGACGAGCTGTTCCAGTCCGGCGCCGAGGAGCTCAAGGCCACCGCCATGGGGATCCTCGGCCTGCAGGAGCGGGTCCGGACCCGGCTGTTCCTGCGCCGCGACCGCCATGGCCGCTTCTTCTCGGCCCTGATCTACATTCCGCGCGACCGCTTCAACACCAGCGTGCGCAACCGGATCGAGGCGCTGCTGATGCGCGAACTGCAGGGCGAGCGCCTCGACCATGCCGTGCAGATCGGCGAATCGCCGCTGGCCCAGTTGCACCTGGTGATCCGGCCGGCCGCCGGCACCCGGATCGAGCCCGACCACGCCCGCCTGGAGTCCGAAGTCGCCCGCATCGTCCGCGACTGGCACGACGAGCTGCGCGAGGAATTGGTCGCCGCCCTGGGCGAAGTCGAGGGTCTGCGCCTGGCCCAGCAGTACGGCAAGGGCCTGCCGGCCGGTTACGTCGAATCGGTGTCGCCGGCCGCCGCCGCCGCCGATCTCGTGCAGCTGTCGCGGCTGGAAGACGCCGACGACCAGCGCGTGTCCTTCTTCCGCGACGGCGGGCAACTGCGCCTGAAGCTGTTCCGCCGCTCCGGCGACCTGGCCCTGTCGGACGTGCTGCCGGTGCTGGAGAACCTGGGCCTGCGCGTCCATACCGAACACCCCTACGAGCTGGCCCTGGACGAGGGCAGCGTCTACATCCAGGACTTCGAAGTGCAACCGCTGGCCGGCGACGTGGACGTCGAGGCCGCGCACGTGCCCTTCGAGCAGGCCTTCGAGGCGGTCTGGCGCGGCGATGCCGAGAACGACGGCTTCAACCGCCTGCTGCTGAGCGCCCGCCTGGAATGGCGCGACATCGCCATGCTGCGCGCCTACACCCGCTACGCCCAGCAGACCGGTGTGCCGTTCTCGCAGCAGTACATGGAGGAGGCGCTGCAGCGCTACCCGGCGATCGCCCGGCTGCTGTACGAGCTGTTCGAGGCCCGCTTCCAGCCCGGCCGCGAGCAGCCGCTGGACGCGGAAGGCCAGAAGGCCCTGCATGACCAGATCGCCTGGGTGCTGCCCTCCGCGCAGCGCCAGGCCCTGGACACGCTGCCGCAGGAAGTGGCGGCGGCCCGCGTGCTCGATCGTCAGGCCCAGGTGGATGCGATCACCGACGCCCTGGAGATCCTGCTCGACCGCCTGGTCGGCAGCATCGACGACGACCGCATCCTGCGCCGCTACATGGCCCTGATCGGCGCCACGCTGCGCACCAACTTCTTCCAGAAGCGCCACGGCGCCTGGCGCGACTACATCTCCTTCAAGTTCGACCCCTCGAAGGTGCCGGATGTGCCCAAGCCGGTGCCGTACCGGGAGATCTTCGTCTACTCGCCCTATGTCGAGGGCGTGCACCTGCGCTTCGGCCCGGTCGCCCGTGGCGGCCTGCGCTGGTCGGACCGGCGCGAGGACTTCCGCACCGAGGTGCTGGGCCTGGTCAAGGCGCAGATGGTCAAGAACACCGTCATCGTGCCGGTCGGCTCCAAGGGCGGCTTCGTGGTCAAGCGGCCGCCGGCCGGCGGCGACCGCGATGCCGTCCAGGCCGAGGGCATCGCCTGCTACCGCCGCTTCATCAGCGGCATGCTCGACATCACCGACAACCTGGTCGAAGGCCAGGTCGTGCACCCCGAGGACGTGGTCCGGCACGACGGTGACGACCCGTACCTGGTGGTCGCCGCCGACAAGGGCACGGCCCGCTTCTCCGACATCGCCAACGCGATTTCGGAGGAGTACGGCTTCTGGCTCGGCGACGCCTTCGCCTCCGGCGGCTCGGTCGGCTACGACCACAAGGGCATGGGCATCACCGCCCGCGGCGCCTGGGAATCGGTGAAGCGGCACTTCCGCGCCCTCGGCATCGACAGCCAGAGCCAGGACTTCACCTGCGTCGGCGTCGGCGACATGTCCGGCGACGTGTTCGGCAACGGCATGCTGCTGAGCCGGCACATCCGCCTGGTCGCCGCCTTCGACCACCGGCACATCTTCATCGACCCGAACCCGGATTCGGCACGCGGTTATGCCGAGCGCGAGCGCCTGTTCAAGCTGCCGCGCTCGAGCTGGGACGACTACGACCGCAGCCTGGTCTCGGAGGGCGGCGGCGTGTACCCGCGCTCGGTCAAGTCGATCGCCATCACCCCGCAGGTCCGCCAGGCCCTGGGCCTGGACGAGACGGTCGAGCAGATGAGCCCGATCGAGCTGATCAATGCCATCCTCAAGGCGCCGGTCGACCTGCTCTGGAACGGCGGCATCGGCACCTATGTCAAGGCCAGCAGCGAGAGCCACGACGAGGTCGGCGACCGCGCCAACAACGGCCTGCGGGTCAACGGCAACGAGCTGCGCTGCCGGATCGTCGGCGAGGGCGGCAACCTGGGCATGACCCAGCGCGCCCGCATCGAGGCGGCGATGAACGGGGTGCTGCTCAATACCGACTTCATCGACAACTCGGCCGGCGTCGACACCTCGGACCACGAGGTCAACATCAAGATCCTGCTGTCGGCGCCGGTGCTGCGCGGCGAGCTCAGCCAGGAGCAGCGCAACACGCTGCTGGCCGACATGACCGGCGACGTCGCCGAACTGGTGCTGACCGACAACTACCGGCAGAACCAGGCGATCAGCCTGATGGGACGGATGAGCGCGTCCCGGCTCGGCTCCTTCGGCCACTTCATGCGCACCCTGGAGTCGCAGGGCCTGCTCGACCGCGCCATCGAGTTCCTGCCCAGCGACGGCGAGCTGGCCGAGCGCAAGGCCCGCGGCATGGGCCTGACCCGGCCGGAGCTGAGCGTGCTGCTGAGCTACGACAAGATCGTCGTGTTCAACCAGATGCTCGATTCGGACGTGCCCGAGGATCCGTACCTGAGCAAGGAGCTGGTGCGTTATTTCCCGAAGGCGCTGCAGGACCGCTTCGCCGCCGACATGGAGAACCACCGGTTGCGCCGCGAGATCATCGCCACCGCGGTCACCAACTCCACCATCAACCGCATGGGCGCCACCTTCCTGCTGCGCATGCAGGAAGACACCGGCCAGTCGGCCGGGCAGATCGCCAAGGCCTTCACCATCAGCCGCGAGGTGCTGCAGGCGCGCGAGCTGTGGGCGGCCATCGACGGCCTGGACCTGAAGGTGCCCGAATCCAGCCAGCTCGATGCCCTGCTGGAGATCTGGCACCTGCAGCGGAACATGACCCGCTGGCTACTCAACCGCGCCGCCGGCGGCAAGCTGGAGATCGCCGAGAAGGTCGAACGCTACGCTGGCGGCGTGGCGGCCCTGCGCGCCGCCCTGGACCGGGTGCTGCCGGAGGAATCGGCCCAGTCCCTGGCGGCCTCGCGCGCCCGCTGGAAGGAGCAGGGTTACCCGGACGACCTGGCCGCGGCCTTCGCCAGCCTGCCGTTCCTGATCTACGCCCTGGACATTGTCGAGATCGCCATCGAGCGCGGCATGCCGGTGGACAAGGTGGCGGCGGCCTACTTCAGCCTTGGCGATGCCCTGCATACCAAGTGGCTGCTGGAAGTGGTCGAGGGCCTGCCGGTGGAAGGCCGCTGGCACGCCCAGGCCCGCGGCGTGCTGCGGGACGAACTGCAGGCCCAGCAGCGTGCCCTGGTCGGCAAGGTGCTGGCGGCCGGGGAGGGCGAACCGCTGCAGCGGGTACAGGCCTGGCTGTCGCGCGACGACGCCAACCTGCGCTTCACCCTGGGCATGTTCGCCGACATGCGCAACCTGCGCGGCATGGACTATCCAACCCTGTCGGTGGCGGTGCGGCGACTCGCCCAGCTGGCCCAGGGCTGATCCCGGCGGGGGCGCGGCTGCCGGTCGCGCCCCCGGCCGCTCCTGAAGTACCCTGCGCGCATGAGCCTGCCCGCCGTTCCGCGCATCGCCTTCCTCGCCAGCCCCACCCCGGAAGCCCAGGCTGCCCTGGCCAAACTGGTGGCCCGCCACGGCCAGCGCGCACCGGACGAGGCCGACGTGCTCTGCGCCCTGGGGGGCGACGGCTTCATGCTGCACAGCCTGCACCGCTACGGGGCCCTGGGCCGGCCGGTGTACGGCATGAAGCTGGGCTCGGTCGGCTTCCTGATGAACCAGCACCGGCCCGACGACCTGATCGAGCGCCTGCATGCCGCCGAGCCTTCGGTGCTGCACCCGCTGGAGATGATCGCGACGTCCGACGCCGGCACCACCACCCATGCCCTGGCCTACAACGAGGTCTCCCTGCTGCGGCAGACCCGGCAGGCGGCCCACCTGCGCATCCACCTCAACGGCCAGCAGCGGCTGGAGGAACTGGTCTGCGACGGCATCATCGTTTCGACCCCGGCCGGCAGCACCGCCTACAACTTCTCGGCGCACGGGCCGATCCTGCCGCTGGGCTCGCAGGTCATCGCCCTGACCCCGATCGCCGCCTTCCGGCCCCGGCGCTGGCGCGGCGCCATCCTGCGTGCCGACACCGAGGTGCGGCTGGAGGTGCTGGACCGTTACAAGCGCCCGGTCAGCGCCACCGCCGATTCGCACGAGGTGCGCGACGTCGCCGAGGTACTGGTGCGGGAATCGCGCGACCGCACCGTGACCCTGCTGTTCGACCGTGAACACAACCTCGAGGAGCGGATCCTCAATGAACAGTTCCAGGCCTGAGCCCGTCTCCGCTGCTGAGACAGGTCGCCGCTAGACTGCAGGCATGGCCCCCATGTCCCTGCCACCGTCGAATGTGTCCAGCCGCCTGGTGGTGGCGATCACCGCCCGGGCCCTGTTCGACCTGGAGGAAAGCCACCGGGTGTTCCAGCAGGCGGGCCTGGAGGCCTACGCCGACTACCAGCGCCAGCGCGAGCACGAGGTGCTGGCGCCGGGCATCGCCTTCCCGCTGGTGCGCAAGCTGCTGGCCCTCAACGAGGGCGCGCCGGCGGAATCGCCGCGGGTGGAGGTGGTCCTGCTTTCGCGCAACTCGTCCGATACCGGCCTGCGCATCTTCAACTCCATCCACCACCATGGCCTGGGCATCGTCCGGGCGGTGTTCACCAGCGGCAACGAGGTCTGGCCGTATATCAAGCCCTTCGGTGCCCAGCTGTTCCTGTCGGCCAACCCCGCCTCGGTGCAGGTGGCGCTGGAGCACGGCGTCGCGGCCGCCACCATCCTGCCGTCCAAGGCGCCCGAGCACTCGCATCCGCAGCTGCGCATCGCCTTCGACGGCGACTCGGTGATCTTCGACGACGAGGCCGAGCGGATCTCCCGGCTGTCCGGCCTGGCCGCCTTCCACGACAACGAAACCAGCCGGGCGCGCGAGCCACTGTCCGGCGGGCCCTTCCGCGGTTTCCTGGCGGCCTTGCACGACCTGCAGGCGGCCTTTCCGGCCGGCGAGGATTCGCCCATCCGCACCGCCCTGGTCACCGCCCGTTCGGCGCCGGCGCACGAGCGGGTCATCCTGACCCTGCGCGAATGGGGCGTGCGCCTGGACGAGGCCATGTTCCTCGGCGGCCGCGACAAGGGCCCGTTCCTGGAGGCCTTCGGCGCCGACATCTTCTTCGACGACAGCTGCCACAACGTCGAGAACGCCCGCCAGCACGTCGCCACCGGGCACGTGCCCTTCGGCGTCACCAACGAGGACTAGCGGCCGGCTCGCCGCCAGACCAGCCAGGCCACGGCCGTGACCGCCGCGCCCAGGCCGAAGGCCAGGGCACCGCCGCCGGCGCTCTCCCAGGCCAGGGCGGCCATCACCGCGCCGAGCACGCCGCCCAGGCCCTGGCTGAAGCCGAAGAACAGGCTCTGGCCGGCGCCGGCCCGGCGGCCGGGGAAGAAGCCGGCCATCAGCTGCATGCAGCAGGCGTAGAAGGTGGCGAAGCTCAGCGCGTGGCTGACCTGCGCCAGCGCCATCAGCGGCAACGAGGCCGGGAAGGCGGCGGTCAGCAGCCAGCGCAGCACGGTGACCGCCAGGCAGGCCGACAACAGCGGGCCGGCGCCGAAGCGGGCGATCAGCCGTGGCGCCTGCCAGAACATCAGGATCTCGATCAGCACGCCCAGGGCCCAGAGCGCGCCGATCGCGGCACCGGAATGGCCATGCGCCAGCAGGTGCAGGGTGTAGAAGACGTAGAAAGGGCCGAAGCCGGCCTGCATCAGCATGGCCACCAGCAGGAACCGTCGTACGCCCGGGCGCCGCCACAGGTGGCCCTCGCTTGCTCCGCCGCCGGCGGGCGCCGGAGCCGGTGGCCGGTCGCCCCGGTGCCACCAGGCCGCCACCGCCATCGCCACGAACAGGGGCAGGGTGAGCCAGGGGAAGCTGGTGTCTCCGAAGCGGTCCATCAGCGCGCCGTAGCTGCCGGCCACCAGCAGGAAGCCGATCGAACCCCAGACCCGCAGCCGGCCGTACTGGTCCGGCCGCGGCCCCAATGCGGTCAGGGTCATGGCTTCGAACTGCGGCATCACCGCGTTGTAGAACAGGCCGAACACCGCCATCACCGCCAGCACCGCCCACGCCTCCCTTGTGAGCAGGAAGCCGGCGAAGCACAGCAGGGTGAGCAGGCAGCCGGCGAGGAACCAGTGGCCCGGCCGCGCGCTGCGGCCGGTGAGCGCGGCCCAGGCCGGCGGCGCCAGGATCCGGGTGCCGTACCACAGCCCGATCATGCCGCCGACCACATAGCCGCCGTGGCCCAGCCCGTCCACCCAGCGGCCGATATAGGGCGTGTAGGCGCCCAGGGCCGCGTAGTAGCAGAAGTAGAAAACCGAGAATCGGTGCAGCCGCGGCTCCATGTCGGCTCCGGCAATGGAAACGGCCGGGCCCTGCCGGCCCGGCCGTCGCCATTATCGCTGCCTCCCGCCTACTGGCGCAGGGCCAGCGCCCGGGTTTCCAGGGTGCCCATCCGCGACTGGTCCTTGAGTTCCAGGTGACGGACCTCGAAGGGCGCGCCATGGCCCGGCGGCAGGAGCTGCGCCCCGAAGGGCAGGGCCAGCCGGCGCGTGCCCGGCTCCAGCCACTGTGCCGCATGCGCCTGCGCCACCGGCCGCGACAGGCCATCCGGGCCGGTGGCATAGAGCGTGCCGCGCAGCTCGTAGCGACCGGCGGCAGCCACCTGCACCGGCAGCTCCAGGCGCAGGGCGCGGGCGTCGAAAGCGTAGCGTCCGGCCAGGCGGGCGGTCGGCCGTGCCACCTCGACGGCGGTTCGGACCTCGCGCTGGACCACCTGGCCGCCATCCACGGTACCGGCGAACACGTGCACCTCCCACAGCCCCGGCGCCGTGTCCTCCAGCATCGGCACTGAAACCCGGGCAAGACCGGCGCGAAGGTCAAGGGGGAAGCGCCGCCCGTCCGGCGACACCAGCTCGCCCTCGAGCCGTGCCGCGCGCAGCGCCTGCCGGTTCCGCCGCAGGACGACCGCGACTTCCAGCTCCTCGCCGGCCAGCACCCGCGGCTGCCGCGATTGCGCGCTCAGCACGTAGGGGCTGGCTGGCTCGAACACATGCACCAGGTAGCGGCCGCGGGCGTCGGGCACCTGCAGCTGGAAGCGGCCGCGCCCCTGCGATTCGGCCAGCTGCAGCACCATCGAGCCCTCCGGAACCGCCATGCCGACGGCCTGCAGCTCGCTGGCCCGGGCCCGGCGCTGGACGCTTTCGGCTTCGGCCAGCCAGCGCCCGCCCTTGCCCACCCGCAGGCCGCGGGCCGGCACCGGCCGGGCGCCGGCTTCCGGGCTGATCCGGATCACCGCGCCGGGCGCCGTGGTGTCGATGTCCAGGCCCTTGCGCAGCTGCGCCGCCTCGGCCACGGTCCAGTACTCGCGGCTCTCGGCCCGGTGCGCGGCTGGCAAGGCCAGCTCGGCGGCCGGGTCCAGGGCCCAGGCGAAGTGCAGCGGCGCCCGTTCCAGCGGGCGGTCCGGCAATGGCGCCTGCACCAGTTGCGCCGGCCGCACATCGGTGGCGCCCGGTGGCAGCAGCTCGCCTGCCTGCGTGCCGGCGGCGAAGAGCAGGGAAAGGCAAATCAGGATATGGCTCGTCCTCATGGCTCAGTTCCCCATGTCCGCGCGCAGGATGGAATCCAGGCCGAAGCAGGCCCGGCGGCTCTGGTTGTGCGACAGCGGCTCCCGGCCGGCCATCCGTGCCTTGTCCTGGAACCAGACGTAGCCGGCAGCCGACTGGCTGGAGCATTCGAGGAAGCCGTCCGAACAGCGGTTCAGCCACAACTGCGTGGTTTCCAGGCCGACGTTCTCGAAATAGCCGCCGCAGTAGCTGTCCGGATCCCAGATCGCCGAATCGACGTCGGTACCGACCACGCTGCGGAAGGGCCGGGGCAGGGCCGGGCGGCCGGCGGTGCCGTACAGCCAGTTGGCGTTGTAGCTGGCCATCCAGCTGGTCTGCTGCATGCGCACGGCGTCGCTCTTGTAGCCCAGCAGCCAACCGACCGCCGACTCGAAGACGTTGCCGGAAATGACCGCATCGGCCAGTGGCGTGCCGGCCGAGGATGGCGCAAGTGCATTGACCCGGACGATGCGACTGATGATGGCCGGGTAGCGGCTGTCCCAGGTCGGATTGCTCATGATCCAGCGCACGACGTTGCCGCCATTGCTGTGGGTGATCACGATCAGGCGGGTGATGCCGCGTTCGTTGATGAAGCGGGTGAGTTGTTCGGCCAGGCAGCCGGCGGCCGCGTCGTGCCACATGTACTGGTTGAAGTCGCAGTTGATGACGACGTAGTTGGCCGGGTTGGCCAGGCCGCCGCGGATGTTGTTGACGAAGGGCGGTTTCCAGTAGTCGTTGTAGGCGTCGGTTTGTTCGCCGGTGCCGTGCACGAAGGCGACGCCGGTATTGGCCTGGCACAGGCCGGAAAAGGCCGCCAGGGCGGCCAGCAGGATCCAGCGCATCTCTTCCCTCCCCGGAGTGGATGCGAGGCGCGCAGCTCCCGTCCCTGCGTCCCGTGCGCCCGGTCGGTCCGGCGCTCCCCTGCGCCGGCGTACGGTTTGCAGGGTGTATGCGCAACTACCTGATCGTCAACAACTTTCGGTGGTGCAATGCGGCAGCGTATGGGGTGGCGGTGGTTGAGAGGCCGCCTGCCTTGGCGGCCTGATGGCTTGGGGACCGCCGCCGGTGGTGGGGTCGCTTGCCCTGGCGGCCATTGGGCCTTCGCGGTGGCGTTGCCGGTTGGGAGGCCGCCTGCCCTGGCGGCCTGATGGCTTCGCGGTAGCGCCGCCGCGTCGTGAGGGGGGACGCCCCGTCGGCTTCTTGCCAA
>Ga0079224_100014816_pt1 | contig 10901 bp, 5 predicted proteins | sample Stecom2015_FD_80414 | JGI IMG/M metagenome (GOLD analysis project Ga0079224, IMG submission 80414) | Agricultural soil microbial communities from Utah to study Nitrogen management - Steer compost 2015 | ecosystem: Environmental > Terrestrial > Soil > Agricultural land | place: USA: Utah...
ATTCTTTCGTAATTTGCATTTAAGTTGTTCATTGTAAATGTTTTGTGGTTAAAACAATTTACTGATTTTCAATCAAATGAACAACTTTTTTCTTTTTTTAATTCATAATGCACAACGGGTATATTTTTATCTTTGTTACTAAATAAACACACACTTATGAAACATGACTACATTTTTACTCAAAATGCGGTACGAGAAACCGCATGTTTTTACAACTTCTTTAAAAGAATCACTACAATTTAAAACATTTTACATTTTATGAGAAAGCGTGTACTTTTTCTACTTATCGGCATGTTCGTACATTACGGATACAGCCAAAAAGTAGTATGGGAAAAAAGTATCGGCGGAGCACATTCTGAATATTTGTTCGATATGGTTCCAACGGTTGATTATGGATTTATTCTAGCTGGAAGTTCTCTTTCAGATAAATCTGGATCTAAGAAAGAAAACGGTCAGGGCAGTTTGGATTATTTTATTTGGAAGATGGATCAAAACGGCGAGGAAGAATGGCAACTGAGTTTTGGAGGCGAAGGTCAGGATATTTTAAAGAAAATCATTCCGACTTCTGATGTAGGCTATTTATTGGGCGGGTATTCTGATTCCGACAAAGGCAGTTTTAAAACCTCTGAAAACAAAGGGAAAAACGATATTTGGTTAGTAAAGTTAGATGCTAAAGGCGGTGTACAATGGCAACAAAGTTATGGTGGTGAAGGAGATGATAAACTGATAGCCGTTAAACAGGTAAAAGGAGGCGGTTACCTTATTGCCGCTACCACAAATTCTGCTAAAAGTGAAACCAAAAAAGATGAACGTTTGGGCGGGTTGGACTTTTGGATCATTAAAATTGACAAAAAAGGTGTTGTGGAGTGGGAATATACTTTTGGCGGACAGTATAATGACGAACCCCGAACGATAGTTGAAACCGAGAAGGGCTATATTATCGGTGGCGTTTCCAACTCTCCTATGTCACAAACCAAACAAAAAGAAAACTACGGAGGTTACGACATTTGGATTTTAGAATTGGATGACAAAGGAACACTTTTAAACGAATATGTACTGGGAGGGGAAAATGATGATGAATTAAATGAAATTCTGATTGCAGAAAACAAAGAAGATTATATCGTAACAGGGCATACGTTTTCTGAAAGCGGAACCGGGAATTTAAGTGTTGCTCCCGAAAACGGGAGCGATTTTTTTATGGTTAAAACCAACGTTAAATTTGAACCCGCCAACCAATATCATTTCGATCTAAAGGGAAGTGAGTTTTTAACTTCCACCACGTTAACCAAAAGCAAAGACCTTTTGTTATCGGGCTATAAAATCGACCCAAAAACAGCAAAGAAAAGCTATGTGGCATTTCAAATAGATACTGAAGGCGAAGTTATTTGGGAAAAAGAACTGTCTACCAGCGGAGACGATTTATTGCGTAAGGCAGTTGTGACACGTGACGGAGATTTTGTGTTTGCTGGAAATTCAACAGGAAAGAATGCAGAATACAAAAAAACGGCACAAGGCAGAAATGATTATTGGGTCGTAAAACTAGGTACTATAAACAAAACAAAAGATCCTGAAATTAAAATTGAAGCGTTTCCGAATCCTACAGAAGGATACACGCAAATTGTAATGAATCACGAATATAAAGAAGGTGTGGTAAATGTTTTTGATTTAAGCGGTAAGCTTTTGTACACCGAAGCTTTAAAATACGATATGGTCATGGTGGATTTAAGCCGTTACGCCGTGGGAACTTATGTTATTAATATTAAAACCGATATGGTAAACACTTCGGTAAAAGTAATCAAGAAATAGTTATGAGAAAATTATTTGTTTTTATAGTTTTTTGCAGTAGTTTGCTAGGATACTCTCAAAGTAACTCTCAATTATCGCAATTAAGAAGTACTTTCCAACAGTTACAAGTACTATCTCCTTCGCCAGAAATGAGAAATATGATTAGATTTGATAATGTGGAGGTCAGTCCTTATACAGGAACCCCTGATGTGAATATTCCGTTATTTGATTTTCAATGTGCTAAAGATTTAGATTTTAGTATGGTATTAAAATATCATCCCGATGCTATAAAAAAAGAAGAACGTGCTGGATCAACAGGTTTAGGATGGAGTTTATTTGCAGGAGGTAGCATTACAAGAGTAGTTAGAGGAATGCCTGATGAATGTGTGACCTCTGAGTATAATATTCCTCGTTTTGGTTTAAATTTAAAAGGTAATGGTCAATTAGGTAATGATTTGGATGACTTTATAAATAATCAGTCATTTACCGTTGGGATTGGAGATAATTTGAGCTTACATGACAAACTATTTGAGGCTTTAGAAAGTGGTACTTATGATACACAACACGACCTTTATTATTACAATTTTATGGGATATTCAGGTAGTTTTTATGTAAAAATGAATAACTCAGGAGGTATGACTCTAGTAAAACTGGAAGAGAATGCACTAAAAATTTCCGCAACGAGAGAAGTCTTTGATTCAGCTATTCCAAATGATCCAAATAGATATAAAATTGCTAGTTTTACCATATACGATGAGAATGGGAATAAATATTTTTTTGATGTTAAAGAAGCAACTTCCACCTCAAAGGGGTACCGACAATATCAAATGTTTCCAAGTTCAAATGTATGGGAGAATTTGAATGATGGTCAGGGAGTTATTCCAATAGGGCAAAATAACACTGAAGTAGTTACTGCTTATCATTTAACCAATGTGACCCCATATACTTATTCAGGACCTATATTAACTTTTACTTACGATGAATACACTGAAAGTTTTCAAGATTTTAATTTTATAAAAAACAAGCTTATATCAACGAGTTATTCATTAAATGATCAAAGTTATTATCAACATGTAAGAGATAAAATTAGTTCAGCAGAATTTGAAGGTTGGAGTAAAATGAGGACACAATTTGGAAGTAGTAAAGTATATTATTTTAATCTAATTAGCATCCGAACAAAGAAGTTAAAGTCCATAAATTATAATAATAAATTATTTTTTGACTTTACTTACGAACAGGGAAGATTAGATGAAAATTATTTTGGAAATCCTAATTTAGTTAAATTATCAAATATTAAAATATCTTCTGCTGACTTGAAAACAGTTGGATTTTTTACAATAAGAACAAATGAAAAATTACTAAAACAATTTAAATTAAATTATGTTAACGGAACTTCCAATAATAAAAAATTACTTTTAAAAGAGGTTATAGGGTACAAAAATAATTTAAATGACGAAATAACCAATAAATATAAGATGTATTACAATTCTGAGAGTAGTAATTTACCAGTACTGTATGAAGATCCATGGGGATATTGTACGGATGTAAACCCGGAAATGAATGATTCAAAAATAAATGCGAATTACATGAAAACATTTGTTTTGGAAAAAATGGAAATACCAACAGGAGGTGCCATCATTTATAATTACGAACCACACACTTATTCTTATATTGGATCTCGAGCATTATATACAGATATCAGAACAAATGAAACGGGAGGAGGTATTAGAATAAAGACTATAGGTTTTTTTGATAATAAAAATGTACCGCAGAATTTTTATACTCAAAATTTAACATCCCCAACTCCAGTAAAAGAATTGTCATATCAATATGATTTACCAGATCAAAACTTAAGTAGCGGTTCACTATCTTTTGCTATACCCGTATTTAAGTATCGAAGAAATTATGAATTATTTGGAGAATTTGCTAAAACAATTGGACGTGATAAGAAAAATCGTATACTTTATGAAGTAAATTATTTACAACCTAATCATTCTGATTTGTTCAGATACGAAATAACAACAAATTATAACAATTTGCACACCCTTACTACAAAAGGGGCGAATGTTGGTTATAAGAATGTGACTATTACAGAAAGAGAAAATGGTAAAAAAGTATTAACCTTTACCTCTCCGATCGATTTTCCTGAAGAAAATTATACAACGACGTATCCTTTCATCCCATCTAAAAATGTTGATTATAAAAGAGGTTTACTATTGAACGAGAAAAATTACAATTTTAATAATAAACTGATATCAGAAACTATTAATACGTATGATTTTACAGAGCAGGAAGTAAATATAGGTATTATTCCTTTTTATAGATATAGCCACAACTGTCTTAAAACTGTTTGTCAGCAAACGGGATGGATCAGAGCGGAATTAATTAATACTAATCAAGTTGATTGTCATAATGGTTTTCATATGATTGGAGACCAGGCAGATTATTACAACTCAAAACCACACTGTACAAATACATATGATCTTATGGATTATAAACTTGAAAAACGAGTTGTAGGTTGGGCAAAACTATCAAAGAGCGAGCGTATTGACTATTTACCAAATGCAATAAATAACATCACCGAGTATAGTTATAATTCGATAAATAAAAAACCGAGTATCATAAAAAACATTATTGATTCTGATTTTTATAGTACAGAGTATGAATATTTAAATGCTTACGCAGGTGGAGGTATGATAGGAGATTTTCCTAATGTATATAATCGCATTTCCGATGTTAAAAAAGCTACTACCAAATTTAACAATGAAGTACTAGCAACAGAAAATATACTGTTTAAAAATATCAATCCGGCTAATTCAGGTGGTGGTATTATATTACCAGGTTCGGAGATATATGTTCCGGAAAAGTATCAATATGCAAAAGGTGCAAATCCATTGGAAGATATACAAACGATAACTCGAATAGGTGATCGAGGAAATCCTTTAGAAATTAAAAAAGCAGATGGAACTTACACCACTTTTATTTGGGGACATAACACAACAAGACTTATTGCGGTTATCGAAAATTGTCAGTTTTCAGAAATTGAGGGGATGGCTGCTTACGCCAATATTGTTTTTTTTTCGAATCAAAATTTAACCTCAACAATTAAAGCTTCTTTATTAAGTAATTACAATACTCTAAGATCATCCTTACAGGCAAAATCTCAAATGACGGCTTTAATTCATGATATAGGATTAGGTGTTGTAACTAAAATAGATGCAAACGGAAAGGTTATTGAGTACAAATACAATAACCTCGGGAACCTTCAGGAAATTCGTGACAATGAAAATAATTTGTTAAAGCAGTATTTTGAATTTTATAAAAATTAATCAGATGAAAAATATTCTAAAAATAGTCTTATTGCTAATTCTTGGATGCCTTAAAAGTTTTGGGCAAATAAGTAATACAAAATCTTATCAAGTAAGTATTGATTTCAAGGAGCCCGTTTCTTCCAACACTCAGGTGGTACCAAATGAAAATGTAGCAATTACCAATGTAGTTTATTTTGATGGTTTAGGCAGACCTATTCAGCAGAACAATTTGAAATCAAGTGGAACAGGGAAGGATATTATAACACATATTGAATATAATAATAATGGGGATTTGACAAAAGAATATCTTTCAGTACCAACAACTCAAACAACCGGTAGTTATGTAAACGATGCGAAAGATCTTACAAATACATATTATAACTCTCTTTATAGTTACGTTCCCAATCCTTATTCAGAACGAATTTTAGAAAAATCACCTGAACGCAAAGTGTTAGCACAAGGTTTTCCGGGTAATGAATGGAATGCATCAAACCCAGACAATCACGCTATAAAGTTTGATTACAAAACCAATACTGTTTCAGACGCTGTAAAAAAATTCACTGTCTCAACAACTTACAATAGCTCATTAAAATTGTATGTTCCATCTGTTACCACAAATGGAGCGTACGCTGCTAATGAGTTATATAAAAATATTATAAAAGATGAAAACTGGGTTTCAGGATTAAATAATACTACAGAAGAATTTAAAAATAAATTGGGACAGCTAATTCTAAAACGCACCTATAATGATAATACTGCTCACGATACTTATTATTTATATGACATTTATGGAAATTTAAGTTATGTACTGCCGCCAATGGCAAATGGAAATGTAACCTTAACCGATTTGGACAAATGGTGTTATCAGTATAAATATGACCACAAAAATAGGCTGGTTGAAAAAAAGCTTCCTCAAAAGGATTGGGAATATATTGTGTATGACAAAGCTGATCGAGTGGTTATGACGGGGCCTACTTACAATCCGTTTGGAGACGGGAGTAAAGGATGGTTAATTAACAAATATGATGCTTTAGGTCGTGTTGTTTATACAGGGTATTATGCAGCTAGTACTTTTAATAGTTCAGAACGTTACTCTTTATCACAAAATAACTTTATAGTCGAGACTAAAACATCGAGTAATATTACTATAGACGGTATAACGGTACGATATACAAACTCTGGATTTCCTACTACTTTTAAATTACTCAGTGTAAGCTATTATGATGATTATAGTTTCCCAAATGCACCCAATCTGTTTGCTCCAATAGAAGATGTTACACCTAATTTGGAAGTTAAAGGACAGCCTACGGGAATATGGACACGGGTATTAACCACCACTTCAAGTACGGCAGGTAATCTTTCATATAATTTGTATGACAGTAAATACCGTGTAGTTCGCAGTTACAGCCAAAATCATTTAGGTGGCTATACGCAGACCGATAGTAAGCTTAATTTTTCAGGCATACCCGAAAAAACAGTAACATATCAAAAGCAAAATGGAAGTGCTACTATATTAACTATTACTGATAATTTTTCATATGATAAAAGCAATAGATTAACATCACATAATCAGCAAATCGGTTCAGGAGCTGTAGAAACTATTGCTTTAAATGTTTACGATGAGCTAGGTAGGTTAGCAGAAAAAAACGTAGGTGGAGCAACAGGCAATCTGCAAAAAATAGATTACAAATACAATATTCGAGGTTGGTTAACCGATATTAATAATGCGAATATGTATGGATATGAAGATGAAGTAAGGCTTTTTAACTTAAAACTGAATTATGAAAGAACAGACCAGATAATTCAGGGAAAACCATTATATAATGGGAATGTGAACAGTATTTTATGGCGTACAAAAGCTGATAATATTAATAGAGGATATTTTTATGATTATGACTATTTAAACAGACTAACAAAAGCACAGTTAATGCATTATAGTGCAGGATGGACAATGGCATTTGTAAAAACCGACAGTTACAATGAAGCACTTACATATGATAAAAACGGTAATATTTTAACACTAAACCGTACAGGTGAGTTTATAAACGGACAACCTATAGAAATAGATGACTTAACCTATACTTATACCGCCAACCAATTGCAAAGCGTAACCGATGCTACCAATAATGCAGAAGGTTTTAACGATGGTAATACCAATGGTGTAGATTTTGTTTACGATAGGTTTGGAAACATGACACAAGATAAAAACAAAGGTATTACCGCTATAGTATACAACCATTTAAATTTACCTAAAGAAGTTGTTTTTAACACAGGGAAAATAACGTATATTTACGATGCAGCAGGAACTCGCTTAAGTAAAAAGGTTGAGCCAAATGGTGGTTTGGCAGTTACCACTGATTATGTAAACGGTTTCCAATATGTAAACGGTATATTACAGTTCTTCCCGCATGCAGAAGGATATGTAAAACATAAAGGCAACAACCAATTTATGTACGCTTACCAATACAAAGATCATTTAGGAAATGTACGCCTTAGTTATGCAGATATCAACGGAAATGGAACGATAGAGCCAGCAACAGAGATATTAGAAGAGAACAACTATTATCCATTTGGGTTAAAACATAAAGGATATAACGAAATTGTGAACAGTAACCGAAGTGAGGCGGCAGAAAAGTATAAGTTTGGAGGTAAAGAATTAAACAATGAATTAGGCTTAGATTTATATGATTTTAGCGCACGTAATTACGATCCTGCTTTAGGGCGTTGGTTGAATGTGGATCCGTTAGCGGAGCACCCTAATCAAGTAGACAAATCACCATATGCATATACATGGAATAATCCTGTTAATCTTACAGATCCCGATGGAATGTGTCCAATTTGCCCATTTATAGCTAAAGGTTTAACAGGTGCAGGAATTGATTATATGTTGCAGGGAGCTATGAATTACGCAGGAGGCATGAACTTAACAGATGCATTTTCAACAAGTAATATTGATATGTCTGATGTTGCTTTGTCAGGAGCACAAGGTATGATACCTTGGAGCGTACCAGGTGGAAAGTACGGGAAAGCCGCAGGAGCTGCGTTTTCTGATGTTATGTTTAACTATGGTAAATCTTTAGTGAATGGCACAGATTATTCAATGGAACAAATGGGGCAAGACTTTATTATTAGTTTTGCAGCTCAATTAGGGTCTGAAAATGTAGCCAAATTTTTCGGAGATAAAGGTGTAGTCTTCTCAGCAGATTTATCAAAGTCTAAGGCTAAAACTCGTTCTGGTCACACTAATGCGGGTAATAAACAATTGAATGATGCAATGTCTGCTGATCCTAAATTCAGGAAGAAAATGGAAAAGCAACTTGGAAGTGATGTATATGATAGAACAAGTACAAGTGGAAAAGGAAGACGAAATCCTAAAGATTACGAATGGGATCATAATACCAATAACCCTAATCAGTTAGATTTGCGTAGTAAAGAAAATCATGCTAAGAAAACGTCGAAGGATCCTGGAAGAGTAGGCGGTTATTCGAAATATTGGAAAGATAAAAATTAATTAATGAGAAACTTAACAGTTAATAGGTTGATAAAAGAAGGTGTGCCAGTTAATAAGTCATTACCAGCAATTACCATAAAAAAGGTTCGTACCTCAAAAGAAGTAGGGGTTAGAATAAATATTCTTGGTGTCTTTCTTGCTATATCTGAGGATCCAAAATCTATTAAATTTTTCAAAAAGTTACTTAAAGAACAAGGGATGTTTGATTTTCTTACAACTACTGAAAAATTAATATTAGAAAGTGAAAAAATAACAAAACAGCAAGAAATCGATTTATCTTGGAATCAAGAAAGTATTTATGCTTTAAGTTGGTGTTTGGGTATTACTCCAAAGATGCCGTTACCAACTGTTGAATCTGATTTATACAGTATTTTTAAATATCTTCCACCAGAAGTGGATTTAGAAAAATTCCTTGATAAATGTAATCTAATTGATAATCAATCCATTTTAGAAGAGCTTGAATATTACTATGGTTTGCATTGGGCAATAAGACACCCTGAAACCTGGAGCTTTTCGAAGGCAAGTAAATTTAAAATATCAATCATTCGTGAGAGAAGAAAAGCAATGGAATGGGTAGTTGATAGTTCATTATTATGGGATGATATACCATTAGATACATGATTAAAATTTAATACAAAGCCACCAATTAGGTGGCTTTTGTCATTATAAAATAGATTGTATTTTCCTTTTAGCGATAAAAGCGTCAATAACAGAGAAGATATGGTTTTTGTCAGTTTCTTCAAACTTAGATACTTCTAAAATACGGCTATTGGTATCTTTATCAATTTGTACATCTTCTTTACCTGTAAGGAAATACAAGTCACGATGTAATAGATAATTTTGTAAAGACTATGAAAAATCAATATGGAGTTGATGTAACTGTTAAATAAAAATTATGAAAATATTAATTGCAATAATACTTAACTTAATAGTTTGTTTAACTTTATTTTTCATTATGGGTCTCTTATATGTTGGTATATATGGGACTGGAGGTGAATATAATGTAAATAAGGTTTTTATATTCGAATGTATTTATTTTTTAATAGGAATAATACATGTCTATCTTTTATTCTTAAAAATGAATAAATCAAAGTCTTATATCTTTATTTATGCTATTATATTTTTAGCTTATTTATATATGGCTTTCTTTTATGGTAAATAACACAACAGCCTCTTTACAAACGTATTGAGGCTTTTTTACAAAATACTTTACTGCTGTTGTACATTTTATAGTTTCGACTTTTATAAGGACGCAGTAAGTAGGTGTGTTTTATGGTGGTAAAGTACACCAAAGTAAATTTTACATACAACACCCTTTTAAAATATTTTATAAAATAACATAATACGTACAACATCTACATAGTTATAAAAGTCGGTGTTTGTACGTTTATTTATGTAAAAGGGGTGGTAAAATAAAGTTGTACAGTATTTTAAAAACGTACAATTAAATTAAAATGGTGTTTGGTGTAAAGTGTTGTTAAAATAAATAACGTTGGTACAACCGTAAAAATCCCCTTATTAATAATAAAGTTTATAAAAGGAACAATAAAGAGAAACGTATGTGAGTCGTATATTGTGATTTTTATAAACGATGAAATAAAGAAGAAAATAGAGTTTGCAACGAAGTGAAAAACTACTATTTTGTTCAAAAGGAAACGTTTTTTATGGTAATAAAAAATAAGAACAGCGAAGCTGTGAAGAGGACAATTTTGTTACTTTTTTAAAAGTAAAGAGGAAGGAACATTTAATAGTGGAGCGAAGCGGAAGTATTAAATAATACATTATTTAAAACGATTTATCGCTTTGGATAATAAATGAAGTTGTACAAACTGTTTTTAAAGTAAATGTATATTTTATTGATTTTGATAATACAATTGGTTGTACTTAAAATTAATTATGTTGTACGAAGAGATTGACGACAATTTAGTTACGTAACGAAGTGGAGAAAGTAAATTACTTTATTTATTCAAACAACTTTAATCGTTTGGATAATGAAATATGAAATGATGTTTATTTTAAGTAAATTGTCATGTTAAATATTTATTTTTAACAAAAATAATTACATCATTAACAAAATACTTATTAATAATATAGAAATATAAATCATGAAATTGTATCAAATGAAAACTTAGGATTCATTGATTGAAGGTGCTTATGATAAAGAATCAATACCTTTAAAAACTTGTCCATATAGCATCAATAAACAAGACTTAATAAAGAAAATCAAAGACTTAACAGATATTTCCAACGACGAAAAAGCGTATTTAATTGAATTGGTAAACACCAAAAAGAAA
>Ga0079224_100014817_pt1 | contig 10901 bp, 11 predicted proteins | sample Stecom2015_FD_80414 | JGI IMG/M metagenome (GOLD analysis project Ga0079224, IMG submission 80414) | Agricultural soil microbial communities from Utah to study Nitrogen management - Steer compost 2015 | ecosystem: Environmental > Terrestrial > Soil > Agricultural land | place: USA: Utah...
GACGCCGGATACGACACCGCGCAGGCGGTCCTCGAGGAGTGCGCGAAATTCAACGAAGGCGTCGTCGCGCCGCTCAATCGCAGCGGCGATGTCGAGCCCGCGACGCTCTCCGATGGGGTGGTGACGACGTCGCCCGGTTTCGGCGAGGCGTTCCGCCAGTTTGCCGACGGCGGTTGGCAGGGCATCCAGCATCCCGAGGAATTCGGCGGCCAGGGGTTGCCGAAGCTGATCGCCACGCCGTGCATGGAGATGCTCAACTCGGCGAACCTGTCGTTCGCGCTGTGCCCGCTGCTCACCGACGGCGCGATCGAAGCGCTGCTGGTGGCCGGCTCGCAGGCGCAGAAGCGGTTGTTCGTGCCGAACCTGATCTCGGGTGCGTGGACCGGCACGATGAACCTGACCGAGCCGCAGGCCGGCTCGGACCTCGCGCTGGTGCGCGCGCGTGCCGTTCCGCAGGCGGACGGTACGTATCGCATCTTCGGGCAGAAGATCTTCATCACGTTCGGCGAGCACGACATGGCCGACAACATCGTGCACCTGGTGCTCGCGCGCACGCCTGACGCGCCCGAGGGCGTGAAGGGCATCTCGCTGTTCGTGGTGCCGAAGTTCCTCGTCGACGCCGGCGGCAAGCCGGGCCAGCGCAACGACGTCTGGTGCCAGTCGATCGAGCACAAGCTCGGCATCAAGGCCAGCCCGACAGCGGTGCTGCTGTACGGGGACGACAAGGGCGACGTCGGCGCCGGCGCGGTGGGCTACCTGGTCGGCGAGGAGAACCGCGGCCTCGAGTACATGTTCGTGATGATGAACGCGGCGCGCTTCGCGGTCGGCGTCCAGGGCGTCGCCGTGGCCGAGCGCGCGTACCAGCACGCGGTTGCTTACGCTCGGGACCGCGTGCAGAGCCGCGACGTCGCCGGATCGAGCGGGCCGGTCGCGATCGTCCGGCACCCCGACGTGCGACGCATGCTGATGACGATGCGCGCGCACACCGAGGCGGCGCGCGCGCTCGCGTACGTTGCCGCGGCCGCGTCCGACGCCGGGCACCACGCCGCCGACGATGCGGCGCGCCGCGAGAACATGGCGGTCTACGAGTTCCTGGTCCCGATCGTCAAGGGATGGTCGACCGAGATGTCGCTCGAAGTGACGTCGCTCGGCGTGCAGGTGCACGGGGGCATGGGATTCATCGAGGAGACCGGCGCAGCGCAGTATTACCGCGACGCGCGGATCCTCACGATCTACGAGGGAACGACCGCGATCCAGGCCAACGACCTCGTCGGTCGCAAGACCGCGCGCGACGGCGGCGCGGTCGCGCGCGCGCTGATCGCCAGGGTCCGCGAGACCGAGGCGCAGCTGACGGCACGAGGCGGCGCCGACCTGACGGCGATCGCGACCCGGCTTTCCGCGGGAAGCGCCGCGCTCGAAGCGGCGGTCGACTTCGTCGTCCGCGGCATGAAGGCAGATGTGCGCGCGGTGTTCGCGGGCAGCGTGCCGTACCTGAAACTGGCCGGTGTCGTGCTGTCCGGTTGGCAAATGGCGCGCGCCGCGCTGGCGGCCGACAAGATGCTGAAGGCGGGCGAAGGCGACGCGCAGTTCCTTGCCGCGAAGATTGCGACGGCGCATTTTCACGCCGACCACATCCTCAGCCAGGCGGGCGCGCTGCGCTCGGCCGCAGTCGACGGGGCGCCCGGCGTGCTCGCGATGCCCGAATCGGCGTTCTGACGGATGGCGACGCGGAGGGCGGCGCGCCGATCCGCATGCAGCAGGCGCCTGCCGCCTGCCGTCAGTTGACCTGATCCGACGGCTTCGCGGCCTCGCAGTCGGGGTGGTCGTTCCAGCGGCCCCGGCAGAACCGCAGGCGCACGCGCTCGTTGCACACCACTCGGGCCAGCAGCGACTCGTCGCCGCACTGCGCCGCCTGCAGGGGTGCGAGCCGTTCGCCGGTGCGCGCCGGGGGCTGCGGGCGCGCGGTGGCCGCGGCGGCGGACCCCCGCTGTGCTTGCGCCGGCGGCGCCGGTGACTGCGCGGAGGGCGGCACCGCCGCCACGGACGCCGCCACATCCGGACGGGCGTCGGGTTGCACGACCGGCGGCGGAGGCTGCGCCGCGACGATGCCCACGCCGGGTTCCGGCCGCCGCAGGTGCCGAAAGCGCGCGTCGTCGCCGGACTCGGGCGGCTGTGGGGCCTGCGCAGGGCGCGCAATGCGTTCGAAGCCGGCGGGAACCGGGGGCATCGACCGGTGGACGGCGTAGATCGCCAGCGCACCAGCCGCGGAGATCAGCATGGTCAAGGCGACCGCCAGGGTCACGCGACGCCAATCGACTCGTGCCGCCTGGGCCTGCAGCACACGAACCGGCCGCACGTCGCCGGAGCGACCGTCGCCGCCCGCATCCGCGTGAGTCGACTCCACCAGGACGGCGCCGCAGGCGTCGCACAGGCGAGCGTCGGGCGCGTGCTGCGCGCCGCATCGGGGGCAGGGTGCCCTGGTCATCATGGTCGGGTTGTCGGTGGATGGCCAGCATACAACGCCGTTCGGGTAACGAATCCGGCGCGCCCGGTTCGACGTGCACGGATCCGCGAGTTGCGGGTATACTGGTTGAATATACAGTCTACGACGATCCGCCGTGCCAACCAACAGCGTGTCCGCCCCGGTGCGTGGCCGGGGCGCAACGTCGAACCCGCAGCACCGCTTTGCCAGCCTGCAGCGCGAAGCGGTCGATGACGGATGGGAGCGCGACGCGGGGCAGTTGGCGCTTCGCACGGAGGTTCGCGAGGAGCGCGTCCGTTCGGTGATCGTCCGGAACAGCTCGCCCGACCTGCATTTCAACCTCTCGATCAACCCGTACCGCGGGTGCGAACACGGCTGCGTCTACTGCTACGCCAGGCCGAACCACGCCTACGTCGGCCTTTCGCCGGGCTTCGACTTCGAGTCGAAGCTGCTCGTCAAGCCCGATGCCGCCGAGCGCCTCCGCGAAGAGCTCGCTGCGGCCAGCTATCGCTGCGAGCCGATCAACCTGGGGTCGGCCACCGACGTGTACCAGCCGATCGAGCGTCGCTACGCGCTGACGCGCGCGCTCATCGAGGTGATGGCCGAGTTCCGGCAGCCGTTCACCCTCGTGACCAAGTCGTCGCTGGTCGAGCGCGACGTCGACTTGCTGGCGCCGTTGGCGCGGGATGGGCTGGTCGGGGTCTACCTCACGCTCACGACGCTCGACGCCGAACTGGCGCGTCGCTGGGAGCCGCGCGCCGCAGCGCCCTGGCGTCGCCTTCAGACGATGCGCAGGCTGCGCGAGGCCGGCATTCCGGTCGGCGTCTCGCTCGCGCCGATCGTGCCGTTCCTGAACGAGCCCGAGATCGAACGCCTCCTCGCCGAGGCGCACGAGGCCGGTGCGCAGACAGCGTTCTATCAGGTGCTCAGGCTGCCGTGGGAATTGCGCGACCTGTTCGTCGAGTGGCTCGAAGCCCACTATCCGGACCGTGCACGCCGCGTGCTGCGGCGCCTGTCGGAGATGCGCGGCGGCAGCGACGAAACGCTTCGCCTGAACGATCCGGAGTTCTTCAGCCGGATGCGCGGCCGCGGCGCCTGGGCCGAACTGATCCGGCTGCGCTTCGACCTCGCCGTTCGCAAGCTCGGTCTCGACCGGCAGCGAATGACGCTCAGAACCGACCTGTTCCGGCGCCCGGGCGACGACCGACAACTGGGCCTGTTCTGACGGCCGCGGCGTGGCTGCTGGCGGAACGGCGCGCCGGGCTGTTCTCGGCGATTGCTGCGCAATCGGGTCCAGGCTATACTTTGCGGTTTTCCGATTACGGAACGAAGGACACGGATATGGTCGTTATCCGAATGACTCGCGGCGGCGCCAAGAAGCGCCCCTTCTATCACATCGTGGCCGCGCACAAGCAGGTGCGTCGCGACGGGCAGTTCATCGAGCGGCTCGGCTACTACAATCCGATCGCGGCGGCGAACGAGGTGGGCCTGAACCTGGCCCTCGACCGCGTCGATTTCTGGAAGCAGCAGGGCGCGGTGCTCTCGCCGACGGTGGCGCGCCTCGTGAAGGAACAGGCGGGCAAGCAGCCGGTCGCGGCCTGAACGGTTCGGCCAAAGACGGTCCGGCCGCGGGTTCCACCGACGGGCCGGAAGAACTCCCCGCCGACGCAGTCGCGCTCGGCCGGGTGGCTGGAGCGTGGGGCGTGCGCGGCTGGTTGCGCGTCGTCCCCTTCAACGATCCCCTCGATTCGATCCTCACCGTGCAGCCGCGCTGGTGGCTGCGCGGGCCGCACGGTTGCCGCATGATCGAGATCGAACAGGCGCGTGTGCACGGCGGCGAGGTCGTCGCCAAGGCGGCAGGACTCGACGATCGCGACCGCGCGCAGGACCTGAAGGGCTGCGAAGTGCTGATCGGCCGTTCTTCGTTCCCGCGCGCGCAGGACGGCGAGGTCTACTGGATCGATCTGATCGGCTGCGCGGTGACCAATCCGGGAGGCGATTCGCTCGGCGTCGTGGTGGCGGTCGACGAGTTCGGCGCGCACCCGGTGCTCAGGCTCGAGGCCCAGGGCGAGTCCGGCCGGACTGCCGTCCGGCGCCTGATTCCCTTCGTCCCCGAGTACGTGCTCGAGATCGACCTCGCCGGTCGCCGCATCGTCGCCGACTGGGGACTCGACTACTGAACCGTCAGCCATGCGCATCGACGCGGTCACCCTCTTTCCGGACATGTTCGACGCGGTCACCCGCTTCGGCATCACCGCGCGGGCGCACGAGCGGGGCCTGTGGTCGCTCGTCTGCCGGAACCCGCGCGATTTCGCCACCGATGCCTACCGCCGCGTCGACGACCGCCCATACGGTGGCGGACCCGGCATGGTGATGCTGGCGCAGCCGCTGGCCGACGCGATCGCCATGGCGCGCGACGGGGGGCCTGCGGGACGCCCGGTGATCGCGCTGTCTCCACAGGGGCGTCCGCTGGACGATCGGCGGGTGCGCGAACTCGCCGGCGGCCCCGGCATGATCCTGGTGGCGGGCCGCTACGAGGCGATCGACCAGCGGCTGCTCGATCGCCACGTCGACGAGGAGATCGCGATCGGCGACTTCGTCGTCTCGGGGGGCGAGCTGCCGGCGATGATGCTGATCGACGCCGTGGTGCGCCAGTTGCCAGGGGCGATGAACGACGCGCAGTCGGCGGCATGCGATTCGTTCGCCGACGGCCTGCTCGACTGCCCGCACTACACGCGTCCCGAGGTGTTCGAAGGCGTTCCGGTGCCCGAGGTCCTGTTGTCCGGGCATCACGCACAGATCGCGCGCTGGCGTCGCGACCAGGCGCTTCGCGCGACGCTGCAGCGTCGCCCTGACCTGATCGCGAGGGCCCGCGCGCAGGGACGGCTGAGCGCCGAGGACGAACGGGTGCTCGCGTCGCTGTTGGCAGGGGGGCAGGAAAAGGCCTAAAATGCAAGGCTTTGCGGAATTCCGCATCAACCCCATCCTCTGCCCGGCGAGAGCCCGGTCAGGCGCCCGTGGCCAGCGTGCCGCCGGCGCCGGTTGCAGCGCCCAGGCGCTCGCGACGCCTCGGACAACAAGAGCCGGCGCACGATGGATTCAGGAGCATCCGGCATGGATCTGATCCAGCAACTCGAGCAGGAAGAAATTTCCCGGCTCGGCAAGAGCATTCCCGAGTTCGCCCCGGGCGACACGGTGGTCGTCAGCGTCAACGTCGTCGAGGGCACCCGCAAGCGCCTGCAGGCCTACGAGGGCGTCGTGATCGCGCGTCGCAACCGCGGCCTGAACTCGTCGTTCATAGTCCGCAAGATCTCGTCGGGCGAGGGTGTCGAGCGCACGTTCCAGCTCTATTCGCCGCTGATCGCGAGCATCGAGGTGAAGCGCCGCGGCGACGTGCGCCGTGCCAAGCTGTACTACCTGCGCAACCGCTCGGGCAAGTCGGCGCGGATCAAGGAAAAGCTGCCGGGCAAGTCGGTCCGCGCCGGTGGGGCCACGGGCGCCTGACGAGACCCTGGCAAAGGCACGCGAGAGGGACCCGGGAGAGGCACCCGAAAGAGGCACCCCCGGCTCGAACCGGTGCGCGATACCCGACGACAGGGCGCATGACTGCGCCCTGTCGCACTTTCCGGTCAAGGACATGAAGTCGGTCGATGCAGGGAACGGGGGCGAGCAGCGCAGCGGCGTGTGGGTGCAGTTGCCGCGCTTCGATCCGCGCGAGATGCCGATCGCGGCCACCGACGAGTCGTTGCCGCCCGTGCTCCCCGAGCGGCTCGACCCGGATGCGCTGCGCAGCCGCTTCGCGCGGCCGCCAGCCTGGGAGCCGGAGCAGACGGACGATCGCTTCCGCATCGACCAGTCCGCCCCGCGAGATGCCGCCGTGCTCGTTCCCATCGTCGCGCACGCGGCCGGTACGACCGTGCTGTTGACCCAACGCACCGTGCACCTGCGCCATCACTCGGGACAGGTGGCATTCCCGGGGGGCCGCGTCGAGGCCGGCGATCCGTCGCCGGTCGACGCGGCGCTGCGCGAGGCGCACGAAGAAGTGGGCCTCGCGCCGTCGCGCGTCGAGGTGATCGGCCGCCTCCCCGAGTACCTGACCGGCACCGGTTTCCGCGTGACCCCGGTTGTCGGCCTGGTCGTTCCCGGCTTCGAGCCACGACCCGATCCCTCCGAGGTGGCGCAGGTCTTCGAAGTGCCGCTCGCCTTCCTGATGGATCCGCGCCATCACCAGCGCCGCAGCGTGCGCATGGATGCCGGCGAGCGGCTGTTCTTCGCGATGCCTTACCGCCCGCCCGGCGCGGCCGACGAGCACTTCATCTGGGGCGCCACCGCGGCAATGCTGCGAAACCTGTATCGTCTGCTCGTCGCCTGAGCCGACCGATCTGGACCGGGATGGGATTCGTCGCACTGATCTTCGCGCTGCTGATCGAGCAGGGTCGGCCACTTCCGGGCGACAACCACGTTCACCGGATGGCCACGTCGCTGGCCGACCTGGTGCGCGGGGCCAGCGACGCCGGCGAGCGCCAGCACGGCGTCTACGGATGGATCGCCGTCGTCGGCGTCGGCCTGATCGGCGTCGCGCTGCTCGAGTGGTTCGCGGCGCTGATCCATCCGCTGGCGCTGTTCGTCGTGCACGTCGCGGTGCTGTACCTGACCGTCGGCTTCCGGCAGTTCAGCCACGCGTTCACCGAGATCCAGATCGCTTTGGCGAGCGACGACGCCGATGGCGCCCGGCGCGTGCTCGAACGCTGGCTCAAGCAGACCGATCCCGACGACATGGCGGACCGGCCGCGTCGCGAGGCGCCGGTCAACGAGGTGTGCCGGCAGGCGATCGCGCATGCGCTGGTGGCCGCGCATCGCCACGTTTTCGGCCCGTTGTTCTGGTACATCCTGCTGCCCGGTGCCGTGGGCCCCGTGCTCTACCGCTTCGCGGAGTTGCTGGCGCGGCGCTGGGGCACCGCGGTGGCCGAGGGGGCCGGACGCGTCGATGAGCCCTACGGGCACTTCGCCTCGCGCGCGTACCGCGCGATCGACTGGCTGCCGGCACGCCTGTCGGCGGCCGGGTTCGCGATCGTCGGCAACTTCGAGGACGCCGTGTATTGCTGGCGCGGCGCGGTCGCCGCCGGAACGACCGACGACCAGCGCGCGCTGTTGCTCGCGGCAGGCGGCGGCGCGCTCGGCCTGCGAGTGGCCGAGCCTTCGCTCGAGGCGCGCTGGGCGGCCGGTGAGCAGGGCTTCGAGTGGCAGGGGGCCGAGCCGGACGCCGGCGGCCTGCGCAGCTCGGTCGGCCTGGTCTGGCGCTCGGTCGTGCTCTGGATCAGCCTGTTCGCGATGCTGACGATCGCGGCCTGGCTCGGAGGCTGACTCAGTCGGCGTCGTCGCCGGTGCGGACGTACAGGCGATAGCGCTGCGCGTCGATGTCGCCACGCTCGGCTGCGTCGCGGATCGCGCAACCGGGTTCGTCGCGGTGGCGGCAGTTGTTGAAGCGGCAGCGCCCGAGCAGCGGGACGAACTCGCGCATCGCGTGCATGCGCTGCGACTCCGACAGGTGTGCGAGCCCGAAGCTCTGGAAGCCAGGCGTGTCGACGATGCGCGCGTCGACGGCGACCTGTTCCGGGAGCTCGAACATCCGGCTGAACGTCGTCGTGTGGCGGCCGCTCGACAGCGCCGCCGAGATCGCCTGCGTGCGCAGGCCGGCGTCGGGCACCAGCGTGTTGACCAGCGTCGACTTGCCCATGCCGGACTGGCCGATCAGCAGCGTGGTGCGCCGCGCGAGCCAGTCGCGCAGCGTTGCGCGCGCGGCGTCCGGCCGGGTGCGCGCGGCGATCTCGAACACCCGGTAGCCGAGGGCGCGATACACCGCGATCCGCGGCGCGATCGCCCGCGTCGCGTCGGCGAGATCGCACTTGTTGACGATCAGTGCCGCTTCGATTCCGGCCGTCTCGATCGCGATCAGCATCCGCAACATCAGCGCTTCGGAGAACGGCGGCTCGCCGGCGACGACGACGCCGGCCTGGTCGACGTTGGCTGCGAGCAGCTTGCTGCGCCAGCGGTCGCTGCGCTGCAGTGTCGTGCGTCTCGGGTGCAGGGACTCGATCACGGCATGGTCGGGGCCGAGCAGGCGTACTTCGACCTCGTCACCGACGCAGACGTCGGTGCGCTTGCCACGGGTGACCGCGACGCGTTCGGTCCAGTCGCCGGTGAGCGATCGGACGTAGAACTGGCGGCCGAAGCTGGCCGCGACCAGCGCAGGCTCAGTTGCCGCCGCGGCCGAAGACGGCATCGCTCTTGGCCGCGCAGATGAAGTCGTTCTCGGAGATGCCGCGCACCGAGTGCGTGCTGAAGCGCACGGTGCAACGGTTGTAGCCCACCGTGAGCTCGGGATGGTGGTCCTCGCCGTGCACCATCCACGCGAGCGCGTTCACGAACGCAATCGTGTCGTAATAGTCGCGGAATGCGTAGCTGCGCTCGAGCGCGCCGTCGCGCAGGCTCCATCCGGCGAGCTCGGTGAGCTGCACCTCGATCTCGGTGACCGTGTAGGCGCGCTCGCCCTCCATCGGGCGCGACCGGCGCGCCAGCAGCTGTTGGCGGGGGATGGGGGCCTTCATCACGAGGCTTGCAGGCGGCCGATCCGCAGCGACGCGGGCGGATGGGAATCGTAGAACGCCGAGTGTACCGGGTCGGGTGTCAGGGTCGACGCATTGTCTTCGTAGAGCTTGACCAACGCGCTGACCAGGTCCTGCGCGCGCGCGTGCGTGGCCGCGAACGCGTCGGCTTCGAACTCGTGACGACGCGACGCCCAGCTGGCCAGCGGTTGCAGCACGAACGTGAACACTGGCAGCGCCAGGAAGAACAGCACCAGCGCGGCAGCGTCGAACTCGTCCGCGCCCGGCGTCACGCCGAGGCCCTGGTAGAACCATCCCTGGCGCGACAGCCAGCCGAGCAGCCACAGCCCGGCGAGGCTGGCGACGAACATCACTGCGATCCGCTTGAGCACGTGCCGGCGGCTGAAATGACCGAGCTCGTGCGCGAGCACCGCCTCGACCTCGTCGGGTTCGAGCCGCGCCAGCAGCGTGTCGAAAAAGACGATGCGCTTGCTGCGGCCCAGCCCCGTGAAGTAGGCGTTGCCGTGCGCGGAGCGGCGGCTGCCGTCCATCACGAACAGGCCCCTGGACGCGAAGCCGCATCGCGCCAGCAGTGCCTCGACGCGCTGGCGCACGGCGCCGTCGGCAAGCGGTTCGAAGCGATTGAACATCGGTGCGATGACGGTCGGGTACAACACCAGGATGGCGAGGTTGAACGCAACCCAGGCGCCCCAGGCCCACAGCCACCAGAGCCCGCCCGCGCTGCGCATCAGCCAGAGCACGAGTGCCAGCAGCGGCAGACCGAGCACCGAGGCGACGGCAGTCCCCTTGAGCGCGTCGACGATGAACAGGAGCGGCGTCATCCGGTTGAAGCCGAAGCGATGTTCGAGCCGGAACTGCCGGTACCACGCAACGGGCAGGTCGACCAGCGCGCCGATCAGCGCGACGGCCGCGACGAACGCGATCTGTCGCGCGAACGGGTAGTCCGGCAACCACTGCGCGAGTGCGTCGAGCAGCGCCTGCAGGCCGCCGAACAGCGTGAAGCCGAGCAGCAGCATTGCGCCGATCACCGCCTCGACCATGCCGAGCCGGACCCGCGCGACCGTGTAGTCCGCCGCCCGGCGATGTGCGTGAAGCGTGATGCGTCCGGCGAAGTCGGCCGGCACGGCCTCGCGATGCCGCGAAACGTGCCGCACCTGGCGCGTGGCAAGCCAGAAACGTACCGCGATGGAGAGCATCAGCGCGGCTGCGAACAGCACGGAGAAGGCGGCGGCGGTCAAGGCGAACGCTGTGCGAGAATCGGCTTCGGAGAAAAAAATTATGTCACAGCAGACCGTGCCCGCCGATCCCGTCCCCGCAGCCGGGGAGGGTTCCGGCGCACCGCGCCGGCCCGACGAGTCGCTGCTCGTGTGGGTGGACATGGAGATGACCGGCCTGAACCCGATCGTCGACCGCATCATCGAGGTGGCGATCGTGGTCACCGACGACTCGTTGAACGTCGTCGCACAAAGCGAGGCGATCGCGATCCGCCAGCCGGCCACGGTGCTCGACGCGATGGACCAGTGGAACCGCGCGACACACGGCCGCTCCGGGCTGGTCGACCGGGTCGTCGCCTCCCCGTGGACGGAGGCCAGCGCCGAGCAGGCGCTGCTCGATTTCCTGGCTCCGCTGGTGCCGAGCGGCAAGTCGCCGATGTGCGGCAACTCGATCTGCCAGGACCGGCGCTTCATGGCGCGATACATGCCCCGGCTCGAGGCGTACTTCCACTACCGCAACATCGACGTCAGCACGCTCAAGGAATTGTGCAAACGCTGGCGTCCGGAGGTCGCGAAGGC
>Ga0079224_100014818_pt1 | contig 10901 bp, 8 predicted proteins | sample Stecom2015_FD_80414 | JGI IMG/M metagenome (GOLD analysis project Ga0079224, IMG submission 80414) | Agricultural soil microbial communities from Utah to study Nitrogen management - Steer compost 2015 | ecosystem: Environmental > Terrestrial > Soil > Agricultural land | place: USA: Utah...
CGCGGGTGATCGCGACCGCCATGTCGATAACCGAGGCGTGGCAGAGCGCGGTCCACACGATCGCCCGCGTCATCTGCAGGCGGCTGATGTGCCCGCACCGCCGCTCGTGGCGCGCCCACAGCAGGCCGCTGTTGACGTCGATCAATGTGCGGTCGAGGTCGAAGAACGCTACCGAGCCGGACATGACGCTCGACGGTAGCAGCTATCCGCTGTCAGAGGTCGGGTCGTCGGCCGATGGCCGAGCGCCCCCGGGTGTACATTCGTCAGGTGGCGCACTGGTCACGCGTCCTCTGGATCGCGGCGCCGGTCCTGGTCGGCGGCGCGGCGCTCCTGGCCCTGGCGGCCGGCCGGCCGGAGCCGGCGCGGGCCCTCGGCGCGGCGGCGCGGGCGGGGCAGGGGGCCGCGGCGTCGCCGGGGGCGGCCGGCGATGCCTACAGCAACGTCCGGGCGGCCGACTACGTCGGCCCGGAGGCGTGCGGCGCGTGTCACCCGGACAAGCTCGCCGCCTGGCGCGGCGGCCTGCACCGCGCGATGAACCGCCCCGCCTCCGAGGGGGCGGCGGTGATCCGCGGCGACTTCTCCGGCGCGCGGCTGCCCTACGGCGACGGCGTCGCGGTGTTCCGCACCGAGGGCGGCGCGCCGGTCGTCTCCTTCGAGCGCTCCGGCGCCGAGCTGCGCCGGTTCCGCGTCACCCGCACGATCGGCTGGCGCTCGCTGCAGGAGTACGTCGCCCTGCAGGTGGCCGGCCCGGAGCCGCCGGGCCACCCGATCTACCGCACCGAGATCCGGCTGCCGTTCGGCTACTGGATGCGCGCGCGCCGCTGGCTGCACCAGCAGTACTACGACTCCTGGTTCGGCCCGGAGTACGGCGAGGACGGCAGGCTCGCGGTCGACCCCTACCAGGTCGAGGCGGCCCCGTGGGCGGCGCGCTGCGCCTGGTGTCACAACACCTATCCGTTCGAGCTGCGCGCGGCGCGGGCGGCCGGCCGCGACATCGGGCACGGCCTCGAGCAGTACGTCACCCTGGCGCCGGGCGGCCTGGCGCCGGCGGTCGAGCGCGCCCTGGTCGAGGACAACCTCTTGCCGGTCGAGTCGCTCGTCACCGTGGGCATCAGCTGCGAGAGCTGTCACCTCGGCGGGCGCGAGCACGCGGAGGAGGGCGAGCGGATCCGCTTCGATCCGGTGGCGCCTGGCCTGGCGCGGCGGCCGGGCGCGCCGCCGCTCGAGGGCGGCCGGCGCGATCCGCTGGTGGTCAACAGCATCTGCGCCGGCTGTCACTCGACCCCGGCGCCGCGCTACCCGGGCGGCGCCGCCGTGCGCAACTCGAGCGAGGCGCTCGACATGGCGGCCGGCGCCTGCATGAGCGCGATCAAGTGCACCCACTGCCACGACCCGCACTCCGTCGGGCCGGGCGCCGGCGCGCCGGACGATCCGCGCCACCTGGCCGCCTGCACCGGCTGCCACGGAGAGCTGGCCGAGCCGGCGGCGGCCCGCGCCCACTCCGGCCACGCCGCCCGCGACGCCTCCTGCCTCGACTGCCACATGCCGAGGGTGGTGCAGGGGCTGAGCGAGATGGTGCGCAGCCACCGGATCGGCTCGCCGGCGCCGGCGCAGGACCTCATCGCCGGCGGGCCGAACGCGTGCAACCTGTGTCACCTCGACCGCTCGCTCGGCTGGACGCTGCGCGCGCTCGAGGCCGGCTGGGGGATCGAGATCGATCCGGACGCGATCTGGCTCGAGCGCTACGGCGGGCTCGACCGCCCGGTCGGCCTCGCCTGGCTCGGCAGTCCGGACCCGGCGGTGCGCATCGCCGCCGCCGCCGCGCTGGGGCGCTCGCGCCACCGGCGGCGCGCGCTGCCGGCGCTCCTCGGCGCGCTCGACGATCCGGTGGCGCACACGCGGATGCGCATCCTGTTCGCCGTGGAGGACGCGCTCGGGCGCCCGCTCGAGCGCCGCGAGTACGATCCGGCGGCGCCGCCGGCCCGCCGCGCCGCCCAGGTGCGCCGGCTGCGCGGCGCGCTCGCCCGCTGAGCGGCGCGCTCGCCCGCCGAGCGGCGCGCTCGCCGCCGAGCAGGGCGCTCGCCCGCCGAGCGGGGCCCCGCCGAGCAGGGCGCTCGCCCGCCGAGCGGGGCGCTCGCCCGCCGAGCGGGGCCCCGCCGAGCAGGGCGCCCGCCCGCCGAGCGGGGCGCTCGCCCGCCGAGCGGGGCGCTCGCCAGCTGCGCGCCGCGCTCACCGGCTGAGCGCCGAGCTCACCGGCTGAGCGCACCGGGCGATCGCGGCTCGCCGTGCCGGCGGCGACGCGGCGGGTGACCGGCGTGGGGGCGGGCGTTATGCTGCGCGCGTGCGAGCGGTGGTGACCGGAGCGAATCGCGGAATCGGCCTCGAGCTGGTGCGCCAGCTCGCGGCGCGCGGCGACGCGGTCCACGCGACCGCGCGCGCGCCGGAGCAGGCGGCGGCGCTGCGCGCGCTGGCCGAGGAGTCGGGCGGCCTCGTGTCGATCCACCCGCTCGACGTGACCGACGCCGCCAGCGTCGCCGCCTTCGCCGGCGCGCTCGGCGATGTGCCGGTCGACCTCCTCGTCAACAACGCCGGCGTCTACGGCGGCGCGCGCCAGCACCTGGGCGACATCGACTTCGCCGACGCGCTCCGCACCTACGAGGTGAACGCGCTCGGCGCGCTCCGGGTGACCACGGCGGTCCTGCCCAACCTGCGCCGCGCGGAGGGGGCCAAGATCATCTCGGTCACCTCCGGCATGGGCTCGATCGCGGAGAACCGGAGCGGCAGCTTCTATGCCTACCGGATGTCGAAGGCGGCGCTCAACATGATGGCGCGGACCCTGGCGGCCGACCTGCGCGGCGCCGGCATCGCCAGCGCCGTCATCAACCCGGGCTGGGTGCGGACCGACATGGGCGGCCCGAGCGCGCCGACCCCGGTCGAGGAGTCGGTGCGCGGCATGCTGCGCGAGATCGACGCCTTCACCGTCGAGCGGACCGGCGCGTTCCTCGACTGGCTCGGCCGGCCGTACCCCTGGTGAGCGGCGCCGGCCCGGCCGGGCGAGCGGCCCGCGGCCGTCGCGCCGCGCGGCGCCGCGGCCCGGCCTAGTTGCACTGGCCGCCGGCCGCCGCGGGCGCCGCGCCGCCGGCCGCCGGGTCGGCGGCGCCGGGCAGCGGGGTGGCGCAGCCGGCCAGCCCGGGGTTGTCCTGGCAGTACTGCCGCTGGATCTCGCCCGGCGTGATGGCGTTGAAGGTGCGCGTGTTGTTGGCCAGGAAGGTCGGGCTGGCGTCGATGCCGAGCGAGCTCGAGAACGCGAACGACTGCGCCAGCAGCTTCTTGCCCTTGCCGTCGAAGCAGGCCTGGATGACCTCCGGCTTCATGCCGGCCTCGCTGGCGCAGCCCTGCCAGTCGGGGCTCTTGTAGTCCTTGCTCCGGCACGACAGGTACTTCATCCACTGGTAGTTCTTGCCGTAGGAGTCGATCGCGCAGATCTCGCGGATGTCCTCGTCCACCTCCGGCTGGCCGTGCATCGAGCGGAGCTGCCCGCCCTGCTCGTCGCCGATGAAGTGGACCGAGAGCTTCACGTCCTTGCCCATGTGGTCGACGAACTCCTGGGCGGCGATGAGCGCGCGCGCGCCGTAGGGGCACTGCGACATGACGAACAGGTCGAGGGTCTTCGGCTTCCTGGGCCGGCAGCCGAGCGTCTCGGCGCAGTCCTTGTCCTTGCAGTCGGCGGCGCCGTCGCCGTCGTCGTCGACGCCGTCGTTGCCGCAGATCTCCGCCTTCGGATCGAAGGTGCCGCCGAGCCGCAGCTCGCGGTAGTCGCCGACCGGGCGCAGGAAGCGCTCGATCTCCGGGTAGCCCTCGCTGTCCTTCTCCACCTCCGGGCCGAGCAGCACCGCCGGCAGGTGCTGGAAGCCGGCGCCGGCGGCGACCAGCTGGTCGTAGAGCGCCTTGCCCTCCGGGCTGCCGTAGTCCAGGTGCTTCACCTCGATGCCGCCGAGGATGCTGCGCAGCCGCGGCTCCAGCCCGCGGATGTCGCACTCGGCGCAGCGCGCGTCCGACAGGAACACGGCGCTCACCTTCGGCGGCACCGGGATCTCCTTGCAGGCGGCGGCCGGCTTTTCGCCCATGGCGGCGCAGGCGGCCCGCATGAAGTCGCGCGCCTTGCGCCCGCCCTCGTACTTCTCGCCGCCGAGGTACATGGTGGGCGAGCCGGTCGCGCCGCGCGCCTTGGCCCTGTCGAACGAGGCGGCCAGGAGCTTCTGGCCCTGCTCGCCGTCGATGCAGGCGCCGAGCGCGGCGACGTCGATGCCGCTCTTCTCGGCGCACTGCTTCCAGTTGGTGGCGACCGACCGCATGTCCTGGTTCTGGCAGACGGTCATGTCGAGGTAGCGATCCGGCGCCAGCTCGCGCGCGCACACCTGCGCCAGGTCGCCCTTCACCTCGCTCGGGCCGTGCATCGAGCTGAGGTTTCCGGCGGTGCCCTGGCCGATGTAGTCGATCACCAGGTTGAGATCCGGGCCGAGCTTCTTCTTGGCCTCGGCGGCGGCGTCGACCACCTGCACCCCGTAGGGGCACTGCGACATGACGAACAGCTCGAGGGTCGGCGCGTCCGGGTTGGCCGCGGCCGCACCGCCTCCGGCGCCCTCCTTGGGGCCGGCGGCCCGCTCGCACGCGGCGAGGGGCAAGAGGAGGAGCGCGAGGAGGGCGGGGGAGAGGCGCGAGCGCATGTCCGGGAAAGCTAGCCCGGGGCGCGCTGCACGTCGAGGTCGCCGGTCGCGAGATCCAGGCGCAGGGTCCAGCGCGCCCCGTCCCCCGAGGTGAACGTCGCCTGGTGGTCGGTGCTCGACCGGGCCTCCTGGATGAGGAACCGGAGGAAGTCGCGGTTCTGGCCGGCCATCTCCCTGAGGGCGGCGACGCCGACCGGATCTCCCACCACCCGCATGGCGGCGATGATACCTCCGCCCCGCGCCGCCCGGGTGGCGATCCCCGCGCGCCGGCGGCGGCCGAATTTCCGGCGCGAGGGCCGCTCTGGGGCCGGTTTCCCTGATCTAGGATGCGCGCCATGACCAAGACGCTCACGACCTGGATGGCGCTGGCGGCGCTGGCCGCTGGCGGGTGCAAGAAGCAGAAGGAGGACGGCGGCGAGCAGGCGGCGAAGGACACGCCCCCGCCGGCGGCGCCGGCCGACGCCGCGCCGGCGGCGCCGGAGACGCCCAAGCCGGTGCGGATCGAGGGGGTCGAGCTGGCCACGCCGGAGTCGGCGTACTACGACGACGACTTCGACCAGGTGCTGGTCAGCAACATCAACGGCACGCCGTTCGAGGCCGACGACAACGGCTTCATCTCCAAGGTGACGCCGGACGGCAAGATCGCCGAGCTCAAGTGGATCGACGGCGCCGCCGAGAAGGTGACGCTGAACGCGCCGAAGGGGATGGCGATCTCGAGCGGCACCCTGTACGTGGCGGACGTGAACGTGGTCCGCAAGTTCGACGCGGTGACCGGCGCGCCCAAGGGAGAGGTCAAGGTGAAGGGCGCCACCTTCCTCAACGACGTGGTCGCGCACGGCGGCGTGGTGTACGTGAGCGACAGCGGCCTGAAGGCGGGCGAGGAGGGCTTCGAGCCCTCCGGCACCGACGCGGTCTACGCGATCGACTCCAAGGACAAGATCACCAAGATCCTGAGCGGCGACGAGCTCGGCCGGCCGAACGGCCTGGCGGTCGTGGGCGACGAGCTCTACATGGTCGGCTTCGGCAACAAGGAGCTCTCGCGCATCGATCCGGCCGGCAAGAAGCGCGAGGTGGTGGCGGAGCTGCCGCACGGCGCCAACGACGGCCTGGTGGCGACCAGGGACGGCCGCCTGGTGGTGTCGAGCTGGGAGTGCCAGTGCCTGGTCGCCGGCCCGCCGTCCGGCCCGTTCGAGGTGGTGGCGCGCGATCTCAAGTCGCCGGCCGACATCGGCTGGGACAGCAAGCGCGAGCGCGCGATCGTGCCGCACTTCGAGGAGAGCGCGCTGTCGTTCGTGCCGCTCGTGCCCGGCGGCGCGGCCGCGGACGGCGCGGCGCCGGCCGGCGGCGGCGAGGCCGGCGAGGACAAGGCCGGCGGCGGCGAGGCCGCCGGCGAGGACGAGGGCGGCGGCGGCGAGGCCGCCGGCGAGGACAAGGCCGCCCCCGGCGACGCGCCGGCCGGCGGCGAGTGATCGCCCGAAACGGCGCCTAGGACCTCCGGCGGTGCCAGCTCGCGAGGACCTCGGCCTCGCGAGCGGGTGACAGGCCGCCGGCGGTCACCTTGGCCCGGGCGCCCTCCGGCAGCCCGCTCACCCACGCCAGCGTGTCGCGCGCGGTGTCCGCGACCGGCCGGAAGCGGAGGCCGGCGGCCACCGCGCGCGCGTTGCTGGTGGTGCCGACCCCGGCGTACTCGCCGATCGCCGGGATCCACGCCGGCAGGTCGCTCCACGGCTGCACCTTCTGCTTCTCGAGGAAGTCGACCGGCACCCAGGTGAAGGTGGCGCCGGGCTGGCCGACGCCCTCGGCCACGCCGGCCAGCATCTCCTTCATCTCGAGGCGGTCGGCCGGCCCGAGCGCGTTGTAGGTGCCGACCGCGCCGGCCTCGACCACCGCCACGATCCACGCGGCCAGGTCGCGCGCGTCGATGTACTGCACCGGATCCGATCCGGTCCCGGGCGCCAGGATCTCGCCGCCGCGCGCGACCCGCACCGGCCAGTAGGTGAACCGGCCGGTCGGATCACCCGGGCCGACGATGAGCCCGGGCCGGATGGTGGCCACCCGGCCCGGCATCGACGCCTCGGCCGCCTTCTCGCACAGCGCCTTGAGCGCGCCGTAGAACTGCGGCACGTCCTCGCTGGTCGGATCCGGCATGGTCGCCAGCGGCGCGTGCTCGTCGGCGTTCGGCGTCGCCAGGCTGGCGTAGACCGACACGGTCGAGATGAAGACGTACTGCTGGGTCGCGTCGGCCAGAAGGTCGGCCGACATCTTCACCACCCGCGGCACGTAGCCGGAGGTGTCGATCACCGCGTCCCAGGTCCTGCCCTCGAGCGCCTCCAGCTTGCCGTCGCGATCGCCGCGCAGCTTCTCGATGTCGGGGAACAGGTGCGGGTTGGTCTTGCCGCGGTTGAACAGGGTGAGGGTGTGGCCGCGCGCGCGCGCCGCCTCCACGATGTGCGGCCCGAGGAAGCCGGTGCCGCCGAGGATCAGGATGGCGCGGCCCGCCCGGCGGGCGGGCGCCGCGTCGCTCGCGGGCGCCGCCGCCTCGCCTCCGCCGGCCGGGCCGCCCGCCGCGCCGGCCGCGTCGCTCTTGCCGCCGCAGGCGCCGAGGCCGGCCATCACCGCGGCGCCGGCCGCGTAGCGCAAGACATCGCGCCGGCTCACATCGTCACTGCTCATGGGTCGCTCCTTCCTTGTTCGCGGCGCCGCCGGCGGCGGCCGCCATCCGAGCCTCCGCTCGCCCCAGCGCGATCGCGCCGGCGATCCACAAGGCGCAGACCGGCGCCGCGACCAGCGCGGTGGCGCCGATCCCGAAGCCGACCGCCTCCAGCCCGGCGATCAGCCAGGCGAACGAGGCGTCGCTGCCCCGGTAGACCACCACGTCGATCACGTTCTTCGCCTTGAACCGGTCCTCGCGCGGGACCACCGTGAACAGCACCTCGCGGGCCGGCCGCGCCACCGCGTACTCGCTGGCCCGGCGCAGCACCTGGAACGCCGCCAGGACCACCAGCACAGGGGCCAGCGCCAGCGCGACGAAGCCGAGCCCGGCGACCAGCGGCGAGACCGCCAGCGCCACCGCGACCCCCGCGCGGCCGAGCAGCCGCCGGGTCACGAGGAGCTGCACCAGGAGCGCGAGCAGGTTGGTGACCAGGTCGAGGGTGCTGAACAGCTCGGTCCGGCTCTCCCGGTCCGGCAGCACCCGCTCGACGATCCAGCCCTGCTGGAAGTAGACGAAGGTGGCGGTCGCGGTCAGGAGCACCACGTAGCCGGCGATGCCCAGCAGGTAGCGCGAGCGCACCAGCCGGGTGAGGCCGGACAGGGCGGTGCCGCCGATGATCGGGTCCTCCGCGCCGTGCCCGCCGGCGTCGGCGCGCCGCCGCGGCGCCAGCCCGATCACGCAGGCGAGCGCGACCGCCAGCAGCGCCGCCGCCACCGCCAGAAGCCCGGTGGTGCCGAGCTGGCCGGCCAGCGCCCGGGTCATCGCCGGGCCGACCAGCGCGCCGGCGGTGCCGCCGGCGGCGATCGGGCCGAAGAGCCGCACGCCCTGCTCGGAGGTGAAGACGTCCGCCATGACGCCCCAGAAGACCGAGACCAGGAGGACGTTGAAGACGCTGACCCAGACGAAGAAGCCGCGCGCCAGGATCACCTCGGAGATGTCGCTGGCCAGGAGCGCGCGGAAGCCGACCAGGCTCAGGGCGACGCCGCCGTAGACCAGCACGGCGAAGCGGGTGCGCGTGGTGCGCGAGGCGATCGCACCGAGCGCCGGGTAGAGGACCAGCGTGGCGACGAAGGTGCCGGTGAACAGCCAGTGGTAGGTGTGGACGCCGGCCTCGATGCCGAGCGCGTCGCGCAGCGGCCGCAGGACGTAGGTCGCCGACAAGAGGCAGAAGAAGCAGACGAAGGCGAGCGCCAGCGGCGCGAGCTCGCCCCGGCGCACGTCGAGAGAGCGGCGGGGGCGGGCGCGGTGCATCGGGGCCAGGACCATGACCCGACCCGCATTATTCCCGCAAGCGGTGCCGAATCGCGCTGTTACGAATCGATGTTACAGGTTGCACCTGAGGCGGCGCGGCGGGCGCCGAGGCGCCGCCCGGCCGCCTTCACTTGCTCAGCGCGAGGGCCAGGATCACCACCACCATGGCCAGCACGATCGCGATGGCGATCGCCTTGCGGTCGCGCCCGCCGGCCAGCTCGCCGCCGCGCGCGCGCCGCGCCTCCGGCGTCGCCTCGAGCGCCTGGAGGAACGCCGCCGCCGAGGGGAAGCGCGCCTCGCGATCCTTGGCCAGCGCCCGCTGCACCACCGCCTCCAGCTCGCTCGACAGGCGCAAATCCGGCGCCCAGGTCGAAAGCGGCGGCGGCGTGGCCTCCCGGTGCAGGCGCATGACGTCGTACGGCGAGTCGGCGTGGAACGGCTTCCGCCCGACCAGGAGCTCGTAGAGGATGATGCCGGTGGCGTAGACGTCGGCGCGCTCGTCGACCGGCTCGCCGATGGTCTGCTCCGGGGACATGTAGCCGGGCGTGCCGATCGCAAGCCCGGTGGTCACGGTGCTCTCGTTGCGCAGCTTGGCCAGCCCGAAGTCGAGGATGCGCACCTGCTCGCCGTGCCCCTCGACCGACGACAAAAGGATGTTCTCCGGCTTGATGTCGCGGTGGATGATGCCGTGCCCGTGCGCGTGGGTGAGGCCGGCCAGGATCTGCCGGGCGATCTGCACCGCGCGGCTGGCCGGCATGCGCTGCTCGACCCGCAGCACCTCGCGCAGGCTGCGGCCGTTGATGAAGTCCATGACCAGGTAGGGCGAGCCCTGGTCGGAGCCGAAGTCGGTGACCGCCACGCAGTTGGGGTGCGACAGCTGGCTCATGGCCAGCGCCTCGCGCTCGAAGCGCTTCATGCCGTCCTCGGAGGCGGCGTAGGACTCGTGCAGGAACTTGACCGCGACCTGGCGCTTCAGGCGCAGGCGCTCCCCCCTGTACACGACCGCCATCGCTCCCGCCGCCAGACGCTGGAGGATGAGATAGCGGTCGTGCAGCACCGTCCCGATGCGCGGGTCCGGGGCGGCCATAGGTGTCGAGGGTACCAGAGGGGGCGGCTCCGGGTATACTCTTGCACGCGCCGATGGAGGGGGACCCGCGTATCGGCCTGGTCCTCGATGACCGCTACCAGATCGCAGAGCGACTGGCCGCCGGCGGCATGGGCGTGGTGTATCGCGCCGAGCGGGTCGGGCTCGGCAAGTCGGTGGCGGTCAAGTTCCTCCACCGCACCTCGGCCATGATGCCGCAGCACCGGGTCCGCTTCGAGCGCGAGGCGGAGGCGATGAGCCGGCTCACCCACCCGAACCTGGTGAGCATCATCGACTACGGCTCGCACGACGATCTGCCGTACCTCATCATGGAGTACCACCCGGGCAGCTCGCTGCGCGCGGTGCTCGATCGCGAGGGGCAGCTGGCGCCGGCGCGGGCGGTGTTCATCGCCCGCCAGATGCTCGCCGGGCTGGCCAGCGCTCACAGAAGCGGCGTGGTCCACCGCGATCTCAAGCCGGCCAACGTGCTCCTGTGCGGCGCGCCCGGCGAGGATCTGGTCAAGATCCTCGACTTCGGCGTGGCCAAGCTGCTCGACGGCGGCGGCGGGCCGACCGAGGTGAGCGTCGTCGCCGGCCACGTCATGGGGACGCCCTCGTACATGTCGCCGGAGCACGCGCGGGCGCAGCCGATCGACGGCCGCTCCGACGTCTACTCGGTCGGCGTGATGCTGTTCGAGATGGTGACCGGCCGGCGGCCGTTCGAGGCGGCGGGCAAGCTCGGCATCCTGCGCAAGCAGGTCGAGGAGCCGCCGGCCAGCCCGCGGCAGGCGGTGCCGGAGCTGAGCGAGGAGCTCGACGCCGCGATCCTCCGGGCGATGGAGAAGGATCGGGATCGCCGCTTCGCCTCGGCCGCCGACTTCGCCGCCGCGCTGGCCGCGGTGCCGGAGGGCAGGGCGGGGCGCCAGCTCGAGGGGGACCGCGGCGGCCGCGGGCGGCACGAGAGCCCGACGCCGACCCCGACCCCGACCCCGGCGGAGGCGCCGGCCGCGGTGGAGCCGGCGGAGGTCTGGACCCGGCCGGCGCGGCGCACGCGGGTCGGGCGCGCCGTCCTCATCGGGCTTTTCATCTCGGTGATTCTCTGGGGCGGGCTGTGGGGCGCGGTCGA
>Ga0079224_100014819_pt1 | contig 10900 bp, 8 predicted proteins | sample Stecom2015_FD_80414 | JGI IMG/M metagenome (GOLD analysis project Ga0079224, IMG submission 80414) | Agricultural soil microbial communities from Utah to study Nitrogen management - Steer compost 2015 | ecosystem: Environmental > Terrestrial > Soil > Agricultural land | place: USA: Utah...
CGGGACACGAGCGGATACGGCCCCCAGGTCGTCGCGAGCGGCCCCTCCGTGTACTGCTCGAACAGTACCGGGTCGTCCGCTACGGCCCGGCCGAGCTCGTGCAGCAGGATCTGCCCGCTGTACGGGTTTGCCGGATCCGACAGCCGGCGGACGACGAACGTGCGGCCGTCGTCGAGCCACTCGACGGCGTCGACCCGCCCCGGGATCTCATCGTCGAGCCAGCGGCCCGTCTCGGTCTCGAGGACCCGCGCGGTCGTATTCTCGTCGCCCGAGTGATAGGTGCCGAACGCGACGAAGCGCCCGTCCGGGCTCGGGCGGAACCAGTCGAGCGCGAGGAGGCCGGACGGGTCGAGCGCGTTGACGTCGAGCAGCACGCGCGCTTCCGGCGCGTCGGCCGGCTCGTCAACCACGCCTGCGCCGCCGGCCTCGGCCGGCCGTGCGGCACCGGAAGCCCGGGCACCGCCTGAAGCCGTCGCGCCGCCCGCGCCCTGCTCGGTGCCGCGAAGCGGCTCGACGTACAGCACCGGCTGCGCCTGATCGCCGCGGCGCAGCGAGTAGAAAAGCCGCTCGCCGCCGATCCGCGGGATGCCCCACGAGTCGAGCGACAGCAGCTTCGCGAGCTCGTCGGCGAACTCGGCCCGTTTCGGCAGCGCGTCGAGGACGCTCCGAGTGTAGGCATTCTGCGCGTCGGTCCACGCGCCGACGGCCGCATCGAGCGCCGGATCCGGCGCGTCGGCCTCGGGCGCGTCGCTGCCTTCGAGCCAGTGGTATGGATCGTCGATCGAGACGCCGTGCAGCGAATACGTGTACGGCCGCTTCTCGGTCTCCGGCGGCGCGGCGTGAGCGTTCAACGCGTTAGTGAGGGTGAGGGTGAGCAGCAAGGTGATCGGGCGCACGTCGGCAGTATACGGCATCGAGTCCGAGCGCCAACCGAGGGCACGAACCGAGGCAGCCGGAGCCCACGGGCTCCGGCTGCGGCGTGGACTGCCTATGGGATCGTCTTACTCGCCACGTTCGAGAAGCTGCTCTCGAGATCGTTCTCATCGAACGCCGTCGTGACGAAATACCAAGTCCCCGGCCCGAGGTTCTCGACGACGTAGCTGGTCGTGCCGACATCGACCGTGGCCTTGTTCGTGTAATTGCCAGCCTCCTGGCCCCAGTACACGTTGTATCCAGCAAGGTTCGTCAGAGGTGAGTCGTCGGTCCGCTCGGTCGGCGCGCTCCAGGTCAGGGACGCCGTGCCGTTCGCGGCGCCCTGCACCTCGATGGAGAAGGGCGCGAGCGACGCCTCTGCGTCGCCGTCAGACACGGTAATGCGAATGTTCGAGTACGTGCCGACGTCGTCGGCGCCCGGCGTGCCGGTCAGGCGCCCCGTCTCGTCGTCGAAGCTCGTCCAGTCGGGCTGGTTCACGATTCTGAAAGTAAGCGCGTCGTCATCGGGGTCCGATGCCGTCGGCCTGAACGAGTAGGCCGTGCTCTGCACGACCGTTGTCGGCGGGTTGCCCGAGATCGTCGGCGGGCGGTTGTCCGGCTCCGCTGCCGCGACCGTGATCGAGAACGCCGGCAGGGACGCGGTCGCCTCGCCGTCGCTGACCGAGATGCGGATGTTCGAATACTGGCCTTCATCTCCCGAGCCCGGCATACCCTCCAGGCGGCCGGTCATGGGGTCGAGCGACGCCCAGGGGGGCGGATTGGCGATCGAGAAGGTCAGCGCGTCATCGTCCGGATCGCTCGCCGACGGGACGAAGGCATACAGCTCGCCGACCGTGGCCGACGACGAGGGCGCCCCTGAGATCGTCGGTGCGCGGTTCTCCGGGGCGGCGGCCGTGACGGTGATCGAGAACGCGGGCAGAGACGCCGTCGCCTTGCCGTCGCTGACCGTGATACGGATGTTCGAGTGCGTGCCGACGTGCCCCGCCCCCGGCATGCCTTCCAGCTGGCCCGTCGACGGCGTGAACGACAGCCACGCGGGCCGGTTTACGATGCTGAACGACAGCGAGTCACCGTCCGCATCGCTCGCCGACGGCGTGAAGACATAGGGGGTTCCCACCTGCACCGAGCCGGGCGGCGAACCGCTGATCGTCGGCGAGCTGTTCGGCGGCGCGCTGACGGTGATCGAGAATGCGGGCAGGGACGCCGTGGCCACACCGTCGCTGACGCTGATGACGATGCCCTCGTAGCTGCCCTCCGTGCCGGGTCCCGCGGCACCGGACAATACACCGCTCTCCGTATCGAATTTCGCCCAAGACGGGCGGTTCTCGATCGAGAAGGTCAGTGCATCGCCGTCTGCGTCCGAGACCGAGGGGGTGAACGAGTAGGTCTCCCCCTGAACGATCTGCGTCGGCGGCGAGCCCGAAATCACGGGGATTGAGTTCGCGGCCTGGACCCGGATGGAGTACACGGGCAACGCCGTCCGCGCCTGCCCGTCGCTCACCGAGATGACGATATTCCTGAACACACCGACATCGTCCACGTCAGGCGTTCCGCTGAGACGCCCCGTCGACGTGTCGAAGTCGGCCCAGCGCGGCTTGTTCGAGATCGAGAACGACAGCGCGTCGCCGTCGGCATCGGACGCCGAAGGGGTGAAGACGTACTCGGCGCCCTGCAGCACGCTGCGGCTCGGCCAACCCGAGATCGTTGGAGGCGTGTTTTGCGACGGCGCTGTCACCTCTATTGAGAACGGGCCGAGCACCGCCTGCTCAGCGCCGTCGCTCGCGGCGATGACGATGCCCTCGTAAATGCCGACGTCGTCGTCCGCAGGCAAGCCGGCGAGTTCGCCGGTTGACGCATCGAAGCTTGCCCAGTCAGGCGCGTTCTCCACCGTGAAGATCAGTGTGTCCCCGTCGAGGTCCGACGCCGTCGGCATGAACGCGTACTCGGTTCCCGCTGCCACGGTTCCGGGCGGGTCGCCTGAAATCGAGGGTGCCGTGTTGACGGTCGCGAGGCGCACGGTGATCTCGAACGGCGGGAGCGTCGTCGTCGCCCGACCGTCGGTCACGGCGATCACGACGTCGCGGTACAGGCCGGCGCTCGCCTGCGGAGGCACGCCTTCGAGCTCGCCTGTCTCTGCATCGAACGATGCCCACGGGGGGCGGTTGCTGATCGTGAACGAAAGCGGATCGCCGTCGGCGTCCGAGGCCTGCGGGACGAAGCGATACGTCTCGCCCGCGAGGACGGACGGCGAGGGCGTACCGGCGATCGTCGGCGCGGCGTTTGGCGCGGACCCGGACGGGGGCGACACGACGATATCGAACGGCGGGAGCAGCGTCTCCGTGTCGCCGTCGGTGACCCAAACGACGATGCCGCGATACGCACCGACGTCTTCGGGCCCCGGCGATCCGGTCAACTCGCCGGAGAGAGAGTCGAACTCGGCCCACGGCGGCAGGCCGTCGACCCCGAACAGCAGAGCATCTCCGTCCGGATCGCTCGCCTCGGGCTTGAACGCGTATTCGGAGCCGGCGAGAACCGCAGTCTGCGGCGCGCCGCTCAGCGCCGGCGGCGTGTTTCCGGCGCCGTCCCCGACCTGGGCCTGGGTCTCATCCTCCTCACCGCCGCATCCGGCCAAGACGAGCGCGCCCGACAACACGATGAGAAAGAGGCGGCATCGTGCTGCCGCCGTACCTGGCTCGACCATCCTTATTCTTTCCTCCCGCTTCTGCCAGTGGAGCCGAGCGGGCTGGACGTCAGGGTCGAGCGTGCGAATGTCGGAAGGAATCCTTCCCGGACGTTAAAGCGTCGCATGCCGTCGCTGGCAACCCCGCTATCGTAGGGAATCGGCTCCCCATAGACCGGTGGCTTTGCGTCACCGCCTTTCGGCGGTTTTGCCCCGTCAGCTCGGCACGCTTGACGCGGTGCCGGTGACCTGGAAGAACTAATTCAAATTATGTGCCAAGCCGACTTTATGAGCAAAATCAATTTGTTAAGTTATCGTCTAAGAGCACGGACGTCCGCAATAGGAGACAGGGCTGTGGCATTCGCGCACCGGTGCCGTCGGCAGACAGCGACATGCTTTCATCCGCGAGCGATACATGGCCTTCCATGGCTCGGTTAACCCCTGGATAAGGAAAGGTTTTGGCTGCTGCAATTTCTAAAACCGCTTTGTCGCCAGTCGGCGACGAAGCCATTCGCGGGTGTCCGCGTGCGTCACTAGGCGGGAGGAACGGAAGCCGCGCGGAGCGTTGTTCGGCTCGCGAAGGGATCACCAGGGGTGGTGGGCCGTGTAGGACTCGAACCTACAACCAATGGATTAAGAGTCCACTGCTCTACCAATTGAGCTAACGGCCCTGGAAGTCAGAACGGGGAGCTTTCCCGCCGGCAGCCCGACCGAACCACAGCTTCGGACTGCCGCACCGTCCGGGCGGCGTGACGCATAGTTTAGCAGATCGCGATTGCCCTCCTGCAACGGTCGACGCCGCCCGCTGCACGACGAAGCATCTGCGTGATTCGGCATAGCCGCGTTTCGGCGCAAGCTGCCGGCGCTTCCGCCGGATCGGGCGCAGCGCGCCTCCCTCCGTGCTTCAATCGCGGCGCTGCGCGCGCGCAAGCGCCGAGTGCAGCGCTTCGAGGTTCTGCCGCAGCAGCCGCTGATAGCTGTCCGCCATCAGACGGCCGTCCTCCTGGAGGCCGATCTCGATCGGATCGAGCACGACGAGCTCCGCGCCGCCCCCGCGAACCGCGTCGGCAATCCGGGGATCGGGCTCCCACTTGTGGACGGCGACCGGAATCGCGTGCGTTCGCAGGTACGCCTCGACGGACTCGAGATCGCCGTCCGTCCAGTCGATGTCCTGCTTGAAGAACGCGCCGTCGACGAAGAGCCCCATATCCGCGAGCAGATAGACGAATTCGGGCGCGAGCGCGAAGACGGTGACGTCGTCGAGCTCGGCGAACTTGAGCTCGTACTCCCGCTTGAGCTCGACGAGCCCGCCGCGGACCGTGTTGAGATTCTGTTCGATCCGAGCGGCGTCGTCGGGCGCAAGCCGCATCAGATCCCGCGCGATGATGTCCGCGGAGCGTGCGGCATTTGCCGGGCTCAGCCAGTAATACACGGACGGCTCGCGCGGGGCGCCCGCCGCGGCCCACGGCCCCTGCTCGGCGGGCTGCGACACGACGGATACGCCCTCGAGCGTCGCCGACCACGGCTTCGTCGCGTCGATCTCGACGATCCGGATATTCGCGCCGCGCGCCGCCGTGTAGAGCGGATCGTCGAGCCACAGCTTGCCGATCGTGACGACGGCGTCCGCGCGGGCGAAGAGCGCCTCGTAGCGCTCGGGACGTTGCGTCAGCAGATTGACGAGCGCGTTCATCGGCCGGCCGCCCTCGGGCACGTTCTCGACCGCGATCGACGTGCCTTCGGCGAGCGCCGACGCGATCGAGTACGTCACGGGCAGCGACGTCAAAACGAGCCGCTCGTCCGACTCGGCCGCTGCTCCGGCCGACCAGAAGGCCCATGCGCCGACGAGCAGCGCCGCGCGGGCCCACGCCTGGTGTTTCATCTCAAGCCCCCGCTTCTCGAAAGCGCCCGACGGTCGCCCGGATCAGCGTCGTGAGCGCGAAGACGATCGCCGCGACGATGATGATCGCGCCGCCCGAAGGCAGCGGCAGATCGAACTGCATCGGCACGATCACGCCCGCGATGCAGCTCACCGTCGATATCGCCATGCTGACGAAAACGAAGCCCTTCATCGACGTGATGATGTTGCGCGCTGCGGCCGCAGGGATCAGCAGCAGCGCCTCGACCAGCACGGCGCCGACGATCTTGAGGCACGCGACGGTCAGCAGCGTGATCATCAGCACGAACACGTACTCGAGAAGATCCACCGGCACGCCCCGCACGCGCGCGAGGCTCGGATTTAGGCTTCCGAGCAGCATCCGGTTGAAGAGCGGCACGCCGATGGCGAGCACGGCGGCGACGACGAGCAGCAGCACGTTCATGTCCGTATCGCTGACCGTCAGCACGGAGCCGAACAGCACGGCCTCGAGGATATGCGTGTTGACCTTCGCCGATACGAACAGCAGCAGCGACGCGCCGACCGCGAGCGAGATCGAAAGAAACACGCCGATCAGCGTGTCCGACGAGATTCTCGTCTTGTTGCGCGTGTAGTTCAGCAGCAGTCCGAACAGGACGCAAAACGAGAACATCGAGACGTACGGCTCGGTATACGGCTCGCCGAGCAGCACGCCGATGCCGACTCCGGTCATCGCGGCGTTACCGACCGCCTGCGAGAAGAACGCCATGCGCTTCGTCACGACCATCGTGCCGACGGCGCCGAGCACCGGACCGATCAGGAGCGAACAGAGCAGCGCATTGACGACGAAGTTGTACTGCAGCGCTTGAGGCAGGTAGCCGTCATACGCGAGGATCTGCACGGAGCCCCGGATCCATTCGTAGATCCCGGTCACGCCGTCTCTCCCGCCGCGCTGAACAGAATCTCGGCGCGGCCGTCGCCGAGCACGGTCTTCGGAGGACCGCTGAACAGCACCGTCCGATTGATGCAGGTCACGGCATCCGCCATCGAGCGGACCTGCGCAAGATCGTGGGCGATCCAGACGATCGTGACGCCTTGTGCCGCGAGCTCGCGAATGACATCGAGGAACAGCGCCTCGCCGACCTCGTCCATGCTCGTCATCGGCTCGTCGAGGACGAGCAGCGCCGGGGCGGGCAAGAGCGCCTGCGCGAACAGCACTCGCTGGCGCTCGCCGCCGGAGAGGCTGCCGAGCTTCGTGCGGCGCTTGTCGCGCAGCCCGACACGCGCAAGCGCCTCCGCGGCCTCGGCCCTCTTCTTGCGCGAGAGCCCGACGAACGCCGGCCGGCGGCGCTCGCACACGAGCGCCATGAAATCCTCGACCGTGACCGGCAGCGTCCGGTCGAAGTCGAGGAGCTGCGGCACGTAGCCGACCGTCCGCGCGTCGCCGCGCCACTCGATCGAGATCGTGCCGGTGTGCGGCATCTGGCCGAGCAGGCAGCGGATCAGCGACGTCTTGCCGCCGCCGTTCGGGCCGATGATGCAGTGGATGCTGCCGGCATCGATCGTGAAGTCGATGTCGTGCAGGATCCGGCTGCCTGTGAGCTCGAGGCCGACCTCACGGAAAGCGATTGAAGGACCGGCCACGACGGGTTAGTCGCCTTTCGCCGCCACCGAGCGGATGGCTTCGACCAGCGTCTCTAGATTGTCGCGGGTCTCGCGCTCGAAGAGGTCCGGCGTGTACTCGCCGTCCGACATGTGCGAGAACGCATACATCTCGACGCCCGTCTCGTTCTTGATCGTGTCCGCGAGCCTGCTCGTGAAGTACTTCTCCGCGAACAGCACGTTGACGTTCGCGGCCTTGATCTTGTCGATCGTCTCGGCGAGCTGCCGTGCGGTCGGCTCGACGCCGTGGCGCGGCTCGATCACCGCGACCTCCCGCAAGCCGAACTCCTGCATCAGGTAGCCGTAGGCCCCGTGCATCGTCGCGCAGCGGAACTGCGACGCGTCGAGGTCGGCAAGCTTTGCGGTGTACTCGGCCTTCAGGCGGCGGATGCGCGTAGCGTACGCGCGCGCGTTGTCGCGATAGTACGCCGCGTTGTCGGGATCGAGCTCGCCGAGCGCCCGCGCAATCGTGTAGATCTGCTGGATCGCAGCGGTCGTCGACACGAACGTGTGCGGGTTCACGACCTTCGCCTGGCCTTCGTCGGCCGGAAGCGGAATCAGCGCGACCCCGTCGTTCGCGTAAATCAGCCGCAGCTTGCCTTCGACGCCCGCCGCCCTGACGATCTCGAACGCCCATTCGTCGTGACCGATGCCGTTCACGATCAGCGCATCCATCTCGAGCACGCGCTTCATGTCGTTCGGCTGCGGCGTGTAGTTGTGCGGGTTGTTGCCGGCCTCGATCAGCGGAACGACCTCCGCGCGGTCGCCGACGATGTTCGCCGCGAAGCTGTAGTAGGGATGCAGCGTGACGCCGATCTTGAGCGGCGCCGCGAGCGCGGCGCTCGCGAAGAGGGCGAGGACCGGAGGCATTAGCACGCGCAACGTCCATCTTGCGAAAGTCCGCATCACGCTCACTCCCCTTTCAGCCGCTTCACTTCCATCGCGCCGCTGTACGGCACCACTTCCTTCCAGCCGTTCAGGATCAACGAATCGCGCTTGACCGTGTCGGGGGGCGCGGCGTTCGGATCGGCGTGCACCCATACGCTCGCGCCGTCCGCGTAGGTCGCGCCCTTATGCGTATGCGACAGCGACAAGAGGTATGCGCTCTGCCCGTCGAGCTTGCCGCCCGAGCCGAAATAGACGGCCGAGCCTTCGAACGAGAACGACGCGATGCGCTGCCACTCGACCTCGCCCTGCGCGGCCCACGACGCGTCCCGATGAAACGGCGGCATCAAGTAGTCGGCGTCGAGCTGCTCGACGGTCGGCCACGGATTCGCCCGCTCCTCCTCCGTGCCGAAGGTCAAGAGCTCCCCGTGTGCCCACCACAGCTCCTCGGCCGCGGCCGAGAGGGCGTTGTAGATGGCCTGGTCGGCTGAGTCGAGGTCGTAGAACGCGCTGATCTGCCACTCGAGCAGGCGCGGCTCGGACGCATCGGTTCGGCGGGCCGAGACCTCCGCGGCGTTGACCGCGAGGATGCCCGCGACGACGGCCGCGACGATGAAGGTCTCCTTGCGTCCGCCGTTGGGCCGGACGATCTCGATTCGCGGTGTCACTGCATGTCCTTCACCTGGATCCATAGCACGGCGTCCTGCGAAAGCTCCTTCCCTTCGTGCTCGGTGTCGGGACCGACGCCGAGCGCGCAGATCCCCCACCACCCGGCGCGCGGCAGGCCGATCGCGAACTCGCCCCGCTCGTTCGCCCTGATCGACATCGTCGCGAACGAGCTCTGCGGATAGGTGATCTGTCCCTCGGCGGCGAGGGCGTGCGCGTCGAGGTCCGGCGGATGGTTCATGTACTCGACCTCGAGCTCCGCATGCGGCACGGGCTCCCCGTTCGAGAGCACGACGCCGCGAAAGAGGCCGCCGGTCCAGTTCGCATAAGGCTTGTCGAGCGGCAGGATCTCCGCCGCGAGGCCGACCGGCTCGGCCCAGTTGCCCGGCACGCCGCCGACGTTCGCGATCGTCTTCGTGAGCTGCTGAATGTACTTGTCCTCGCCCGCCTCGTAGTACGGCGACGGCACGAGGACGAACACGTAGTCGCCGAGCGAGCGCATGACGGCCCGGGGCAGCCGCGCTTCGTAAGCGTCGACCTTGCCGTCCTGGGACATCCATGCGATCGGCGTCAGATGCTCGCGCAGATCGCGGCGGACGGGCTCCGCGTCCTCGCCGCGCTGGCTCACGACGTAGAACTCCTCGGGCGGACCCATATCCATGCTCGGCCCGCCGTGGGCCGGGTGCGTGAACAGCATCGCGACGTGCGCCGCGCCGCCGGACTCGAGGGCCGTCTCCGGCATGTACAGGATCTGAAAGTGCGCGGCCGCGGGCGCAACGGCACCGGCGCCCAGGATGGCGGCGGCGAGGCGCAGCGGGCCTCTGCGGAGCCTCACGCCCTACTCCTCGATGTCCGCGCTGTAGATCGTGACGGCGTGCCCCTGGCCGGCGTCGAAGACGACGTGGAAGTCGCCGTCCGGCTTGTCGAACGAGAATGTGCCCGCAGCGTCCATCTGCCCGTTCACCAGTACCCGCTCGCGCGCGTCGACGACCCGGATCGGTACGCCCTCGGCGGAGCTGCCGTCCGAGAAGCCGCCCTCGCACGTGATCGTGCCATCGCCGTTGTCGTAGCAGTTGCAGATCGGGCTATGCGCATTCGCGGCGCCCGCAAGCAGCAGAACCCCCGCCGCTGCGAATGCAGCACTGCGTTGCATTTTCCCCTCCCGCTCGTATTACCGTCCCCGGGAAAGGCCCGGAGTTTATCGCGCCCGATCGCGGCAACGCGAGCTGCTAACGGTTCCTTAACCGTTAACGGCCTCGTCGTAAATCGTTGAAGCGGAAAGCTCGGGCTCGGGCGGCGGAACGCCTGATGATCGCTTCCGATCCGGAGAGACTTGACGGCGCCGCACCGCCGCCGAAGCGCTACCGCGCAAGCCCTCTCTCGTACCGCGACGTCTCGATGTAGTAACGAATCGCCGTATTGCCCTCGTGGCATGCGTATTCGTACAGGACGTAGTCATCATCCCGCCGCATCGGATAGGCCACCGTGAACGGCCGCGTCAGGACGACCGGATCGTCGACGGTCATCTCGTAGTCGATCGTATCGTCGTCGACCCGGGTAAACCGCTCGACTATCCGCAGCCGCTCCGACGTCGGCACGAGCTCGGACGGCGAGCCGGTCACGCCTACCCGCGTCATATCGTGGAGGCCGGTGAAGTTCGCCGTCTCGACGACGAGCGTATTGCCTTCCCAGCGTCCGCGCGGCTCGCCCATCCAGTGCCTGATCTCGGCGGGCAGCGGATCGCGGCCGTCGAGCGGGATGATCCGCGTGCCGGACATCTCGAGGCGCATCACGACGTAGCCGGGGCTCTGGAAGATCTCTATGCCGTTGTTGTAGTTGCGCGGCAGCATCGCGACCGGCATGCCGCTCGTGATGCAGCGGTCCCACGAGTCGAAGTCGGCGATCGAGTCGAACACGGTGCTCTGCCACGTGCTGCCGCGCACTTCTCGCATCGCGAGCGCCGCGTCCGTCAGCGCCGGCAACCGGCCGTTCGGCGGGTCGACGATCAGCGAGGTCAGCGGCAACGCTTCGGTCGGCTCGGCCCAGTGCCCCTGACCGAGCCGGCCGCTTCGGGTATCCGTGTCGTAGCGGCTGTTGCGCGCTTCCACTCGGCGCCGGACCGCCTCGAGCTCCTCGTCGCTCATCACGCGCCGCTCGCCGTACTGCTCGGGGCGCTCGAACGGCACCGCGATCAAGTGCCCGATCGGCCATGTGCCCTGGAG
>Ga0079224_100014820_pt1 | contig 10900 bp, 6 predicted proteins | sample Stecom2015_FD_80414 | JGI IMG/M metagenome (GOLD analysis project Ga0079224, IMG submission 80414) | Agricultural soil microbial communities from Utah to study Nitrogen management - Steer compost 2015 | ecosystem: Environmental > Terrestrial > Soil > Agricultural land | place: USA: Utah...
ATTTTTTTGATATTTTTTACTAAATTCAATGCCTTTTGAAAATTAGCTTTGTTGGAACACAAAGATATATAAATAGGTTTTTATCGAAACAAATAAGATGTTGGTAGAAGAGAAAGATGCTCTGAAGGAGAGCTTGAAGGAGATATTCGGATACAGTCAGTTCCGTGGTAACCAGGAGGCTATCATTCGGAATCTGTTGGAAGGGAACAATACGTTTGTGATAATGCCCACGGGTGCTGGTAAATCTTTGTGCTATCAGCTTCCCGCAATGATGCGCGATGGTCTTGCAATAGTAATTTCTCCGCTGATCGCGCTCATGAAGAATCAGGTTGATCAGATGAATGCTTACGGTGTGAACGCGCGTTTCCTCAACTCAACGTTGAGCAAAGGTGAAATCACACGTCTTAAGAAGGACTGCATGAACGGCAATGTGAAATTGCTCTATGTTGCTCCTGAATCACTGAACAAAGAAGAGACAATCGAATTCCTGAAAAAGGTAAACGTTTCCTTCGTTGCCATCGATGAAGCTCACTGTATTTCGGAATGGGGCCACGACTTCAGGCCCGAGTACCGCCGCATAAAAACCATGATCCAAAATCTTGGTGACATGCCTGTGATCGCGCTGACTGCAACTGCAACACCGAAGGTTCAGCTCGATATTCAAAAGAACCTCCAGATGGAGGAAGCTGATGTGTTCATTTCCTCATTTAACCGTAAGAATCTTTTTTACGAAGTCAGACCAAAGAAGGAGACGAAGAAACAACTCATCAAATTCCTCAAGGAGCACAAAGGTAAGTCTGGTGTGATTTACTGCCTCAGCCGTAAGAAGGTTGAAGAAATTGCGCGCCTGCTTAACGTGAACGGATTCAAGGCGGCACCTTACCACGCCGGCCTCGATCCCGATGTTCGCATGAAGAATCAGGATGATTTCCTAAACGAAGAAGTGGACATCATTGTCGCGACCATTGCCTTCGGGATGGGTATCGACAAACCAGATGTGCGGTTCGTTGTACATTACGATGTTCCGAAATCACTCGAGGGTTACTATCAGGAAACAGGTCGTGCAGGCCGCGACGGACTTGAAGGCATCTGCCTCATGTTCTACAGTCACAACGACCTCAATAAACTTGAGAAATTTAACAAGGATAAGCCGGTGCAGGAACGCGAAAATGCGCGTATCCTTTTGCAGGAAATGGAATACTATGCCGAGTCGCCGGTTTGCCGCAGACGACAACTGCTTCACTACTTTGGTGAAGAATACAATCAGGAGAACTGCGGCATGTGCGACAACTGCGTGCATCCGCGCGAACGTTTCGACGGCACAGAAGCCATTTCACTTGTTCTCAACACGGTGAAGCTTACCAACGGAAGATTCGGCCTTAACCACCTCGTTCATGTAATCCGTGGTATTGAGGATGAATACGTAAAGAGTTACGGACATTTTGATCTGCCTGTTTTTGGAAAGGGATCTGATCAGGATGCAGATTACTGGAAGTCGGTTATTCGTCAGGCACTTATCTATCAATTCCTCGAAAAGGACATCGATAACATCGGTGCGTTGAGAGTCTCCCGCAGAGGAACGGAGTTCCTGAAAAAACCGTACCTCGTAGAACTTTCAAGGGATCATGACTTCACAACGGATATCGACGAAGAAGAAGAGTCAACTGAAAGGCAGGTAACTTCCAAGTCTTACGATGACAAACTCTTCGAAATTCTTAAAAACCTTCGTAAGAAGATAGCGAAGGAGAAGAATCTTCCTCCGTATGTAATCTTCCAGGATCCGTCGCTTGAAGAAATGGCGACGACGTATCCGACGTCACGTGAAGAGCTCGCACAGGTCAACGGTGTGGGTATGGGAAAGGTGAACAAGTTCGGAAGAGAATTCATCGAGACCATCAAGGAGTATGTGGAAGAAAACGACATCGAAACGGCGAACGATGTTGTTGTGAAGTCTTCCGTCAACAAATCGAAGACAAAAATCTTTATTATCCAGCAAATCGATCGCAAGGTCGACCTTGAAGAGATTGCGGAATCGATCAACCTGTCATTTGAGGACCTGCTTACCGAAATTGAAAACATTTGTTATTCAGGGACCAAACTCAATCTGAATTACTACATCGATCAGGTACTCGACGGTCATAAGCAGGACGATATCCACGACTACTTCATGAATGCGGAATCCGACAGCCTCGAAATGGCACTTCAGGACGACAGCATTGCCGATTACTCCGAAGAGGAAATCCGCCTTATGCGCATCAAGTTCCTCTCCGAGTACGCCAATTAGATTCAGAAAACCTCAATTTATTTAAGGCCCGGGCTTAATCCGGGCCTTTTTTGCTGGAACTCGTCCGATTTTATTTAATGGAATAGAAAATTATCTTTGGAATCTATTTTTCGAATTTTCTTTAATGAACATACTTGTCGTAGGCAATGGAGGCCGGGAGCACGCTTTCGCCTGGAAGATCCGGCAGAGCCAAAGCTGCAAGAAGCTGTATATCGCTCCGGGAAATGCTGGAACTCGTCTTGTAGGAGAAAACGTCGCCATAAAAGGTGATGATTTTGAAAAGCTTGGCCAATTCTGCCTTGATAACCAGGTCTCAATGGTCGTTGTGGGCCCTGAAGCCCCTTTAGTTAAAGGCATCCGCGATTACTTTGAGTCAAAAGAAGAACTCCGTCACATTCTTTTAGTTGGCCCGGGGAAGTCGGGTGCGCGCCTGGAAGGCAGCAAGGACTTCTCAAAGCAGTTTATGCTGCGACATGACATTCCCACAGCCAGGGCGAAAACATTTACAGCCGACGAAATCGCTGAAGCGCGCCGGTACGTGTCTGCACTGCAGGCTCCGGTCGTGCTAAAAGCTGACGGCCTTGCAGCTGGTAAAGGTGTAGTGATCAGTCAGACGCATGAAGAAGCATTGCAGGAACTTGACGAAATGCTGCTGAGTCACAAGTTTGGCGAGGCAAGCAACAAAGTCCTGATCGAAGAATTCCTAAGTGGCATAGAACTGTCAGTGTTCGTGCTCACCGATGGCAAAGACTATGTTATACTTCCCGAGGCGAAGGACTACAAGCGAATTGGCGAGGGTGACACCGGACCAAACACCGGAGGCATGGGGGCAGTATCTCCTGTTGCTTTCGCAGATGTAGCCTTTATGAAGAAGGTTGAGGATCTTGTTATCAAGCCTACGATTGCCGGTTTGAAGTCGGAAAGTATTCCATACTGTGGATTTATTTTCATCGGACTGATGAACGTCGCGGGTTCCCCCTATGTTATCGAATACAACGCCCGAATGGGGGATCCTGAAACACAGGCAGTGTTGCCTCGAATTAAAAGTGATTTTGTCGAGTTGCTCGCTCTTGCGGCGCGCGGTGAACTTGGGAAGGCGCGCATAGAAATAGATGACGATTTTGCCGTGACACTGTCGCTGGTGTCTGGCGGTTATCCGGGAGATTATCAGAAAGGAAAAGTAATTTCAGGACTCGGACTAAACGGAAAAGAGCTGGTCTTTCATGCGGGAACACGCAATGACGGGGAGGCCGTGGTTTCCGATGGGGGACGCGTACTCGCTGTTACCGGCAGGGGTTCAACGCTTACGGAAGCGAGGACCAGTGCGTACGAAGCAGCGTCAAAAATCTCGTGGGACGACTTTTACTATCGTCGCGATATTGGAATTGATTTAATGAATTATAAAGCATAAGCGGGATGGGTTGTTCATGTGGATCAGCCTCGACAAAAAACGGCAAAGTAGCCGGTTGCAATAACAACGGTGCGTGTAGCACGGGTGGCTGCAATAAGATGAACGTTTTCGACTGGCTTTCGAATATGGACATGCCGGCCACTGACGTTTTCAAAGTTGTCGAGGTCCGTTTTAAAAACGGTAGAAAGGAGTTTTACAGAAATGTTGAGGGTCTTCCGCTTACAACGGGAGATGCTGTAGTGGTTGAGGTGCCCAACGGTCACCATATTGGTTATGTGTCATTGCAGGGTGAATTGGTTCGCCTGCAGATGCAAAAGAAGAAAATTGCCGACGACAGCGAAATCCGGAAGATATATCGCATCGCACACCAGAAGGATCTTGAAAAATTTGAGGAAGTAAAGAAGCGGGAACTGCCTACGCTTTATCGGACGCGCGAGATTATCAGAGATCTGAAACTTGAAATGAAACTTTCCGATATCGAGTATCAGGCGGATAATACAAAAGCAACATTCTTTTATTCGGCGGATGATCGCGTTGACTTCCGTGAGCTGATTAAAATACTCGCAGCGGAATTCAGGATTCGTGTTGAGATGAGGCAGATTAGTCTTCGGCAGGAAGCTGGTCGACTGGGCGGGATCGGTGTATGTGGTCGCGAACTTTGTTGCTCAACGTGGTTAAGCGAGTTCAAGAATGTTGCGACGAGTGCCGCGCGTTACCAAAACCTTTCACTCAATCCAAGCAAACTGTCAGGTCAGTGCGGACGTCTTAAGTGCTGTCTCAACTATGAGCTTGAGACGTATATGGACGCGTTGCAGCACATCCCGAAGATCGAAGGACCGCTGCTGACGCTTAAGGGCGACGCCACCCTTCAGAAGACCGATATCTTCCGTCGTATTATGTGGTTCGGATTCAGCGAGGAAAATACCTGGTACCCGTTGAATATCGAAAGGGTTAATCAAATTCTGAAACTGAACCGTGAAGGCAAAAAGCCTGCAAGCCTGGAGGAGGATCAGGTTGAAGAGAAGGTAACGACTGAACCGTTGAACAGCGACCTCGCGCGTATGGACAAGAAGTTCAAGAATAAGTCGCGCAAGAAAAAGAAGAAGCGGCCACAGGGAAACAGACCTGAAGGTCGCGGGCCGAATTCAAATCAACAAAAACCGCCGAAGCGATGAAGTTTCGGATTTTAGTAATCTGTCTTTGCGTCGCCTTGTTGGGTTGCGATACCTCGAATGTCTACCACGAGTATGTCGACCTTGACGATCGAACCTGGTTGTTATCCAATAAACCGGAATTCACATTTGAAATTAGCGATACAACGCAGGCTTATGATGTCTATTGTGATGTCAGAAACTCGACTCATTATCCGTGGTCGAGATTGTTTGTGAATTTTTCACTAACGGACACGCTGGGCAATAAGGTGGAATCAAAACTTGTTACTGCGTATTTGTTTGAACCGAAGACGGGCAAACCCTATGGCAAGAGCGGACTTGGGGATTTGTTTGATCATCGTGTTGGTGTTCTTACAGGATATCGTTTCCCACGTGCTGGCGTGTATCAGGCTACACTCGAGCAGTATATGCGTACTGATTCCGTGCCCGGAATTTTGTCAGTAGGTGTCGCTATAGAAAAAGCGGCAAACTAACCCACGGCTACTTCATAAAAGCCGTCTTCGTTGAAGTACTCGCCACCCACGCGAATCAGATCCTCTGTCGTGAGAGCATCAATCCGACTAATAAGGCGGTTGTAATAATCTTTGGAAAGACCGTATATGATAATGTTTTTTACCTTATCGGCATGTGAGAATGGTGTTGTGATTTCTGCCTGAAGGCTTCCAATGAAGTGGTTTTTTGCCGTCTCAAGTTCATCGGCAGGAACAGGTTCCAGGCGTAACTTGCGCAATTCCTTGCGAATCTCATCGAAAGTTAATTCCACATTTTCCTTGTTGACATCTGCGCCCATAACCAGGTAGTTGTCACGGATCAAAGTGTGTATTGATGCGTATATCCCATACGTTAGCCCCTTTTCCTCGCGGATATTTTTCATCAGGCGCGATCCAAAGTATCCGCCAAGAATATGACTCAGTAACAACACATCGAAATAGTCGGTGTGATTTCTCCCTATGAATCGCCTGCCAACCCGTACGGAAGTTTGAATACTTCCTTCTTTTTCATGTGTATGCCTCGCCGGGTTGTCTGCAGGAGGAGAAACCAGTGGTTGTATAGATGAGTTTCTCGTGAACGCAGAAAACTTCTGCGACAACTGATCGACGGTTGAGTCGTTGATATTGCCCGAGGCGATAACGAAGAAATCTGAAAAGAATGAGCTGTGGTGTTCAACCAATGCAGGCTGCGACAATAAGGCTACTTCTTTTTCATCAAGCTCCCGACCATAAGGATGCGATCCGCCAAACAAAAGATGTCGGAATAATTTGGATGCCTGGAAGCTTGTTTTCTCCTTGTTGACACGCAGGTTCTGCAAGTAGATCGTTTTCGATTGTTCCAGTTCCTTTTCGGGAAAGATACTCTCGGACAACACTTCAACGAATAAGTCCAGCACAGGGGTCAGATTCTTTGACAGCGCATAAAGCGAAACGCTGATAACATCCAGACCGGGACTGATTTCGACGTGTGCTCCGTAGAAATCGAAAATGCGGGCAATTTCAAAACTTGACTTCGTTTGTGTGCCCTTAAGCAGGAGGTTGCCGGTAAAGTGGGCCGCGCCCCAGGTTTTCTCGTGCCATCTTCCTGCTTTGATAATAACCTCAATCTTGATCACTTCCTGCTCTCCGCCGGGAACGACATACATGTCAATTCCATTCGTGAGGCCGACGTAGAGAGGTTCGATAAGCTCGAACTGTGTTGTTTTCTGAAAAGGAGGGGCAATGGATCTGTCGAGCATGTCAATCCGTTACAGAGTTCTCAAGCTCTGCTGTTCCGAGAACTTGCAGGAGAATTGTAAACCGTAGCGTTTCGGCAAGAGGGTGTTCGCGCTTGTTTGTAGGAACAAGATACGCCACGTCAAACCCGAATGAGTTTCTGCGAAACCCTGTTCCGATCGTGAGATATTTCCGGTTTCCTTTCATGCTATTCTCATTGAAATAGCCCAGCCGCGCGGCAAATGTATCATTGTACCAGTACTCAATTCCGGTTGAGAGCATGATTTCCTTAAGTTCTTCTTTAGCTCCGCCCGGGGCATCAGAAAACGAGCCAAATATCCCACTTAGAAGGCTTTTGTCTGAATCATTCGGAGGTGTCGGAACGAGGAGCTTGTTGAGGTCAAGTGCGAATGTAAATTTGTTATACGGGTCGAGCTCTGTCGTGTAGGCTGCTCCAAGTTTTAGATTCGTCGGAATGAAGTCTGCGTTGTCTCCGTTGGTATACGAAATCTTGGCACCGATATTCGAGATCGCTGCCCCAAGTGAGAGGGTGTTATTTCGTGCGCTGCGCTCAATCTGCTTCGTGTAAAATACACCCAGATCCGCAGCGACACTGTGACCCGCCTGGGCCTCGTTACCTGTAAACGCACCGGTAAGGTTAGAGAAAATATACTTGGTTGTAATACCAATGCTGAATTCCTCGGTGAGCTTGCGGGAATACGTTCCTTCGAAGGAGAATTCCCGGGGGTTAAAATCACCGAGGCTTTGGTTGAATTGATCGGTGAATCGAATATCCCCCAGATCGAAATACTTTATTCCTAACGCGACCGTCTGTTCCCGGCTGATTTTGTAAAAGCCGGTCAGATAGGACAAATACATATCGTTAATGATTTTTCCAAGCCACGGCGAAACTGAAAGCGATGCACCGTATTTGTGTTCAATAAATGACAATTTCCCGGGATTCCACCATGCCGCGTTTGCATCCGCGGAAGTGGCAACGCCAACATCGCCAAGTCCTGCATGTCTGGCATCAGGGGTTATCACAAGGAAGGGTACAGCTGTAGTTATCGCATTTTCCTGGCCGATGATCGTAACCGGGTCCTTTATAGGATCTTGAGCAGATAACGAACAGATACCCAGGACAACGAGTGTAAATGCAAGAACGCCCGATTTCATTAAGATTTTTTTCAAAGGTTTAAAATTAATCATTTTGAAACAATAAGTTTCGTTACCCGCTCACTTCTTATCCCGTCTGACAGTGAACGAAGCCATAGTCGTCCAAAGTATAGACCAGGGGGCAGTTTTTTTGCCTCGATGAGATCACTCACGTCCATTCGGACTTCGTAGGTGCTTGTGGGAATATTAAATGTGATTTGCTTTAATGTCTGTCCGGTGGCGCTCAATAACAGGATGCCACCCTCCAGTTCTTCTCCGGATCGATTGTGCGTAAAGACAAACGTGGTCTCGGAAGTCACAGGATTTGGATAATTTCCAAATGATTCAATAACCAGGGAAGCGCCATCGGTTACGGTGAATTGTACCGCCTTCTCAGCCGGATTGTTGAATGTATCCCACGCTTTGACGGTGATTGTATGCGTTCCGGGCGAAAGACCACGAAGGGGGAATCTTACCCGGCCACGCGTGAAATTATCCTTCTCAGCAACGTAATAGTCGTTAAGGAGGAATACTTCAACATCGTCATCAAGAACGGCCATCATTGTGTTGCCTATACCATAATTCGAAATGTTGATGCCACTCTCATCGGATAACTTCACGACGAGGTATGTATCAGGGCTTACCACGCCACCGTTGATGAACGTCGTGTCCCCCATGAATACTTCAATCTCGGGTGATTTGTTGTCGGCGGCGACATCCGTTTCGCTTCCGCCAACTTTAAATGAGTCTGTTCCTCCCGCTACATCCCGGGTCCGATCGTCGTCAAACGCATACAAACTGAGTTTGCCATAGTTGATTTCATACGCAATGTTCCGTGGGAGCATGAATTCAAATTCAAAGGTTCCGTCTTTCACCGTGGCTTCTCCGCGAAACAACGGGTTGTACCATTGTTTGAAATTAAACACGGGATTATTTTTTCCAATCGTTACGAATGGTGTGCGTTTGTCGAATAACGTTGCGTTAACGACCCCGTTGAACGATGCATCGGTCTCACCATTCGATGTTTCCACCCGTCCTTTGACGCGTACTGTTGAAAGAGCCTTCAGCGTGTCCGATCCGTCAGCTGTTTTTATTTCGTCCACGGTTATATTACCGGAAGGCAGAGCGAGCCGCATTCCCGGATCTCCGAGCAGTGAAAAGTTTCTGTTAGCGACGCCACTCGTACTGTTGTTTTTTGTTATCATGAACACTTCCCCGATTGTCAATTTATTCCCGGGATTCAGTTCAAACAACGCGTCGTAGAATGCGATGTTGAGTGCAAAATTGGTATTCGAATTAACAGGACGAGCCGTTGTAACGAGGCCTATGCTTCCGCCAGTTGGTTTCAGGATAGTTTGTTCTGCACCTGAAATGACTGTCGGGTCATCATGTCTGCCGAATTCGCAGGTGGCGGTCACAAGGAAGGGAGTTGACTCATTCGTAAGCGATGCAATTGCTGATTCTGTCAAAACGCGTTCATCGGCCCAGAGTTTTTCAGATCCATGACCCGTATAATTAATGATCACGGAACGATTGAATTCATTGATCAGATCTTCATTGGCCTTTGGAATAGATTCGCCATTAGGTGTGACGTTTTTCTGATAAACGCCGAGAAACAATTTTCGCGTGTTGTGCCAGGGATAGTTTGTTTCAATGTTTTCTGCAAGCAGGTTCGCCTGTGACTGGTGAATACTTGTAAACCCATCTGAGATGCTGCCATCGTCAGCCACAAAAACAATGTCTTTCCGCCAGTGACCGAAACGTTTTGCATGGATGTCGTAGCGAATCAGCTTATCAACAACAACGCGGGCCTCCTCCGCTGACTTGACAGGAAGTCTGCCCACACCGATATCCATTGTGTGTGTCTGAATGAAATTGTTCTCGGCCCATTCACCTTCGTGTTCCTCGAGGAAACCGAAGTAGTCGTCGGACGAATAGGTTTCCAGCGGAGAAAGCGAATTTCGAGACTCGTAAGTCGGGACGAAATTTGTGTTGTTGGCCACCCGTTGCTTGTAGTCAAAAGAACTCTTTCCAAACAACAGCACATTTTTTAGTCGCGGACTCTGCACATAAAGATGCCTGATGAAATCGCGGATTGCTGTCACGTCCTGACGACCTGATGAAAACTCATTATAGATTTCTTCGGTCGTAACCACCGCGGTGCTCCAGTTGTTAAGCTGTGCGCGATGTTCAGCAAGGCGCGCCGCTTCGTTCCGGAAAGCTTCCGTCGTAACAATAAGATAGTCGGGAGTTGAAAGGCCGTGCAGGTTTTGTGGTTCAACTGGTCCCTCAAGACGTGGAGAAGGAAAATCCTGGTTGAAAATGATATACTCTGCGGCTATCGATTGCGTTGCAGGAGCGGAGAAGCGAGCCTCCTGTCCTTCGATGGAATATTGTTGTAAGCGCGGTTCAAAGAAATTGCTGACGTTCCAAATTGATGTGTTGGACTGAATTCCGGCGAGGCGGTATTCCACAGCATTTTCAACACTCAATGAATTTCTGAAGCGCGTTTGGTTTCCGTATAGAGCAAGCTTCCGGGAAACATGCAATGAAAAGAAGTCAAGGTAACCAATGGATTTTCCCGACGTTCCGCGTTGGAAGTTGTACGATACGACGTGTTGCGTTCTGGTCAGCGCACCCGTTGCAGCAGGATTGACCTGAAGGGTGTCTCGGCGGCCGCGTCCTTTGGCACCGTACACTGAATCGGAAATCACATCAACGATCTGCTCACCAACCTGAACGTCATTGACGAATACTTTGAATGAAGATAGGTTTACGGATTGTGACATGACATCCGAAACGAGAAGAGCGACTTCGTCGGCGATTCCGGGGATATCTAATGTGAAATTTTGCGTGGAGGTGATATCGAAACGTTCGCCGTACCATCTTCGGCCGGACTTAAGTTCGTTATGTTGATCTATCTCGTGCCGTACAAAATCGCGGAACGTCGTAACAGGTATACCTCCGGAACCCGCGTCGTCGGTTTGAACACGCTTGCCATCGGTATCAGATATTGTGACGAAGTAATAGTTTTCATCTGCGTATAGGTTGTGTTCGATGTAAAAAATGTTCTTTTCAGGGATGAATTCGCTGCGATGAGCACCTTGAGCATAAAACAGGATATAGTCTCCGGAATTGAAAATGCCGTCAGATTCGCCTGTCACAAGAATTG
>Ga0079224_100014822_pt1 | contig 10899 bp, 7 predicted proteins | sample Stecom2015_FD_80414 | JGI IMG/M metagenome (GOLD analysis project Ga0079224, IMG submission 80414) | Agricultural soil microbial communities from Utah to study Nitrogen management - Steer compost 2015 | ecosystem: Environmental > Terrestrial > Soil > Agricultural land | place: USA: Utah...
AGGAATACCAGTGATTATGATCTCCTTATCTATGTTGCCAACTGGCCGGAGACGAGGATCCATGCATGGGATATTCTCCTGCAGGCGAGGGCAATTGAGAATATGGCTTATTGTGCAGGTGTAAACCGTACAGGTAAAGATGGTAATAAAAACAGGTATAACGGCCATACAGCTATGTATGATAGTCTCGGGAAAAATTTATTTCCAAGTGACCGGGAGGAGGAATTTACTGAAATTGTTACTCTGGACAAATCTCATTTAAAGGAAACACGGGAGAAATTAAAATTCCTTCAGGACAGGGATAATTTTAGTTTACAATAAAAGGTTGATTAATATCCCAGTTTGGCCTTACATCGAGGAGTTCGGGGAAATAGATGATCTCCTCGGGCATCCTCTGTTCCAGGTAATTTCCTGTATCCCATTGCAAATTCTCATTTTCGTCATAGATGAGCCTTAAAAGATATTTTCCGGGGGGTATAAATTCGAATCTCAGTTGGGTTTCAGAGGTGGAGTATTTTTCTGCTATCACTACACCTTTCTCATCGGTAAGTTGAACTATAACCGGAAATGATCTTACATTCTGGAGATTCAGACTTAAATTTCCAAATTCTGAGTAAGCTTTGGTCTTGTAATTCTTTTCAATGGTATCATTGCTCTTGCCGAAGAAATCTGTAATAGCTTGCGGCAGAAGCGTCACTCTGTATGTTTGATTTTCAGCTTTAGGAAAATTGAGCTGAAGGGAATTTTCAAATGGTCTGAATTCTGAAGTAAATTCCACATTTAATGAATCCCTGTCTAAAATCGAAATCAATTCTTCATTGACAGTATTTATAGGAGTATTTGCAGTAATGCTAACATTGTCCCTAAAATTCAGGTTCGATGCCGAGGGTACCATCGTTACCCGAAGAGAGTCTACCGGCATATCTGTCAACCGTGTTATCAGGGTGTCAATCCTATGAGGCGTTATTGCCTTTAGCCGAAGGCTATCCGAACCGATAGGAGGTTTAACCCAGAAATGAATACTATCTTTTTCCGGCACTTTAGTGATCCGGTATTCAAAATTGGGGGGAACTGTAGATAATGGTTCAAATTCCAGGCTGTCTACTTCAATTTTTCCGCGATAACCTATTAATATTTGGTTATTGGTAAGTTGTCTTGGCCTCTCCGGCTGAAAGAGAAGATTCTCTCTGAACAAGGTGAGATTATAAGAAGTATCTGTAGGAATGGTTATATGCTCATCTATAAAAGCAATTTTTTCCCGGCCCGGGTTATACTTATAATCGTTGTTTAAGTCTTTTACGGCAACAAGCTGGTAAGTTCCTTCTTTTAAATTGGTAAGTTCAAATGTTCTGAGGCTATCAAGGGTATTGGTAATATACCTTGGTGGTTCTAGATATACCAGCGAGTCTGAAAAATTTTCGTTCACTTCATATAACATTACCGATATAAAAGGGTCGGCCTCACTCAAAAGGGCATCATTTACTGTTCCTGAAACTGTCAGAGAATCAATATAGCTTCCGGTGGAAAAAACATATTTGAAGAAAGGCAAAGGATTTGCTTCGTTATTATCTACAATACTTCTTCCAAAATTTATAACATAAGTGGTATTTTCCTGGAGAGTATCTAATATTTCTATTCCTACATAACGTTGTGGATTCCCAAGGGGTGTTATCTGCGGCCGTGGAGACATTGGCGGTGAGATAATAATTTGTTCCTGTGGTTTTTCAAGTTTTATGTATTCATTAAAATTGATGCGTATCTCATCGGTGTTAAAATTGGTTGAATAATTTTCTGGAGAAGCCCGTGTAAATCGGGGTGGTTCTGTATCTATTTCTCCTCCGGTAGGTGAACCCCGCTTTGCACATTGCACTAATAGCAACGAGCAGATAAGGAAAAGAAAAACAGAAAACCTTTTTTTCATGATTTGATAATTGTAAAGCAAAGAAACAATTATTTTTTCTTTTGTTAACCTGCTAAAGCCATGGTTGCTATACTTATTTCCACATTTTCAGCTTCCTTTAAAACCCCTGCACATGCTTCCAATGTTGCTCCGGTAGTTATAATGTCGTCCACCAGCAGAATATGTTTTCCTGAAATAAGCTCAGGATTTGCAAGAATAAAAGTCTCATCTATATTGCCCCATCGTGCAAGTCTTCCTCTAAGAGTTTGGGTTGTAGAAAATGAAGTTTTTAAAAGGACATTATCCAGATAGGGCACCTGTAATGCTGCAGCGATCTCCTTCCCGAAGTCTTCTGTTTGATTGAATCCACGCGATCTTAATTTCTTTTTGTGCAAGGGTACAGGTATAACCGCTTCTATTTGAGAGTAAAGAGGTGATGCTGAAAGTTCCTGACCTAACCATTTTCCTAAAAAACTGCCAATTTCTCTGGTGCCCCGGTACTTCAACTGATGAATGAGTTTTTGCACAGCGCCTTTCTTTTGAAATAGTAATAAGGCAGTGGCATTTTCAATTTCTATTCTTCCGTAGAATACTTTTTTAACCGCGTTATCGTTATCCTGATGGAAATTGGTGACTGGAAGTTCGTGTAAACATTTCACACAAATTACATCTTCATTTTTCAACAGTTCCCTCTCACAAATGTTACAAATGTGAGGGTAAAATAAATTGATGAAATCGTGAAACATTTGTTAAGGAATTGTAACTTACACCGTAATTCTTCTAAATTTACAAACTAAATAAACACTAATATGACTGAAAATAAAAGTAATACCGCTTTAAAAATACTTACGGGTATTTTGGCCGTTGCCCTAATTGCTCTTGGGATTTATACAGTTAAGTTTTATAATGAAGAAAAAGAAAATGAAGCCATCCTTCAAAAGGAAAAAGCAGTTATTGAAGATGAGCTCAATGATCTTATAATTAAATATGATGAAGCCATTGCAACCAATGAAGTAATGGATCAGGACCTGGTAGATGCCCGTCAGAGAATATCGGTTTTACTGGATTCGGTTAAGGATGCGGAAGCTAATCTTGTACTGGTATCCCGGTATCGCAGGGAAATTACTCAGTTAAGAAATGAAAAGGACAGGTTGTTTCGGGTGGTGGATAGTTTGAGCAATCAGAACCGGTTACTGGCTACAGCTATAGACAGTACAAATATGGTGCTGGCTGAAAGAACAAGACTTTCAGATTCACTTCAACAAACCAACCAAAGTCTTTCTACGAAGGTAGACAGAGCTGCGCAGTTAAAGATCACCTCCCTCAAAGGTGAAGGAGTAATAGTGAGAAATAACGGAAAGTTAGTTACTAATAACAGGACCCGCCGTATTGACCAGATCCGTACCTGTTTTACAGTTACTGAAAACCAACTATCCCAGCCGGGAGATAAGGAATTGTATGTGCAGGTTTACAATCCGGAAAATGAGCTTGTAGGGGATCAAATTGCAATTCAACACGAAGGAGGAGTAATGGTTTATAGTGCAACATCAAAAATATTCTATGAAAACGAAGAACTCGATGTGTGTATACTTTCCAATACAGACCGAGATAAACTCATGGAAGGAACTTATAAGGTTTATATTTATGCAGGGCCACAATTAATTGGTAGTTCATCATTCAATTTGAGATAAATAATTTAAGAAAAACAGGAGCCGTCTTGACCTTTATCAAGGCGGTTTTTTTATTTTTGCGCTATGGCAAAACAAGAAGATCTTTTTAAAAATGTAATATCCCATGCCAAGGAGTATGGGTATATTTTCGCTTCAAGTGAAATTTATGACGGTTTAAGCGCCGTTTACGACTACGGTCAAAATGGAGCTGAACTTAAAAATAATATAAGGGAATACTGGTGGAAGAGTATGGTTCAGTTGCACCAGAATATCGTTGGACTGGATGCTTCTATCCTTATGCACCCTAAAACCTGGAAAGCATCCGGCCATGTAGATGCGTTTAATGACCCTCTTATAGATAATAAAGATTCTAAAAAAAGATACAGAGCAGATGTTCTTGTTGAAGATTACGCTGAAAAATTATTACAAAAAGCCCAGAAGGAGATTGACAAAGCAAAGAAACGTTTTGGAGCTGCCTTTGATGAAGAGCAATTTGTAGCTACAAATGACAGGGTTAAAAGATATCTTTCTGAAAGGGAAAATGTTTCCAAAAGGCTTGCAGATTCCCTAACCCGGGAAGATCTAAAAGATGTAAAGGCATTGATAGAAGAATTGGAAATTGCAGACCCCGATACTGGCTCCAGGAACTGGACAGAAGTGCGGCAGTTCAATCTTATGTTCGGCACCAAAATGGGAGCCTCGGCAGACACTTCATCCGATCTATATCTAAGACCTGAAACAGCACAGGGAATATTTGTCAACTTTTCCAATGTTCAAAAGACCGGAAGAATGAAAATACCCTTCGGAATTGCACAAACAGGAAAAGCTTTCAGAAATGAGATTGTTGCCCGACAATTTATTTTCAGGATGAGGGAGTTTGAACAAATGGAAATGCAATTTTTTGTTAGGCCGGGCGAAGAATTGAAGTGGTATGAGCACTGGAAGGAAGAGCGCATAAAATGGCATTATTCCCTAAAATTGGGTGAAGAAAATTACCGTTTTCACGACCATGACAAGCTTGCTCATTATGCAAATGCTGCTGCGGATATAGAATTTGATTTCCCGTTCGGATTTAAAGAACTGGAAGGTATCCATTCCAGAACTGATTTTGACCTTAAAGCTCATGAGGAACATTCAGGTAGAAAATTGAGATTTTTTGATCCTGAAATGAATGAAAATTATATTCCCTATGTAATTGAAACTTCTATAGGTCTTGACAGGATGTTTTTAGCAGTGTTATCTTCCTCTCTAAAGGAAGAAACTCTGGAAGATGGTTCAGTAAGAACCGTTTTAAAATTGCCATCTATTCTCGCTCCTACCAAAGCTGCAATTCTTCCACTTGTTAAAAAAGATGGCCTGCCCCAATTGGCAATGGAAATTGTGGAGGAATTAAAATGGGATTTTCAGGTGCAGTATGACGAAAAAGATGCCATTGGCAGAAGATACAGAAGGCAGGATGCTGCTGGTACCCCGTTGTGTATCACGGTAGATCACGATTCCCTTGAAGATAAAAAGGTTACTGTGAGATACAGAGATTCTATGGAACAAAAAAGAATTTTTATTTCTGAACTCAAAGCGCTTTTAAGAGAGGAAGTAGATTTTAAGAAATGGATTAAAGGATAATTTATTAATTATTTAACTTTAGGCAGAGGTAATTGTTGAATAATTGCCTCTGCTTTTTTTATTTAATGTCTATTTTTAGAGGAAATTAGAAAAGCATTAATGGTGTGTATTATGCTAAAGATTAAACAACTATTATATTTCTCCTTTTTATTTATTTTTCTTTCTGTTTCTGCACAACAAAGAGAAATTTCGAAAGCCGTTTTTGTAGATTCTGTACAGGGAATAAGCTCCCCTTCACTTTCTAAGGATAAATTAATACCTCCTATCAGGAAAAATAAGGTCGTGAACCCCCGAAATCGAGGGATTAACAAGATTGTACCTGGAAAAGGCCTTCCTGCAACCTCAGACAAGGCGCGGCAGAAGGAACATGGAAAAACCCCGGCCAGATCACCAGAATTAAGTTTTGAAGCTGCAGGTACTTTTACCACACCTACAGATCCTACAGGAGCCATAGGTCCAAATCATTATGTAAACGGGTTGAATTCAGAATTTTCAATATTTGACAAAAATGGAAATCAGTTGGTTCCACCGTCTTCTTTATCCAGTATTGGGGGAGAATTTACAGGCGAAAATGATGGTGATCCCACTGTTGTTTATGATGAATTTGCGGATAGATTTTTAATAATGCAATATTATTTTGAAAGCAATCCGAATCCCCGCCTGGATCCTTTACCACCTTTCGGGCTGTTAATTGCCGTTTCCAGAGGTCCGGATCCCGTGAATAGTGGCTGGTATACCTATAGATATGAATTACCTGCTTTTCCTGATTATCCAAAACTTTCAGTTTGGAGTGATGGTTATTATATTACCACAAATAAAGAAGTGAGATCTGCTGCCACCAGCGAGGTGGTTTTTGTGGTAGAAAGAGACAAAATGCTCCAGGGGCAGGATGCCCGTATAATAGGATTTCCACTTCCCGGTATCAATGTTAACAGGTTCTATAGTCCTGCTGCTTTTCACGCTATTGGAGAGGAGATGCCTCCCAGAGGAAATGCTCCTATTGTCTATTTGCAGGACGATTCATGGGCAGGAGTTTCTGAAGATCATTTAAAAATATGGAATATTAATGTTAACTGGCAAAATCCTTCAGCATCTACTATAGAAGAATATCAGGAACTTGGATCCTCAGCAGGAGTTTCCCCTTTTATTTCGACTTTTGACGGGGGCGATTTTGAAAACCTGAAACAACCCGGATCAGATACTCATGTAGATGCACTTCAGGCAACTATGATGTATATGACACAATATCGCCGGTTTTCTACTCACAATTCGGTTGTCATGAATTTTGTTGTCGATGTTGATCCATCCCCTGCCGAACATGCAGGAATAAGGTGGTATGAACTGCGGCAGGATCCAGGGGGAGGGCCATGGGGAGTGTATCAGGAAGGAACGTATGCTCCCGATAAAAGCGATCGATGGTGCGGAAGTATAGGAATAGATAAATATGGAAATATCGGTTTAGGATTTACTATTATGGATAAAAGTCCTGTTACACCTATTTTTCCATCAATTAGGTACACCGGAAGATATGCAAATGATCCTCCGGGAGTCATGACTGTTCTTGAACAAACCATTGCAGAAGGGTTAAGCCCTAATCCTTCGTTCCGTTATGGGGATTACGCACATTTAACAGTAGATCCTGTTGATGGGGTCACCTTCTGGCATAATGCAGAATATTTTAGAGGAGAGGAAAGAATTAATCAGGTTGGAGTTTTCAGGCTGTCCCCAACTCTGGATAATGATGTGGGCATCATTGCAGTGGTGGATCCGGTAAGCTCTACCCTGAGCAGTTCTGAAGAGATAACAGTAACCATCTGGAATTATGGGTTTCGCACACAAACCAATATTCCGGTAAGTTATTCAATTAATGGTGGTCCGGCGGTTAATGAGGTTTACACCGGATCTCTGGAAAGTAACAGCTCCGCGAATTACACTTTTTCAATCCCTGCAGATCTTGGCCAGATTGGGGAAACCTACGAAATTGTAGCTTCCACTAATTTACCCGGGGATGAGGAGGAGAATAACGATCCTTTTACAACAGATGTTCTGCACTTGTTTCCCCGGGATGTCGGAGTTACCTCAATAGATGCACCTTCAACAGGACTTGGTCTTTCTTCTGCAGAAGCTGTTACTGTTACAATTGAAAATTTTGGAGGAGAACCTCAGTCCAATATTCCCGTTTCCTATGCTTTATTTAACAATGTGATGGTCGAAGAAGTTTTCAACGGTACTATTCCTGTGGGAGAAGATGCAGTTTATACATTTTCAAATACCGCAAATTTATCCTCTTTTGGTCGCGTAGATATTTCTGCTGAAACCAATTTACCGGGAGATGGAGATCCTACAAACGATGGTGTTTCTAAATCTATAGCTAATTTGAATTGTATACCCCGAGGATCAGATTGTAGTTTAGGAGATGGGATCCACTCATTTATTTTAGAAGACCTCAGAAATGAAAGAATTCCCTGTACAGATGGTTATGCCGATTTTATGACCTCGGGCACAGACCTTGACAGGAATCAGGGAACATTTACCGTGCGTGTAATGACCCGTTATGATCATCCTGAGGATGAGCAATTTTCCTTGTGGATAGACCTTAATGATAGCGGTACGTTTGATGATGATGAGCGGTTAATTACCAGTGAAAGTATTCCCTCGGCAGGGATTAATCATAGTTTTGATTTCACTCTCCCTTCAAATGCGCCTCTTGGAGAACATCTAATGCGGGTTAGGGCAGGGGATGTTTCTTTTGAAGGTGAATTAAATGATCCCTGTAATGTAATGGAATTTGGTACTACTCATGACTATGTTGTAAGGATTATAGATAATAGTTTGAGCCTTGATGATTTTCTTCTAAATGATGCCGATCTTGTAATATCGAATCAGGGGAATGGGATATTTAGGATATACCTGGAAACAACTTTTGATATGCCTTTAAGAATATCGGTTCATAATTTACTGGGCCAAAAACTATTGGAAAACCAGGTTGAGACTAATGGCAATGGCTATTTATATGAGATTGACATGTCTTATGCTGCCACCGGTGTGTATTTATTAAGGATTGGTACCAGGGAAGTAGGACGGGTCAAACGTTTTATAGTCGAATAAAATCAGCTGTTATTGGAGTATATCAATATTTACATCCTCATAGTTTAAAAAACTCTTCAGGAATGGTTATTTTTGGAAAAATTCTGTTTTAATGAGGATTATCTCTTATAATGTTAACGGTATAAGAGCCGCCATACGCAAAGGTTTTATTAATTGGATAACACAGGCAAATCCGGATATTTTGTGTTTACAGGAAATAAAAGCTACTCCAGAACAATTTGATCTTACTCCATTTGAAGATGCTGGTTATAAATATACTTACTGGTATCCAGCCATCAAAAAAGGTTACAGCGGGGTAGCTATACTCAGCAAACATCGGCCAAAGCATGTAGAATATGGAACCGGAATTGAATATATGGATTTTGAAGGACGGAACCTGAGGGCTGATTTTGATGGATTTTCGGTTATGAGCCTTTATCTGCCATCAGGTACAAACATTAAAAGGCTGGAACATAAGCTTCAGTATATGGCTGATTTTCAGCAATATATTGATCAGCTGAAATTAGAAATACCAAATCTGGTGATTTGTGGAGATTATAACATTTGTCATCAGGCTATAGATATACATGATCCTGTTAGGCTGAAAAATACTTCAGGATTTTTACCGGTGGAAAGGGAATGGATCGATGGATTCATAAAAAGTGGATTTATTGATTCCTTCAGACACCTCAATTCTGAAGGGAATCATTACTCCTGGTGGAGTTACCGGGCCAATGCCAGAAACAATAATAAAGGTTGGCGTATTGATTATAATCTGATTTCAGAACCTTTAAGAGAAGAATTAAAAAGGGCAGTAATCCTGCCCGATGCAATGCACAGTGACCATTGTCCTGTTCTGCTTGAATTAGAAAATTAACTTAAACTTCCTGCTATGCCTGTTAAACGTTTATTTACTCTTGTATTTACTGCAATTCTGCTTTCTTCCTGTGTATCTTCTAAGGTTCATAAAGATCTACAGGAACAGTATGACTCCCTGGAATCGAGGAATCAAAAACTTTCCCAGGATCTTAGAGAAACCCGCACAAAAGGTGAAAAAGATCTTGCCGCTCTTCAGGAAGAATACAATAGATTGAAAACCGAAAGAGATCAGATAAACACGGAGCTGGAAAGAACCCGGCAAAATCTCCAGGGGCTTACATCATCCTATGATGCTTTAGAAGCCAACAGTTCCACTGCACTGGCCGAAAACTCAAAGAGGAACAGGGAATTACTTTCCCAACTGGAAGATAAAGAGAAAGCACTTGCAACGGAGCAGGCAAGGCTTGAAAAGCTTCAGAAGGATCTTACTGCCCGGTCCAATAGGATCAATGAACTCGAAAATTTAATAGCAGCAAAAGACGCAAAAATGAATGCCTTGAGAACAGCAGTTTCCAATGCACTTACAAATTTTGAAGGAAAAGGGCTTACTGTGGAACAACGGGATGGAAAAGTATATGTTTCAATGGAAAATAAATTACTTTTTAGCTCAGGAAGCTGGACAGTCAATTCTGAAGGAAGAAAGGCAGTGCAACAACTGGGACAGGTACTGGCTCAAAATCCGGATATTTCAGTACTCATTGAGGGTCATACGGATAATGTTCCATACGGTGGCAGTGGGCAGTTAACCGATAACTGGGACCTCTCTACAAAACGTGCAACCTCAATTGTTCAGATACTCAGGGAAAATTCGGGAATAGATCCCTCTAATCTTACTGCTGCGGGGCGGGGGGAATATGCACCGGTTGCCGGAAATGAAAATGCAGAAGGCAGGGCCAGAAACAGAAGAATAGAAGTAATTCTTACTCCCAAACTGGATGAAATAAGCCAGATGCTTAACGAGATCGAATAAAATGAGGAATTATTTTTAGAATTCCCAATTACAACGGAAAGTGAAAGGAGTTCCCCGTACATAAATTTTCTTCTCTTTTTATTCCCGCACTATAATTATAATATGAAATATACAACCTTACCCGGTTCAGATATTAAAGTTAGCAGGCTATGCCTTGGTACAATGACCTGGGGAGAGCAGAATACAGAAAAAGAAGGACATCAACAACTGGATCTGGCACTTGAAAAAGGAATTAATCTTATAGATACTGCAGAAATGTATCCTATTCCTGCACGAAAAGAAACGCAGGGAAATACCGAAAAAATTATAGGTACCTGGCTGAAGAAAACCGGAAACCGGGACAAAATCATTTTGGCATCAAAAATTGCCGGCCCGGGAAAATCCATGTTACATATAAGACCTAATCTGGGTTTTAATAAAGATGCTTTAAGAGATGCTGTTGAAAAAAGTCTTAAACGCTTGCAAACTGATTATATCGATCTTTATCAGCTCCACTGGCCGGAAAGAAAAACCAATTTTTTTGGGAAAAGAGGTTATATACATAAAGAGAATGAAGAGTGGGAAGATAATTTTAAAGAGGTTCTTTCCTATTTAGGTGATTTGATAGAGTCGGGAAAAATCCGGAAAATCGGACTTTCTAATGAAACTCCTTATGGGGTCATGAGATGTCTTGAAGAAGCAAAAACGGGTGCGCCAAAAATAGTAACGGTACAAAATCCCTATAGCCTGCTAAACAGGAAAGATGAAGTAGGAATAACAGAGATCCTTCA
>Ga0079224_100014823_pt1 | contig 10899 bp, 20 predicted proteins | sample Stecom2015_FD_80414 | JGI IMG/M metagenome (GOLD analysis project Ga0079224, IMG submission 80414) | Agricultural soil microbial communities from Utah to study Nitrogen management - Steer compost 2015 | ecosystem: Environmental > Terrestrial > Soil > Agricultural land | place: USA: Utah...
GCCGCCGGAAATAAAAAGCTCAAAGCCTTCTCTTGAAGCCCAGTGCACGCTATCCAGCAGGCGCTTTTTAATCCAGCGGCTCACCGGGGTGTCGCCGAAGCCGCCGAGGTGCTGGGGACGGTGACCTGTGAAGCACACGATCTTCTTGCGAGGAACCAGATCCACCAGCATGCCCGCCACCTCCGGGACAAAGGAACGATTGGGACCGGTGCACGGCCCGGCCTCGACTGATTCGGGCCGGGCCGGCCTTCTTAAACCTGCCCAGGAGTCCACGCCCACGGTACCAAGGATTCGTGCGATGGTATAACCGGCGAGCACCGATGGCCGGCGCGCCCCGCCCGGTTACCCAGGTTTATCGTCAAACCCGAAGAGCCCCTCAAAGTTGAGACAGTCCCGGCAGTAGCCGTCATAGACTTCAAGTACCTCGGCGAGGAAATCCCTGAGCTCCTCGGGCGTCATGCGCCAGGCAGCGCACTCGCATCATACCCCGGGATCTTCCGAAGCACCGAGTCGATGGCTTGAACGACCTGCAAGGAGTACTCCGCCCTGAGGTGGTCGTGGTCCAAATTGAACTCCAGCCGCATGATCTCAGCGAACCTCTTGGCCTTTCTCAGGGCACGAATCATCTCCTTGATGACGTCGGACTGGATGGCCTCGGTCAGGATGCCCTCGGCCGGCGGCGGGATGTGATCCATCGGCACCACCATTACCTCCTCCCGTCAGTGGATCCCGAAGATCCACCTGCCCGATGAGTCCTTGACTTGCCGCTCACCATCCTGGGAATAAATGCCACCTCCTATCGTACTTAGGTTAGCCTTTGGGGCGTTGAATGCCAAAAGGAGATGGAGAGAGATGAGGGGCTACATGCCGATGATCCCCATCGGCACACGCCCCTCTTCAAGGATCGACTCGGCTGCTTTGAGGACTGAGGCGATTTTGAGGGCGGCTTCGTACCTGTCCTCGGGCAGCCCAACAATGAGCTCCACCTGCAGTATATCAGGCAGCGGGGTTCGTTTGACCTCAACCTTGGTCTGGCTCACGACCCGGCTGAGGTAGTACCCCCGCCAGAGCAACTCTCCATACAGGGCGTTGTCCGAGAGTAGTTTGAACCCGCTGGATGATTCCACCGGGAAGAAGAGCGTGACAGACAGCCTATTGCCCGAGACGGATGCGGAATGATATTCACAGACCTTGCCTTTGGCCTTGAGTAGGTACGAGGCAGACCGAGCGCGCGCCTTCGACGCCATCCTCAGGAGCTCTATAATCCGCTCGTAGGCCTTCGTTAAACCATTTGGTGAAGGACCCATAGGTAACCCTCCCTTCGCTTAACCCCCTCGCCGAAGGCATAAAAGGCATCACAGAGGGCTTTCCGTCGTATCCAAAGGCACACCTTAAACTTTATGAAGTATCGATGAAAACTTATAAGGTCCTGGGCGAGGCTCGTTCAACCTCATTTCAACAATTTTTCATCATACGAACTACTGTTTGCCCTCGTTTTATCGCCTCCCAGCCGTCTTTTTGCTCATTTTCTTGGGTTCCATCCCGCTTTTATGCGGGCAACCGACCGCTTTTAAAAGTGCCGTCCCGGCCCACGCTTTTCGAGGACCGGGACGTCACTCACGCAGGAAACCAGACAAGCTCGAGCTTCGCTTTATCACCCTTCCACTTCCGCCGCACCTGCCCGACCCGGTATTTCCCGGCCCCAGGTTCGGGCTCGAAGTAGACCATGACCTTGTCCTCGGCCCGGGTCACCTTCTGCGGGTTCGCCTCGATGAGGGTGATGCGCGCCTCTAGCGGCTTCACGAACACCGAGGCTTGCATGAACCCCTGGTTCCTTGTGTAGCCCAGGCGCCAGACCCCAGCCCCTTTGTTGTCCACCGGGATCTCCTCCTCCTGGCGGACCTCTGGCCAGTCGCCCCGGAGGATCCGCCCCGCAAGATCCAGGACCTGGTCCCGGATGATCTTACGGAGCTCCTCCTTGTAAGCTTCGCTGTACGGCATCACGCCGTCACCAGCTCGCGGGCCCGACGCTCGAAGGCGAGCTCAGCCTCGATCTTGTGGATCTGCCGCCAGGCCGAGGGCTCATCCCCGTCAGCGAACAGCTTCTCTGCAACGAACAGCCGGTTCTTGAGCCGAGGGGGTAGCTCGTCGAACCGGGCATTGAGCTGCTCAAGCGCCTCCTCCAGGCTCCGCCCCCGTGCTTTCCGCATTTTCATACCCTCCCAACGTATATTCTTTCGGGCCGCTCCAGCCGGCCCTTCAAGTGGGGCGTGGGCCGGCTGGAGCGCAGCCCTGTGAGACCACCCAAGCCCTTCCGGCCGGGCGAGGCTTATTTGAGGCTCACTCATGGGTCGATCTTCATAAAGGTGACCTCTTCGCATTCCCCGGGCTCCCCGTAGTCGGGGTACCAGGTGAAGCCAACGCTTGTCGCGTCGGCCGGCTCGCCGTACTCCCTTTTCAGCCTGTCGCACTCAGCACGCTCCCAGTCCTCAAGATCCGCCCCCTCCCCGTAGAACAGGTAAGTCAGCCACGCCGCAGGGACGATAAGCTTTGTGATGCTGATCATATCCCAAGCCCTCCCCATGACAGTCTTGATACAACACGCCCCCGCCCGGGGCCCTCACTTCTCGAGGGCCCCGGGCGGGGGCCCCTAAAGCCACTAGGATACAGCCCGCACCTTGCGCTTCTTGCCCCCGCTCCTGGGGGCGTAGACCTTCACCGCCGCCTTCGGGATCATAAATGACACCCCAGGTGGGTCGAGCACCCAGGGAACACCCTGCCGGACCAGCTTCCTCGCCCACTTGGATTCTGTTGTATAAACATACGCTGTCTGTGTATATTCATCCCATGTGACGTTAAGTTCCCGCTCGTCCAGGGGAAGCCCGGTGAGGTCCGGCTCCTCAACGGGCGCACGCCGCTGTTTGAACGGCAGGCGGAGCTTCAGGTACCGCACAGGGAAACGGAACACCACAGCCCCGTCGGGGTACTTGTCCAGGCGCTCGAAGCCCTCGTACTCCCGGCAAAGCCGCGTCAAATGGTCGATCATGCTCTTGGTGTAGACGATGGCGAGGGCGGTCTCGTCGCCGCCCACCCAGCTGATGCAGGAGCACTGCTCGTCCAGACCCAGCGGCAAGGGTCGACCCCCCTTTTTTTGACCCCCTAGGAGGCGTTTTAACGGCGCAGAATCGACGGAACGGGAGGGGCACGATAGATGACACGTACCCCAGACCTTCCGCCCGTTTTTGGCCCCAAAAATGCCGTTTATTTGCGAGCGCAATTCCGCGCACATGGCTCCGCCGCCCCCGTAGCGGGCCGGGGCACGGACTTGGCTCGGCCAGACCCGGGTAAAAAGGCCCTGCCCTGGGCCTCGCGGCACCTCAAGGGGCCCTTGCCCTTGAGGACTCCTCGGGGGGCTCCGCCCCCCGAGCCCCCCTGTGCCTAGCATACACCCGGGCCTCTGCTCCGCCAAACCCGCCAGGTCCAGCCTGCGAGGGGGGGGCTTACGCAATACTGGCGTAGTAAGCTAAACTTTTTGGTCTGACGTAACTAAGGGTGTCCTAGCCAAGTACGGTTTTATAGTAAATAATTATATATATACCCAAGCCCATTAGATCTAATGGACCTATTCCCCGGACGGTCCCTATAGGGACCGTCCGGGTAAAGGACCTGATTGATCTAACGGACAATAGCCCATTAGATCTATCGGGTCCTATACCCCGGGGGGCCTTTAAAAGGCCCCCCGGGGAATGGGTCCTCTTAGACCAAACTGTACTTGGCGTAAAGGGTCTCTTAGCGCGCACGCGCGCGCGTAAATCTATTACGCCATACTGGCATAGGCCCAGCGGGCTCCGCCGCCCCCGCCCAGGGTCTTGCGGGTAAAACAAAACCCCGGGAGCTCCCGCCCCCGGGGTGTGTAAAACTGCATATTTATGCATTGGGTCTCTGTGGGGTCTGCGGTGTGCGGATGGTGTTGCCGATGTTCAATAGGGTGCTGGCGGTCATCTGCAGGATCCCGGCTGCCAGGTCGAGCACGCCCCCGACCATAGCCCCGGCAACCTGACCGGCCTTGCCGATCATTTGACTGCCGGGGATATAGTCACCCGGGGCTTTCTTTTGCTCCTGGGTCTGCTCCTGAGCCTCTGCGATTATCTCGTCCATGACCTCGCGAATCAACTGCTTGAGCTCGTCGCGGTTTTCCATTGGGTCTGGCCTCCTTAAGAGGGGAATGGTGCACGGGTCGCCCCGCCCCGCTCCCGTGCGAGCAGGCCGCTACCGCAGAGCCACCGCTCGGTCTTGAGCGTACGCGCCGGTAGTCTGCGGCACCTCCCGGCGCAGGCAGGCTGGCCTGCTTTACCCTTACCGTGGAGAAGGCGGTCCACGGCATCTGGTGGCGGGGTTGGTAACGCAGCGCCCGCCAGGCTGCGGGGGTCCGGCCCCTCACCTGTTTGGGGCCGGACCCCAGGGGGATACGCAACTTTGTGTGTCAAAACGGCACGTCGTCCTCGGCCCCAGCCGCCTTGCGCCGGCTGGTCCTGGTGGTCCGGGTCGTGCTGGCGGCCTTCGCCCCCGCCGTCTTCTTGGCGGCGGACTTGGCTACAACGCGACCCTTGACGGTCCGGGTGTTGGTCTCGTCTTCGTCCTCGTCGGTGCTTGCGCTGTCGAGGAAGCGAACCGTGTCGGCGTGGACGGAGACCGAGATCGTCGGCACCTCGACGACCAGGTCGTCGTACCCGTCCACCTCGACCTCCCGGGTGTATTGGCTGGTCCGCAGCTGGCCCTCGACGGCGATCAGCCGCCCGGGCTTGCCGTAGGCCTCCAGCGTCTCTGCCAGGGGCCCAAAGGCTTGCACCCGGATCCAGTCCGTGGGGCGATTGCCGTCGTCATCTTTGTAGTTCCTGTCGACGGCGAGGTTCATGTCGACGACGGCGCGCTCTTCACCATCGCTAGTCTCGATGGATCGGGCGTTGATCTTGCCGATGCGCCCGATCAGCAGGACACGGTTGAGAAACATGCAGATCAGCCTCCTTTTGAGTTTTAGGGCCCAGCCCTCACTTGACGTGGGCTGGGCCCGAGGTTACTCTACATGTAGAAGGGTCAAGATCTCGCTGTTGTTCATTGGTCGAGCCTGTCATAAGCATCTAGCCCCCAGGTGTTTAAGGCTCGGTTTTGGTAGCGTCGGCGTGCCGCCACCTTCGCACCGTTCGTCAGCTCGTCCTCGGTGTCCGTATAGCGCTTGATTGCCTCTCTTAGCTCGTACACATCCACAGGATCCACGTCGTACTTGGCGTTGTTGACGAGCCGCCGTGCCGCCTCGATCACTTCGCGGGCCGCGGCGAGCTGCCGACGGAGGCAATCCGTGTCATCAGGCATGGGCTGCATCCGCACCTCCCGTAAAGTTTTAGGGCTCCAGCCCTTCATTTGTCCGGGGGCTGGAGCCCATGGCCACCTCTAAAGAGAGGTGGCCCCATTGAAGCGCCACCAGCTGTGCCGGTGTCCACTCCGCGCCACGTGGAGGTGGTGGCTATTGTGGGGCATGAGCCGGTGGCTCAGACCTCCACAGGGAGGTCCTGGCTCACCGGCTCAGATTCGGTCTCGGACTTGGCGGGGCGGTCGGGCCAGTCAAATACCGGTCGCCCGTTCTCGTCCCAGTCCACGACGACCGGGACGAGCCAGGCCGCGTGGACTAGTGGCATATCCAGCCACGCGCGGCATACGAGGCCGTACCTATTGGCGATCCGAACAATGCCCCGCAGGAGCGGCAGTCCAGACGGCACGGGCTCAGAAACCCACGCCGCCCGGGGGCCGTTCCATCCGAACTGGCCGTCCTCGAACGGGCGACAATCCCGTCCGATGGCCTCCGCGGCTTGCTTCACCTCCTTGGCCACCAGACCCACAAGGAGGATGTTCCGATAGTTAGCCGCCAGGAGCACATCGGCTCCTTGGGGTCGGGGGGCGCCTAGAGGTAGCGGGGCCCAGTCAAAATGCACCTCTCGGTGCGAAGCATATGGCGAGCCCCGGCGCGACAAGGTCACTTGTACCCTGCCGCGTGCCAGCACCAAGTCAGTGCTGGCATTCAGGGACTCCAGTGCCCACTGTAAGTAGCGAAAATCCACTTCACGCATTGACTATTCCCTCCCACTAGGAAAGTGTCTGGAATCACCTGGCGCCGACTTTCGCCAGGTGTTCAGCCGCAGCGCGCCAGGCTGCGGCCCGGTCCTGGTGGGGACCCTCGGCACTTTCGGCAAAGGCTTCCCACCAGTGCTCCCACCAGTCCGCCATGCGGCGGCACGCTTTTGCCGCCTTCGCGACATCGCCATCATGGATCTGGAGAGCCAGATCCACTAATGCACGGTGCTCCGTGCCGTCCATGCTATCGCGTCTCCCTCCTGGCCGCCAGGAACCGCCGGAGGGAATCCTCGACGGGGTTCTGCTCGAGCGGGCGGCAAATGACAGTGATTGAGTCCGCTCGGTTATACCGGCGGCGCGCGTACTCCTCGGCGCGCGCCGGGTCGGTGGTGAGCCCGGAATTGCGTAGCTCATGCGAACCGTAGCGAGCAATCATATACCATCGGTAGAGCACGGCCAGGCCTCCTTTGCGTCTCTCTTTTTGTTGATTTCGGGCTTTGCCCTTGAGCGCCGCGCCCCTCTCGCGAGGGGCGGCCCCGGCTTTCACGGGACTGGGCCTAGCGGGCTCATCGTGTGAATCGCCGCACGGCGACGATGCGCCCGTCGCCGTCGCGGACTGCCGACTCTGGCCCGGTGTCGGGCGAGACGAGATCCGTCCGCCCGGTCGCCGCCATTCGGACCAGGGAGGAGACGATGTACTGGACACCGGCCCGCGGTGCGGGGAGGTCCTCGATCTCCCCGTACCGGGTGCTCACGACCGGCACCCCGGCGAGGGTGCCGGCCGGTTCCGTCGTCGCCGTCACACGGGCGACAACACCCGAGGGCGGGATACGAAACTCGCTCCCGTCCTCGCGCCGCACGACAATCTCGTGCGGCGTCAAATTCACGAGGGCGGTTCTACACACATGGACCTCGCCCTCGTCAAACATGCCCAGGCCGCCCGTGTAGTCGGCCAGCTCGCCGTCATAGACGACAGTGAGCGTTCCTTCGGCCTCAGAGGGGACCGCAGGGAAAGTCTCTCGAACAACAATCGCGCGCACTTCCAATTCCTCCTCTGCCGGGATTAGGCCCGGCGTTGTTTCGCCGCACTTCGCCGTCCTTTCGGACGCCCACCCCGCGCCACGTGGAGGCGACGGCGTTGCGGGGCATGCAGGGCTCCAGCCCCTCATTTGTCCGGGGGCTGGAGCTCGTCTTACGATGCTGTATACTGCGCCAGCCGGGCGAGGGCCCAGGTGGGCACCTCGTTCTCGTCGATCACGTAGAGGGCCGCCCAGTGGAACCTGGGCTCCTCTTTTTCAAGATAAATCACCTGGTCGTTCACGAGGAGGGCGTAGTAGGTCAGAATCGTCTCGCCCTCAATCTCTTCCTCCCCGAGCTCGATTAAAAGCGACCCCGGGTTTGGCACCCACTTATACGTGGGTGCGGCCGGGGCATGTGAAATGTGGTTGCAAGTTGAGTTGGTGCAACCTGCGGTCGGGGCGATAACTACGAGCTGGCCGTAGTCATGGAGTGCACTAGGCACGCGCTCCATACCCCAGCCTTCGATTCCCGGCGTGGCCATCTTATCGATGGCCTCCTGCACGACAGCGAGAAGCTTTTCAGGAACCCTCATCGGGAAAACCTCCTTGAATGGTACGATTGGGGCCACAGCCCTCACTTGATGGGGGCTGTGGCCCGGAGCTTCAGTCGCAGCCCGCGGATCGCTCTGCCGGTCGTCCGCCAGCTGACCACCTTCGGCAGCGGGCGGCCGGCGAGCTCTGCGGCGAGCTTGCGAGGCAAGTATCCGACCTGGTGGACTGTGGCCGTGCCGTTTCCTCTCTGGCGAGCGGCCATGACGGCAACGGCATTTCTGTCAACCGGGTTGTCTGGTTCACGCCGGAGCCAGACAACCCAAGCCTGGCGCGAGCCGGGATGGCTCATCATCGCCAGGATGTTCTGTCGAGCGCCGAAGGTGACGCCGGCCACCTTGGCGTACAGGTGTCCGTTGGAGTTGATCGGAGCTGCGATCGCCATCGCTCTCACCTCCAGAGTGTCTGGGCCGTCACGGCCCCTCACTTGGTCTGGGGCCGTGACGGTTGTGAGCGTCCAGGGGGCACGGACGCGTGTCTCAATCGCCGTCGGCGGCATCTGGTGGTCTTTGGGGCAGGAGCGCGTACGTGCCGGTAAGGTGTCCCTGGCGCATGTCGGTGTCATGGGCGCGCTCAGGATCCCAGACCCAGGTGACCGCCGAAGGCGGGGGCAACAAAAAAGCCCCGGCCCACCCGAAGGTGAACCGGGGCTTGGATCAGAACAGCGCATCTTCCCTGTCATCCACAGGCTCGTCGATCCGAGCCTCAATATCCTCCATGGTGGTTGATCCGAGACCGGGGAGGATGATGCCGTCCTTGGCACGCCGCTCCTTCTCCATCCAGGCCACACGCCCGCTCTTCTTGACCCGGATGGGGCCGCCCAGCATGGCCTTGATCATCAGCCAGTAGTACGCCCGGATGAGCCAATTCTCATCGGCGTACAGCTGGACGACCTGTTCAGACCGGCTGACCGTGATCGGTCGGCCCGAGACCTCCACGGCCACGGGATAGGGACCGGGGAGGAACTCGTCCCTGGCCTCCATGTGCTCACCGTTGTCGTAGTAAGCGACGTAGCGCTTACCGCTGGTGAGTTTCTCCCGGACCTCCGGCTTCAGCGAGCTCACCGGGATGAGCTCGCTGGGATGGACCCATCGGACGGACAGATCGAGCTCGATCTGCTCGATTTCCGTCCAGGTGAGTACCACCTCGTCATGAAGCTCCACCTCGCCGTTCTCCTGCTCGGCGAGGAGCAGGTCAGCGAGGTCTTGCCTCAGCGGCCGGACCGCTACGACCTGGCCGAGCCCTTCGACCTGCCTTGGCGGCACGTCGAGAACCTCGACCACGCCATAACCGGAGTGGAGAGCGAACCGGTCACTACCGGAGCGGATGATCTGTTCAATTGTCATCGCGGCCATGCTGATTCCTCCTTCGCCCCACGGGACGGCCGCATCCCGTGCGGTAGGTTTTGATGCACGCCTCAAAGGCGCGCTCAATAAAAAAGCCCCGACCTTCAAAAGGCCGGGGCTTGGGTGTTTAAGCCCTGCGCTGCGCTACCTTGCGCTGGCAGGGCATGCAAAGCACCTTGCTGAACTTGTCCCGGGAGTACTTGGCGACTCCCGGAGTCACTTTACTCCTGCAGGCGCTGCACTTGAGTCCTGCAGTCTTGACCGTCGTGGTGGTCTTGGCCGCAGCCTTCGCCGGCTGGTTGGACGGCTTGGCCTGCGCCTGCATCGCTTTCTTCTGCCGCTGCCAGGCCTGGTACCGCTCAGCGGCTGCCTGGCAGGCCACGCAGTAGGTCCAGCCGAACTTCTCGTTCGCCTGCCTCGCAACTGCGGCCGAGACCTGCGTGCCGCAACGGACGCAGGTCAGCTCGCTCAGCTTACTCCGGTCAAGCTTCGGGGTGACCCGAGCCCGATACCGAAGCAGCGCGAGCAGCTCCGTCTCCCGGGCGTTGAGCCGGTCGATGGCCTTGTGGGCCTCCTCGAGCTCCATCTCCAGCAGGCGGACCTTTTCCTCAAGCTGAGCCTTGGTAATGCGTGCCACAGCAGATTCCTCCTTCACCCGAGCGGGTGTGGCATGCCCGCCCCGGGGTTGGTGATTTTGAAGCACACCTCAAAGGCGTGCTCACTAAAAAAGCCCCGGCCTACGCAAGGCCGGGGCGTACATCAGTTTTTAACGGCGTCGCACACCTTGACCCAGTTGGGGCCAAGGTAGTTGTGACCAGAGGTGTCGATCTCGCTGGCTTTCATGAAGAGCTTGAAGCCCTTCACTGGATCATCCAGCGAGATGGTTTTTGACGTATAGCGCAGCGTCTCAGCTTTGAGGGCCTGCTCGAAGTACACCCTCAGGATACCCAATGTGAGATTGGAAACCTGGTTAAGCGGGGTGATGTTCTCCATACTCTCAGCTCCTTTATGGGATTTTTGAAGCACTTGATTCGTGCTCATTAAAAAAGCCCGGACCCTCAAAGGATCCGGGCTTGAGCCGTGGAAATCAGCTCTCTCGTTCTGGGGCAGCACTCAAAGCTAAACATAAATGTCAATGCGCTTCCGTTTAACGTGCGTTTCACGCTGGTTGCGATGTAGTCTTATGAGATCAACAACAACGATGCTGACACAGAAGACAAAACAAGCAACGAGAAAGGCGAGCATCGGTTTTGATCCTCCTCGTTTGAGCTTTTTTGGGGTGGGGTTCCGAACTCACCGAACCCGCTCGCAACAGAGGACCTAGACCCCCCACCCACACCCCCACCCCCCTCCCCCCCCTATGGGGCTATACGCGAACACGTATTTGTGGGTGCCCCTTGAATGCCTATTACACGGGCGTCTGAACGATTGTTTTATCTGCTGCTTGATTTCTGCTATGTGCATGCCTATAATGGGGGCCGAGAAGGAGAGGAATGCATTTGGCGCGCCTGCGTATCGTTTTGTGGCGCGCGGCATATACTCACTAACACTCCGCCACAGCAAGGACCGATTACCACCACGGGGGGATTCCTGAATATGTTTCGATGGAAGGAGCATGAAAAGGAACTCGTCGAGTTCGTTGAGGCGGCAACTCTCCTCGGTTTTAGCAAGCAAAATGCTCTTGAGGCCTGGGTTGCCAAGCACAATTACGAGACAACCTACAACAGCGCCATGGTTGTCTACTCCCGTGAGCGCAAGAAGTAGCACACGCCTATCGATCCTGCCAGGTCAGAACTGCC
>Ga0079224_100014824_pt1 | contig 10898 bp, 9 predicted proteins | sample Stecom2015_FD_80414 | JGI IMG/M metagenome (GOLD analysis project Ga0079224, IMG submission 80414) | Agricultural soil microbial communities from Utah to study Nitrogen management - Steer compost 2015 | ecosystem: Environmental > Terrestrial > Soil > Agricultural land | place: USA: Utah...
AGCCGATGATCATCGGCCGCAACTTCCTCGTGAAGATCAACGCCAACATCGGCAACTCGGCGGTCACCTCCTCCATCGAGGAGGAGGTGGAGAAGATGACCTGGGCCATCCGCTGGGGCGCCGACACCGTCATGGACCTGTCCACCGGCCGTGACATCCACACCACCCGCGAGTGGATCATCCGTAACTCGCCGGTGCCCGTCGGCACCGTGCCCATCTACCAGGCGCTGGAGAAGGTCGGCGGCAACGCCGCCGACCTGTCGTGGGAGGTGTTCCGCGACACCCTGATCGAGCAGTGCGAGCAGGGTGTGGACTACATGACCGTGCATGCCGGCGTGCGGCTGGCGTACGTGCCGCTGACCGTCGGCCGCAAGACCGGCATCGTCTCCCGCGGCGGCTCGATCATGGCCGCCTGGTGCCTGGCCCACCACCGCGAGAACTTCCTGTACGAGCACTTCGCCGACATGTGCGAGATCTTCGCCGCCTACGACGTGGCGTTCTCCCTCGGCGACGGCCTGCGGCCGGGGTCCATCGCCGACGCCAACGACGAGGCGCAGTTCGCCGAGCTGCGCACGCTCGGCGAACTGACCAAGATCGCACATGAGCACGGCGTCCAGGTGATGGTCGAAGGGCCGGGCCACGTGCCCATGCACAAGATCAAGGAGAATGTCGACCTCCAGCGCGAGCTGTGCGACGACGCCCCCTTCTACACGCTCGGGCCGCTGGTCACCGACATCGCCCCCGGATACGACCACATCACCTCCGGCATCGGCGCCGCCATGATCGGCTGGTACGGCACCGCCATGCTGTGCTACGTCACCCCCAAGGAGCACCTGGGCCTGCCGAACAAGGACGACGTGAAGACGGGCGTCATCACCTACAAGATCGCCGCGCACGCGGCCGACCTCGCCAAGGGCCACCCGCTGGCCCAGGCGTGGGACGACGCGCTGTCCGACGCCCGCTTCGAGTTCCGCTGGGAGGACCAGTTCGACCTGTCGCTCGACCCCGACACCGCCCGCTCCTACCACGACGAGACGCTGCCCGCCGCCCCGGCCAAGAAGGCTCACTTCTGCTCCATGTGCGGCCCGAAGTTCTGCTCGATGAAGATCAGCCAGGACGTGCGGCGCTTCGCCGAGGAGCGGGGTTTGACGGAGAGCGAGGCCCTGGCGGCCGGGATGGCGGCGAAGTCCGCCCAGTTCCGCGAGCACGGCGGCGAGGTGTACCTGCCGCTCACCGACCTGACCGCCGCGGACTGACCTTCGAGGGACGGCCGCGGACAAGGCGGCGGGAGGGCGGCCCGGGCGCGCCCGGCCGTCTCCTTTCACCGCCGCGTCCGGTACGTGTGATGCCGGGGCGCGGGCGTCGGTGTACGCCGGCGGCCCCGGCTCGCCCGTCTCGGGAATCTCCGGTGCGCGCCCCGCACGACCCCCTCCGCCCGGGCGCGGGGCACGCCCCGGGCCGGTGTGCCGCCCGTCCATCGCCGCGGTGAGCGTGCACGCACGGCGTCCTCGAGATCCATCGGCTCCGAGTCCGTCGGGATCCCATCGCCTCGAGTCCATCGGCGCCCGGTGGCCGGAGGCCCGTCCGTGGTCGCGCCGGGAGCCGCGCACGCCGGATGCGCCGGCGAGGCGGTCCCGCGGCCGGTCGGAAGAGGCGTCGCGCGCCGGACCGTCCGGTCAAGCCGGGTCGGACGGCACCGCGCGCACGGCGGCGACCGCCACCGTGGTGTAGCGCATCGTGAAACCGCCTCCCATCGCGTCGATCGCGGCCGCGACGGCCTCCAGCACCTCCGTCAGCTGGTCCGATGGGAGCCGGGTGAGGGCGCCGAGGGTGGGGAGCTGGTCCAGCCATCCGGCGGCCAGATCGGGCAGGGCGGCGATCCAGGCGCGTTCGGCCGCGCCGCGTCCACCGTAGGACGCGGCGAACTCGGCGGGGACGTCGATGGACGCCGAGGTGCTCATGGGATCTCCTTCGGCGTCAGCCCTGTGCCATCGGCTGCCGGACCGCCGGGGCGGCATCAGCTGGGGCGGCGGCGATGACCGCGTCGAGCAGGCTCTGCGACGCCTGCAGATCTTCGATCGTGCGGGTGATGCGCTCGCGCTCGCGGCGCAGCTCCGCCACCAGGCCGGAGCACACCGGCACCAGGTTCGGGCCCTCGTCGCGGATGCAGGGCAGCATCCGGGCGATGGTGGTGGTCGACAGCCCGGCTGCGAGCAGAGTGCGGATGCGCCGGACGGTGTCCACGTCCGCGTCGCGGTAGACGCGGTAGCCGCTGGGCAGCCGTGTCGGCGTCAGCAGACCCTGCTCCTCGTAGTAGCGCAGCAGTCGTTCGCTGACTCCGGTCCGGCGGGCCATCTCCCCGATGCGCATGTGATCTGCACCTCACCGCATTGACTCTCACATAGATGTGAGACCTTAGCGTCTCGGTCGTGACCACCGGCACAGCCCTCTCCACGCTCCGTTCGCCCCTGCTTTCCGCTGTCTTCCGCACCGGCCGGGCCGTCGCTTCGGCGGGTGCCTTCGGCGCTCCGGTGGCCGAAGGCGTCGCGTCGGCCGCGGCCGCCCGCCGATCACGTACGACCACGGTTCCCACGTGGCGATCCCTGTAGAGAAACAGAAGGAGAGACGCACATGTCCACTGCGCTGCCCGGTTCCCGCCTCGGCCGTGTGGTGCGCGGCACCGGCCCGGGCCTGCTGCTCGCCCATGGCGCCGGCGGCGGCATCGATGCCAACTACGGCCCCATCCTGGACACCCTGGCCGCGCAGCACACCGTCGTCGGGCCCGACTACCCCGGCACCGGCCGCACCCCGCGTGCGGAGGCTCCGCTTACCCTGGACGGCCTGGCCGATGAGCTGGTCGCCACCGCCGTGGAGGAGGGCGTGGAGACCTTCGCCATCGCCGGGTACTCGCTCGGCGTTCCGGTCGCCATCCGCGCCGCCACCCGGCATCCCGATCGCGTCACCGCGCTGGTCCTCACCGCGGGCTTCGCCCACCCCAACCCGCGGTTCCTGCTGACGGTCCGGATATGGCGCGACCTGCTGCGTGCGAGCGACCCGGAGAACCTGGCCCGCTTCCTGGCCCTGATCTGCCTCAGCACCCCCGCCCTGGACGCCACCGGCCAGGACGACCTCGACACGACCGTCAAGGACATCGCGGCCACGATCCCGCCGGGCACGCCGGATCACCTCGACCTGCTCGTCAACCACGCCGACGTACGGTCCGACCTCGCCGCGATCACCGTGCCGACCCTCGTCATCTCCACCACGCTCGACCAGCTCGTCACCCCGTACCACCACCGGCAGCTCGCCGACGCCGTCCCCGGGGCGCGCTACGCCGAGATCCCGACCGGGCATCTGCCGTTCACCGAGCGGCCCGAGCAGTGGGGGGCCCTCATCCGCGACTTCCTCCGCGACAGCCGCGCCTGACTCCCGCGCCCGCCTCGACCACGCTGGGCCGGGCTGCCGGGCGGTCGGCGAGCCGCCGTCCGCCCGGCTTGACGTGCGACCGTTCGCAAGACACCACGGTCGATCAGGCCGTGACCACGGCCCGGGCCAGGCGGCACAGGTCGACGGGGCGCAGCGTGTCCTGGCGCCGCCACAGCAGGGGGGCGACGCAGTCGATCTGGCGGACGTGTTCGGCCGTTTCCAGCCGGTGCTGCTTGAGCAGGGCGGACAGGTCGTCGGGGGCGAAGAAGGACAGCCACGGCTCTCCGCGTTCGGCCGCCGCGGGCAAGGCGACCTCGGCACAGGCGTCGGCCTGCTCGTCGCGCAGGGCGGGCGGCAGGGCGTACTCCACGACCAGCTCGCTTCCGGGAGCGAACCTGCCGACGACGGCGAGCGTGGCGGCGATCGCCTCCGTGGTGAGGTACATGGTCACGCCCAGCCAGCTCACCAGAGCGGGCCTGCGGGGATCGAAACCCGCCGCGACGAGCGCGTCCATCAGGTCGTCCGTCTCGAAGTCCACCGGAACGAAGCTCAGCGAGGGGGGTGTCGTGAGCCCTGCCGAGACCATCAGCTCCCGCTTCCACCGCTGCGTCGCGGGATGGTCCACCTCGAACACCCGCACCGGGCGGCCGGCCGGTGCGCGGAGGGCGAAGGTGTCGAGCCCGGCCCCCAGTATCACGTACTGATCCACGCCGCCACCGGCCGGTTCGGCCAGGCGCCGCTCCACGTAATGGGCACGGGTGGTCACCTGAGCGCGCGTTCCGGACAGCACGATGTAGTCGCCGTACGCGCGGTGGTAGGCGATGATCTCCTCACCCTGCTCGCCCAGCAGGGAGGCGGCCATGGTGTCGCGGAAGATGAACGGCTCGCGGTCCACCACCAGGTGCGCGGCGCGGGCGGCGGCGACCATGGCGGCGGTCTGGCTGGGCTGCGCTTTCCGCATCAACGGTTGTTCCTTTCGCTGCGCGTGGAACACCGATGCTAAAGCGCGTTCATCATTAAATTCTGCATCATACCATAATTAAATAAAATTACGACAACAAAATCCCTGCTGAATGGAGCTTCTTCATCGGCGTGGGATCGCCGATGAAGGACCCGGCCGGACTCGGTCAGGAGGGCACGATCAGCGGAAGGCGGCGCACCCCCGTCATGGTCGGCGTGGGCATGAACTCCACGCGGTCCTCCGGATCGGTGCGCAGCGGGTTGAACCGGTCGAGCAGGATGTTCAAGGCGACCCGGCCCTCCAGCCGCGCCAAGGGGGCGCCCAGGCAGAAGTGGATGCCGCGGCCGAAGGCGAGATGCGGGTTGGGGTCACGGCCGGGATCGAAGACGTCGGCGTCGGGAAACTGCCGGGGATCCCTGTTGGCCGCCGCGATCCAGACCATGAGCAGCTGATCGGGCGGTATCGTCACGCCCCCGATCTCGACCTCGCGGGTGGTGGCGCGGCCCAGGGCGGCGAACGGAGTGAGGAGGCGGAGAGACTCCTCGATGGCGGCCGGGACCAGGGCGCGGTCCGCCCGCACCTTCTCCTGCTGCTCGGGGAAGGCGTCCAGGCACAGCACCGTGTTGCCGAGCAGCATCGTCGTGGTGATGTGCCCGGCGAGCAGCAGGATGATCGCGAAGTTGACCACCTGGGCGTCGGGCAGGCGCTCGCCGTCCACGTCGGCCTCGACCAGCCTGGTGAGCAGGTCGGCACGCGGCCGCCGCCTGCGTTCGGCGGCGTGATCGGCGAGATAACCGGACATCTCCTTCCACGCCCGCCACGTGTCCCGCAGGTCCACCGACTGCTCCTTTGCGGACTTTCCCAGCGAGATCCTGGCGTCGCGCTGGAACAGCGCATCGGCCCACCGTTTGAACAGAGGACGATCGTCGCCGGGCACGCCCAGCAGTTCGGCGATGACGATGACCGGAAGCGGGTAGGCCAGATCCGCCACCAGCTCCATGCGGCCGCGTCCGCGCGCCGCGTCGAGCAGCTCGTGGGCGAGGGCGGTGATCCTCGGCTCCAGATCCGCGACGACCCTGCGGGTGAAGGCGCTGCTGACCAGCTTGCGCCGCTTGCCGTGCTCCGGAGGATCGATCTGGGTGAGGAAGCCCTCCATCGAGAACTCCTCGCCGCTCGGCATCAGGCCCTTGGGGACCAGGCGCATGGTGGTGGAGGAGAACCTGGCGGGGTCGGCGAGGATCTCCTGCGCCTCCGGGTAACCGTAGACGCTCCACGTTCCGGTGCCGGCGTCGTACTCGACCGGCCGGCCCGGCCACGGCTCGCGCAGCCAGAAGTGCTGCTCGGGGATGTCATACCGTTCGACGACGCTGACCATCGCCTCTCCCCTCGGTCGCGGATCCGTCCACGCCGGGCGGAACCCTCCACGCTCTCCACGGGCGCACGGCTCGGCGCTCCGCCTTTCCATGGTGCGTCAGCGCAGGTAGATCCCTCACCCACTTCCCGGCGTCCTTCCTCGGGGAAGCCTTCGGCGGTGCCCTGCCTCGGCCTCGCCGTACGGGTGTCCTCGCGTCCGGCGCTGCGGGCCGGGGAACACCACGGCCATGCCGGGTGGACCAATGCTCGCGTCCGAGCCGGGCAGACCGGAAAACCGCCGCCCTTCACCGCGCACGTCGCCCGGGAGCACCGCGGCACCGAACCGCGTCGCACGGCGCGGATGCCGTTCCCGCCGACCAGGTGGCAGGGCCGGAGCGTGCAAGGCATGACGATCTTCGTCCTTGCCGCCGGGCCAGAGTCGCCGCGGCAGCCGGAGGATGATCGTTTGCGCAGCGCCTGCGCCGCGATTCCGTTGTTGACGAGACTCCCGAAGCCGGGGATCGTCGAGGGCAGGCACCTGAGACTCGCGTGGAGCCGCGATGCCACCGCCACGACGTCAGGCCGGCCGAAACACCGCGTCGATGCTCGCGCAGCTGAGTGGACGGCATCGCCGTCACACGCGTCAACGCTGTGGCCGGACAACGCGAGCACCGTCGTCGCCGCTCAGCCACCGGCTGAGCGGAACGGTTCCCCGCCCGGAAGCGGTCGCCACCGCCGTGGGGGCGTTCAGCCGCGGCCTGGACGCGACCTGACACCGGCCGACCCGGACCAGCAGACGACGAACGGTGCACTCGGGCTCCGCATCACCGACGCACCACGGCGGGCACGCCGGTCCGCCCCGCGACCAAGGAGGATCCCACGAAGCGCCGACACCTACTGCAGCTGGCCGCCGGGGCGGTCCTCTGCCCAGATCCTTGAGGTACTTGCTGGAGGGACACCTGTCAGACCCCGACGGTTCCGGGCGCGACTGGGACTGTGCCCTCGCCAACCACCTGCACGCGCTGCGGACCCGCCCGCCGCACCAGGTGATCGACGACCTCGCCGCCGATCTGTACGCCCTGCACACCGACATCGCGCAGTCCCGCCATCAGGACGCAACGCGCTGGCTGTACCGGGTCGCGGCGATCCTCGCCTGCGTGCAGGCCAACGCGTTGACCCGCATCGGTGATCATGAGGCAGCCATCCGCTGGTGGTCCACCGCCCGCCGGACCGCCGACGCCTCAGGTGATCTGGAGGTGCGTCTGCTGGTACGGGGGGAAGAGGCGATTCACGGCCTGTACGGGCAGCGCGAGCCCCGACGGGTGCTGGCCCTGGTCGCCGCGGCCCGTCGTATCACCGACCGGCCGTGGCCCCGCCTGGTGGCGGCCGAGGCGAAAGCCTTGGCGATGCTGGGCCGCCACAGCGACGCGACGCGCACGCTCGACCGTCTGGTGGATGCCGCCGAGCGCGTCGGCGGGGACAGCCTGGGCTGGTGGAAGGTTGACCAGGTGTACTTCGCACGCAGTTGGGTCCATGCCGCCGCCGGCTCCGAACGCGCGGCTGATGCGGCCCGTGACCGCGTGCTGTCGACGGTGTCGCGCAACTCCTACCAGTACCGGATCAATGTGCGGCTGCACGAGGCGATCTGCACCGTGGTGCAAGGCGGGATCGATGCGGGCTGCCGGCATGCGGCAGAGCTGATCGACGCGACCCCTGCCGCCTACCGCACCAACCATGTCGTGGAGACGGGCAGGCGTGTGCTGGGGGCGGTACCGCCCGGCCGGCAGGCGTCCCCGGCTGTCGCGGATCTGCGCACGGTGCTGGTGGCCGCGAGCGGCGGGGGCGGCTCCGGTCATCGTGGACCTGCGGGTGCACATCGCCGCAGCGGGTGACCGTCAGAGCGTCGTCGCCGATGCCGCACAGCGGCACCGCCTTCTCCTGGATCCGCCCGCAGCGCTCACGCACCTGACGCGGCTCATCCCGTGCGCGTTCGGCGGCGCGCGGCGGCGGGATCAGGACTCGGGCGGAGCGGACATGCGGAGCTCGGCGACCACGGCACGCTCGCGCAGGGCGGCGGCCTCGGCGCGCGCGGCCTCCAGCTGAGCACGCAGGTCCTCGACGCGTCCGCGGTCAAGGGCGTGCTCGGCACACAGCCGTTCGGTCTCGGCGCGGGCGCGTTCGGCGTCCTGTTCGGCCTGGGCGGCCCGCTCGCGCAACGCGGTCAGCTCGGCCTGGGCGGCCTGGGCCGCGGCATGCGCCGCGGCGGCCTCGGCCAGCGCGTCCGCCCGCGCTCGTTCGGCGGCCTCGGCGCGTTCACGCTCGGCCTCGGCGGCCGCAACGGCGCGGTCGCGTTCGGCCTGGGCCAGAGCGACGAGCCGGTCGCGTTCGGCTTCCGCCGCCTGTGCGCGGGCGAGCGCGGTGGCCGAAGCCTGCTCCGCCTCGATCCGGGCGGCGTCGGCGCGCTCGGCGTGCCGCCGGGCCGCGTCCCGCTCCTCCTCGGCCCGGCGCGTCTCCTCGGCGGCGGCGCGCACGGCGGCGTCACGCTCGGCCCGGACCTGCCGTACCTCCTCCTCGGCCTGTCGGCGGGCGGCGTCGCGCTCGGCCTCGGCGCCGCGGGCGGCCTCGTGCGCCTGCCGTGCCTCCGCGCGGGCGCGTTCGGCCTCGGCCAGGGCGGCCTCGGCCCGTTCGGCCATCTCGACGGCGCTCCGCTCAGCGCGCTCGACGCGGCGCTCGGCTTCCCGGACGGCCTGTTCGGCGCGCCGCTCGGTGGCGGCCGCTTCACGTAGCGCGGCCAGGGCCTGTTCCCGGGCGGTCTCGGCGTCGGCCAGGGCGGTGTCGCGCTCGGCGTGGGCCTCGCGCATCCGTTCGTGCATCTCGTCGCGTTCCCGGCGGGCGTGTTCCGCCGCCTCGCGGGCCAGCCGTACCTGCTCAAACGCCTGTTCGCGCTCGGTACGGGCGATGGCGACGCGGGTGTGCGCCTCGGCCTGGATCGCGCTGATCTTGGCCTCGACACCGGCGGGGCTCAACTCCGCCGACAGGGCGCGCGCCAGCGGCTCGATCGCCGCGGCCAGGCCCTTCTCCATGCGCTCGTAGAGCTCCTCCGCCCTGGTCAGGGCGCCTTCCAGCCCGGGGGCGGCGCGCCGCAGCTCGCGCTCGCGCTTGGCCGCCGCCTGGCAGTCGCCCTGCGGGCAGTACTCCCTGGGCCTGCCCCGGCCCGGCCGCCGCTCGATCGGCGCCCCGCAGTGCTTGCACTGGCTTACCGTCACGCTAGTCCCGCTCGTCCCTTCAGCCACGACCGCAGCATAGCATTTTTTATTTTCTAGAAATTCAAATTCAAAAATTCTCTTCCGTTGCATCGGCGAGATCGAAGTAACTCACGAGAATGCCAATTCCCACAAGTTACGGTCCGTGACCTCTCCACCACCGGTCTCCTCCCGGGGTGCGGGCCGTCGCAGCGCCGCCCGAGCCGTCACCGCGGACCGGCCACGCGAAGGCCCGCGTCCGCGTACGCCGGAGCGGTCCGCCGGCCGCGACGATCGGGAGCCGGTGGCGGCGGGCGGGGCCGGCCGGACGCCGCCGACGCATGCGATCACGTCGGCACGGGCGGATCTCCCCGGCGCAGCCGGTCCTCCCGGCGGGCGGTACGGGAGGCCGCAGAGGATCCTTCGTACGACCGGACGGCTCGGCTCTCTACACTGATCCGATGCGCCGAGCGGTTCCGGAGCCTTACTGGAACACCAACGTCGCCCGGTACCCGGGCATCCTGCGCGCCGTCCCCGAGGGATGCGAGGACGCTCTGGACGTCGGATGCGGGGACGGCCTGCTCGCACGGCGGCTGGCCGAACGGGTGGAACGCGTCACCGGGATCGACCGCTCACCGGAGATGATCGCCCGCGCCCGCGAGTGGGCCGCCGGCCACCCGAGCCTCGTCTTCATCGAGGACGACTTCCTCACCGCCGATCTCCCCACCGCGGGCTACGACTTCATCTGCTCGGTGTCCGCGATCCACCACATGGACTTCGCGGCGGCCCTCACCCGGATGAAGAAGCTGCTGCGCCCCGGCGGCAGGCTGGTGGTGGTCGGCCTGGCCCGGGAGACGACCCCGGCGGAGTGGGCGGCGACGATCGCGGCCGCTCCGATCGTGCGGGCCGTGAAGGTGATACGCCGCGCCCGCACCCCGAAGGACATGCCGGTGGCCCATCCGGAGATGGGCCACCGGCAGGTGCGGGCCGCGGCGCGACGGCTGCTCCCCGGCGTGCGCTACCGGCGGCACGTACTCCGCCGGTACTCGCTGACCTGGGACAAGCCTCGTCTCTAGCCGCGTCGGTGTCCCGGCGCCCGGGACACCGACGGGCCGAGGCGCGGCCGAAGGCGCCGGGCGGAAGAGAGCGGTCCGCCCGCTCGGCGGGACGGCGGTGGACCGCCGGGGACGCCGTGCTCTGTCAGTCCTCGCTCACCGTGATGGCGGAGGCGGGGCAGACGGCGGCGGCCTCCCGGACGGCGGCGTGATGCTCCTCGCCGGGTTCGGGCTGGAGCAGGACGACCACGCCGTCCTCGTCGCTCTGGTCGAACACCTCCGGCGCGGTCAGCACACACTGACCGGCGCCGCAGCACTTGTCCTGGTCGACGGTGATTCTCATGCGATCTCCTCGTAGCGTCACCAGCGGACCGGGAGTGTACGCAGGCCGCCGACGGCGAGCCCTTCCACGCGCTCCAACTCTTCCACAGGAACGGCCAGCTCCAGGGTCGGCAGCCTGCGCAGCAGCACCTCCAGCACGACCTGCAGCTCGGTGCGGGCCAGCGCCTGCCCCAGGCACGAGTGGAAGCCGGATCCGAAAGCCAGATGCGGGTTCGGGCTCCGGGTCAGGTCCATCCGATCGGCGTCTTCGAAGACGCTCTCGTCCCGGTTGGCGGCGGCCATGCTGCAGATCACGGTGGTGCCGCGCGGCAGCACGACCCCGCTGACCTCGATCTCCTCCTTCAGATAGCGGGGAAGGCCGAAACCGGCGTTGGCGTCGAAACGCAGCGCCTCCTCCACCGCGGTGCGGATCAGCGAGCGGTCGGCCAGCAGGGCCTCCCAGCGGCTGCGGTCGGCCAGCAGCATGGCCACCATCTTGCCGATCATGTTGGCGGTGGTCTCGTGCCCGGCGACCAGCAG
>Ga0079224_100014825_pt1 | contig 10898 bp, 7 predicted proteins | sample Stecom2015_FD_80414 | JGI IMG/M metagenome (GOLD analysis project Ga0079224, IMG submission 80414) | Agricultural soil microbial communities from Utah to study Nitrogen management - Steer compost 2015 | ecosystem: Environmental > Terrestrial > Soil > Agricultural land | place: USA: Utah...
GGTTCGACACGAACTACCACTACATCGTCCCCGAGCTTTCGCGGCGCTCGACGTTCCAGCTCGATGCCACGCGCCTCGTGGGCCAGGTTCGCGAAGCCCGCCAGGCCGGCGTCCCTGCCAAACCCGTGATCGTCGGTCCTGTCACGTACCTGTGGCTCGCCAAGACGAACGACGGCTCCGATCGGCTCGAGTCGCTGCCGAAGCTTTTGCCTGCCTATCGCGAGCTAATGGCCACCCTGGAGAGGGAAGGCGTCGAGTGGGTGCAGTGTGACGAACCGGCGCTGGTCACCGAGCTTGCCCCCGAGTGGCAGCGCGCCTACGAGACAGCGTACGCGGAGCTAGCAGCTCAGGGCCCGAAGCTGCTCTTGACGACGTACTTCGGCCGTTTGTGTGAAAACCTGGAGCTCGTGACGTCGTTGCCGGTCGCTGGCATTCACCTGGATGCCGTCAGCGCGCCCGATGAGGTGCAGCGTTTGCGGCGGGCGCTGCCGGAAGGGTCGGTGCTCTCGCTGGGAGTAGTGAGCGGACGCAACGTCTGGCGGTCAAATCTGGTCGAGCTGCTCGGCACGCTCGAGCCCATCCACCGCGAGTTGGGTGAGCGCCTGTGGATCGCCCCTTCGTGCTCGCTGCTGCACGTTCCGGTCGACCTCGCGAGCGAGAAGAAGTTGGACGGCGAGCTTCTGTCGTGGCTCGCGTTTGGGCAGCAAAAGCTGGAGGAAATACGGCTCTTGGGCAAGGCCTTGAACCAAGGTCGCGACGCGGTGCGGGGCGCGCTCGCCGAAAATGCCAGCGCCCTTCACAGCCGGCGCAGCTCGCCGCGCGTCACCGACCCGGTCGTGCAGGCCGCGGTGGAGCGCCTGTCGCCCAGCCTCGGTGTGCGCACGTCGCCCTACGCACGACGAGCGGCCTTGCAGGCAAGGCGCCTCGGTCTGCCGAAGTTCCCGACCACCACCATCGGGTCGTTCCCGCAGACCACCGAGATCCGCAAGGCGCGCAGCCAATTCCGTGCGGGAAAACTCGACGCGACGCAGTACGAAGCGAGGATGCGCGCAGAGATCGAACGCGCCGTGCGCGAGCAAGAAACGCTGGGCCTCGACGTGCTGGTCCACGGTGAAGCCGAGCGCAACGACATGGTCGAGTACTTCGGCGAGCAGCTCGACGGTTACGCGTTCAGCGAGTTCGGCTGGGTGCAATCGTATGGGTCGCGCTGCGTGAAGCCGCCTATCCTCTTCGGCGACATCCGCCGTCCGCGGCCGATGACGGTCGAATGGATTCGTTACGCGCAATCGCTGACCAAGAAGCCGATGAAGGGCATGCTGACCGGCCCAGTGACGATCTTGAACTGGTCCTTCGTGCGGGACGATCAGCCGCGAGCGGTGTCATGTCATCAGCTGGCGCTCGCCATTCGCGAAGAAGTCTTGGACTTGGAGCGCGCAGGGGTACGCATCATCCAGATCGACGAGGCGGCGCTGCGCGAAGGTTTGCCGCTGCGGCGCTCGGCATGGCCAGCGTACTTGAGCTGGGCGGTGGACGCGTTCCGCATCGCCGCCAACGGCGTCGGCGACGAGACCCAGATCCACACTCACATGTGTTACTCCGAGTTCAACGACATCATCGAGTCGATCGCGACCATGGATGCGGACGTCATCACCATCGAAACCTCGCGTTCGAACATGGAGCTGCTCGATGCCTTCGATCGCTTCGAGTACCCCAATCAGATCGGGCCGGGCGTTTACGACATCCACTCGCCCAACGTGCCGACCGAGCGCCAGATCGTCGACCTGATGCGAAAGGCTAGCCAGAAAATTCCGGCGGAGCGCTTGTGGGTGAACCCCGACTGCGGCCTCAAGACGCGCAGCTGGGACGAAGTTCTGCCGGCGCTCCGCAACATGGTGAGCGCGGCCGAGCGGCTGCGGGCGGGCGTGACGCTTCCGCAGCAAAGCTAGCCCGCTGTGTTAGAGTCCTCGGGTGAACACCGGACCCGATGCATCTTCGACCTCGCACGCTGAGCCAACCCCGTCCGAGTCCGCGCCGCTCTGGAGTCTGCTCCGCTGCCCGCGCTGTCAGAACGGTCTCGCCGCCAGCGTTGCGCCGGACACGGGCGAGCTCACGGAGCTCGCCTGTGAGCGCTGCAGCCGCGCTTACCCGCTCTTGTTGGGGATCCCGGTGGTCACGACGCGTCCTCAGGAATGGCGCGAGCGTTGGGAACAAGGGCTCGCGCGTTTCGCCAACTTCATGATCCATGCCGAGAAGGAGCTGCAGGTCGCCTTCTTCGACGAAGACCTGAGCGACCGCAGCCAGAATCGCCTGCGTCAAGTGATCGGCGCCCTCGGTAGGCACCGCGAGGAAGTGCTCGGCCTGATGAGTCGGGCGGGGCTCGCCCCGAAGCCTGCGAGCGACAAGGCAGGGCCCGCCGACTACTCTCCGGAGACGTACTTCAACCATATCTTGCGCGACTACGGCTGGCGCTCCGAGGTGGACGAGGTGAGCGCGAGCTGGGCGCGGCTGCAGCAAGTGCTGCCTGCGGAGTTTCAACCGGGCACCACGCTGGTCCTCGGTGCCGGAACCGGCCGGCTCGCGTGGCAGTTCGCGACGGAGTTCGGGCCTTCAGCGCGGGTGTTGGCGCTGGACGTGAACCCGCTCCCGTTCATCGTCACCCGGCTCTTGATGGCGGGAGATTCTGTCGAGCTCACCGAGCTACCCGCGCACCCGAAACGATCGAGTCTGGTGGCGATGACGCGACGGCTCGAGTGTGCGTTGCCCGCGGCGCCAGGGCTGAGCTTTCTTCTCGCCGACGGGCTCGAGCCGCCTGTGGCGCCGGGAAAGTGGGACACCGTGGTCGCGCCGTGGTTCGTCGACGAGGTCCCCAGCAACGCCGCCGTCGTCCCCGAGCTGGCGCGATCGCTCCTGCGGGAAGGTGGCTCGTTCATTTGTGTGGGGCCGCTACTTTACGACAACGCCCACACTAAGCCCTGCTTCCGGTACTGCGCCGACGAATTCGTCGATCTCGTGAAGCGTGCCGGCTTCGAGGTGACCGCCGGTAAGTACGAAGCCGAGTCGTACATGGCCTCGCCGCTGTCGAGCCATACGCGCAGCGAACACGTCCTGTACCTGCATGCACGCAAGGTCTCGTCCCTCAGGGTGTCGCCGCCGGAGGTGCCTGGCTACCTCAAGCCTGGCTCGGGCGCGTCGGTGTCGATCCCGGTGCCCCCCGGGCTGGGTGACACCCAATTTTCTCCGGAGCAAGTCGCTGAAGTCGCAGCACTCATCGACGGCTCGCGCAATGTCCGGCAGATCATGAAGCTACTCATCGAGCGCGGCGTGCTGGTGGACGACGGCACGGCGGAGTCAGCGGTCCGAGGCTGCCTGAAGATCATGCTGAAGCAGCTGCACGAGGCCGCGGCCCGCGAACCACGGGCCTGACCGCAGGGGCGCGACAGCCTCTAGCGCAGCTCCGTCGACCAGCGCGGGTAAGCCCGGCTCGGTGTGCTGCCCTGGCTGCGTACGCGCCAGGCGTCAACCGTCATCGCTACCTTGGCGCCCTTCTTGTTGAAGCCGACCGTCACGAAGTGCTCGTGGGTGCGCGTCCTCAGATAGTCGAGCAGAGATTTCTTGGCGGTGGCCGCGGCTCGATGGTAGGTGATGGCTCGTTTGGCGACGCCCGGCACAGGAATGGGCGGAAACGAAGCCGGTCTCTGATCGGGGCCCGAGGTGCTGATCGAGTAGAGGCCCGTCAGGTTCGACAGCGGCGAGGCGACCACCTCGATCAACCGCGCGCCCGAGGCCGTAAAGGGAACCGAGGCAACGCGCCCAAAATGAACGTCGCCCGTGAGGACCACGATGTCGTGCTGCGACTGGGTCAGCGCTAAAATCAGCCGTTGGTACTGCGTGGTGAAATCCGCGAGCCCATGATCGAATTGGCTGCCCTTGCCGCGCATGACGAGCTGCGACACGACCAGCACGCCCGCTGTCGTCAGGTGGCTCGCCCACGCTTCGACCTTGGCAAACTCGGCGGCAGGCAAGAGCGAGGTGGTGCTGCGCAGGCTTCGAAAGTCCACCGCGCAGAAGGACAGATCGGTGCCGATGCTGAAGCTCCGCACCGGGCTCACGTGCTGGACTGAGTTGACGCATGCCGTCGCGCATTTGACCCAAGTCCGCCGGTAGCCGTCGTGGGTGAGCGCCACGATGTTGGGGCTGGCGAGCGGCTCGAAGGGGTAGTCGTTGTAGAAGTCGTGATCGTCGGGCAGAAAGACATTGACCCCGCGGCGCAGCAGGCCCGATAGCTCGGTCCAGCTCGTCTTGTAGGCGTCGAGGAAGCGGCGTCGCGTGCGCGCGGGTTCCATGGGAAAGAGGGGAATGCCGACGTCGGCGTAGATCAGGTCACCCACCAGGAACTTGAGCTGAGGCTTGAGCGCCGGATCGCCGTAGATGCGCTTGTACGTAGCGCTCGTTTGCTTCTGATCTTTGTCAGAGTAGAAACACGAGCCGACCATGACCGTGAACGGGGGCGCACCGACCGCGGGCAGAGCGGACGGGAGCGTCTCGAGGAAGCACTGACCCCCGGGGGAAAACTCCCCATCGGTGAGCCTGCCGAACTGCACCTCGTACTCCGTGCCCGGAGCCAGGTTCGTCAGCTGCATCGTGCGGTACCAGCCGGCCTTTTCGGGCGGCAGCACCCAGCGCCAGTCGGCGACCGATTCGGTCACCGTTTTCAGCATCCAGGCGTTGCTCCCCGGGCGGCGGTAGCGCAGGCGCGTCTTCGCGGGCGGCGCGTTCCAATCCGATAGGCTGCCCACCCAAACCTCCGCGGTGCCCGCCGTCACGCCGACGGGGACTACGCTGATGAGTGGATCGAGATGCATGCTGCTCTCTTTGACGCATTTGCGGCTGCGTGCTCGCTACGGCGCAGCGGGACGCACACAGCGCACGTGGTGCTCCGCCTGGAGCCCTGTGTTCACGCCCGTGTCGAAGACCGAGCCGTCCGGTCGCGCGAGCCAAGCGCAGTCCGAACACTCAGCGCTCACCGTGGACGTTCGGAACAAGCTCGTGGTGGTCACACCGGGGAAAATCTCGGGATCGACGGCCGGGCTCGGTCGACTCTCGTCCACGATCGTTTGCAGCTCTTTCATGCTGGGGAGCCGCCAGCCGTCGCCCTCTAGGGCAAGGTTTGAGCAGTAGGATTGAGCCTCGCTGAAGGACAGGGTCCGTTCGCTCGGCCTGCGCTGCCAGGTGAGCCCGGTTCCGCGATCGGTCACGACGTCGTCCGGGGCTTGGCCTTCGATGAGGTAACGCGATTCGGGTTGCTCGTTCTCGGTATGGACGCGGACGCAGCGCGCTCGCGCGCCCTGCAGCACGTTGGCTCGCTGCACGGCGACACTTCCCCCGTCGTCGAAAAAAATGCGCCACTCGGTGGTCGCGGTGGTCGACGAGCTGATGAAGCTCCACCCCATGCGCTGCTCGTCGGCAGGCGGAAAGTCAGCGAAGACGGGATCGATCGCGGGACGTGTTCGCGTGAAGTCCACCAGGCTCACCAGCTCGATGCGGGTGGGGAGTCGCCAGTCGCAGAAGCCGCCTGCTTCCGACTCGGCGCAGTAATCGACGGCCCCCTCGAACGAGAATTCTTCGTCGATGGGCGATGCTTCGCGCGACCACATCAACCCTGTCACCGAGTCGATCACGACATCCGGTTGACTGGTGTCGTAACGTGCGGCGGGGGACAGGCCGCTCGAGGGTGGGTGCGGCATGCTCCAGTTGGCCCAAATGTGGGCGGGGTCGGGGACGAGCGCGGCGCCCGTGCAGAGCTGCCCGCCGCTCCCGCCGGTGGCGCCACCCGAGCTGCTGGCGCTGGTGCCCCCCGCGCCGCCGGTATCGGGGCACGCACCAGAGCCATTGCAGCCATTGTCATGGGGTGAGGACGGCCGAGTGGATTCGCCGCCGCAGCTCCAGATCAGAGCGGCGAGCGAGAACCACGCGAGCCGTCGCAGCACCTTCATGAAGCAATCACCATTGAATGGCGTCCAGGTACACCGGCCCCGTGTGCGGGGCGCTGAGGTAGAACTTTACGCCGATCTCTTCCACCGGCAAAGTCACCTGCTGCGGTACGGTGACGGTGAGGGTCATCCAGGCGCCCCACGGCAGGTTCTGATGGTAGCTGTGGGTCCACACGAGGTTGGCATCGGCGATGTAGGGTTGTACCGCCGAGATCGGGGTCCCGGTGGGGATGAAGACGCGGTAGGAGATCGTCGTCCCCGGAGCCGGCGAGACCAGAGGCTTGGTCCAGACGCGCCCCGCAGCCGAGCCGCTCAAGTCGATGCGCATCGAGTTGAAGCCGAGGAATGCGGTGTCGCCCGAGTTGCCGGTGGCGGTCACCGAGCCGTCGTAGTCTTCCCACGCTCCGCCGCGCTCGAAGTCGTACTGCGTGGTGAGCGGTGGCGGCTGCGAGGGCATGCTGAGCGTGCCGGCGAAGCGTAGCGCGTCGAGCACCACGGGCGGGGCTCCCGGCGGCGTGTTGATGCCGATGCCAAAGCTGACGTCCGCGTGCTGCTGGGTCAGCGCAGTGTGCACCTGCGTCGGCAGCTGGAACTGCGCGGTGCGCCAGCCCGTACCGCCAGGCGTGAGTTCGACCTGTCCGACGAAGCTGTTCACGATCTGCGCGCTGGGGATCGATACGAAGAGCTGCACGGAGCCGAGCCAGTACTGGTTCGGCTGCCCGTTGGGCGGCACGTACACGTCGAGATCCAAGCGTGTGCCGACGACCGCCAGCTCCCAGCTGTTGAAGGTGAGCGAGTCGACCCGGACGTAGCCGCTGCCGTTTACGGACATCGCAGCGTCGCCCTCTTGCACGTTGTTCGTCACGTCCGAGACCGTCGTCGTCTGTGAGAACCAGAAGTCGGGGGCCGGCCCCTCGAAGGACATCATCTTCTGCGAAGGACTCTGGTTCGCAGGCGCCGGCAGGTCGCACGCGTCGCGCAGCTCGTCGAGGGGTGCGCCGCTGGGGGGCATCGTCAGGCCCACGAGGCGTTCGAGGACCGAGCTGCAGTAGCCGCGATTTTCTAGCGAGACCTGGGGGAACCTGCCGACGCTGGCGGGATCGTTGTGGCAGAGCAGGCAATCGTCCTGTCGAGTGGGTGCGAAACCGAAAGGCCCCGGGTTTTCTGGCCAGCCTGCGGGGACGATGGGCTCGTACCATTGGTCCGGCCAACGAGCAGCGATGTCGAGCGCGGTTCCCGGGTGGACGATGAAGACGTTTTCGCCTTGGTGACAGGCGGCGCAGTTGCCGCCCCGAAGCTCACCGAGTTGCTCTCCTCCGACGAAGTCCTCGGTGGGTGGCCCGTCGCCGAACCCCAGCGTCCAGAACGGGCTCAAACCCTCTTGCACGCCAGCAGCTCGGAGCCAGCCGTCGCCGTTGTCCCAAAAGCAGGCTGCGCCCGTCTCTTCACCCTGGCAGATGACGCCAAGCAGTTCGATGCGCTCGGGCGGCCCGTCTTCCGGCGCGGTGCCTGGGGTGAAGATGCTGCGCGGCAGCGCCATGCAGATGCCGGGATTGTTCGGATCGGGATCGGTCCGCGAGTCGTAATAGAAAACCTCGGCAGTCTGCGGGGGACCCCCGGCGACCGTGGTGTTCAGAACGCCATTGTACGTCCACTTGGAGTTCGGTCGATTGTGCCAAGCATCTTCGTAGTTGAACGGAGGTGGCACGGGCACCCCCGCGTTCTGACATTGCGTGACATAGGTGGAGCCGCTGCCGGCGGCTACCGCTGCCGAGGCGTTCGGGGCCAAGAGCAGCGCGCTGACGCCGGTCGCCAGCCCCACGATGCCCGAACCACGCATGAACTTCTGCTCTACCGCTTTGCGATCTTTCACCATACCTCCATGCCCCGCGCCACGCGCGCGAACGCTGGCTCGCAAAAAAGCATGCTGCTACTGCGCTCGTCAAGGCTTTGTGTGCTCGCGATATGCAATCGCTCTGTTAGTGACGAAAGCCGCCATGTGTCGATTGTTTGATCCGCGGTTCTAGCTCCGAACTCGGGCAAACCCATCGCGTCGAAGTACTCCGCTGCGCTTGCTGTTTTGCTACTTCGGGCGCGTGAGCTGCTCGACCGTCTCGTTCGAAGTCGGGCGCGTTCGCGAAGTGCCCGACTTCGTGTCCGTGCGTTAACGATTCGTTTGAACTTGACCTCTTCGTGAGAAATGAGCAGGAACGGAAGGGTGACCCAACGAGGAATGCTGAGTGTGCTCGCGCTGGCGCTCGCCGCCGCCATGGGCGCTGCGCTGTTCTTCAACAGCGAGCGCGCTCAAACAACAGCGACCGCGCGGGCCAGCGCCTCTGCCAGCGCGGTGGGTCCCGCCGCGTCAGCGCCGGATGCTCCTGCGCGCCTTGCGCCGCGAGCTCCGAACCCGTGCGATCGCTGCGCGGAGTGCCCTGCGGGCATGCGTCCCGAAACGGTCGAGGGCGAGTGTTGCCCGCGCTGTGTGGCCGCCGATCAGCAGGCGTGCGAGCGGGGCAAGGCCCGCTATGAAGACCGCTACGCCCAGCTCGAGGCGGAGCTTCGAGCCTGCAGCGTGGACGATGACTGCATGGTCGCCTCGTTCAGCGACGCCTGCCGCGCCAGCTGTCCCCTGCCGCTGAACAAGCAGAACATCGGCAGCGTGGTGGCCAGGCTGCAAGAGGCCGCTGCCGTGCATTGCCAAGCGTGCGCTCCCGAACGCTTCGAGTGCCCGCGTCTCGCTACGAACGCCGCCCGCTGCGTCGGCGGCCGCTGTGAATTCGCTGCCGGTGCCGCTGGGCCAACGGCTCGTGGTGCGAACGCCGTCGCGAGTTCGCCGTGAAGGCTGTCGCGGGCGCTTGGCACCTACAGGTGCCAGGTTAGATATTCAGAATGATGATGAGCAGCATCATAAACTTCCGTTTCACAAATATCTAGGGCGGCCCCATCTTCCTCTTCGTCGGACGCAGACAGGCGTCCCGAAAGGAAGACATCATGCAATCGTTGAATATCGACCGCCCCGCCCACACGACGCGCGGGGCTGCGGCATCTCCCGCGTTTTTCGAAGGCATCCAGCGCTTTCTGGTGACGGACAGGTCGAAAACGGCGTTGCTCCAGCGCGTCACGCTGGCTGCCGTGATCCTGCCGCACGGCCTGCAGAAGACCTTCGGTTGGTTCGGTGGCTGGGGCTTCGAGGGCACCCTGAACTGGTTCCAGAGCGCGCTCGGCATTCCGGCGCCGATCACCGTGCTCGTGATCGCCGCCGAAAGTTTGGGCGCGGTCGCGCTCGGCCTGGGGCTCTTCAGTCGCCTCACGGCGCTCGGCATGGCGCTGACCATGCTGGGGGCGATCGCGACGGTGCACGCCCCGTATGGTTTCTTCATGAACTGGGCGGGCACGGGCGCAGGCGAAGGCTTCGAGTTTCACCTGCTGGCGCTGGGCCTCAGCCTACCGCTCATCGTGCGCGGTGGCGGCGCGTTCTCGCTCGATCGCTGGCTCGCAGCTCGTATCGCGGCTCGCGGATGAGGCGGCGACTCGGAGGCAGGTTCGGCGACGACTTACGCGCGGAGTTCGGAGAGGGGGGTCCGATCCGTGCTGTCGTCGCCGAGGCCCGAGGGATCGGTGATGCCCATGGCCTCGAGCATGTTGAACAACACCTTCGAGTGCGCCTTGCCGCCTGCGTCGATGTAGCTGCCGCCGGTCCTGAGGTAACCGCCGGCGCCGCCACTGAGCACGAAGCGCATGTCCGTGCCGTTGTGGGTCACGGCGTCGCCCATGTCGCGCGCCCAGACCATCAACGTCTGGTCGAACAGGGTGCCGTTGCCGTCGGGCGCGGGCGTCTCTTTCAGCTTGTTGGCGGCAGCCACGAACTGCTGGGCCAGCCAACGCTCGAGATTGACCAGGCGCGTCCGCGGGTTGTCCGAATGCATGAAGCCGTTGTGCCAGTCGCCCGGAGCCCCGACATCGGAGAGGTTCACCTGCGTGTTCTGATGGTGGCCGAACTGGACCGCGGCCACCCGCGTCAAGTCGCAGGCGAAGGCGTTGATCGCCAAGTCCATGTGCAAGACGCTGCTCACCAGTGCTTCGGAGCCCACACCGGGGTCGCCGGGCGGCGAACACTCCGCGGCTGGAGTGGGGTTGTTCAGCTGCTCTTCCTGTTGAGCCAGCCGCTCTTCCATCTGACGCAACGACTGGGTGTGCGCCTCGAGTTTGGCGCGCTCTTCGGCACCGAGCGACTGCGAGAGCAACCCGATTTCAGAGTTCAACGCATCCAACATGCTGCGTCGACGGCGCAGGCGAGCTTGGGCAGGTGGCTCGGAGGAGTCGTCGCTGGGGAACTCATAGCCCCCCCCGCCGAAGATGGCGGCGTAGGCTGCGGAGGGCGAGAAGATAGGAGGAATGGCGCGATTGTTCCGGTAGAAGGTGCTCTGCGCTTCCGAGCTGACGCCGCCGAGCAACAGGTTCGGGATCTGCGTGTTGACGCCGGCGTTTCGCAGCTGGTCGCTGACGTACTGCTCCACGGAGATCAGCGGTTTGCCGCTGAAATTGGCGCCGGTGAGCCCGCCGGGCGCGCCGTGGCTGCCGGCCGTGCCGTTGCTGTCGAGCTTCTCTACGATCACCAGGTTGCCGTTCAGGGGCGCGAGCGGCTCGGTCATGCTGCTGTGGCTGATGCTCGAGCTCGTCGAGCCACGCGGCGACCACACCGCCGGTTCGGTACCGTTGGTGAAAAAGATGAACAGATACTTCGCCGGGCCGAGCTCGGTTTGAGCTTTCGAGGGCGTGATCAGCCTCACGTACGGAGCGAAGACGGCGCCCAGGGCTGCCGCCGCCATGAAGTCCCTGCGTTTGCAGCTGCGCGCTTTCATTCGGCTACCCTGCGAGTGAAGTGTGGAGCGTGAATGATGGCCATCA
>Ga0079224_100014826_pt1 | contig 10897 bp, 6 predicted proteins | sample Stecom2015_FD_80414 | JGI IMG/M metagenome (GOLD analysis project Ga0079224, IMG submission 80414) | Agricultural soil microbial communities from Utah to study Nitrogen management - Steer compost 2015 | ecosystem: Environmental > Terrestrial > Soil > Agricultural land | place: USA: Utah...
GATTGTAACAATGGTCTGGTAGCGACTCAATTTTTCAGCGATCTGCCGGAGCTTCGCCGGATCATGTATACGGATGCTTGGGCGATTTACGAGGGAGACCCTGCTGCAACGAGCGAGTTTGAGGTAATCCGCACCTATCCCGGGTTTTTAGCGATTGCACTCTACCGGCTTGCCCATCACCTTATGGCATTGGACGTACCGCTTCTTCCGCGTATTCTCACTGAATATGGACATTCGCAGACGGGTATCGACATTCATCCCGCAGCAAAAATCGGTGAATATTTCTGTATAGATCACGGTACAGGCGTTGTCATCGGCGAGACCGCAGTAATCGGTAACCATGTAAAAATATATCAGGGCGTAACGCTGGGCGCGATGAGTGTAGAGAAATTTTTGGCTAATACACGCAGGCATCCTACCATCGAAGACCGCGTGGTTATTTACGCGGGCGCTACCATTTTGGGAGGTGATACCGTTGTCGGCCATGACAGTGTGATAGGGGGGAATGTATGGCTAACGTCCAGCATACCACCGTTTACCACGGTCTATCATCAGTCAACCGTAAAAATGGTCGATTCGAAAGCAACGCATTAAAGATGAAAGCACTTATTGATTGTGTCGGAAATACACCGTTGGTTGAACTAACGAAGATAAATCCAAATCCACGTGTCCGTTTGTTTGCGAAACTCGAGGGAAACAATCCGGGCGGCAGTGTCAAAGACCGTGCAGCCCTTAACATGATCCGCAGTGCGATGGACCGCGGTGATATTAAACCGGGGATGCAGTTGATTGAGGCCACAAGTGGAAACACAGGTATTGCCCTGGCCATGATAGCCCGCATATACGACCTGGAAATTGAGCTGGTCATGCCAGCCAATTCCACCCGTGAACGTACATTGACCATGGAAGCCTTCGGAGCGAAAGTGACCCTGTTGGAATCCATTGAGGCATGTCGCGATTACGCTGAGGAAAAAGGACGACGGAACGACTATTTTCTACTGAACCAATTTGCCAACCCCGACAATTACCTGGCACATTATAAAACGACAGGGCCCGAAATATGGCGCGACACGCAGGGTAAGATCACCCACTTCGTGAGCGCGATGGGCACAACAGGTAGCATCATGGGTAATTCTATGTACCTGAAGGAACAAAATCCCGACATCCGGATCATCGGCTGTCAGCCGACAGAGGAATCTTCCATACCCGGCATACGGCGCTGGCCGGAGGAATACCTCCCTAAGATTTATGATCCCGAGCGAGTAGACCGAGTGATGGATGTGTCACAAACCGAAGCGGTAGAAACAACCCGCTTGCTGGCCCGGCAGGAAGGTATATTCGTGGGAATGAGCAGTGGCGGAGCAGCCGCCTGTGCGCTGCGTCTAGCATCTGAACTCACCGAAGGTGTCGTCGTGTTTATCGCGTGTGACCGCGGCGACCGTTATTTATCCAGCAATCTGTTCGGCTAAGCGGAGCCGAATTTACTACGTAGCGCTGCCAGTTTGGATGCCATATCGGTTTCTGCATTATTTCCGGACTTTACGCTCCGTTGGGGGCGTTTCTTTCCGGATTCGCGACTTTCAGGTTTCCGTTCGGTCTTCATCGACAGACTGATCCGGTTACGTTTTTCATCGACCTCAATTACTGTCACGGTAACTTTTTGTTGAACCTTTACCACTTCGTTGGGATCTTTCACATACCGGTTGGACAGCTGACTCAGGTGTACCAATCCGTCCTGATGTACACCTATATCTACGAATGCTCCGAAGTTCGTAATGTTGGTGACGATGCCCGGGAGCGTCATGCCGATGCGTAGGTCACCGATGCTGTTTACCCCCTCGGTAAAAGAAAATTGTTCAAACTGTTCACGTGGGTCACGCCCCGGTTTTGCCAGTTCGGAAAGGATATCTTTCAGTGTGGGCATGCCCACCGTATCGGTCACATACTTTTTCAGATCAATCTGGTGACGAAGCTTTTCTTCCCGCAGGAGGTCTGTCACCTGACAGCCCAGGTCGGCCGCCATCTGTTCTACCAACGGGTAGCGTTCGGGGTGCACAGCGCTTGCGTCCAGTGGGTTCTCGGAATTTCGGATGCGAAGAAAACCGGCAGCCTGTTCAAAGGCTTTCTCGCCTAATCGAGGCACTTTTTTCAATGATTCCCGGTTCCGGAACGCTCCGTGCGTATTGCGGAAATTGACAATTTGTTGGGCTAGTGATGGTCCAAGCCCTGAAATATAGGATAGGATCTGTTTGGATGCCGTGTTAAGTTCCACACCAACGGCGTTCACACAGCTGATGACTGTGTCGTCCAGAGCGCTTTGAAGCTTGGCTTGGTCCACGTCGTGCTGATATTGGCCTACGCCAATCGACTTCGGATCGATTTTAACTAATTCAGCCAGTGGGTCTACCAGTCGTCGGCCGATGGACACTGCTCCGCGCACGGTGACATCATGATCGGGAAACTCTTCGCGGGCGACTTCGGAAGCCGAGTAAATGGAGGCGCCGCTTTCGTTTACCATGACTATCGTAATACCGGGGAGGCTCAGCTTACGGACAAAATCTTCCGTCTCGCGTCCAGCGGTACCATTGCCAATGGCGATGGCCTGGATCCGATGTTTTTCGGTCAGAAAGCGGATGGTCTTGGCGGCTTCCTCAGCTTTGGCGGCTCCCGTATGTGGGAAGATAGCCGTATGCTCGAGCAATGCGCCCTGTTCGTCGAGGCATACGGTTTTACAACCTGTACGGAACCCCGGGTCGATGGCCATCACGCGCTTCTGTCCCAATGGAGGCGCAAGCAGCAATTGCCGGGCATTCTCCGCAAATACACGAATCGCTTCCTCATCCGCACGTTGTCGCGTAAGCATCCGCACTTCGGTCTCCATGGAAGGTTTTAATAGCCTTTTGTAGCCATCCAGCATCGCCATGCGTACCTGCGTGCTGGCCTCTCCCGACCCTTTGACATAGGCATTATCCAGGACCGGGAGCGTTTCACCTTCGGGCACCTCGATGTCCAAGTAAAGCATCTCTTCTTTTTCACCGCGGCGCATAGCGAGTACGCGGTGTGATGGGGCCGTCTTAAGCGGTTCCGACCATTCGTAATAATCTTTATATTTAAGTGCCTCTTCTTCTTTGCCCGGAATCACGCGCGAAACAAAAAGCCCCTTTTCCAGAAAAATTTGGCGCACCTGGGCACGGATCGAGGCATCTTCGGCAACGATTTCTGCGATGATGTCACGCGCGCCTGCCAGCGCGTCTTCGGCATCGTGAACACCCAGCTCGGGATTTATCGAACTACGCGCGGCTTCCATAAGGTCCGTGCCATCCTGTAGAAGAATCAGCTTAGCCAGTGGTTCGAGTCCTTTTTCGCGGGCAACGCTGGCGCGGGTTTTACGTTTGGGTTTGAAAGGCAGGTATAGGTCTTCAAGGCTGGCCATGGTTTCCGCACCCTTCACCTGGGCTTCCAGCTCGGGGGTCAATTTTCCCTGGTCGGCGAGCGATTTAAGGATACTCTCCCGGCGTTTATCCAATTCGTGTAACTGTTGGGCACGATCACGGATCTGCGTCAACTGTACTTCATCGAGGCTTCCGGTCATTTCTTTGCGGTACCGTGCGATGAACGGGATGGTTGCCCCTTCGGCTAAAAGGGATAAAACAGTGCTTACTTGCCGCTCGGACAAAGCAAGCTCATGTGAAATACGGATTTCGTGGGTCATAAAAAGAAAAGGTAGGTGATAGCTTGATTACGCGTTTTTTTCCTCACTTACCGTTGACGGTGCGTCGGCGGAAGCGGGTTTTTCTCCCTCAGCTGTATCGGAATTTTCAGAGGTGTTATTGTGGTCAGTATCGTGGTAATATGGGCCCTGGCTTCCATAGTAGTCCGGTTCGCGCCCCGGATTATGCTCGTAGGTACCCGCTGGGGCGGAAGGGGTAGTTTCGTTCAGTTTTTTAGGCTGCTCATCTTCTACGATCACGTCTTTCACTTCCAAATCCCGTTCAAAGTTATTGATCTGGTCGCTAATATCGCGCTTTATGCTCTCGGGTGCATCCTTGAATTCGCGTATTCCACGGCCCAGTCCCCTCGCAAGTTCCGGTAATTTTTTGCCGCCAAATAGCAGAAGCGCCACAAATACAATCAGCATCATTTCGCTCGTTCCAATGTTCAGGAAGGCTAATACGGTATTCAACATAACACAATCTCCAGTTTTGTCACTGCTAAGGTAGGGGTAAATTTTGTGATATCCATGCCCCAGGCAAAAAAAGCCGTGAGCGGCCTGCATCGGCGGCTATATGTTTCTGAATCGCTGAAGACTCTTCCGAAGGTGTTTCAAAGCCTTTATCATGTGTTTTTCCACGGTGCTTACCGATATGCGGAGCGATTCCGCAATTTCTGTATAGCTAAGTCCCCCGTTTTGGCGCAGTTCATATACCCGCCTTGGCTGTGCCGGTAAAAGCTCCAGCGCAGCGTGGAGAGCCGTATGAAGTTCGGAATAGTTGATCTCGTCTTCCACATGGCTGTGTGAAACAAACTTGTTACGCTGAATGGAGGCCGCATACTTCTCACGTACGATGGAGGCTTTGACGTGATTGAGGATCTTAAAGCGAAGCGCGGATTGCAGGTAACCGCTCAGAGAGGTATGAATGTCAAGGGCGTGTCGCTTTTGCCATAATTCAACAAACAGATCCTGAATCAGCTCCTTGGTTTCATTTTCATCACGTAGGTAGTTATAGGCATGGTTAAACAGAGCCTCCCAATAGCGGTTGTAGATCCATTCGAATGCCGAGCTGTCATTCTCTTTAAGTCTTTCTAAAACGGCCTTTTCATTTAGCTTACGTTCCATCCTGCAAATTGTTCATGGAGTAACAGTGCCCATCTCACAAACAACAATTTAATAAGGGGAAGTAATTGGGTTGGCGTACACAAATATACATTTTGATCTTTGAAAAAGCAATACGAAAATGAAGAGAATTGAATTACAGGAAAAAGAGGGGAATCCCTCGGTAACATACAGTTACTCCGGAATATCCCCTCGCTGCTGCTTGTCTTCTCAGGTACAACCCTGTTTAGTTTTTGTATAGCGCATTAAACAATAATTTGAATGTTCCATGCGGCTGTGCCCGGTAGGTTATCTGCGGGCCGTAGGCATATAGTGTACCTTTTCCTACCGAGGCTTTGAAACCGGCAATGCCATCAGCCAGATAATGCTGTCCCCAGGCCCAGCCGCTCCGTAGGGGTTTGTCGGTATCAAACCACAGTAGAGCTTGCACACCCTGGCTGTCGGCTTCGGGTTTCAGGAGGAACACCGGGCTGTTGTTGAAAAACACGTCGGCATAGGGCGTCATTCCCCACGCACCGTCGGCCTCTGGAGCCACCTTTACCCGCAATACACTCCCCGGTATGTAGAATCGTTCTCCCGGGAGTGGCTGTTCTTTGCCTTCCATGGTTTCCACAAGGGCGTTTTTCACCGGCAGACCGAGGTGATAGGCAAGGGCGGTGCTGGTACCTGTGGTCAGGATGGTGCCGCCCTGCTCCAGAAATTCCTTCAGATGTGGAATGGATTTGTCTGGGGTAAGGTTTCCCAGCATCGGTCTAATGGAATCAGGAACCTCATCGGCAGAAGGCTGCGGCCTGCCACGGTATGCCTCACGCCCCGGTTGAAAGGGAGGGATACCCGCTTCTATGAAGAGGATAACGTCATACTTATCCTTCAGGTTGCCGCCGTCTATTTCCTGGGGGTACACTACATGGAAAGCAAAGTGATACTGTTCCAGCATCCATCGTACCCATCCGGAGGGCATGGAGCCTCCGTATTGGTCAAAGAGAGCTATGCGGGCAGGCTTAATAAGGATTTTTGTTTCGGGAATACGTTCGGCTTCTTTCACGTCCACGCCCCGTTCGCTGGCCACCCCGGCCAGCACTTCTGCTCCTTTGGAAGGAACGTAGAATGAGCCTACAGGCAAACCGGCGGTCACCTGCGGGAGACGGTAAACCGGGATGCCGGCCTTCAGAAGGTCGTTTGCCGCGATGAATGCGTCGTTGATGTGTCCACTGATCAGAAAACCTTTTCCTCCTTTCGGAACGGTCTTCGCCGGTGGGGTTTCCAGCACACCGTGCGGCAGTCGCTCTAACGGGCCTTCCACACCGTTCAGAATACGGTCAAACTCGATTCCCATTTGGTATGCCAAGGTCCATCCTGCCACATCATACGGGCGGATAGGAGGGCCACCGGGGGAAGTAAAGTCATTGGGATAATCCTGTGGCTCAAACATGTCAATAATGTGCGGACGGAATGCCTGGTCGGTCTTCACCACATACGAGCCTTTTGGATACGATTTGCCGCCCAGGGAAAAATCATCCGAGGCCTTATGGATATAGATACCCGATTTGATCAGGGCATTCACAAACTTAACCGCTGTGGGAAAGTCCTGTTGATCGGCAGGAATTACATACGCGCGGGCGTCACGTTGTTCCGGGTTCGCGAATACATTGTCGTAGTATTGCTGGGGAATCAGGTTACGCGCGCCGTAGTACGATACGTCCTGTTGTTTCTCGATTTTCCCAGCCGCCAGATCGCTTTCATACGATTTCCCAATGAGGTCGATGTTCCGTGGTGTCAGTTGCCAGTGATCTTTACTACCTTTCTCAATGGAGTTCCTTCCCATTTTGTAGATATTGAACAATACCTGTTCGCGGTGACGCGCTGCGTAGTCGAGGATGGCGTAATCCAACGAGATAGAGTAGTCGATGGATTGTTTAAAGTGCCAGCGTTGCGGCGTAACCGGAAAGGGTGTATTATTGTTGGGTACCAACCGGTCAGGAACCAACGGCACCTCCATTGGTGTGGGGCTTCCAATGATTTCGGTAAGGAGGCCGACGATGTTGTGGAAGTAGGTAACCGTTCGGAGACCTCCGTTATACCAGGTGCTGAACGGAGAACCTTTCATGCGAGTGAACCCGGGTTTATCTTCCAGGTTCAGCCGGTTGATCATGCTGGCGCCCACCGCATCAATGCCTGTCATTACCAGCGGGTCGATGTTATAGTTGAAGGGATCGGTGTACGAGGGGCCAGCGACGACAGCGCCTGCTGGGGCAGATTGGTGATGATTATACATGATCTGCGGCATCCACTCCATGAACAGTTGACGGCTCATGTTTTCAGTTTCCTTCATGTTTACCATGTAAAAATCACGGTTGTTGTCGTGTCCGATATACTTCTGGTAAAGACGGGGAATGTCCATGGCACGTTTCGTTTCATCCGGATTGCGCATATACCAGTCGGCTACTAGTTCCTGGCCATCGGGGTTTGCGTGGGTGACGAGGACAATTACCTGATCGAGGATGCGTAGGGTTTCATCGTCGGTCTTGCTGGTAAGCTGATAGGCGATCTCAATGAGCGCGTGTGTTCCCACCATTTCTGTGGAGTGAAGGCCTCCATCGATCCAGACAATGGCTTTTCCGCTCGCTGCGAGTTTCTTGGCCGCTTCTTCATCAAGTCCTTCGGCGTATCCAAGCTTTTTAGAAATGGACTTGTACTCGTCCAGCTTGCGGATGTTTTCGGGTGAGGAGATCACGAGCATGTACTGAGGACGTCCTTCCTCGGTTTCGCCGATGTCCACCAGTTCTACGCGATCGGATGCTGCCAGTTTCTTGAAATAGGCGGCCGTCTGTGTGTAATTCGCCAAGCGATAGTCCTGTCCCATGTAAAAGCCGAAATGTTCTTCCGGAGAAGGGACTACCTGTGCAACCGACACACTACCGGAAGCCAGCAAAAGGGCCAATAGGAATATGGTTATTCGTTTCATACTAATGTTATCTATAAGCGCGCTATCTGCGTCACTCGGATTTATACAATTGGTTAAATAGCCATTTAAAGGTGCCATGAGGCTGTGCGCGGAACGTGATTTCCTGGCCGAATGCATAGAACATTCCTTTTCCAACGGGTGCAGCGAACGCCGTGACCCCGTTTTTAAGATATTCCGGCAACCAGATCCAGCCACTCATTAAGGGATTTTCTTCGCCATACCAGGCCAACGGTTTTACGTTAGACGCATTACTGATCCTGAACACGGGACTGTTGCTGTGCATGACGGCTACCTCGGCGGGCATGCCCCATCCGGCGGCGTCGGAGGTGTCGGCATAAACTCGGTGAATGCTTCCCGGTGCGTAAAACTGTTCCTGCTTAAGCGGCTTTCCTGTGCTGTCGACCAGCGCGTTCGTTACAGGAATCCCCAACAGGTAGGCCAAGTTGGTAGATGAACCCACGGTGACCGCCTTTCCCCCCGCTTCCAGGAATGCTCTCACGTTTGGCGCCGATTTTTCTGCTGTAAACCGACCCAACATGTGCCGGTATTCTGCGGGGACGTCTTCCTCTTTAACAGCGCTCCCCCGCATTCCGGCTTGGCTGCCATCGGCTGAAGGGATTCCGCCGCTAATGAATAACAACACGTCATATTTGTCTTTCAGATTGCCAGCGTCGATATCCTGCGGATAGATGACTGTCCACTGTGGAAACTCATATTGTTCCAACATCCAGCGCACCCACCCCGAGGGCATGGAGCCGCCGTAATAGTCGAATAATCCAATGCGGGTAGGTTTGATGACCGCCAGGTTCTTGGGTTTGGATGCAACTGCCAGCGGCTGTACGCCCAGGCTGTCTGCAGCGGACAGGATTTTTTTCCCACTAGATGGCACGTAAAAAGAGCCGGCAGGAAATCCATTGACGGATTCCGTGGTTCTCGAAATTTTGATGCCCGCAGCCAATAATTTATTGACGACCACAAATGCGTTGTTAACCCGGCCATCGAGGAGGTAACCTCCTTTTGACTTGGAAACAGTGGCGGTCGGTGGGGATTGCAGCGCTCCGATGGGGAGGGGAGAAAAAGGGCCATCGAATGCATCCAGAATCCGGTCGTAGTCGATGCCAAACTGATACACCAACGTCCAACCGGCGGCATCATACGGCGGAATGGGAGGGCCTCCCGGATACTGGAAATCATTCGGGTGATCCTGCGGTTCAAACAGGTCAATGATATGCGGTCGGAACGCCTGCGCTGTTTTGACGATGTAAGACCCTGCCGGATAACTTTTGCCGGATACGGTGAATGCCGCATCCGCTTTATGTATTTGAATGCCCGATTTGATTAAGGCATTGATGAATGCGACCGCCCTGGGAAAATCCACCTGATCGGAAGGGATGATGTAGCCTTTTGGATCGCGCAGTGATGGGTCGTTAAATACCTTTTCGAAATAAGACACGGGTATGTTGTCTCGCGAAGCGTAGCGAGAAGACTGTTCAACCGGCGTAGCTTCCACCTTTCCCGCCGCTTTGTCCGCATCGTAGTTAGCCTGTATCTTGTTGATGGTACTCGGTTTGGGGGTCCAAAAGTCTTCCGTTCCGTGTTTGATGGCATTGCGTCCCATTTTGTACATGTTGTACAGCAGTTGATCCCCATTTCGGCTCGCATAGTCCAAAATGGCGTAATTGAGCGAGACAGAATAGTCAATGGATGTTTTGAAATGCCATTTTTGTGGTGTAAGCGGATAAGGGGTGCCGTTATTGGGAACTAGCCGGTCCGGGACCACGGGCGTATTCATCGGTGTCGGATCACCGATGATCTCGGTAAGGATTCCGATGCTGTTATGGAAATAAGGTGCTGTACGCAAACCACCATTCCACCAAGTGGAGAATACCGAACCGGCCAAACGGGTGTAACCGGGTTTGTCCTCTAAGTTCAGTCGGTTGATCATGGCCGCCGCCACGCCGTCAATACCGGTTATCAGTACAGGGTCCAGCACATAATTGAAAGGGTCGCGATACGGTGGTCCTGCTACTACGGCGCCCGGAGGAGCGGTCTGGTGGTGGTTATAGATAATCTGCGGATTCCACTCAATGTATTGCAAACGGGATATGGTGGTGGTCTCCATGAGGTTGTTCATGTAAAAATCACGGTTGTTGTCATGGCCCACGTATTTATGGTAGAGCCGGGGAATGCTCTTATTCCGCTGCAGCGTGTCCTCGTACTGCATATACCAGTCTGCCACCAGTTCTTGCCCGTCGGGGTTGCAGTTGAACAGCAGGATGACCACATTGTCAAGAATCCGCAGGTTTTCCGAATCATTGCGGCTCACCAACTGGTAGAACGTTTCGATCAGCTGATGCGTTCCTACGAGTTCGGTGGAATGCAATGCTCCGTCAATCCACACCACGGGTTTGCCGGCCAGGGACAGTTTCCGGGCTTCGGCAGAGTCGATCTCCGCGCGGGCCATTTTTTGCGAAATATCTTTGTAAAAGTCGATTTTAGCGAGATTGGCCGGCGATGAAACAATCATTAGGTACTGATTTCTGCCTTCGGACGTTTTGCCGGCGAGCTCTATCTTTACCCGGTCGGACGCATCGGCGAGTTTCTTGAAATACGCTTCCGTTTGCGTATAATTCGCTAATTGGTAATCATCCCCAATGGTGAACCCGAAATGCTCTTTCGGCGAGGGAATGTGCTGTGCGATGGCGGCGTGCATTCCCGCGAGAATGAAGGCCATCAGGATACTTGTGAATCGATACCGCATATGTTGTAGAATTGGTTTTCTGTACTATTACATATTTTTGAAACGTACTCCTGTACGGCAGTCGCAGGGCTCGCCGCGGGATTCATCGCAGGCATTGTCCTGAAATTGTACCAACCGGGTGCCATCTGTCATGTTGATGGCGAACTTAAACAAAAAGTAGTCGTTTGGCTCCACTGTGTCCAAATCAATCCCAGTGAGCTCGGCGAGTTCCGCGGGCGTATGGCGGAAGATTTTTGGGAATTCAGTAACCGTTTCAAGGAGTTTGTCGTTGGAACCGATGGTGCTGGGCAAGGGGAATTGCCGGATGTTTGGCCATACTCCGGCTAGTGACAGCGTA
>Ga0079224_100014828_pt1 | contig 10897 bp, 11 predicted proteins | sample Stecom2015_FD_80414 | JGI IMG/M metagenome (GOLD analysis project Ga0079224, IMG submission 80414) | Agricultural soil microbial communities from Utah to study Nitrogen management - Steer compost 2015 | ecosystem: Environmental > Terrestrial > Soil > Agricultural land | place: USA: Utah...
ATTCATGCTGAAACTATAAGGGTTTTATTTATAGGTAATAGTTACACCGCAGGAAATAATCTACCACAAATAATTAAGGATTTTGCATTATCAAACAATGATACCTTAATTTATGCAGCACATACACCAGGAGGCGCCACTTTACAAGATCACAGCACAAATTCTACTGTGTTAAATTTAATACAGCAAGGTCACTGGGATTTTGTAGTGCTTCAAGAGCAAAGTCAGATTCCATCATTTCCCGATCCACAAGTTCAAAACATGTTTTTTCCAGGTGCAGAATCCATGAATAACTTAATTAAACAATATAACCCTTGTGCCAAAACACTACTTTTTATAACATGGGGAAGAAAAAACGGAGATGCTCAAAACTGTCCAAATTTTCCTCCATTATGCACTTATCACGGAATGGACAGCCTATTAACCTTGCGTTATACTCAAGCTGCACAATTAAATGAGGCTATTTTAGCTCCTGTGGGACCTGTATGGAGAAAAATAAGAGAATTATATCCTCAATTAAACTTATACACAAGTGATGAAAGTCATCCAAATGAAATAGGCTCTTATGCTGCTGCAGCAACATTCTACACTGTATTATTTGAAAAATCTCCTAAGAATATATCTTTTAATTATAATTTAGATCCATCCTCAGCAGAGTTAATCAAAGAACTTGCACATACAGAAGTTTATAATAAATTAGATATCTGGCAACAATATATGCCATTACCTAAAGCTAAATTTGAAATTATAAACATTTTTGAAAATGAATTTGAATTTAGAAATAATTCAGAGCATGCTGATTTATACTTTTGGGACTTTGGTGATGGGAATACGAGCAATGATTTTGAACCTAATCATGCCTATCAAGATATAGGAAATTATCAAATTAGCTTAACAGTTAAAGAAAACATCTGCAATTATACAAATAAATCAATTGACTCAATTGAAATTACAAATTCGATTGATATTAATGAATTAAATTATGATTCAGTTATTTCTATTTATCCAAATCCGAGTTCCAATTTTATTCAAATCAAATCAGATATAGAAATTCAAGATTATTCAATTTTGACTATAGATGGTAAGGAAAAGAAAATTAATAATTTCCATTTTGAAGAAAGCAATAATCTAGTTCTAAATATATCTCATTTAGAAAATGGAATTTATATCTTGTATATAACCGATTCTAATAAGAGAAAACTAGCAATAAAATTCAATGTAGGACATTAAAAAATATTATTCTCAACTGTTTTTAGAAAGTTATAAAACAGTTGAGAATACATTTTCTTTATTTTTAAAGTTTGCTATTCTTTATTCAAGCGTTGAATTAGGATTTGTCTAAAATCCTCCTCCGCTTTTTGCAATTTTAAGTACTGTTCTGAATTAATAACTTTTAAGAATTTTTCTTTATAGTTCGATTTTATTTTTATTATTTCTTTATCCAAACGCTCATTCTCTTCAATTACAAATTCTGGATTACTATTATTTCGCAAAGCTCTTTTCTTTACTCTAATTACATGCAATTCGTCATTATACTGATTATAAACATGTAAAAAGTCATTTTTTTGTTTTGATTGCAATTCAATTTTTTCGGAAACAAATTCAATTTTTAAATCCCTTATTTTATTTCCAGTTGTTTTACTCTGCGCAATAGCAGAAAAATGTAAAACAAAAGAAAGAATAAAAAAGAATAATATTTTATATTGTTTACGGAAACTCATAGTTCAAATTTTAAAAATCATTTACTAAATACATTTCAATATCTGCTTTTGATAAAGCATTCAATTTTTCTTCAAAAGCCTTTTCAGATTCTTTAGAAGAAAAGTTTAACTCCACATCCCCATCAGGTAAATTGAGATATTCTGCAATTTCCTCTTTAGAAATACTCGCCAATTGATTTTCAAAATAATTAGAATTTTTTGAAGAATTTAAAATATCACTCTTGTTATATATTCCGAACAGCCCAATAAATATTGCTAAAGCTGCTGCCATCCATACCCAACTGAATCCTTTTTTCTTAGAAGGAAAAGCTACATTTTTATTTTTCTCAGCATTGTTTTGCGAATGTATTTTAGATAATATTTCTTTATCGAGATTTTCAAAATAAGATTCTGATACTTGTAAAGGAGTTGCTATTTTCTTTTCCTTATTTAAATTTACTTTCTTTTCATCCTCTTGTATAGCGTCCATTAATCTATTAGTAAAGGAATCAAAATATTTAGATGGCATTTTTGATTTTGCTATTTTTTTCTCCTTATCTATACTATTTAAAAATGCAACACTTGTAATATTTTGTACATTTTCCTCAAAATATTTCTCTGATGGAATTCTAAAAGGGTTCGTTTTATTGGGAAATTTCAACTGTATTTTAATTTCAGACAAAATCTTTTCGTCCACTTCTTCAAAATAGCCTTCTGGAAGTAAAAAAGGCATTTTATTTGTATATTTCCAAGAGATTTTTGGATCTTGATTGTTTTGCATCTTGTTATCCATAATCCTATAATTTATAAAAATTGTAAAGAATGATTTCTTTTCAACTTTTAGACTTTTACTTTATTCAAAAGTTTAATTATTTTTTAAATACTCTTCTACTTTTTTAACAGCATGGTGATAGGATGCTTTTAATGCACCGATTGAAGTTTCTAAAACCTCTGACATTTCAGCATAAGGCATTTCATCAAAATAGCGAAGATTAAAAACTATCTTTTGTTTTTCTGGCAACTGTTGTATTGCCATTTGTAATTTCCATTCTATCTCTGAAGCATCAAAGCCTGGTTCTGCTTTTAATACATTTTCCATTCCTAAATCTTCATCTGATATTGATATAGACCCTCTTTTTTTCTCTTTGTTTAAAAAAGTAATTGTTTCATTTGTAGCAATTCTATATAACCAAGTAAAAAGATTTGCTTCTTCTCTAAAATTCTCCAAGTATCTCCATACTTTTATAAAAACATTTTGTAAGATATCATCTGCATCATCATGGCTTATAACCATCCTTCTGATATGCCAATATAATCTTTCTTGATATTTTTTTACAATTTGGGTAAAAGCCCATTCTTTAGAACTTTCAATTTTAAAAGCTTGTAATAAATCTTTATCTTCCTCAAAAACTGGTTGCGATTTCATACATTCAGCAATTTTTGCACAATTTAATAAATTGATTACTTATTTTTGCCATTATGATACAAAATAATTCATTTCCGAAAGTAATTTTCTTTGGAACTCCTGATTTTGCAGTGGAATCTTTGGATGCAATATTGAATGCTTCCATTCCAGTACTCGCAGTAGTTACCACTCCTGACAAGCCAGCTGGAAGGGGTAGAAAAATTCAAACTTCTGCAATAAAAGATTTTGCAGTTGAAAAAAATCTACCAGTATTACAACCAGAAAATTTAAAAGATGCGGATTTTTTAAAAGAATTAAGTTCTTATAATGCAGACTTATTTATAGTAGTTGCCTTTAGAATGCTTCCAGAAGTAGTTTGGAACATGCCACCATTAGGGACAATTAATGCGCACGCTTCCTTACTTCCTAAATATAGAGGAGCGGCTCCCATACATTGGGCTATTATAAATGGTGAAACTGAAACGGGCGTAACCACTTTCCAATTAAGGCAAGAAATTGATACAGGTCCTTTATTATTACAAGAAAAAATAAAAATTTCAAAAGAGGATACTTTAGAAACTTTATATAATAAACTTAAAATTGTAGCTGGAACTATTTTAGTTAAAACTATTAATGGTATAGCAAATAATTCTATTAGCTCTAAAGAACAAGAATGGACTAAGGATTTGCCTCTCGCACCTAAAGTAGATAGAAATACAGGCAAAATAGATTGGAATAAAAAATCAGAAGAGATTTATAATCTAATTAGAGGTTTAAACCCCTTCCCTACTGCTACCTGTGATTTTGAAGGTGAAGTGATGAAGGTTTTTAAAAGCAGTTTTAGCTTAGATAAAGAGAAAAACTTTGAAATTGGAAGTATGGATACTGATAAAAAGTCTTATATTCGTTTTCGAACAAGAGATGGTTGGCTCAATATTTTGGAAGCACAACTAGCAGGTAAAAGAAGAATGGATATTAAAGATCTATTAAGAGGTTATCGTTGGAAAGATTAAAATTTATCAAACAATATTTATTATTTAAATTAAATTTAGATTATGGCAGGTCATAGTAAATGGTCTAATATAAAACACCGTAAAGGAGCTCAAGACAAAAAAAGAGCCAAAGAATTCATGAAAGCAATCAAAGAAATAACAATTGCTATCAAAGAAAATAATAAAAATGGTGATCCTGAAACGAATCCCGCTTTACGTAATGCAATACAAAATGCACGCGGGGTAAATATGCCTAAAGAGAATATCGATAGAGCTATTAAAAAAGCTAGTGGAGCTGACGCTGATAATTACGAGGAAGTTAGTTTTGAAGGTTATGGTCCGCATGGAATTGGCATCTTTGTGGATTGTATGACAGATAACCCTACAAGAACAGTAGCTATTGTTCGTGCAATATTCAATAAATACGGGGGAAGTCTTGGTACAAACGGCTCTTTAAGTTTTCTTTTTGAAAGTCAAGCTGTTTTCACTTTAAGCAAAGAGGAAATTAGTATGGATTTGGATGAATTGCAATTAGAATTAATAGAAGCAGGAGTGGAGGATTTTGATATTGAAGAAGAAGTAGTTGTGATATATGGTCCCTATAATCAATTTGGAAAAATATCAGAAAAATTAGAAGAGTTGAACCTAGTTCCTACAAATGCGGGAATTAAAAGAATACCTCTCTCGACTACAGCATTAGAAGTAGATCAGGCAAAAGATATTTTAAAAATTATTGACGTTTTTGAAGATGAAGATGATATTCAAGAAGTATATCATAACCTAGAGCTAACTGATGAGCTGATGGAACATTTAGCAAATGAATAATCAATTAAATCAATGCATTTTTTTAATAGGAGTTCTAAAACAACTCCTATTTTTTATATCAAAAAAAATTAATACGAAATAGTACACTAATAAAGATATTTTAATAATTTAATGCTAAATTATATTTAGTATGAAAAAATTAATATTTATTTTAAACCAATATGCCCATATCAAAGCATGGCTTACTGAGAGAAGATATGGAAACACAAGACTTTCGAGAAGCTTATTTCGGAGAGATGATAGCTTTAATATACATGATTACCTATTTTGAAAAGACAAATTAAATATTAAACTGAACTTTGATACTAGAAAACACTTGAATAAAAGCAATGCTCAATTAGAAATTCAAGACCCTAACCTTCAACATATTGATTCTAATATTCCAGTAGGAAGACATAGTTTTCTTTTTCAAATAAATTATGGAATTCATCTTGGATTGAAGATTTTTTTTATTGTATTTATTTGGAATGTTAAATTATTACCATTAGGTTTGTTTTAGTATAATTTTATACAAACTTTAAAAACTTATTTTTTCATTATGAAAAGAAAGGGGCAATGATGAATGTTATTGGAGAAAAAGGGATAGTCAAATATGCTAATGGGTTTATAGTTAAAGATTTGGATATTGATGAATTTAACATAATCCCAGAAGCAAACGCAATCAGTGAGGCAATAAATTTTATTAATGCTGAAAAATACATGTGGGAAGTTGAATATGAAGAAGAGAATCAAGAAAACAAGTATGATTATTATCCTAATGATATTGCAAATGGAGACATATTTGGAAATGAAACAGTAAATTCTTTAGGTTTGGAAACTGTAACAAACATTGCTTTCATTACATTTAACTGGTGGCTATGGAGTAATGTAACTTATCCTCAAATGGCTCAACAAACTATTGAGGCAACTATAGCTCATTATGGCCGTTGTTCCATCGAACACAAACAGGTTGTTAAAGCTTTAAGGGCTGTAAATTTTGATATTCAAAATCCATTTTGTTATACGATTGATATAAATGGTCCTGAAATAATAGATATTATCAATATAGATAATAATGATATATTTTGGACCGCTAATTTAAATGATATTGATGATGATCAAGGTTCATATCAATGGCACTATCCAAATGATTGGCAGGTCTCAATAAAAGGAAATCAATTAACATTAAATGATTATTCATCAACATCCTCACAACAACTTGCAGTAACTTATACTGATAGTAAAAACAATATTTATACTGATACAATAGTTGTACATTTTAGTGATGAAGATTGGCAGATGACAGAAAATAATTCTACACAAACTATTAATAATGTATTAAAAGAGGTTAACAAAACTAATGGTTTTATTATAAGACCAAATCCAGCATCAGATAAAATAACATTAGATATTGGCTTAGTAGATGAAATGATAAATATAGAAATATATGATTTAAATGGTCGATTAATTAATGCATATAATACTCAAGACAATTCATATATTATAGATTTAAAACATTTTTCTAATGGTTTGTATATCATTAAAACAACAATTGGAAATAAAGTATTTAAAGAGAAGTTATCTATAATTAAATAAAACAAATCCAGTATTTTTTTATAAAAAAATACTGGATGATTATTCCATATTTAAAACATAAGAAAATGAAAAAAGCACTATTGATCATTTTAATATTTTTAGGGGGGTCCAATCTCTATGCTCAAAATAACAAAATTGAAATTGGGGCCTCGAATTATAAATTTTCAAAAATTCTAAATCAACCAGAATTTCCTTTTAATATCGGTTATAATGTAGGATACACAAGAAAGATTACCAACGATTTTAGCACGTATATAAGTTACCAATTTACCCCCACTAATGGATCGATATATATTTCAACAGAGCAATGGATATACCGTCCAGAATCCAGAGGTAAACTTATAGGAAGAAAAAAATATCATTATTTTGATCTGGGCGCAAACTATAATTTATTTACCCACTATCGACATACTTTATATACTTATGCAGGCTTATCCATAGCTTATGGAAAAAATGAATATTTATCTTACCTAGACATGTCCATATCACAATATGGGATATTTATTGGACGTATGGAAACACAAAATTCTAGGGAAGCTTATTTTGGAGGTCTTATTGGTTTAAAATACGATTACCTATTTTGGAAAGATAGATTCAATATTGGTCTCAATTTTTCAGCCAGAAAATATCTGAATAAAAACAATGCGCATTTAGAAATACAGGATCCTCACATACAACATATTGATCCCAATATACCAGGAGGAAGACACAGTTTCCCTTTTCAAATCAATTATGGAATACATCTTGGATTCAACTTTTAAAAAAATAAATCATGAAGAAAATAACACTTACTGCTTTACTACTCCTTGGTCTTTCGAGTGTATATGCTCAAAATAAACATAAAGTATCGTTGATGATAGGAAGCGAACAACAAATGAATTTTGTATCAAAAGGAATACACATGAGTGATTTTATATCCAAAATAAATATAGGTTATGAATACCATATTCATCCAAAAATATCAATTTATGGTAATTATACTCGTTGGCTAAACATTGATTGGGGTAATTCTTCCATCTCAGGACTGCCCAAAGAAGAGCAAGGAAAAAGATCGATAATTCCTAAAAATGAATATGATTATAATAAAATCCTATACCAACAAAATTATAACTTTATTAATTTAGGAGCCTCTTATGCTTTTTTCCAGAAAAAAGGTCATCAAATTAGGGGGAAAGGCGGCTTAATTATGGCTTTTGGAAAAGATGGTTATTTAGAAGATATATATCCACACCCGAATAGTACGAATGACCATCAACTCGATTTTTATTACGAAAAAACCTTTACGAAGCCAGCTAGTCATTTAGGGGGAAATGCTGGATTAGAATATAATTATCACTTTTTTAAAAACTTTTCAATAGGTATAATGACGACTTATGATTTTTACTTTACAGAAAGTCCTTCTAGAATATCCTATGGTATACAGATAGGATATAGTTTTTAAAAATAAAAATGGCTACTCAAATATAAAGAGTAGCCATTTTTGCATTTCAACTTATTATAATGTAATAATAATAATTAAATTTAAAACATTATAATATTTTCAAACATTTTTATTTTTTTCTATTTTCTCCAGCAGCTTTTGAAAAGCTACTTAAATTATAAGTAAAGCGCAGCATAAAATGGCTTTGTAAAACATTTGTTTTCACATCTTCATAATAAATCTCAGATGTTGTCCTTTCAATACTATTATTTTGATTCAAGATATCAAAAGCAATTAATCGAATCTCTGCCTTATCATCTTTTAGGAACTTTTTTCCTACACCTACATTCCATAACAAATAGTTTTGATTGTAACCATCCGACAATCCTGTATAGAAATAGTGATTTGCTTCAGTATTTAAAATAATTCCTTTCCAAATATTCCATTGAAAATTTAAAGAAGAATTTTGACTATAAAAGTTTTGATTTGATCTATCATTTAATGAGTTCACTACCCAATTATAATTTCCTGAAGTACTTATATGAAAATCAATATCTTCAGAAATATTACTACTAACTCCCAAACCTATACCAGCTCTTGAATTATTAGCAAAATTTAATTCTTCGTTAATCAAACCAGGTGTTCTAGTATAACCAGCATTAAGGTCTGCATTCACATTGATCTTAAGTTTTTCAATTGGTAGGCTATAAAAAGCAAAACCACTAATATTATAGTACCCATCCAAGTTCACAGGTCTTCTGATTTGTGCACCTTTAGGTAATAATATACCCTGATCTAAAATCACATCCTCTTCTGCAATGAAAGTACTTCTTCCAATATAATTTTTCGTCATCTGAGCAGATAAGTTCACATTAAAGCTAGAAAAATTTTCTATATTGGTAGAAGAATAATACATCATTATTCTATTTTGATAAGCTTGATTCAACTGTGCGTTACCAACACTTAATTGTAATGGATTTTCATTATCAATAACATCCTGTACTTGATTTACCGAAGGTGCATCCGTATAGGTTCTATAAAAAATTCTAAAATGTTTTGTTTTTGACAACTTATATCTAAAACGAACGAATGGCAATACATTTTCAAAAGTGTTTTGATATATATTAGAATTAGGTAAAATTCTTTTGTTTTCCAAACTTGCATGTTGCGCATTCACTCCAACATTAACACTTAAAGCAGAATCACTATATCGCAAAGTCAAGCCTCCCCTATGCGTTCTATATTCTGTTGTAAACTCGTTACTTAAGGCTGCATCCAAATCAGTATATGTATTCGTTAAATTATTAAAATTATAGGTTTTCTTATCAGCATCCCCTTTTTCATATCTAAAACCATACTGTGCTTGCAAACCGAATTTTTCTCCTAAAGGTTCTGTATACGTAAGGTTAGAATTTAAGTTCCACCCTTTATTATAATCTTGATATTCTTGATCTAGCTCTTCATTTAAGAGTTCATCTTCATATTGATTATCTGCAATTAGAGCACCTTTTCCATCTCTATTATTATAAGCACCATTAGCCCATAAAGAAATAGTTCTTCCTGGCTTAGCTAAGCGATGTCTAAACAGGAACATTGAACGTGCATTCCAAGATTCATATTTATTATCCGCATTATTTAAAGTACTATTTAAGAATTCATTTAATAAAGTAGTACTACCCTCCATAAATGAGGAAGAATGCATGCCTTGAAAGGAAACACTAGGAGTCAATACAAATGAAGTCATACTATCTACCTTATATTCGAATCTTCCATTAAAGTTATGACTTCTATTATAGGAATCTGATTTATTAGTTTCCTTATATTCCTGCCCTAGTTGTCTGCTTTGTATATATTCTCTATACAAGCTTTGGTCTCTATGATTTTCTCTATAATTAAAAAAATAGCTAAGATTCACTTCCATTTTATCCCACCATTCATCCGAGAAATTAACTCCTAAAGCATGTGTATTTGTTATACCTCCCATTGTTCCAGATCTAAAATTATCACTTGGACTTCTTCTTCTAAAGCCACCACCACCACGTCTTCCTCCAGAAATACCAACTAAATCTTCTGAAGAGAAGTTTTGCTGATTGATATTATTTGATTGCCCTATAATACTTAATCTTCTTGCACCTTTAAAATAGTTAGCATTTCCTCCTACGGCATATTTATCTTTATAACCACCAGCGGCACTAAACCTCCCAAACCAAGCCCCTCTTGCTTCAGGTTTGGTTATTATATTAATGGTCTTGGATGTTTCTCCATCATCAAAGCCAGTAAATTGAGTTTGTTCACTTTTTTCATCATAGACTTGAATAGCACCTATCATAGATGCGGGAAGATTTTTTAAAGCCATATTTGGGTCATCACCAAAAAAGGGCTTTCCATCTACTAATACTTTTTTTACATCTTCGCCTTGCGCTTTAGGTTGACCAGTTGAATAATCAATGCCAGGTAACTTTTTTAATAAATCTTCAGCTTTAGCATCTGGATTTGTTTTATATGCGGCAGAATTATATTCCAAAGTATCATCTTTTTGACGAACTGCTTCATACATTCCTGTAATATTCACTTGTTTTAATGCATGCGTTTTGTTTAAATCCATCTTTACTTTTCCAAGATCTATGTTTTTTTTAGGATCTTGAATAGCAAAGGATTTCCCTTCATAAGTTAAAGAGTTAATTAATATTTTTTTTCCATCTTTATGTATATTAGGAATAATAAACTTTCCATCTTCATCACTAGTAGTTCCTTGTAAGAATTTACCATTTTTATCTTCTATGCTAATAACAGCACCTGGAATTGGATCGTTCTGACTACTTAATATAACTCCTATTAAATCTTGAGCAAAGATTGAGTTATTAAATAAAAAAAGAGTAAAAATCAATAAAAAACATTTACGCATACTGAATAATTATAATATTGAAACACAAAGTTACATGAAAGTAACGACCTAAATACATAGACATGGGCAAAATTA
>Ga0079224_100014829_pt1 | contig 10897 bp, 10 predicted proteins | sample Stecom2015_FD_80414 | JGI IMG/M metagenome (GOLD analysis project Ga0079224, IMG submission 80414) | Agricultural soil microbial communities from Utah to study Nitrogen management - Steer compost 2015 | ecosystem: Environmental > Terrestrial > Soil > Agricultural land | place: USA: Utah...
TATTTTACAGCATATTCCCGGAAATACCGTCTCTAACCTTTCTTCAACCCGCGCTTTACGCGATGTTACTCTTAAGCACGGTGGTGAGTATTTCGCTGCTGCAGTAGGCGAAGTCAACGTAGTAAACAAAATGAAAGAAGTAGAAGCGGTCATAGGTGGTGAAGGAAATGGTGGTGTAATTTACCCTGCTACACATTATGGACGCGATGCACTGGTAGGAATAGCTTTGTTTTTAACCCACTTAGCCAATAAAGGTCTAAAAATCTCTGAACTTCGTGCTTCCTACCCAGAATACCACATGTCGAAAAATAAAATTGTTCTACAGCCGGGAATGGATATTGATGCTATCTTAAAAGGGGTAGAGGCCAATTACCAAGAGGTGCCACATAGCACCATCGATGGCTTAAAGATTGACTTCGAAGACGAGTGGGTGCATCTGAGGAAGTCTAATACAGAGCCTATTATCAGAGTATATACAGAAGCTTCAAGTCCCGAAAAAGCAAAAGTACTTGCTGAAAAAATTATGGATGATGTGAATTTATTGATTAGTAGCTAAGTTATTGCGCAAGCATTACTTTCTTTCCTAGTTAAAACAGTAATTTTGTAAAATGCGTATATATTTTGATAATGCAGCTACTACTGCAATCGACCCCGAGGTGATCCAAGAAATGGTACAGGTTATGGAAGGATCTTACGGAAATCCATCATCTATACATGCCCACGGCCGTCAGGTGCGAACATTAATTGAGAAGGCAAGAAGAACAGTAGCTAATTTTCTGCACGTTTCTCCTGCCGAGATATTCTTTACCTCGGGAGGAACTGAGGCGGATAATACAGCTATACGTCGCGGAATTATTGATCATAATATTACCCATGCCATCAGTTCCCCTTTAGAGCATCATGCGGTATTGCACTCCTTGGAAGACATGGAGAAGAGAGGGGAGGTAAAGCTGACCTTATTAAATGTGGACAAAAAAGGGAAGGTAGATCTCCAACAACTGGAAGAACTATTAGAAAATTCTCCAAGGACTTTCGTCTCCCTAATGCATGCTAATAATGAAATAGGAACGTTATTAGACATCGAACGGGTTTCGGAAATTTGCCAAAAATACAATGCGCTTTTCCACTGTGATACAGTTCAAACCATGGGGCATTACGCACTTGATTTGAGTAAAATCCATGTTGATTTTGTTACCTGTGCAGCTCATAAATTGCATGGACCAAAGGGAGTAGGCTTTTTATACGTTAACCATAACGTAAAAATTAAGCCTTTATTATACGGAGGTGCCCAAGAACGAAACATGCGCGGAGGTACTGAAAATGTATACGGCATAATAGGTTTGGCAAAAGCTTTAGAAATTGCATTCCTTCAAATGGACGAGCATCACAAGCATATTCAGAATTTAAAGTCCTACATGATACAGCAGATCAATGACAATATCCCGGGCTGCCATTTCAATGGGGAAACAGACCCTGAGAAAAGTTTATATACCGTACTTAACGTATGCTTTCCAGAAAATGGTTTAGGAGATATGCTGCTTTTTAACCTTGATATTGAAGGTGTTTCTGCATCAGGAGGAAGTGCCTGCAGTTCCGGATCCAATATAGGCTCTCATGTCTTGAATGCAATTGGTGCAGAAGCTGATCGCCCTTCTATAAGATTCTCTTTCAGTAAATATAACACCACAGAAGAGATAGACATAGTGGTTGCAAAGTTGAAAGAGTACTGCCTGCAAAAAGCTTAAAACCTTCTCTTATTTGTAGTTTTAGTTTTCGTAGATTTTGGACGAGCTTGTAAAGACTTGGATCCCGACTTTCTGGATCCAGGCTTATCAGACTGCCTCGTCTTAGAAGTTTTCGGTGTGAAAGGTTTTCTTTGAGTAGTTTTTTTCTTAGGAGTAGCGTTACCTTGAGTAGTGGAAGTAGAGTTTTTAGAATCGCTTTTTTTAGATTTCACGCTTGATGAAGAGCCCTCAATTAAAGAAAATATTCCATCTATTTCCTCCTGGTTAAGATCTCTCCAGTCGCCTATAGGTAAGCCCTTTAAACGGATATTCATAATCCGTACACGCTCTAAACGGGTAACTTCATATCCGAAATGTTCACTCATCCTCCGTATTTGGCGGTTCAGCCCCTGAACGAGAATGATTCTGAATACATACTGACTCTCCTGTGTTATTTTGCACTTCTTGGTCATCACGCCCAAAATAGGCACCCCACTGCTCATGCCTTCAAGAAAGGCATCGGTAATCGGTTTGTCTACCGTGACAACATATTCCTTTTCATGGTTATTGCCCGCACGTAGCATTTTATTAACAATATCTCCATTATTAGTCATGAAGATCAAACCCTGCGAGTCTTTATCTAAACGACCAATAGGGAATAGGCGGGCACTATGATTGACATGATCAACAATATTGCCCTTTACATTTGACTCGGTCGTGCAAGTAATCCCTACGGGTTTATTATACGCTAGTAGAATGAAGTCCTCCGGCGACTGCGCCTCAATGACTTGTCCATTAACCTTTACAACATCTTTTGGACCAACCTTGTCACCAATTACTGCCCTTCGTCCGTTAATAAAAACCAACCCTCGTTCAATATACGTGTCAGCAACTCTTCTTGAGCATAAGCCACTATCGCTAATATATTTATTTAAGCGTAGCATTTTGTGGAAATACAATGCTTAAGAACGAAGCGATTTTGGGTTTCATTTTTCTTCTGTCTTCTATAAAGTCTAAGAATCCATGCTCTAAAACAAATTCAGAAGTTTGAAATCCTTTCGGAAGGTCTTTTTTGATTGTTTCTTTTATCACTCGCGGTCCAGCAAAGCCAATCAAAGCACCAGGTTCAGAGATGTTAATGTCCCCTAGCATCGCATAAGAAGCAGTAACACCGCCCGTTGTGGGATCTGTTAAGTAGGAAATATAAGGTATTTTAGCTTTGCTTAATAGTGCAAGCTTTGCTGAAGACTTGGCCATTTGCATTAGTGAAAATGCCGCCTCCATCATTCTAGCTCCCCCAGATTTAGAAATCAATAAGAAAGGAATTCGATGCTCAATGCAATAATCAATGGAACGAGCAATTTTTTCACCCACAACAGAGCCCATCGAACCGCCGATGAACGCAAAGTCCATACATGCAATAACCAGTTCTTGGTCTTCTATTTTTCCATGAGCACAACGAATCGCATCGTTTAATCCTGTTTTTTTATAAGTCTCTTCTAGTCTATCTACGTATTTTTTGGTATCTTCAAATTGAAGAGGATCGCCAGAACGTAGGTTAGCAAAAAGTTCAGTAAACTTATTGTCATCAAATAAAATTGAAAAATATTCTTTTGAGCCAATCCTTAAATGATAACTGCAATATTGACAGACATAGTCGTTTTCAATTTGTTCAGAATTTAAAAGAGGCTTTTTGCAAGATGGACATTTGTTCCATAATCCATCAGGTGCTTCCTTTTTATTTTCTGTTGCGGTATTAATCCCCGCAGTATTACGTTTAAACCAAGCCATTCGAATTTTTTAAGAAGGTGCAAATTAACAAAAAAAAATAGACATCGGTGTCATTTTATCATTTAAGAACATTCTAATGATACCGAAAATACAGATTCTAAAAAAATACTAACGAGATTCATCGATAAATTGTTTGATTTTTATTAATTTCGTAAAGTTTTCATTTTTTTCGTAAAAATATTTAATAATTACAGATCCACATGGACTTAAAGAACTATAAAGGCGTGCTTCATGGTGACGCGGTACAAAAATTATTCGCCATTGCTAAGGAAAATAAGTTTGCTTTACCTGCAGTAAACGTTATAGGAACAAATTCAATAAACGCAGTGTTAGAAACTGCAAAGGCGGCAAACTCGCCAGTAATAATTCAACTTTCAAATGGTGGTGCCCAGTTTTATGCAGGCAAAACACTAGATAACGACAAATTACAAGCATGTGTTTTAGGAGCAGTTTCTGCTGCACAGCACGTACATTTATTAGCAGAGCACTACGGTGTAGCGGTTATTTTGCATACAGATCATGCTGCTAAAAAATTACTTCCTTGGATTGACGGACTGCTTGATCATGGAGAAAAGTTTTTTGCACAGCATGGCAAGCCTTTGTTTTCTTCACACATGCTAGATCTTTCGGAAGAATCAGTAGAGGAAAACATCGAAATCTCCGGCACATACCTTAAACGTATGGCTGCAATGGGAATGACTATCGAAATCGAATTGGGAGTAACTGGAGGGGAAGAAGATGGTGTTGATAATACCGATATAGATAGCTCTAAATTATATACTCAACCTGAAGAAGTTGCTTATGCTTATGAAAAATTAAGCGCTATTTCTCACCGTTTCACGGTAGCAGCTGCTTTTGGAAACGTACATGGTGTATATAAACCAGGAAATATTAAGCTTCAACCTGTTATTTTGAAAAATTCACAAGAATATATTCGTGAGAAATTTTCTATCACAGCAGAAAAGCCTGTTGATTTTGTATTCCACGGAGGTTCAGGTTCTTCTCAAGAAGAAATTACAGAAGCATTATCTTATGGTGCGATAAAAATGAACATTGATACAGATATACAATGGGCATTTTGGGACGGCGTTCGTGAATACTATATTAAGCATGAAGACAATCTACAGGCTCAAATTGGTAGCTCAACAGATCCAGATGTTCCAAACAAAAAATTCTACGATCCACGTGTTTGGTTAAGAAAAGGAGAAGAAAGCTTAGTGAAAAGATTAACACAGGCTTTTGAAGAACTAAACTGTATCAACGCAAACGATAAGCTTTAATACAAAAAAGCAATCTAATATTAAAAGTGCCGCAGTTTACTGCGGCATTTTTTATTACAAGATAAAAAAAACAAAAACATCCTTGTTATTGTTAATATAGTCTAGTAAATTAGTAGTCTATTAAGCAAATTCATGCTTATACTTAAATTTTATAAAAAATGAGTTTACAATTGGGAGATACCGCACCAAATTTTCAAGCAAAAACGTCGAAAGGCGATATTGACTTTTATGACTATATAGGAGATAACTGGGCTATTTTATTTTCACACCCAGGAGATTATACTCCAGTTTGTACGACTGAATTAGGACGTACAGCGGCTTTGCAATCTGAATTCGATAAAAGGGGAGTAAAGGTATTAGCGTTGAGTGTAGATAGCGTAGAAGATCATCTAGGTTGGATTAAAGACATTAATGAGACCCAAAATGTTGATCTTGACTATCCAATTATTGCAGACCACGACCGTAAAGTCTCTTCTTTATACGAAATGATCCACCCGAATGCGTCGGCTACCAGCACCGTTCGTTCAGTTTACATCATTGGACCCGATAAAAAAGTAAGATTAACCATTACGTACCCAGCGTCTACAGGTCGTAATTTCCAAGAAATTTTAAGGGTAATCGATTCCATGCAGCTAACGGACAAGCATTCAATTGCAACGCCAGTTGAATGGGAGAACGGTGACGACTGCATTGTTTCCCTATCCATACCGACCGCGGATATTCCTGCAAAATTTCCGAAAGGATATAAAGAAATTAAACCTTATTTAAGAACTACACCACAGCCTGATTAACAGGAAGCCGTAAAGTTAATTATTTCCATTATATTTGAGGTCTGCTTTTCTATCTGAAAGGCAGACCTTTTTAATGATAATAGGCGATCTTATTTGTACTTCACGCCTCAATATAATCTATAAATTTATTACAATCGTTTAGTGAATGATTGTTATTCCCTTTAATATCAGTCGAGACTAGTTTGGGTATTATTCGCCTTTGTTGCTGCTCTTTTCCGGTTATCCTGCGACTAAATGCCACTTTAGTCGCAGGATTGCCGAAAAAGTGTCGGAAAATCACCTATCTAATCTCAAGTAAAGTACAATTAGACTCAAAGTCAATCCTAATAAACAAGTGATAGAATAGGGGATTTTTGAGGGAAAAATTACACTAATAGTAGAATGAAGTGTGTTTGTTTTTATTTCTCCTTATCATTAGCAGGAGGAGTAATCATGATGTGGGCGTGTGGTGTTCCAGGATCCATGATCCAAGGCATACCGGGTGCGTGGGGTCTAAGAGGTAGGCCGGTGCTCTCTGAGGTCGCATAAGGAGTGTAGACTACATAGCGAATATGTGTATTGTTTACTTCTCCGGTGTTTTTGTTGTAATTATTTTCAGGGGCAGTTAAGACGTAAAGAGTGGTAGGCTGAGTAGGCATTTTTAATTGCCCCTCTTCAATTTCTTTTACTCTGATGTCTTCAATTTCCTTTCCCTTCTTGCCTTCTAGTTTTAACTCCCTACCTCTGTTCATGAACGGATCAAGGTCTTTATGATAGGAAGCGACGTTAAAGCCTGGGATCCGTGGGTCATCTGCTAGGCAGATTAGTTGATTATTTCCTTTGCGAAGTAGAACCATTTTGCCCTCATTATTATAACCATAGACCGTGGCTTCTGCCTGGAGTTCAGCGGGTGCAGCCAATACTGCTGTTTTTATTTGTACTTCAACGGTAGGGATAATTGGTTGATCCTGGACGTTGAAGAAATATAAATATAGGATGAATGAGAATAGCGTCTTCATTTCGGTAAAATTAGTATTCGGTGAAGCTGTGAAGTACTAATTTAATCAAAATGAATTGGTATTCAAAGGAATACCTTATGATTTAACTCATAAAAAATTAGCCGATGTTATATAGGGGTGTTTCTTCAAAACGAGAGGCGATTACTATTTCTATACCGTCGGCATGTTCATGAAAAAGTTCATGAACTCGAATTGGGCAGTTATTGTTTTTAGATAGGTGACCTAAAAGTAAGTGACTCATGTGCTGAGGTCTATGGGTTTTGAAAAGTTCTAGAGCCTGAGAATTGGATAAATGTCCGTTTCCGCCTCGGATGCGTCTCTTTAGGAAGTAGGGATAGTTGCCGTTTTCCAATAGCTCCTCGTCATAGTTCGCTTCTAAAATAGCGGCATGGCACTGTTGGAAATGCGTAATAACATGGTCGCAAACCACGCCAATATCCGTAAAAACGCCAACTTTAACACCATTACAGCTAACGATAAAACTATGCGGGTCTGAGGCATCATGTGATTTAGGAAATCCTGTGATTGTCAGGTTCCCAATTTTAATCAACTCAAATGCTTTAAAAGAGATTACGGGGCTATGTGCTAAGTTTAGTTTGCTGAAAATTAGGGTGTTTGGGGTGATGTAAACCGGAATTTGATGTTTTTTAGCCAATACGTTTATCCCGCGAATGTGATCTGAATGTTCGTGGCTGATGAAAATAGCTTTCACTTTTTGTATAGACAAGCCCAATCTTAGCATTCGCCTTTCTGTTTCACGGCAGGAGATGCCTGCATCGACTAAAATTGCTTCATTTTCGTTGCCGATATAATAGCAGTTCCCGTTGCTTCCGGAATTTAAGGAGGTAATTGTTAATGACATTTGTACAAAGAAACAGGAATTAAATTAATTTCAGTGCATTTTTTATAGATTTACAATTATAATACCTTTGTGAGGTTTGAATATGAAGCATGGAAACAAAAATGATAGATGAATTTACTGATTTAACAAAGCAGACAAGTATTTCATTTAATAAGGCTGTCGACAAAATAGTAGAATGGATAAATGCCTTTATTGGGCATATTCCCAATATGGCTGTTGCCATTATTGTTTTCATTCTTTTCTACCTTGCTGCTAAACTCACTCGGAAATGGGTTGAACGGTTTTTTGATCAATCTTCTAAAAACGATGTAGTCAAAAATCTTTTTACTGGTTTGGTTTATTATTGCGTTCTAGGGTTAGGAATATTTATAATTCTAGAAGTTTTAAATCTAAAAACCGCAGTTACCTCGCTATTGGCGGGGGTAGGTATTGTGGGTATAGCTTTAGGTTTTGCTTTTCAAGATATTGCTGCTAATTTTCTGTCTGGAATAATCTTAGCTTATAGAAAGCCGTTTGATATTTTGGATATTGTGCAAATGGGTGAATATACAGGGACGGTAACACAAATTAATATTAGGGATACCGTAATTAAATCTTTTCAGGGACAGGAAGTAGTCATTCCTAATCGGAGTGTTATTCAAAATCCCATCATAAATTATACGGTGTTGGGAGAGCGGAGGATAGATTTAACTTTTCGTGCTTCTTTTCAGGAAGATCTTTCTTTTATTAAAAAAATCACTTTAGAAGCTTTGCGTCCAATAGAGGAGATCGTGCGGAAAGAAGATTTAAACTTTGCTTATACGGAATTTGGACATAGCTTTATCAACTTTGAAATTCGTTTTTGGGTGAAGTACCAGCGAGAAAATGATTTTATTAATACCAGAGCAAATGCTATCATGGCGATCAAAAAAGCATTTGATGCTAATAATATTATTGTTCCTTTCGAGATTCGTTTAAATGAAGTAAAGTATGTAAAAGAGTAAGTATACTACTTTGTATACTATACTGCTTTACATACTTTACGTATTTTTAACTAGTAAGTCGATTCTAGCTTAATCCTTTTTCACTATCTCTTAAGATTTTCACTTTATCGTGAGAGATTTTAAGTTCTAATTTCTGTGCGCTTATTAATCTTAGTGCATTTTCGAGTATTTCATCGCTTTCTAATGCTTCTTTATATGCTTTTTGAGCAGCATCCTCTCCAAACTCACAAGCCTCTAATACTGCTTGACGGTCTTTCCCAGTAAAGAGTGCTTTTACCTCCATCCACGCTCTATAAATTTTACCTGAGGTTGTGGTGCCTTCTTCTATTTCTTCCCCTAAAGCAGCTACTTCAGATTGCAACGCCAATTTTAAGTCGGTACTTTGTGTGATAAAACTAGTAAATAGATTGAAAAGATCGGTGTCGGTTCCTTTAAGTTCTTCAATGGCTTTGTGGTAGCCTTCGATGCGGTCGTTGTTGATTAATATTAGGTCGTTTAGCACGCCGGCTGTATTGCTTATAGTTGACATAAATTTTGATTTATTGTGGTTAATGAATCTTGTTTCTATAGGAACACAAAATGCCGACTTTGGTTTGGTGGAGGGGGTGTGTTTTTCACAAACTATAAATGCATTAAACACAAAAAAGGCCCGTATGTGGTATCGATCTACTGCATTCGGGCCTTTTTAAGTGTTATTTAAAAAGCATTATTTAGAGGTTTGGATTGTTATTTATCTCGTTTATCGGTATTTGAAATAAATAATACTTGCTATTTGGTGTAAAGGAGCTGTTGTCTGGGAATACTCTGATGTAATGTCCCTTTATTACTAAGTCTTCACCGTCTACAGGATAGGTTAACGTCGACTCTTTACGATTTACCGACTGTTGTAGTCGTAGTATATCTGTAAGTCTAGAACCTTCTCCCCATAATTCACGCCTTCTTTCAAGAAGTATTTCGTTGATTAGAGCCTCTTTCGATAAGGAGTCTTCAGCGATTGCATTTAAATTCCGATTAGATCTTAAGGTATTCAAAGCATTTAACGCAGCTGGTAAATTATTACTTCTTGCTTCGCTTTCTGCTTCAATAAGAAGCTGCTCAGATGATCTCATTAATACAATATGTCCAGCTCTGTCAGGCTTGTTAACGAACTTTTTGTATTTCAGCCATCTGAATATGGGATGTCCCGGATCACTTTCAAATTCAAAAAGCGATTTTCTTATGTCTCCATCTTCGAAAAGCTGCCAAAAATAAGGGTCAGGCATAATGCTTCTATACCCTGTTGAAGGAGTGACATCAATGTAAGCGAAGTAAGACGCGCCTCCTAGGTTTTGATCCGCTTGTTGAGGATGTCCCCAAATCCATTCGTTATTACTCACGTCATTAAAGCCCTGAAGGTATTGTTGCGCACTCATGATCGGATGGCCCTGTCTAGCTCCTCTTGCTTTTGCTGCCGCTAGGTCCCATTGCTCAGTAAGTAAATAGGCGCGTGCGTAAAGACCCTTCACCACTTGTAAATTGGGTCTGTTTTTAACCGTTCTGTTAAAGCCATCCAAGAGAGTTTCTGCTTCTTTAAGATCGTTAAGTATTTGAGTATATACCTCTTCTACTGTAGCTCTCTTTTTGCTTACTGAGCTAGGGCTTGTCGGTTCAGTATATAAAGGCACGGCCGGCGCATTTTTATCTTTAGCATAGGTGAACTGATATTGTTGTACAAGGTTCAAATATGAAAATGCTCTAAGGGCATAGGCTTGCCCTTTCAAATGTTTCTTCTCAAGCTCGGTACCGTCTGCATTATCGGTATTTGCGAGGATATTATTTGCGTTATCTATTACTTTGTATTGTAAGGTCCAGAAGAACAACGCTCTTCTTGTCGTATTGTCATAAGGATCCCGAAAAGGGTATGAATCTCTAAAGCCATAAACTCCGTCTCTAGCGATTGCGTCATCACCCATTACTTCTTGAGTTAACATGATCGCTGCATAGCCTGGATTGTCTTGTGACGTCGCGTTTTCCATCATGTACCGTATTGTTCCATTCACCAATGCATCGATGTTTTTAGTTGACGTAAAGGTTTCCTCTCCGGTTAAATCATCACTGGGTGCGGTATCAAAAAAGTCATCACTGCAGCTGCTGAAAAGCACCGCTGCTAATAGAATCAGTATATTAAATTTTCTTTTCATGTCTTGTATACTCTTTTCAATTATTATTGGTTAAAAAGAAACTTCTAGTCCCAGTGTAAAAGTTTTTTGCGAAGGGTATCTATAGTAAGTCACTCCATCCACTGCTTGCTCAGGATCAAGTCCATCTGGTCCGAAGAAAGTAAGTAAGTTTTCACCTCTTGCGTAAACCCTTATGTTTTCCATCCCTAAACGATTGTTTACTGAGTTAGGAAGGGTATATGCTAAATTCACGTTTCTTAATCTTGCATACGTTGCATCATATAAGAAGCGGGATGAAATACTGTTCCA
>Ga0079224_100014830_pt1 | contig 10897 bp, 10 predicted proteins | sample Stecom2015_FD_80414 | JGI IMG/M metagenome (GOLD analysis project Ga0079224, IMG submission 80414) | Agricultural soil microbial communities from Utah to study Nitrogen management - Steer compost 2015 | ecosystem: Environmental > Terrestrial > Soil > Agricultural land | place: USA: Utah...
CGTTCACACCGCCAACAAGTGGGTCGCCGACGTCGCGGCCGCGTTCGGCTCCGGGGACCGCCGGTTCGCGTACCGGGTGTTGCGGGCGTGGCTGCACACGCTGCGCGACCGACTGACCGTCGAGAGTGCCGCCAAGTTCAGCGCACAGCTGCCCGAGCTGCTGCGCGGGGTCTACTACGAGGGCTGGGAGCCGCACAAGGTGCCGATCAAGTACGGCCCGGACGAGTACATCCGGAGGTTCGCGTACGAGGCCCGCATCCCGGTCGACGAGGTGCGGCACGCCGCCGCCACCGTGGCGGGCGCGCTCGCCGCCCACCTGTCGCCCGGGCAGCTTGAGGAGGCCCTGGCGCAGCTCCCGGAGCCGGTGCGGACCGTGATCGCGGGTCCGCTGCCGGCGGCGCCGGCCGCCGCGCCGGCGCGCGGGCGGACCGACACCGCCCGCGAGCTGCGGGAGCGGCTGGAGCCGATCTCGGAGCGGATCAGCGCCCTGGAGGAGCAGGTGAGCACCGTGGCGGAGGCGCTCCGGGCGCTCGCCGAGGGGCTGGAGGACAGCCCGCTGTCCGGGGTGAGCAGCAGCCGTGGCGCCCGGGCGGCGCGCCTGGCCAGCGAGATCCTCATGACCGCACCGCCCGGGCCGGGGGCGGCCTCGGCCGCCTCCCGCTGACCGGCCACGGGGTGAGGTACCCCGAACGGGACGTTGACGCGGTGCTGCGGGCGTGGCATCCGGACCACGCCACGCGACGGCGCTACCCGGTGGACGAGGGCCTGCTGGCCCGCGAGGGCGGCGTCTACCGGCGGGTCGGCGGCCCGTTCGTGCCGTGAGGCCGTCGCCCCGACCGGCCGCGGTTTCGGCTTGACCCTCACGTTACGTGAGGGTTTACCGTCGCGCTGTGGACCCGTCGAGCTACACCATCGGGGAGGTGGCACGCCTCAGCGGTGTGACCGTGCGGACCCTGCACCACTACGACGAGATCGGGCTGCTCCCGCCACGGGAGCGCAGCCCCGCCGGGTACCGCAGGTACGGACCGGACGACCTGGAGCGGCTGCGGCAGATCCTCACCTACCGGGAGCTCGGCTTCGCGCTGGAGGACATCGCGACGATCCTGGCCGATCCGCGAGCCGACACGCTCGCGCACCTGCGGCGCCAGCACAAGCTGCTCACCGAGCGCATGGAGCGGATCCAGAAGATGATCGACGCGGTGGAGTTCATGATGGAGGCACACCAGATGGGGATCCAGCTCACGCCGGAGGAGCGGTTCGAGATCTTCGGCGACGTCGACCCGGAGCGGTACGCCGAGGAGGCCGAGCAGCGCTGGGGCGGCACGGAGGCGTTCCGGGAGTCGCAGCGCCGGGTCGCGCGCTACACCAAGGATGACTGGCTACGGCTCAAGGACGAGACCGACCGCGTGTACCGGCGGCTGGCCGAGGCGATGACCGGCGGGGTGCCGGCGGACAGCCCGGCCGCCATGGACCTGGCCGAGGAACACCGGCAGCAGATCAGCCGGTGGTTCTACGAGTGCTCGTACGAGATCCACCGCGGTCTGGCCGAGATGTACGTGGCCGACCACCGGTTCACCGAGAACATCGACCGCTACGGTGCCGGCCTGGCCGCGTACCTTCGCGAGGCGATCCTCGCCAACGCCGCCCGCGCCGGCGCCTGACGGCGGCTCGTACGGGCGGCGGGCGGCCGGGCCGGCCGGCGACTTCCGCCCGGCGTCCTTTAAAGGTCCATCGTGTACGGACATGGCCACCGTCGCCGTGGCGGACGACGTCAACGGCGGCGTGGTGGACCGGTCCGCCCCGGCCCGCCGGCTCATGGCGGGCGGAACCAGGCCGCCCCGGCCGGATCCGGTGGCCCGGCGGAGCGGGACGTGCCCCACGTCATCCCGGAGAGGTGGAAGCGTCCGACCCGCGGCGCGGCGCGGCGCGCACGGATACCGTGAAGCCGTGGACCGACAGTGGGGGTGAGGTGCCGTGAACCACACGTACAAGGTCACCGAGGTGGTGGGGTCGTCACCGGAGTCGGTGGAGACGGCGGTACGGCAGGCGATCGCCCGCGCCAGCCGGACGCTGCGCCACCTGGACTGGTTCGAGGTGACCGAGATCCGCGGACACATCGTCAACGGCGAGGTGGCGCACTTCCAGGTGGCCGTCAAGATCGGCTTCCGGCTGGAGGACGGGGAGGAGACCGCGGAAGCGTCCTGACCCGGCGTCGAGCCTGGCGGGCAGGGGGGTTGGTCAGGGCTGGCGCCGGTGCGGCACACTGCCTGTCATGAGCGTGATCCTCCGCGCCGCCGCGGTCAGCGACCGGGGCAGGGTCCGCGAGAACAACGAGGACGCCGTGCACGCGGGTCCCCGGCTGATCGCGGTCGCGGACGGGGTCGGCGGGGGACCGTCCGGTGAGATCGCCAGTGAGATCGTCATCCGTACGCTGGCGGAGATGGACACCGACCCGCCGCCGCGGTCGTTGGCGGAGGCGGTGGCCGCCGCGAACCAGCGGCTGCGGGAGGCCATCCAGGCCGACCCCACGCTGGAGGGCATGGGCACCACGCTGACCGCGATGCTCGCCCACGGCGACACGCTGGAGCTGGCGCACATCGGCGACTCCCGGGCATACCTGTGGCGGGACGGAAAACTGACCCAGCTCAGCCGCGACGACACGTTCGTGCAGGGGTTGGTCGACCAGGGCCTGATCTCCAGCGCGGAGGCCCGGGTCCATCCACAGCGGTCAGTGGTCACCCAGGCCATGCACGGTGCCGTCATCGAGCCCAGCTACACGTCCGTGACCCCCCGGCCGGGCGACAAGTTCCTGCTGTGCAGCGACGGCCTGAGCGACTACGTCGACGTCGAGGCGATCGCGCAGACGCTGGGCAGCATCGAGGACCTGGAAGAGTGCGCCCGGGCACTGGTGGACCTCGCACTCGCGGCCGACGCGCCCGACAACGTGACCGTGGTGGTGGCGACCCCGGAGTTCTGAGCGGGTTCCCGGGCCCGCGCGTACCTCCGGGTGGGCGTACCCGTACCCGGCTGCCGGCCCGCCTCGCCGAGGCCCCATGATGAGCTGATGCCGCGGCTGACCGATCCCGCCCCGGCCGCGCCGCCGCCCGGCGTCCGCCGGTCGGTGGGCCGGCCCACCCCGGCCGCGCCGCGGCGCCCCGCCGCCGACCGCCTGACCGGCCTGGTGCTCATCGTCGGTGTGGTGCTGGTGGGGCTCAACCTGCGCGCCGCCGTGACCAGCCTCGGGGCGTTGCTGGAGGACGTCAGCACCGCGTTCGGCTGGTCCGGTTCGGTGGCCGGGGTGGTCACCATGCTGCCGACGCTGAGCTTCGCGGTGTTCGGCGCCGTCGCCCCGTGGATGACCCGCCGTGTCGCCGACGCCCGGATCCTGGTGGCGGCGATGGTGCTGCTCGCCGGCGGGCTGCTGGCGCGGGCGGCGACCGGCAGCACCGCGGTGTTCCTGCTGTGCACGGCGGTGGCGCTGTCCGGGATCGCGGTCGCCAACGTGCTGCTGCCGTCCCTGGTCAAGCAGCGGTTCCCGGGCCACGTGGGACTGATGACCGGCGGCTACACGGTGGCGCTGATCATCAGCACGGCCGGGGGCTCAGCCGCCACCGTTCCCGTGGCGGAGCTGGGCGGCTCGTGGCGGGTGGGCCTGGGGGCGTGGGCACTGCTCGCGGCGGTCGCCGCGCTGTCGTGGCTGCCCGCCGCCGTCGCCGGGCGAGCCGGTACGGGGCCGGTGGCCACCGGGGGCGGCACCCGTACCGGCGGGGCGGGCGGCACCCGTACCGGCGGGGCGGGCGGCGCCCGTACCGGCGGGGCCGTCCCCCTCGGCGGGGCCCAGGCGGTGGCGCCCGGTGCGGACACCCCGACCGGCACGGCCGCGGCGACCGGTGCGACCGCCGCGGTCGGCAGGGTGCGGGTACGGCCGTGGCGTTCCGGCCTGGGCTGGGCGATGGCGGTGTTCTTCGGCGCCCAGTCCCTGGTCGCGTACGCCATCATGGGGTGGCTCGCACAGCTGTACCGGGACGCCGGCTTCACCCCGGCGAGCGCCGGCCTGGTGGTCGCCTTCGTCAACGGCCTGGGCGTTCCCGGCGCGCTGGTGGTCGCGACCGCCACCGCCCGCCTGTCCGACCCCCGCCCGCTGGTGGTCGGGCTGGGGACGGCCACCACGGTCGGGTTCCTCGGGGTGCTGGTGGCGCCCGGTCCCCTGGTGGTCCTGTGGGTGCTGGTGCTGGCGGCGGGTCAGGCGACGCTCCCGTTCGCGCTCGCCATGATCGCGCTCCGGGCCCGTACGCCCGAGGGGACGGTCGCCCTGTCCGCGTTCAGCCAGAGTGTCGGCTACCTGATCGCGGGCTTCGGGCCCCTGACGGTGGGAATCCTCTACGACCTGACCGGCGGATGGGTCGCGCCGGTGACGTCGCTGATCGCGGTCGTGGTGGTGCAGACCGTAGCGGGTCTCGTTCTCACCCGACCCCGGTACATCGAGGACGGCTGAGGACGCCGGGCCGGGCCCGGACGCGTCCGCGACCACCTGCCCGGCAGCGCGCCGCCGCGGCGACTTGACGGGCACTATTCGCTCAAGGAATAGTAGCCCCGTGGCCGCCACCTCCGTCACCCCGTACGTCATCCTCGGCCTGCTCGCGCTCGGGCCGCGACACGGCTACGACCTGAAGCACAGCTTCGACCGCCGGCTCCCGCTGGCCAAGCCGGTGCCCTTCGGGCAGGTCTACGCGACGCTCGACCGCCTGGCCCGGGACGGTCTCGTGGTGACCGCCGCCACCGAGCGCGCCGGCGGGCCGGACCGCACCTCGTACCGGCTCACCGAGGCCGGCCGGCGGCGGCTGGAGGAGTGGCTCGACGCGGTCGAGCCGCCGGTCCCGTACGTGGCCGGCGCCCTGCTCGCCAAGGTCATGGTGGCTCTGTTCGTGGCCGGTCCGGAGCGGGCCGCCACCTACCTGACCGCCCAGCGGGCAGCGCACGTGGCGCGGCTGCGCGAGCTCACCGCGGTCAAGACCGCCCCCGGCGCCGCGCTGCCCGCCGTCATCGCCGCTGACTTCGCCATCAACCACCTCGACGCGGACCTGCGCTGGCTGGACGCCACGCTGGCACGCGTCGCCGCGACCCGACAGGAGGCGAGACCGTGACACCGATCCTGCAGGGCCGGGGGCTGGTCAAGTCCTACGGCCCCACGCGCGCCCTGCGCGGAGTGACCCTCACCGTCGCCGAGGGCGAGATCCTCGCGGTGACCGGGCCGAGCGGGTGCGGCAAGTCCACCCTGCTGCACTGCCTGGCCGGCATCCTCCGGCCGGACGCGGGCGAGGTGGTGTACCGCGACCACCGGATCGACACCTGGTCGCAGGCACGGCGCTCCCAGCTGCGTCGCGGTGAGTTCGGCATCCTGTTCCAGTACGGGCAGCTGGTCGCCGAGCTCACCGCGGCCGAGAACGTGGCGCTGCCGCTGATGCTCAACGGCACCCGTCGGCGCGAGGCGCGCACCGCGGCGATGTCGTGGCTGGAGCGGCTCGACGTGGCCGACGTCGCGGCCCGGCGGCCCGGCGAGATCTCCGGCGGGCAGCAGCAGCGGGTGGCGCTGGCCCGGGCGCTGGTGACCGAGCCACGCGTGCTGTTCGCCGACGAGCCCACCGGTTCGCTCGACTCGCTCGCCGGCGAGCAGGTGCTCGGCCACCTGGTGCGGCTGGCGCGCGCCCAGCAGACCACGGTGGTGCTGGTCACCCACGACGCCACCGTCGCGGGGTACGCCGACCGGGAGATCGTGCTGCGCGACGGTGAGGTGGACCCCACCGGGCTCGGGCTGGCCCGTGGACGGACGGTGGTGGCGCGGTGAGGCCGGCGGCACTGCTACGGCTGGCGCTCGCCGGCAACCGCACCGACACCGTCCGCATCCTGCTCACCGCGTTCGCGGCGGCTCTGGCGACGCTGAGCATGCTGGCGGCCGCCACGGTGTACGCGATCCGGCCCCGCGGCGACGCCGCCCTCCGGGAGGCGGCGGGCCTGGCCCCCACCAAGGAGGGCGTGCCGGGCGTCGAGCCCGCCCCCGACGGCTACGCGTACCAGTACACCCACAACCTCCTGGTGGAGCCGGGCCTGCGCCCCGGGGTCGCGCTCGGGCTGCTGCTGCTGTGCATCCCGGTGCTGGCGCTGGCCGGCCAGAGCGCGCGGCTGGGCGCGCCCGCCCGCGACCGCCGGCTCGCCCAGATCCGGCTCGCCGGCGCCACCCCCCGCCAGGCGGTCGCGGTCGCGGTCGCCGAGACCGGGCTCGCCGCGCTGGCCGGCACCGCGGCCGGCATGGCGGCGTACGCGGCGGGCCGGGTGCTCCTGCACCGGCCGGACGCGAGCGGGCGGCTGCCGCTGCCCACCGACACCCTGCCACCACTGTGGACACTACTGGCGGTGGGGGCCGGGCTGCCGCTGCTCGCCGCCCTGTCCGCCGCGCTGCTGCTGCGGCGGGTGGCGTTCACGCCCTTCGGGGTCGCGCGCCGGCACCGGACCCGGCCCCCGCGTCCGTGGCCGGGGCTGCTGATCCTGGCCGGGATCGCCGCCTTCGCGGCGGTCCAGCCGGTGGTCCGGGCGTACGCGTGGTCCGGCCGCCCGATGCCCGGATGGGTGCTGCCGGTGCTGCTGGGCGGCGGAGGCGCGCTGGCGACCATCGGGGTGGTCCTGGGGACGGCCTGGATCTCGCAGGCGGCCGGTCGGGTGCTGCACCGGGTCGCCCGCAGCCCCGCCGCCCTGCTCGCGGCCCGCAGGCTGATGGCCGACCCGTGGGCCGGCGGCCGGGTGTTCGCCGCCATGCTGGCCGCCGTGGTGGTCGGCGCCGGCGCGGCCGGCGTCCGGGCGTGGTTCACCGCGGAGTTCGACGCCCGGGAGGAGGTCTCGCGGGCGAACGCGCGCGCCGCCGGATGGGAGTACGTGCCGGGGGACACGTCGTTCTACACGAGCTCACTGGACCTGGTGGACGCGGCGGTGACCGTCGCACTGGTCATCGCCGGCCTGGGCCTGCTGGTCTACCTCGTCGAAGGGCTGGTCTCGCGGCGTCGCGCGTACGCGGCGCTGGTGGCCACCGGCGTGCCCCGGCGGACGCTCGCCCGCTCCGTCGGGTGGCAGATGCTGGCTCCGGCGGTGCCGGCGATCGTGCTCGCGCTCGTGGTGGGGACCGCCATCATGCGCGGGCTCGTGCGGGAGGTCCGGGCGGGCAGCTGGATGCAGTTCTGCACGGTCGACGACGAGTCACGGTGCGGGGAGGGATCGCCGTTCCTGCGCACGTTCGAGATTGACGTCGTGCGTCCGGTCGAGGTCCCGTACGCGGAGCTCGCCCAGGTGGGCGCGGTGGCCCTGGCCGCCGTCGCGGTCACGGTCGGGGTCGGGTTGCTGTTCCTGCGCGCCAGCACCGACGTGACCGAGCTCCGCACGGAATGACCCACCGCCATCCCTCGCCGATCTTGGACTTGCGGTGGTGGATATGCACCTCGTATCCGACCTATTACCCACCGCAACTCCAAGATCGGCGCGGCGGGGGCGGCGCGGCGGGGGCGGCGCGGCGGGGGACGGGGCGGGACCGGCCGGCGGGGCGGGTCTGCCAGGATGGCCGGCGTGGAGCTGGTGGGGCTGAGCGGGGTCCGGGCGGCGGCGCGACAGCTCCGGAGGCGGGTGGTGCGCACCCCGCTGCTGCCGTCCCCGTGGCCGGGACTGTGGCTCAAGCCGGAGAACCTGCAGCCGACCGGCGCGTTCAAGCTGCGCGGGGCGACGTACGCGCTGGCACGGTTGCCGGCCGGTCGCCGCGCCGCCGGCGTGGTGACCCACTCGTCGGGCAACCACGGCCTGGCGTGCGCGTACGCCGCCCGCGCCGCCGGCCTGCCGTGCACCGTCGTGGTGCCCGAGGCCGCGGCGCCCCACAAGGTCGCGGCCATCCGCGAGCTGGGCGCCGAGGTGGTGCCGGTGCCCGCCGGGGAGCGGGAGGTGAGGGCGCGGCGGATCGCCGACGAGCGGCGCGCCACCCTCGTGCCGCCGTACGACCACCGCGACATCATCGCCGGGCAGGGCACCGTCGGCCTGGAGATCGTGGCGGATCTGCCCGATGTGGACACGGTGCTCGTACCCGTGGGTGGCGGCGGGCTCGCCTCCGGCGTCGCGGCCGCCGTCACTGCGCTCGCGCCCGGCGCCCGCGTGGTCGGGGTGGAGCCGGAGCTCGCCGCGGACGCGCGGGACTCCCTGGCCGCCGGCGCGCTGCGGCCGTGGCCGGTCGAGCGGACCTACCGGACCGTCGCCGACGGGCTGCGGACCGCCCTGTCGGAGCTGACCCTGGCGCACCTGCGGGCCCACCTCGACCGCGTGGTCACGGTCAGCGAGGAGGAGATCCTCGACGCCACGTCGCGCCTGCTGCGCGGCGCCCGGCTGGTGGCCGAGCCCAGCGGCGCGGTCGCCACCGCCGCGTTCCTGCACCACCGCCACGAGCTGCCGGCCGGCCGTACCGTGGCGGTCGTCTCCGGCGGCAACCTCGACCCAGTGCTGCTGCGCCGGCTCGCCGACCGGTGACGGGACCCGCGCCCGATCGGTGACGGGCGACCCACGTGCCGGGCGGCCACGCCGGTCACCCGACCGGTCGTCGACAGATCAGCCCGACGGGTGGCGTCGCCGGCTCAGCCCGGCCGCAGCCACAGCGCCCCCAGCGGCGGGATCCGCAGCACCGCCGACGCCGGCCGGCCGTGTGCGGGGTCCGGTCCGGCGGTGACCGCGCCCAGGTTGCCCACGCCCGACCCGCCGTACACCTCCGCGTCGGTGTTGAGCACCTCCCGCCACACGCCCTCGCGCGGCAGGCCCAGCCGGTAGCCCTCGTGCGGCACCCCCGCGAAGTTCACCACGCACACCAGCACGGAGCCGTCCGACCCGGTGCGCTGGAAGGCGATCGTGTTGTGGCCGGCGTCGTCGGCCACGATCCACGAGAAGCCCTCCGGCGTCGTGTCCAGCGACCACAGCGCCGGGTCGTCCCGGTACACCAGGTTGAGGTCGCGCACGAGGCGCTGCACGGCCGCCCGCCGCGGGTCGCGCAGCAGGTCCCAGTCGACCCCCCGCTGCTGGCTCCACTCCCACGGGTCGGCCAGCTCGCAGCCCATGAACAGCAGCTGCTTGCCCGGGTGCGCCCACATGTACGCCAGCAGGGCGCGGACCGTGGCCAGCTTCTGCCACTCGTCGCCGGGCATCTTGCCCAGCAGCGAACCCTTACCGTGCACCACCTCGTCGTGGCTGATCGGCAGCACGTAGTTCTCGCTCCACGCGTACACGGTGGAGAAGGTGAGCTGGTTGTGGTGCCACTGCCGGTGCACCGGGTCGCGGGCGAGGTACGCCAGGGTGTCGTGCATCCAGCCCATGTTCCACTTGAAACCGAAGCCGAGCCCGCCGGCGTGGGTGGGGCTCGTCACGCCGGGCCAGGCGGTGGACTCCTCCGCGACCATCACCACGCCCGGGTGCTCGCGGTAGACGGTGGCGTTGAGCTCCTGCAGGAACCGCACCGCGTCGAGGTTCTCCCGGCCACCGTACGGGTTGGGCAGCCACCCGCCCTCCGGCCGGGAGTAGTCCAGGTAGAGCATGGACGCGACCGCGTCGACCCGCAGCCCGTCCACATGGAACTCCTCGAACCAGTAGAGCGCGTTGGCGACCAGGAAGTTGCGCACCTCCGCCCGGCCGTAGTTGAACACCAGCGTGCCCCAGTCCGGGTGCACACCCTGGCGCGGGTCCTCGTGCTCGTACAGCGCCGTGCCGTCGAAGCGGCCCAGTGCCCACTCGTCGGCCGGGAAGTGGGCCGGCACCCAGTCGACGATGACCCCCACGCCGGCGGCGTGCAGGCGGTCGACCATGGCGCGGAAGTCGTCTGGGTCGCCGAACCGGGCGGTGGGGGCGTAGTAGCCGGTGACCTGGTAGCCCCACGACCCGCCGAACGGGTGCTCCATCACCGGCAGCAGCTCCACGTGGGTGAAGCCCATCTCCACCGCGTACGCGGCCAGCTGCTCGCCCGCCTCGCGGTAGGACAGGCCGGGTCGCCACGAGCCGAGGTGCACCTCGTAGATCGACATCGGCTCCCGGTACGGGTGGGCGGTGGCGCGCCGCGCCAGCCAGTCACCGTCCCGCCACCGGTAGGTCGAGCGGTGCACCACCGAGGCGGTGGCCGGCGGCGGCTCGGTGCGCCGGGCCATCGGGTCGGCCTTCTCCCGCCAGACCCCGTCGCGGCCGAGGATCCGGTACTTGTACCGCTGGCCCGGCCCGACCCCGGGCACGAAGATCTCCCACACCCCGCTGTGTCCCAGCGACCGCATCGGCCAGCCGTCGTGCGGCCCCCAGCCGGTGAAGTCGCCGACCACCCGCACCCCCCGGGCGTTGGGCGCCCACACCGCGAACCCGGTCCCGCCGTCGCGGACCTGGGCGCCCAGCGCGGTCCACAGCCGCTCGTGGCGGCCCTCGGAGATCAGGTGCAGGTCCAGGTCGCCGAGCGTGGGCGGGTAGCGGTACGGGTCGTCGAGGCGGGCGCCGTCCACCTCCACCCGGTAGTCCAGGACGTGCCCGGGCACCACCGCCTCGAAGACCCCCTCGGCGTGCACCCGGTGGGCCGGGTGCCGGGCGCCGTCGACCAGGACCGCGACGTCCCGGGCGCCCCGACGCAGGGTCCGCACGACCGTGGCGTCCGGGCCCGGGTGCGCGCCCAGCACCGCGTGCGGGTCGTGCACGTCGCCGGCGATGAGGTGGTCCATGGTCACGCCGCCCGCATCCCGGCGGGACGCTCCAGCAGCCGTGCCACCGACCGCAGCGGGATCCACCGCCAGGCCGGGCGGTGCCGGGTCTCGTACGCCACCTCGTACAGCGCCTTGTCCAGCTCGTACGCGGACAGCAC
>Ga0079224_100014831_pt1 | contig 10895 bp, 9 predicted proteins | sample Stecom2015_FD_80414 | JGI IMG/M metagenome (GOLD analysis project Ga0079224, IMG submission 80414) | Agricultural soil microbial communities from Utah to study Nitrogen management - Steer compost 2015 | ecosystem: Environmental > Terrestrial > Soil > Agricultural land | place: USA: Utah...
CCGATCGTGCACACCCCGCATTCGCTGGGCGATTTCCTGCAGCGCGCCACCGGCCTGCGCGGCCCCTGCGTGACCGTGGCCACGGCCTGCTCGTCGAGCGCGAAGGTGTTCGCGCAGGCGGCGCGGCTGATCCATGCCGGGGTGGTGGACGCGGCCCTGGTCGGCGGCGTCGACACGCTCTGCGGCAGCGTGCTGTTCGGCTTCAACGCGCTGGGACTGGTCTCGGCCGAACCCTGCCGGCCGTTCGACGTCGCCCGCGACGGGCTGTCGCTGGGCGAGGCCGGCGGCTTCGCCCTGCTCGAACGCGCCACCGCAGGCGAGGCGGGGCTGCAGCTGCGCGGCTATGGCGAGTCCAGCGACGCGCACCACATGTCGGCGCCGCATCCGGACGGCCTCGGCGCCACGCTCGCCATGCGCGACGCGCTGGCGCGGGCCGGGATCGACGCCGCCCAGGTGGGCTACCTCAACCTGCACGGCACCTCCACCCCCGCCAACGACGCGATCGAGGCGCGCGCGGTGGCGCGGATGTTCCCGGACACGCTGCACGCCAGCTCCACCAAGGGCTGGACCGGACATACCCTGGGCGCGGCCGGCATCGTCGAATCGGTGTTCGCCCTGCTCTGCCTGCGCGATGGCCTGCTGCCAGGCACGCTCAACAGCACCACGCCAGATCCGGACTGCGGCCCGCAGATCCGCTTCGACAACGCGCAGCACCGGATCGGCTATGCGATGAACAACTCCTTCGGCTTCGGCGGCAACAACTGCTCGCTGGTGTTCGGCCTGGGGCAGGCGGCATGAGCGCGCTCGCCGCCCGGATCGCCGGCATCGGCTGGTGGAGCGACGGCCTGCCGGACTGGCCCGCGGCACGCGCCTACGCCGCCAGCGGCGAGCTGCCCGCCGACGCGCCGGCCCGTCCCGCGCCCCAGCTGCTGGCCGCCAACGAGCGCCGGCGCGCGCCGCCTTCGGTACTGGTGGCGCTGGAAGTCGCGCTCGCCGCCTGCCGCGACGCCGGCATCGCGCCCGATGCGTTGCCCTCGGTGTTCGCCTCCACCCACGGCGACCTGGGCATCACCGACTACATGTGCGCCACGCTCGCGACCGCGCCCGCCGAAGTCTCGCCCACGAAGTTCCACAACTCCGTGCACAACGCCGCCGCCGGCTACTGGACCATCGGCGCCGGCTGCATGCGCACCACGACCGCGATCAGCGCGCACCGCGCCAGCTTCGCCCAGGGCCTGGTGGAGGCGATGACGCAGCTGGCCACGGATGCCGAGGCGGTCCTGCTGGTGGGCTACGACACCAGCGCCACCGGCCTGCTGGCCACGGTCACCCACAGCGAGGGCCTGCTGGGCGGCGCCCTGGTGCTGGTGCGCGGCGGCGACGGCCCACGGCTGTCGGCGCGGCTGGAACCGGGCGATGCCGGCGACGCCGACGGCCCGCTGTCCGCGCGCGCGCAGGGCAATGCGATGGCGCCGATGCTGCCGCTGTTCGACGCCCTGGCCACGGGCGCGCCCGCTGCGGCACTGCATGCCGGAGCGGGCACGCGGCTGGTGCTGGACCTGGACCATGGCTGAGCAGCCGGTCCTGCACCGCGGCAACGTCGCGGTGGTGATCCCGGCGCTGAACGAGGCGCTGCGCATCGCCGGCGTGGTGGCCGGAGCGCTGCAACAGGCCGACCTGGTGATCGTGGTCGACGACGGCTCGGACGACGAGACCGCCGCGATCGTCGCCGCCACCCCGGCGGTGCTGTTGCGCCATCCGCGCCGCATGGGCAAGGGCCAGGCCCTGCGCGACGGCTTCGCCGAGGCCCTGCGCCGCGGCATGGCCGCGGTGGTGACCATGGACGGCGACGGCCAGCACGATGCGCGCGACATCCCGCGCCTGGTCGCCGCGGCCAACGCGCACCCGGGCAACATCGTCAACGGCGCGCGCCTGCGCAAGCGCAGCACCCAGCCCTGGTATCGCCGCATCGGCAACGACTTCGGCGACTGGGGCATCGCCTGGGCCTGCGGCTTCCGCCTGGTCGACAGCCAGAGTGGCCAGCGCCTGTACCCGGCATCGGTGCTGGCGCTCCAGGACGTGCCCGGCGAGGGCTTCGTGTTCGAGGCGCAGATCCTGATCTCGGCTGCGCGCGAACTCGGCTTCGGCGTGGTCTCGGTGCCGGTGGAAACCCGCTACGCGGTGGCCGGCGGCAGCGAACAGTTCCGCAAGAGCCATTTCCGGCTGTTCCGCGACCTGGCCGGCATCACCAGCCACGTGGTCGGCCAGGTGCTGGCCAATGGCCGCGTGCTGCGCGCCTACCGCGCCGCGCGCGGCCGCGTGCCGGTGGTCTTCGATCCCGACGGTTCGGGCCCACGCTGATCGCGTGCGGCTGCGGACAGGCGACTTCCTTCCCTTCGATACGAGCGAGCCTCCGCAATGTCCACGCCCAGCCCAGCCAGCGATTCCGACACCGACGTCGACGTCCTCATCCTCGGCGGGGGCCTGGCCGGGCTGACCCTGGCCATGCAGCTGCGGCTGCAGCAGCCGGGACGCTCGGTGGCGGTGCTCGAGCGGCGCCCGCATCCGGTGCGCGAAGCCGCGCACAAGGTGGGCGAATCCACGGTCGAGATCGGCGCGCACTACTTCGCCGAGGTGCTGGGGCTGCGCGAGCACATGGAGACGCAGCAGGTGCGCAAGTACGGCCTGCGCTACTTCTTCAGCGACCGCATGGAGCAGGTCGCCGACTGTTGCGAGATGGGGGTGAGCCGGCTGCTGCCCACGCCTTCCTGGCAGCTCGACCGCGGCCGGTTCGAGAACCACCTGGGCGAGCGCGTGGTCGAGCTGGGCGCCGACTTCCGCCACGGCGCGGTGGTCCGCGGGATCGACCTGTCCGAAGACGGCGGCGCGCACACGGTTCGCTTCGAGCACGAGGGCGCCAGCCACGCACTGCGCGCGCGCTGGGTGGTCGATGCCGCAGGCCGTGCCGGCCTGGTCAAGCGCAAGCTCGGCCTGGCCCAGGGCAACGACCACGACGTCAATGCGGTGTGGTGGCGGGTGGACGGACACGTCGACCTCGACGCCTGGACCGGCGACGGCAACTGGCCCACGCGCTTCCAGCCGGCCGAGCGCTGGAAGTCGACCAACCACATGTGCGGGCCCGGCTACTGGTTCTGGCTGATCCCGCTGGCCTCGGACTCGCATTCGCTGGGCATCGTCTGCGACGCGAAGATGCATCCGCTCGAGACCATGAACACGCACGGGAAGGCCATGGACTGGGTGCGCCGGCACCAGCCGCGCGCCGCGCAGGCGCTGGAGGACCCGCGCCACCGGGTGCAGGACTTCCTGTTCCTGCGCCACTTCTCGCACGACTGCCGGCAGGTGTACTCGGGCCGGCGCTGGGCGCTCACCGGGGAGGCCGGCGTGTTCCTGGATCCGTTCTACTCGCCGGGCAGCGACTTCATCGCGATCAGCAATACCTACGTCGCCGAACTGGTGCGGCTGGATTTCGCCGGCGAGCCGGTGGGTCCGTATGCGGACATCTTCCAGCAGCTGTACTTCTCGTTCTACCGGAACACGCTCACGCTCTACCAGGACCAGTACCCGATCTTCGGCCATCCGGTGGTGATGCCGATCAAGGTGCTGTGGGACTACGCCTACTACTGGTCGCTGCTGGCACCGCTGTTCTTCAGTGGCCGCCAGGCCAACCTGCCGGTGCTCTCGCAGCTGCGGCCGCATTTCGACGCCGGCAGCCGGCTCAACCTGGCGATGCAGGCGCTGATGCGCGACTGGGGCCTGCGCGATGCCTCGCCGCCACTCGACGGCGCGCGCGCCTACGACCAACACGCACTCGACTGGTGCCGGCGGATGAACGGCGCGCTGACCGACCAGCTCGACGATGCGGCCTACCTGGAGCGCACCCGCAAGGACGTGGACGGCATGCGCCAGCTGGCAAGCGAAGTGCTGGCGCTGGCGCGCACGCAGTTCCCGGACATCGACGACCACGGCCTCGACGCGCTGCTGGACGGACACGATCCGGAGGCGCATGCGCCGATGCTGCCCGCGCACTGGTTCGCGCCCGCGTCCAGCGTCCGCGCGGAAACCGCCCACGCCTGAACGCGGCGCGCGGCCCGGGCGGCAGCGCGGAACCGGGACCCTCGCGGGAAGCGCGACGTTGCGCGGCGATCAGGGCGTCGGCGGTGGTTCGCTGGCGGGCGGCGGATTGGCCACCCAGACCGCGATGCCACTCGCGTGTGCGGGGGTGGGCGAGATGTTCACCCCCACCCCGACGCTGGACGCGCTGCGCCCGCCGATCCGGCCGACGCCACCGCCCACGCTCACCGCGCTGCGGTCCGGGCCTTCGCCGGTGCCCTGCAGCAGCACTCCGTTCGCGCCCAGCCGCGCGGCCTCGCGGCGCAGGTTGCGGATGACCGCGTTGGACTTGTTCTGCGCGCCATAGGTGAACGCGCCGCTGCGCACCTGCAGCCGCGCGATCTCCTCGTAGCCGCCCGGCGGCGGGCCGTAATAGATGCGCACCTGGGCCGGGTCGATCGGCGGGCGCGGCGTGCCGGTGAGCACGTGCGAGCTGGTGCAGGCGGCCAGCAGCGCGAGAAGGACGCATAGCGGGGCGAGTGCGGCGCGACGGACCATGGCGGCGAATCCGGGGGTGACCGTTGCGCAGTCTCTCCCCAGCGGCGTGAACGCGGCGCAACCCCGTGCCTGGGGCGCGACCCTCCCTGCCTCGCGCCCCAGGCGCCCATGCGCGGCCATCCGCGATCTACCTCGAACGGACGCGCCCGGCCGGCCGATGGTGGCGACCCTCCAACTGCACCGCGTAGACGGGCGCATGGCGCCGGCCACGCGATGCGCCTGGCCTCAGCTCATCCCGCCGTCGATGCCGATCACCTGGCCGTTGATGTAGCCGGCCTCGTCGGAACACAGGAAGGCCACCAGCGCGGCCACCTCTTCGGGGCTGCCCGCGCGCGCGGCCGGCACCACCTGCCGGATCATGGCCGGGTCGAAGGCGCCCTCGCTCATGCGTCCGGCGATCACGCCCGGCGCCACCACGTTGGCGGTGATCCCGCGCGAGCCCATCTCCCGCGCCAGCGACTTGCTCGCGCCGTGCAGCGCCGCCTTGGCCGCGGCGTAGTTGGCCTGGCCGCGGTTGCCGAGCACCGCGGCCACGCTGGAGACGCTGACGATGCGTCCCCAGCGCGTACGCGCCATCGGCAGCAGCAGCGGCCGGGTGACGTGGAAGAAGCCGTGCAGCGAGACGTCGATGACGCGCTTCCACTGCGCGTCGGACATGCCTGCCATCGGCGCGTCGTCGTGGATGCCGGCATTGTTGACGACCGCCTGGACCGGACCCGCTTCCAGCAGCGCCTCGACCGCCGCCGGCGCGGCTTCGCCGTCGGCGACGTCGAACGCGACCGCCTGCGCGCTGCCGCCGGCCTGTTCGATCTGCGCCACCACGTCTTCGGCGCGGGCAAGGTTGGAATTCGCGTGCACGATCACGTGCCAGTGCGCAGCGGCCAGCCGGCGGCAGATCGCGCCGCCGAGGTCGCCGCTGCCGCCGGTGACCAGGGCTCGTTTCATGACGGGTCCGTCGGGAAAAGGGCAATTATGCGGGGTCGGGCTGCGGGCGCGTCTTTTCCTCCGTTCAAACAGGCGGGAGCAAACGATTGCGGCACGGGTCCACGCCCGCCGGATGCCCGGAGGCCGTGCCCGGGATCGAGCGTGCGCGACAGGGTGGGTCGATGCGCACACGCCGCCGATCTGCGCCCGCGACCACCCCATCCCCGCCCAACCCTCCCCTGGAGAGGAGGGCGTTCAGCGCAGCATGGCGGTGGCGCGGCCTTCGGCCAAGAACGTCCCGGCGTGCTGGATGCGGAAGGCGTACTGCTGGCTGGCCTCGCCGGCGGCCAGCTGTTCGGCCTCGCACTCGAGCGGACCGGGCAGCCCGTCGATGCGGTCGATGGCCAGGCGCACGCCGCGCAGCGCGACCAGGAAACCGGGTCGCGCCGCGCCGCCGGCCGCGCGCGCCAGCAGGCCGCCGTGCACGGCCATGGCCTGGGCGCCGTACTCGCACAGGTGTACCGCGCGCAGCCCGGCCGCGCCGCGCAACGGGTGGGCGGGATCGCGATGGCTGGAGGCACGCAGGCGGATGCGCCGGGCATCCCAGTCGACCACCTCGTCCCACAGGCACATCGCGTACTTGTGGGGGACGAGCGCCTCGATGGCCGCGCGGTCGAGCCCGCTCACGGCATCCTCCTTCGCGGCGTCACCGTCATGCCGGCGACTCCGGTGCCGGTGCGCGCCCGCCCACCGGCGAGCGCGCGACCAGCAGCGAGAGCACGAAGTTGAACACCACGCCCAGCGCGACGGTGCCGCCGATCGCGCGCAGCACCGGCACCGAGGACAGCGCCAGCAGGCTGAACACCAGCAGGGTCATCAGGCTGCACACGATCACCGCGTGCAGGGTGCGCAACTGGTCGTCGCGATCCTCGCCGGCGTGTTCGAAGAACAGGGCGTAGTCCAGGCCGAGGCCGGCGGCCAGGATCAGCGACACCAGGTGGAACAGGTTGAGTTCGACCCCCATCGCGCGCAGCACCGCCAGCACCAGCACCGTGGTCAGCGCCATCGGCAGCAGCACCCGTGCGACCCGGCGCGGCGCGCGCAGGGCGAACCAGACCGTGGCCACCAGCGCCAGCGCCGCCAGCGCCAGCGCGGCCAGGATGCGCGCACGGTAGTCCGCCACCAGCGACTCGGAGGCCTGCTTCATGTCGAGCAGGTGGGCGCCGTGCGTGGCGGCCACGCGCGCGACCGCGTCGGGATCGCGCAGGCCGGTGAGCGACACCAGCGCGGTCGCGTGGCGCCCGCCGTCGAGCAGCAGGCTGCCGATGCGCGTGGCCAGCGGCGTGCCGGTCAGGTCCCGCGGCCGCAGCGGCGCGGCGTCGCGCGCCGTCGCCACGTCGCGGAGGAAGGGCTCGAACGCGTCGGGCTGGAACGGCGAGGCGGAGAGCGCGGCATCGAGCGAGGCGCGCAAGGCATCGTCCGCCGGCAGCGCCTGCTGGCGCGCGCGCTGTACGGCCGCGCTGGGCAGGTAGCGCGCGGCCAGGTCGTAGCCTTCGATCGCGCCGGCCCGCACCAGCGCATCGAGCGCCGGGCGCAGCGGCTCGCTGGCGGCCAGGGCGGCGTCGGCATCGGCGGCCTGCAGGGTCATCACGTAGCGCACGTCGGGCGCGCCGAGTTCGGCCCGCAGCTCGGCGTCGCGCTGCAGCAGCGGCTCGGCTACCGGGGTCAGGCGCGACAGGTCGTTCTGCCAGACCTCGCCCGGGCGCAGGGCGACCACCGCCAGGGCCACCACGGCCAGCACCGCCAGCGACGCGCGCGGCCGCGGCAGGCGTTCGATCCGTCGCCACAGCGCCAGCAGCCGCGGCGAGGCGGCCACGTCCCGCGGCGCCGGATCGACCAGGGCCGGCAACAGGAAGCGCGTGCACAGCGCCGCGGTGGCCAGGGCGACGATGGTGAAGACCGCCAGCTGGCGCAGGCCGTCCACGCCGGAGAACAGGAAGGTCAGGTAGGCGATGCAGGTGGCGACCACGCCGGTGGCCAGCGCCGGCCACAGCCGGCGCACGTTGTGCCAGGGCGACACCCCGGCGTGCTGGTGGCTGAAGAAGTGGATCGGATAGTCCTGGACCACGCCGATCAGGGTGAAGCCGAAGGCCAGGGTGATGCCATGCACGCGGTCGCCGTACAGCAGCACCAGCGAGGCCAGGCCGGCCAGGCCGGCGCTGGCCAGCGGCAGCACGCCCAGCAGCGGGATCCTCCAGCTGCGGTAGGCGAGCAGCAACAGCAGCACCAGGCCGATGCTGTCGATGGTGCCGATCCAGCCGGCCTCGCGCGCGGTACGGCTGCCGATCTCGTCGGCGAACGCACCGGGGCCGATGATCTCGATGGTCGCGCCGGAATCGCCGCGCGCAGCGGCGAACGCGGCCCGGATCGCCGCCACGGCCTCGCGCTGGCCGTCCGGGTCGAAGCCGGCCGCGCGCGTCTCCAGCAGCAGCAGGGCCTGGGCGCCGGCACGGTCGAACCAGGCGCCGTGCAGCAGCTGTGGCGCGCTCGCGGGCCGCCAGGCCTCGGCCAGGGCCAGGGTTTCCAGCGTGGGATCTGAGGGCAGCAGCGGTTCGACCAGGTCGGCCGCGGGCGAACCCAGGTCCTGCAGGCGCGCCTCCAGCGCATCGGCCAGCATCGCCTCGTCGAGCCGGCCGTCGTCCAGGCGCGGCGAGAGCAGGTAGTGATAGGGCCGCAGCCGCTCCGGGATCGCGTCCAGCCCGGCCTCGGCGCCGTTGGCGACGAACACGAACCGGGGATCGTCCGCCAGCGCGGCGTGCACGGCCTGCGACTGCGCCGCCAGTTCCGCCGGCGCGGCGCCCGACAGCGCCACCAGCAGCAGGCGCGAGCCGGGGCCTTCGCCCAGCTCCTCGATCAGCAGCCGCTGCTCGGCGGTGCGCGCATCGGGCAGGAACCGGCGCAGGTCGCCGCTGACCGTGAGCGACTGCGACAGCCAGGCCCCCAGGCCCAGCAGCACCACCAGCCACGCCAGCGCCCAGGCCAGGCGCGCGCCCGCCCGCATCCGGGCGTCGCGCCGCCGCGGCACAGCGCGGCGATGTCGGCATCGTCGCCGGCCTGGATCGCGGCCTCGGCGGCCGATCCCATCAGCGTCTGCCGGCGCTCGCCCTTGACCGGAGTGTGTTCGATGCAGTGCAGTTCGTCGCCGTGGCCGTGCAGCACCAGGTCGCGCAGCTGCGCGGCCAGCCTGGCATCGCGCGGCACCAGCCGCAGCGACCAGTCCGCGGTGCTGCCCTGCGCGTCGATCGTGTAGTGCCGGCGCAGCGCATCGGCATCGCCGGCGAGCAGGGCGCCGAAGCTGCCCTGCAGCGCGGCCAGCTCGGGCGCGCGCGACAGCGCGAAGCGGCGCTCGGGCCGGCCTTCGCGGGCCAGCACCGCTTCGCCCTCGCGCAGGGTGGTGGTTTCGGCGTAGGGCGCGCGCACCTCGCGCACCAGGGTGTGCGCGTCGGGACGGCGGTACTCGCCCGAAACCCGCAGCGGCGCCCGCAGCAGCGGCGAATCGCGCACCTCCACGAACGCGGTCGCCGCCGGCGCCGGGCGCGCCAGCGAGCGCACGATCGCCTCGCTATCGGGAGCGGCCTGGGCCCACGTCGACGCCGCCATCGCCGCCGGCAGCAGGGCCGGAAGCCAGCGCCATCCGGGGCGGGTCGGCCGCGCCGGGGCGGCCCGTCTGGATCTGCTGTTCGTCGACATGCCAGAAATCGTAGAAGTTGAACCAGTTGTAGGGTGCCCGCCGCGCATGATGCTCCAGCCGGGCGGCGTAACCGCGGATGAGCGCGGCGATCGCTTCGTCGCGACGCCCGCGCGGCGCATCGATGGGCGGGCTGAAATCCTCGAACGTGAGCGCATAGCGGTTGCCGCCCTGGTACAGGCCGAAGCCGAGCACGATCGGCAGCTTCAGCACCGCGGCCATCTGCCAGGGCGCGAGCGGGAACGGCGCCGGCTCGCCGAAGAACGGCACCGGCAGCGAGCGCTGCCCGGGCAGGGTGCGGTCGACCAGCAGCGCCACCAGGGCGCCCTCGGCCGCGGCCTGCTGGATCTGCAGCATCAGCGCCGGTCCGTCCTGGCTGGCATCGATGACCCCGGCGGCGATCTCGGGGGCCAGTGCGTCGAGCACCTGGGTCAGCGCGCGGCTGTGGGCCTTGTCCAGCACCACCCGCAGGCGCAGTCCGGGACGCTGGCGCGAGAGCACGCGCATGGCCTCGAAGCTGCCCAGGTGGGAGCCGAACAGCAGCACCCCGCGCCCCTCGTCGACCCGCGCCGCGAGCGCGTCCAGGCCGGTGGTGTCGATCCGGAACCGCGACTCCTTGCCGTCGAGCAGGAACAGCCGGTCGAGGATGGTCGAGGCGAAGGTGTGCACGTGGCGCGCGCCGTCGAGCAGCCGCGCCGGCCGGCCCAGCGCGCGGCCGAGGAAGGCGATCGAGGCACGCCGCTCGGGACCGCGCCGGAGCAGGAAGTACAGGGTGATCGGATACAGCAGCAGGCGCGCGAACGGACGTCCGCCGTGGCGCGCGACCGTGCGCAGCAGCCACAGGGCCAGGCGGCCGCCGCCTTCGGGCCGCTGCTTCCAGTCCACGCTCACGGCGTGGCCTCCGCGGCCGCCGCCACTTCGCCGCTGGCGACCACGCGCTCGCCGTGCAGCACCCGGAAGCGCCAGCGCGCGGCGGGCGCGGCCGCCAGCGGCTCGAGCTCGATCCGCGCCGGCTCGCCCGGCAGCAGCGGCTGGACGAACTTGGCCTGCGGGATCGCCAGCGCCGGCAGCGGGCCGGCCTCGCGCTCGATCGCCTCAAGCACCCGGTCCAGCACCACCACGCCGGGCACCACCGGCTGGCCCGGGAAGTGGCCCGGCAGGGCCGGATGGTCGTGTCCGATCACGAACCGCATGCCGGCAGCGCTCATTCCCAAGCCCGGAGCATCGCCAGGACGTCCTCGCGGGCGCGGTCGGCCAGCACCTGGCGCGGCACCGGAACCCCGTCCTCGCGCACCGGCAGCGGCGCGCCGAAGCCGACCCGGATCGTGCCCGGCCGGACCCGGAAGAAGCCCTCCACCGGCAGCACCCGGCCGGCACCCTGCACGGCCACCGGAACCACCGGCACGCCGGCATCGATCGCCGCCTGCAGCGAGCCGCCCTTGAACGATGCGACCCGGCCGTCGCGGCTGCGGGTGCCTTCGGGGAACAGGCACAGGCTCTGCCCGCCCGCCAGCAGGGCCGCGGCCTGGCGCCTGAACAGGGCACCGGCGCGGACGTTGTCGCGGACGATGAACAGCATCCCGGTCGCGCGCGC
>Ga0079224_100014833_pt1 | contig 10894 bp, 9 predicted proteins | sample Stecom2015_FD_80414 | JGI IMG/M metagenome (GOLD analysis project Ga0079224, IMG submission 80414) | Agricultural soil microbial communities from Utah to study Nitrogen management - Steer compost 2015 | ecosystem: Environmental > Terrestrial > Soil > Agricultural land | place: USA: Utah...
GGCTCGACGTCGCCGCACCGGCGGCGGGCCGCCCCGGGAAGCCGACGGGGCGGGCGCGGAGGCGGGGAGAGGCCCCCGCCGACGGTCGAGGACCGCGTCCCGGACCGGCGGCGGCCCCTCACGAGGAGCGGCGCCCGCCGGACCTGGCGCGCCCTCTCCCCCGCATCCGACCGGTCCGCCGGCGGGACTCCCCCTCCCGGCCCGCTCCGCCGCCCGATCCGGGCGTTCACCCGCCCGTCCGGCGGTCGCCGGGCACGGGACGGCGGCGGCCGGCCCGGAGCGGGACCGCTGCAGAGCGGGGCCGCCGTCGCCGGGAAGCGGTGGCGGAGCCCGTCCCGGTGCGGAAGGGCGGCGCGGCCGCATGGACGCGGGGCCGGTGCCGTGTCCCGCCCGAACCGCCCGGCCGGTGTGCAGAGCCGCCGACCGCGCGGGCAGCGGAGCGGCCGGCTCCGTGCCGCGTGCTTCGCAGGGCCGACGCGACCGGTCCGGGAGGCCGCCGGGCCGGCAGCGGCGAGGGCCGGCCGGGGGTTCCGTTCCGGGGCGGGCGCCGGCGGGGCCGGCGCCATGCCGGGCGGGCCGACCGATCGGGGCTCGAGCCGGCGAAACGGGGCGCATTCAGAGCCGGCGGGCGGGTCCGTGCAGGTGGATCGGGCGACACGCGTCCGCCTGACCGCCCCGATCACACTCCGGTGTCAATAATGACATTGAGTGATTATCGTCCCCGCGACCAGAGGACTCCCACCGTGCCCATCCGCCCTGAGCATCTCGCGACCATGTCCGCCAGCCTCGCCGGCGCGCGGATCGGCAGGAACACCGGCGACGGCCCGACCCGGACGGTGGCCGTCGTCTTCGAGAGCGGCCATCGGCAGGAGCTGGAGGGGGGCGGCTGCCGGATGCTCGACGCCGGCCAGGGCGGGGTCGTCTCCCTGGAGGCCGGCGACGGCACCCGGTTCGCCCTGTACTCCGGCACCAGCTGCCAGGGGGGCAGGGCCATCGCCACCGGTACCGGGTCCGCCTCCTTCGGCACCCCGGTCTTCGCCGGGGCCGTCGTCCTCGGCTGACCTCCCGGCACTCCGCCGCCCCGCCGCCGTCCCGCGGGGCGGCGGTCCGCCGCCCGGGGTCAGGGCTCCGGCCGGCCCGCGCCGTCCGCCCCCGGGAAGGAGAGCCGGACCAGGGTGCCGCCGCCCTCCGGCCGCTCGGCGCGCACCGACGCGCCGCAGGCCTCGGCGACCTGGGCGACGATGGCCAGCCCCAGCCCGGATCCGGGCAGCGAGCGGGCCGACGGCGAGCGGTAGAACCGGTCGAACACGTGCGGCAGGTCCTCTTCGGGGATGCCGGGGCCGCGGTCCCGGACGGTCAGTTCGGCGCCGGCCGGGCCGCCCGGAGCGGGGCCGCGCAGCCGCACCTCGATCGGCCCGGCGCCGGCGCCGAACTTGGCGGCGTTGTCCAGCAGGTTGGTGACGGCCCGGGCCAGCCGCTCGGGCACCGCCTCCACCACGGCCGGGTCCAGCCGGACGTCGAATTCGGCCTCGGGGCGGTTCCGGTGCTGCTCCGCGAGGCGGTGCCGGACCACCTCGTCCAGCCGGACCGCCTCGGGCGGGTGGTCCGGGCTCTCCCCGCGGGCCAGCTCGATCAGGTCGTTGACCAGCCCGGTCATCGACGCGGTCTGGCCGCGCAGGGTCTGCACCAGCCGGGCGCGCCGCTCCGGCGGCAGGTCGCGGGCGAGCAGGTCGATGTTGGCGCGCAGCCCGGTGAGCGGGGTGCGCAGCTCGTGCGAGGCGTCGGCGACCAGCCGGCGCTGCGCCTCGGCCGAGGCCTCCAGCTCGGCGAGCATCGTGTTGAAGCTCTCCGCCAGCCGGGAGAGCTCGTCCCGGCCGGGCAGGTCGATGCGGTGCCGCGGGTCGCGGGTGGCGGCGATCGTCTCGGCGGTGCGGGTGAGCCGCTCCACCGGCCGCAGCCCGGCGCGGGCCACCGCGTAGCCGAGCAGCCCGGCCAGCGCCACCCCGCCGGCGCCCGCCGCGGCCATCCGCACGCCCACGTCGGCGACGGACCGCTCCACCTGGTCGGCGCGGACCGACACCTGCACCGCCCCGCCGCCGTCGAGCGGGGCGACGTAGCCGCGGATCGGGATGTCGCCGATCCCGGAGTCGGTGTAGAACGGGCCGGACTCGCCGCGGGCCGCCGCGAAGGCGCGCTGCGGGACCCACGGCATGTCCGGGCCGCGCGGCGGGTCGAGCTCGCCGTCGGGGCCGATGATCTGCACGCAGCTGGGCGCGGTCAGGTAGACGCAGTCGCCCGAGCCGACCCAGTCGGCCCTGCCGATCTGCCGGTCCACCCGGGTCGCCTCGCGCCGCAGGCTCAGGTCGAGCGAGTCGTAGAGCTGGTCCCGGACGATCAGGTAGCCGATCACCGCCCCGGCGACCACCGCCGCGGCCACCGCGCCCGCGGTCGCCGCGGCCAGCCGGATCCGCAGCGGCCACCGCAGCCAGAACGCCCTGCGGGCCGGCTCCGCGGCCGGCGGCTCAGCCACCGCCGCTCCCCTGCTCCGCGGCGCGCTCCTCCAGCACGTAGCCGACGCCGCGGACGGTGTACACCAGCCGGGGTTCGCCGCCCGCCTCCAGCTTGCGGCGCAGGTAGCCGACGTAGACCTCGATGGAGTTGGAGCCGGGGCCGAAGTCGTAGCCCCACACGTGGTCGCTGATGGCGGACCGGGGCACCACCCGCCCGGCGTTCCGGGCCAGCACCTCCAGCAGCGCGAACTCGGTGCGGCTGAGCTCGATCAGCCGGTCGCCGCGCCAGGCCCTGCCGCCCTCGGCGTCCACCGTCAGGTCGGCGTAGCCGATGGCGGCCGGGTCGTCGGGGTAGGCGCGGCGCAGCAGCGCCCGCAGCCGGGCCAGCAGCTCGTCCAGGTCGAACGGTTTGACCAGGTAGTCGTCGGCCCCGGCGTCCAGGCCGGCGACCCGGTCGCCGACCGCGTCGCGGGCGGTGAGGATCAGCACCGGGGTGCGGTCGCCGCGCTCGCGCAGCCGGCGGCACATGGTGATGCCGTCCATGAACGGCATCAGCACGTCCAGCACGATCGCGTCGGGCGGCCGGGCGGCCACCGCCTCCAGGCCGGTGCCGCCGTCGGTGGCGCACCGCACCCGGTAGCCCTCCAGCTCCAGCGCCTCGGCGACCGCCTCGCGCACCGCGGGCTCGTCCTCGACCACCAGCACCTGTGCCCCGCTCCCGGCGGGAACCGTCCCCTTCTTCACACCCACCGACGCTACTAGGCCGTGACCTGGGCGGACGCCACCGCGGCGGTTTCTCTCAGCAAGCTCTCATCCGCCGAGGGCCGGTTTTCTCACCGATCTCTCAGCCCGTGACCCGATCGTGACCGGCATGGCTGACACCACCGACGCCGGCCTGACCGGCGACACCGCGCCCTGCGTGCTGATCGGCGCCGGCGGCACCGGCGGGCACATCTACCCCGGGCTGGCCCTGGCCCGCGCCGTGCGGCGGGCCGCGCCCGGCGCCCGGGTCGCGTTCTTCGGCACCGGCCGGGGGCTGGAGACCCGGCTGGTGCCCGAAGCCGGGTTCGAGCTGCACACCGTGGACATGGTGCCGATGTCCCGCGGGCACCTGATGCGCTTCCCGTTCGCGCTGGCCGCCTCGGTCCGGCAGGCCAGGGAGATCATCGCGGCCACCCGCGCCGGGGTGGCGATCGGCATGGGCGGCTACAGCAGCGCCCCGCTGATCGCGGCGGCCCGGCTGGCCGGGGTGCCCGCGCTGATCCACGAGTCCAACGCGGTACCGGGCCGGGCCAACCGGTTCTCCGCCCGGTTCACCCGGAACGTGGCGCTGGCCTTCGCCGAGGCCGCCGAGTACTTCCCCGACGCGCAGCGCTGCCGCGCCGTGGGCATGCCGCTCGCCCCGGAACTGGCCGCGTTCGACCGGGACGCGCTGCGCGCCGGGGCGCGCGAGCGGTTCGGCGTCCCGGACGGCGCCGCCCTGGTGCTGGTGAACGGGGGCAGCCAGGGCGCCACCCGGATCAACGCGGCCGCGGTGGAGCTGGCCGGGCGCTGGCGGCACCGGGACGACGTGCGGTTCCTGATCAAGGCCGGCGCGGAGGGCGCGGAGGAGCTGGAGCGCCGGCTGTGGGCGTGCGGCGGCACCCGGATCGCCCGGGCCGTCGGCTACCTGGACCGGATGGACCTGGCCTACGCCGCGGCCGACGTCGCCCTGGGCCGGGCCGGTTCGGCGACCGTCGCCGAGCTGGCCCGGGTGGGGCTGCCCTCGGTGCTGGTGCCCTACCCGCACGCCCCGCTGGACCACCAGACCCGCAACGCGCGGGCGCTGGCCGACCGCGGCGCCGCCGTGCTGCTGCCCGACGCCGATACCGACGCCGAACGGCTCGGGCCGCTCCTGCACGACCTGGTCACCGACGCCGGGCGGCGGGAGCGGATGGCCGCCGCGGCCCGGGACGGCTCGAACGCCGGCGCCGCCGACGAGCTGGCCGCCTGGGTGCTCGACCTGTGCCCGGCCGCGGCCGGCCGACCGGCCTGACCCGGGCCCGATCGGCCGGTGCGCCCTGCCCCCGCGCGCCGGCCCCTCCCCCCGAAGACGCACACCGCGATACGCACACGAGAAAGAATGAGGACGGACATGGGCTTCAGCGGACGCAAGGTCCCTGGTCACCGGGGCCGAGGGCTTCATCGGCAGCACCCTGGTGGACCTGCTGCTGGCCGAGGGCGCCGAGGTGCGCGCCCTGGCGCACTACAAGCCGTACGGCTCGGCCGGGAACCTGGCCGGCAGGGAGAAGGACGTGGAGATCATCGCGGGCGACGTCCGCGACCCGGGGACGGTGGACGCCGCGGTGGCCGGCCGGGAGACGGTGTTCCACCTGGCCGCGCTGATCGGCATCCCCTACAGCTACCGGGCGCCCGACTCCTACGTGCAGACCAACGTGGTCGGCACGCACGCGGTGGCCGCCGCCTGCCTGCGGCACGGCGCGCGGCTGGTGCACACCTCCACCAGCGAGGTGTACGGGACGGCGCGCACCGCGCCGATCTCCGAGGAGCACCCGCTGCAGCCGCAGTCGCCCTACTCGGCCTCGAAGATCGGCGCGGACATGATGGCGCTCTCCTACCGGCACGCCTTCGACCTGCCGGTGTCGGTGGTGCGGCCGTTCAACGCCTACGGGCCCCGGCAGTCGGCGCGGGCGATCATCCCGGCGATCCTGCGCCAGCTGCACGCCGGCGCCCGCGAGCTGCGGCTGGGCGCGCTCACCCCGACCCGCGACTTCACCTACGCCGAGGACACCGCGCGCGGCTTCCTCGCGGTGGCCGGCAGCGACCGCGCCCTGGGCGAGGTGGTCAACGTCGGCAGCGGCAGGGAGATCTCCATCGGCGCGCTGGCGGAGCTGCTGATCGAGATCACCGGGGCCGACGCGACCGTGGTCGCCGACCCGGAGCGGATGCGCCCGGCCGGCAGCGAGGTGGAGCGGCTGCTGGCCGACTCGTCCAAGGCCCGCGAGCTGACCGGCTGGGAGCCGCGGGTGGGCCTGCGCGACGGGCTGGCCCGCACCTGCGCCTGGATTCGCGAGCAGGACCGCACCCCGGTCCGCTACGAGGTCTGACCCGGCCCCTGGCCGGCCGCCCCCGCACGCCGGGGCCGGCCCGGACACCCGGCCCGGTACCCGCCCGCCGGGCCGGGCGTCCCCCGACCCGCGGCACCCGTCGGCCCGCCCTGCCCTCGCGGGTGCGGCCGGAGGCGCCCCGGACGCCCGGTGCGCCATCGGCGGCGCCTTCCTCGACGCGCTCCGGCCCCGGTGCCGCCCCGGGGCCGTTCCCCGGCGCCCGGGACGGGCGCGGCCCCCTCGGCCCATGGCCGCTCCGAGAACCGGCCGCCGGTTCTCAGCGGCCTCTCAGCTTCACCCCGGAGACTGCCTCCCGTGGGCCGCCGACCCGGCCCGGGGTGTCCGCGGGGGTGGACTCCGGGCCGGGCGGCGGTTTTTTCAGACCGCGGGCGTTTCGGAGCCGGCACCGGTGCCTCGCGCCGCTGGACCGGCGGAGAAGGCGACGTCGCGGCACCCCCGGTTTCGGACGGTCACTATTTCCGGGCCCGCGCACGGATCGGAGCTCAGGAGATCCGCCTGGCCCCGGTGAAGTGCGCATCGAAGTAATCGGCCATCCGGACGACCTGGATTTTCTTTCCGGAACTGGGCGCATGCACCATTCGGCCGTCGCCGAGAGCGATGCCCACGTGCGACGGCCCCGAATAGAAGAAGACCAGGTCGCCTTTTCGCAGTCGGCTCCGCTGCACCGAGCTCCCCTGGGCGTACTGGTCGTAGGTGGTGCGGCCGACCGAGCGGCCGGCCTGCTTGAAGGACCACTGCACCAGGCCGGAGCAGTCGAAGCCGTCCGGCCCGCGGCCGCCGTACCGGTAGGGCTTGCCGACCTGGTCGAGCGCGTGTTCGGCGGCCTTCTCGGCCACCGCCGAGGCCGAGGCCTCCGGGGCGGTGGCCGCCTCCGCGGCGCACAGCGCCAGCACCGCGGATAACACGATGAGGGTGCGCATCGACACCCAGGGTTTCCCTTTCCACCGGATTCCCTTGTCCGGATTTCTCCACTTGATGTCTGCTTCATCGGCGATCGACAGCATTTCTCCTCCTGAATGCCTGCGACACGGACCGCCCGATGCGGACCGGCCCGCCTGGCTCCACAGGGAAACACAGCGCGAACCCGATTTCGGAAAAGCACTAACGCAGGGCGTGTCTTTTCGATTCTTGGAAAGAAGAACGAAAAGGAAGGGTCAAAGAGTCCGGTACGGCCTGGCGCCCGGACCCCCGCTGCGGCGAGGATCGGGAAGTTTCCGCCGCCTCCGGGGCCGGCGCGCACCGCCCTCGGAGCCCTCGCCGGCACCCCCGGCCACGTGCCCGCCTTGTCGGGGTATCGGAGTCATCGCCCGATCCGCGGCCATGCGCCGACCGCCCTCTACCGCCAGGTCGGCATGGGCGAGATGTCGTCCGATCCGCGGCCGTGCGCCGGCCCGGACACGGAGGCCGGGGGCGCTCGACCGGCCCGGGACCGCCCCGCCGGTCCGGCGCCGGGTCAGGCCGCGCCCTCCCCGGCCCCCTCCTCCAGGCAGGCGTCGATGATCCGGGTCAGCCGCCGGACCAGGCGCTCCCTGTCGTACTCGGCGAGCGAGGCCGCCCCCTCGATCCGGCGCACCAGACCGACGCCGAGCAGCAGCGCGGCCGCCAGCGAGGCGCGGGCCCGCGCGTCCGGGCCGCCGACCGCCGCGGCCAGCGGGCCGATCACCGCGTTGCGCAGCCGCTCCTCGTGCACCGAGGCCAGGTCGGGGTCGCCCGCGGAGTGCTCCAGCGCGCGGGCCAGCGGGGTTCCGCCGGCCAGGGTGCGGTCGACCACGTGCTCGGCGAGCCTGCGGGACAGCCCGGCGCGGTCGCCCTCGATGATCCCGGGGAAGGCGGCCTCTTCGGCGATGACCTCGGCGAGCAGCCCGCGCTTGGCCCCGAAGTAGCGGTTGATCAGCGCGACGTTGACCCCGGCGTGCGCGGCGATCCGGCGCGAGGAGACCTGGGCGTAGCCCTCGCTGGTGAACAGCTCGCGGGCGCTGTCCAGGATGCGCTTGCGGGTGGCCTCCCGATCGCGCGGCCGCCCGGGGCACCGCTCCCCGGCGTCCGCCTGGTCCATCGCACGCTCCCTCGCTCCCGCCGGCCCGGCCGCACCGGCCGGGCCGCCCTGGTCACCCCAATGGAACCACGTCGGGCCCACCGAACCATAACGCGCGGACTTGACAAGTCAACAGTGTTTACTTATACCGGATGGGGACAATCGGCCCTTCTCTCCCCGCTTCGCCCGACCGCTTTCCGGCGGCCCTTCGGCGTGCCCGGGGACGAGCACCGCCCGGGGCCGTGTCCGCAGAGCCGATTTCCATCCATCCGTGTCGAGGGGGACGCACGTGACAGAACAGGTGGCCGCGGGCCGGGCGGAACAGGGACCCCGCCCGTCGGGGGCCGCGGTCGAGCCGCCCGCACCGAACTACTCCAAGCGCCAGGTCATCGAGATCCTCGCCGGGCTGATGCTGGCGATGCTCACCTCGATGCTGACCACCTCGATCGTGGGCACCGCGCTGCCCACGATCATCGGCGACCTGGGCGGGCAGGACAAACTCTCCTGGGTGGCCAGCGCGACGCTGCTGACGATGACCGCCTCCACCCCGCTGTGGGGCAAGCTGTCCGACATCTGGGGGCGCAAGCTGCTCTTCCAGACCGCCCTGGTGATCTTCATCGCCTCCTCGGTGGCGGCCGGCTTCGCCCAGGACATGACCTGGCTCATCGCCGCCCGGTTCGTGCAGGGCATCGGCGCCGGCGGCCTGGCGACGCTGCCCCAGGTGATCCTGGGCGACGTGGTCGAGCCGCGGGAGCGCGGCCGCTACTCCGGCTTCCTCGGCGCGGTCTTCGGCGTGTCGACGGTGGCCGGCCCGCTGCTCGGCGGGTTCCTGGTGGACAGCCCGCTGGGCTGGCGCTGGTGCTTCTTCATCACCGTCCCGGTGGCGGTGGCCGCGTTCATCACCATCCAGCGGCTGCTGCACCTGCCGGCCCGCCCGCGCGGCGGGGCCAAGGTGGACTGGTGGGGCGCGACCTGCATCGTCGGCGCGGCCAGCGCGGTGATGCTGGTGCTCAGCCTGGGCGGCAAGGAGTTCGCCTGGAACTCGGTGCCCACCTACCTGTTCGTCGCCGCCGCGATCGTGCTCACCGCGCTGGCGGTGGCCGCCGAGCGCCGCGCCTCCGACCCGATCCTGCCGCCCCGGCTGTTCCGCAACCGGACCTTCCTGGTCGCCTCGGCCGCCTCGGCCGCGGTCGGCATGGCGATGTTCGGCGTGATGATCTACTTCCCCCAGTACCTGCAGATCGTCAAGGGCATGAGCCCGACCGCCTCGGGCCTGATGACGCTGCCCATGGTGCTCGGCATGCTGGCCGCCTCGATCAGCTCCGGGATGCTGGTCAGCCGGACCGGCAAGTGGAAGGCCTACCCGGTCGCCGGGATGGTGCTGGTGGTCGCCGGCTACCTGGTGCGCTCCCGGCTGGAGGTCGACTCCGGGCTGGGCATGGTCGGCTTCGGCGTGATGCTGATCGGGCTCGGGCTGGGGCTGTCCATGCAGATCCTCATCCTGGCCACGCAGAACGCGCTGGCCCGCGCGGACATGGCCGCCGCGACCTCGGCGGTCTCCTTCTTCCGCAACCTCGGCGGCGCGGTGGGGGTGGCCGCGTTCGGCGCGGTGATGACCAACCGGCTCCACTCCGAGCTGGAGCGGATGGCCGAGGAGGCCGCGCGCCGGGCCGAGCAGGCCGCGGCCGCCGGGCAGCAGGCCCCGGCGGTGCCGGACGTCTCCGAGTCGGCGCTGGGCTCCCCCGAGGCGATCCACTCGCTGCCCGCCGCCGCCCAGGACGCGGTGGTGACCGCGTTCAACAACTCGATGCACACCGTGTTCCAGCTGGGCGTCCCGATCGCGGTGGTCGGGTTCGTGCTGGTGCTGTTCTTCAAGCAGGTCCCGCTCCGCTCCGGGCGCTGACCCGGAGCGGGCGGGACAGGGCGGGAGGAGAGCGTCCAGCGCCCCTCCCGCCCGCGGTACAGCGCTTCCCCGGGCTCAACGCCGCCGTGACAGCGGCGGGCCCCATGAAGGCGGGCGTGGGGCGCGACGAAGTGGCGCTGGGGCCAAGGTGGCGCTGCGGTGCAGGTGAGCACGGAAAGCCGAGACCCGACAAGGCCGGGGCGCACCCCACCGGGAGAGAAGAGGGAGGGAACCGCCCGCCGCGGGCTCTCCGGCTCACAGGTAGCGGCGGACGACCTCTCCGGAGCCGTCGAAGCCGACGGCGCGGTAGAACTCGGGAAGGGCGTGCCCGCTCTCGTGGGCGACCAGTTCGATCTTGTAGCAGCCGGCCCGGGAGGCGCGGTCCACGGCCTCCTCCATCAGGGCCCGGCCGACGCCCCTGCGCCGTGAGGCGGGGTCGACCACCAGGTTGTCCACCACGCACCAGGGCTGGGCGTCGTGCGTCAGATTGGCGACGACCAGCAGGTCCAGGGTGCCGATGATCTGCCCGCGCCGCTCGGCGACCAGCACGGAGCGGTCCGGATCCGCCTCGATCCGGGTCCAGGCGCGCACTGCGGCCGAGGACATGCGAACGGTGCCGCTCTGCTCCGGCGCCCCGTCGCCGAGTTCACGCAGGAGACGCAGGATGGCACCGAGGTCAGACCTAATGGCCGCGCGGATAATCATGGCTTCCGGAATCGTAGCCGACCGGACGTGACATGGCCGACGCAGCCCTATAAGTCGGGACACCGACCGGGCGGTCCGGTCCCGGGGACGGCCGGGGCCGGGACGCGATCGTCCCGGCCCCGGCGCCCGACATGCCCCCGAGTCGCCGCGGTCGCGGCCGCACGCCCCTCAGGGCTTGATGATGCGGACGCCCTCGGTCTGCTCGTTCGCCTGCGGCTTCTGCGGTGCCGCGGGGCGCTGGTGCACGGCGGTGACCCCCGGGTCGCCCGCGGGCTGCTGCTGGGTCGGCTTCGGGGCCTGCTGCGGAGCCGCTTCCGGCGGGGCCGGAATGGTGTAGCGGGCGCCCTGCGGCTGCGCCGCCGCACCGGCGGAGTTCTCCTGCTCCGCCGGCTTCTGCACGCTCTGCGGGTTGATCCGGATGGTCGCCTCGTCCGGGGCCGGCTCCGCCTGGGCGGGCTTGGCCTGCTGCGCGGGCTGCGCGGCCTTGGCCGGCTGGGCGGGCTGAGCAGGCTTGGCCGGCTGCGCCGGCTTGGCCTGCGGGCCGGTCCCCTGCGCCTTGGCCGGCGCCTGCGGGCCGGTGCCCGGTGCGGAGGCCGGCTTGGCCCCGGTGCCC
>Ga0079224_100014834_pt1 | contig 10894 bp, 7 predicted proteins | sample Stecom2015_FD_80414 | JGI IMG/M metagenome (GOLD analysis project Ga0079224, IMG submission 80414) | Agricultural soil microbial communities from Utah to study Nitrogen management - Steer compost 2015 | ecosystem: Environmental > Terrestrial > Soil > Agricultural land | place: USA: Utah...
AGCATGCGCCAACCCTGCCCCACCATGTCTGCTCCGCCAATGACGAAGTCCATGGGTATGAAGACATCGCGACCGCTTGTCGGGCCATTGAGGAACATGGCGTCCAGGGGTAAATGCCGCCGACCGATGACAACCCCGGGGTGATCGGCCGGGACCAGGGCGCAGGTAATACCGATGTCGGGCTTGCTGCCCAGCAGGCCGTCCGGGTCGTATAGTCGGAACGCCAGACCGAGCAGGGTGCAGACCGGGGCCAGGGTGATGTAGCGCTTGTCCCAGGTGACGCGCATGCCCAGCACCTCGCGGCCCTGCCATATGCCGGTGCAGACAACGCCGTAGTCGGGAATCGAAGCCGCATCTGAACCCGCCCAGGGGCTGGTGAGCGCGAATGCGGGAATTTCTTCGCCGCGTGCCAGGCGCGGCAAATAGTATTGCTTTTGGGCTTCAGTGCCGTAATGCAGAAGCAATTCTGCCGGCCCCAAAGAATTCGGCACCATCACGCTGACGGCCAAAGCGGAACTTCGGGTGGACAGCTTGCGCACCACTTCGGAGTGCGCCAGGGCAGAAAACCCCTTGCCCTCGTATTCCCTTGGGATGATCAGCCCCAGGAAACCGTTATCCTTCATGTACTGCCAGGCCTGAGGCGGCAGTTCAAAATGCTGGGTTGTTACTTCCCAGTCGTCGACCAGCTCGCATAGCGCGGCGACGTCATTATCTAGAAATTCTTGTTCTTCGCCGGAAAGGGCGGGGCGGCCCTGTTGTTGCAGTTTCTTCCATGCCGGTTTGCCACTGAAGAGTTCACCCTCCCACCATACCGTGCCGGCGTCCAGTGCTTCCCTTTCGGTTTCGGAAAGCGGGGGCATGAGCCGACGAAAAATCCGGTATATACGGGTGGTCAGGTAGGTTTGACGCCACGCATCGTGTTTGAGCAGAACCCCCGCAGCGACCGCGAGGAGCAATAGCAAAAGAAGCAGCAGGTTCATGCGCGGCCTTTAGAGAAGCCCGGCTTATTAAGGGCCGGCTATTCCAGGAAACTGCTGCGGGCTTCCGACCATGACCGAAAGCGCCGCATTCGGCATTCCAGGTAATGGTGCCAGGAAACCGCCTGTCAGGAAAGACAATAGCCGTTCAACCAACGAGTCGATGCAGAATGGTTCGGAGTACATGGGGTTCAGAGCATGTATAAGCCCTTCGCGGCCGGCAACCGCACAGGAGGCGGCGCCCAGCATGAAGAGCAGCCGCCAGACCAGTTCGTCTTCCGGTATGTGTGGCAGGGCTTTGCTGAAGGCTATGCGGAAACGGTGAAGGACTTCCACATGACCATTCATAATCAAGGTACGCAGAAGAACGAGGGGGTCGCGCGACGCCTGTTCCTTCCGGGGTTCCGTGCCAGTATCCGTCAGCGCATGCAGAAGCAGTGGCCGGAAGTAGGCCTCGATGAGGTCTCTGGCTTCGATGGATGCTCCCCTGCGCGCTTGTTCTTCTAGATTATCAAGCGCATTGAGCAGGGTTTGATTCAAGGCTTTGACCCGGTGTTGATAGATGGCCTGAATGAGACCCTCTTTGGACCCAAAATGGTAATTGACCGCCGATACGTTGACCCGGGCTTCAGCCGTTATTTCACGCAGAGAGGTTTTGTCCCCCTTTACAGCGAATAATCGCAGTGCTGCTTCCAGAATTCGCTTGCGCGTATAGGCGGAACGCGAACCGTTCATGGTCAGTCCCCCTTTTCAAACGCTTGTTTGAAATTTACGGGGCAGTCCGCGTTCCAGCCACTGGTATTTTCCTTTAGGCCTAATGGCCTAAGGAAAAAACCTAGATTGACGTGACGAATTTTGTTACGAGGTAACCATCAAAGGTTTCCAGGCCGCCTTCGCTACCTATGCCACTGTCCTTCACGCCTCCGAAAGGAGTTTCGGGCAAGGCACTGCCGAAGTGATTGATGTTGACCATGCCGGCTTCCAGACCGCGGGATACCCGGTTCGCCGTTTGAAGCGATGTGGTGAACACATAGGAAGAGAGGCCGAAAGGCAAGGCGTTGGCCTGGCGAATGACTTCTTCCGTATCGGTGAAGGGAACGACCGGCGCAAGCGGGCCAAAGGGCTCTTCCGTCATGATCATGGAATCTTGCGGAATATCGGTGATCACCGTGGGCGGGAAAAAATTGCCCTTGCGCCCGAGGGGCTCACCACCCAGCAGCAGCTTGCCGCCACGCGCAACGGAGTCTTCCACGAAGCGTGCCATGGCGGGTACGCGGCGTTCGTGTGCCAGAGGCCCCATTTCTGTATCGCTTTCCAGGCCATCGCCCACTTTGACGTTGCGCAGCGTCTCTACAAAGGTTTCCAGGAAGCGGTCATAGACCTTCTGCTGGACATAGAAGCGGGTAGGCGACACGCATACCTGGCCGGCATTGCGGATCTTGAACTTCGCCAGTTGCTTGGCGGCCTTCTCGACTTCGGCATCGTCGAACACCAGAACGGGAGAGTGACCACCCAGTTCCATGGTGACGCGTTTCATGTGTGCGCCGGCCAACGCAGCCAGCTGCTTGCCCACGGGCACTGAACCAGTGAACGACACTTTGCGAACGATAGGGGAGCGGATCAGGTAATCAGACACTTCCGATGGCACGCCCCAGACAATGTTCAGTACACCCGGGGGCAGACCGGCATCATGGAACATCCGGGCGATGGCCATGACTGCACTGGGGGCGTCTTCCGGGCCCTTGAGAATCATGGTGCAACCTGCGCCAATGGCGGCGCAGATTTTGCGAATTGCCTGGTTGTAAGGGAAGTTCCATGGTGTGAACGCCGCGCACACGCCTACCGGCTCGCGCACCACGTACTGGTGTACGGCGGGGTTACGCGGGGGAATCACCCGCCCATAGATACGACGGCATTCCTCTGCATGCCAATCGGCGTGATCTGCGCAGCTGACAATTTCAGCGACGGATTCGGCCAGCGGTTTACCTTGGTCAAGTGTGAGATTACGGCCGATTTCCTGCGCCCGCTCACGGCTCAACTGCGCCACTTTGCGCAGGATTTCGGAGCGCTGCATGGGGGAGCTGTCACGCCAGGTTTCAAATGCACGGGCAGCAGATTCCAGTGCACGATCAAGGTCGGCTTGGGATGCGTGAGGGAGGTGACCCAGAACTTCGTGGGTGGCAGGGTTAATCACTTCCTGCGTCTTGCGGCCTTCACCGCTTAGAAATTCACCATCTATATAAAGGGAAAGAGTCTCGTACATATTCTTCTACGGTATGGGTGAGAAATGGCTGACTCACTGCTTATAGCATGAGGTGGATACCCGCCGGAATGCCCCGAAACAACGTTGCGAATTTGTGAATAGACGTAATAGACGTGACTTTTTTGTTCATGGCTCGCGCTTCTTGCTAAAATTCCGCCGTAACGAGCTCATGGCTCGTTGAGACGCAAGGTTATGCTCCAAGAATATGGGTCGGAAGCCCATAGCTCCGCCTTGCCAATCAGTTTTAGCTTTATGAACCGACTCCTTGGTCCGGCAACAAACGCCGGGGTCGTAAAGCAGTACGCAGCCCAGTTCTGGGGTAAGGCACGTATATCAGTCATAGCGGTTTTGGGGGTAGCCAGCATTGCTGCCCCCTCATTTGCTCGTGCCGAGCAAAGCCGCAGCCTGGTCGACACTGTTGAAAAAGCGATCCTGACACACCCCGAGGTGCAGGCGCGCTACCACGACTTTCTCACCACACTCGAAGGCCAAAACATCGAGCGCGGCGCCTTGCGTCCGCAAGTATCTGCGGAAGCGTGGACAGGTCGCGAGTGGCGTACCGGCAGTTCCACTGATCCTTCCACCAATTGGTCTCGCAATGGTTACAGCTTGCAGCTGAGCCAGCTGCTTTTCGACGGATTCCGAACCTTGAATACCGTGCGGGAGCGCGGTTTCGACAAGGTCGCCGCCTATTTCACGCTTTTGCAAACGGTGGATTCCATCGCTTTAGAAGCGGCCCAGGCGCATCTGGACGTGATCCTGTATCGCGAACTCGAGCGTCTTGCTAAGGAAAACTACCAGGCCCACCTCGATACTCACGCTCAAATTCAGGAAAGACAAGAATCGGGCGTGGGTCGCGGTGTGGATTTTGAACAGTCCAGGGGGCGGCTGGCACTTGCTCAGTCGAACCTGATGACTGAATCGGCCAATCTGAATGATGTCAGTCAACGTTATCAGCGGCTGGTTGGCGAACTCCCCGCGCCAGTTTTGTTGGATGCGCCCAATATTGCCCATTGGTTGCCGGTTAAGCCCGAGAATTTCCTGCGAGAGCTCCGTAGCAACCCAGAGCTGCTGGCAAAACAGGCACTTGTACATAGTGAAGGCTCTGCCTTCGCGGCGGCCAAGGGCTTGCACATGCCGACTTTGGAACTGAGAGCCTCCACTGGGAAGGATCACTCTCAGCCTGGGCTGCCCTATCGGGACGCCCACAGCTCGAACGTGAGGCTGGTCATGTCGTACGCCTTGTCGCGCGGTGGTGCCGACCAGGCGCGCATTCGTCAGACCAAAGCACAGCAATACGCCGCCCGCGATGTGCGCGACTACACATGTCGGAATATTCAGCAGGAGCTGGCGATTGCATGGAACAATATTTTCAAGGTACGTGAGCAACTGCCTTATCTGCGCCAGCACATGGAAGCCACGACGCGCGTTCGAACGGCCTACAAGCAGCAGTTCCAGATCGGTGAACGCTCGCTGCTGGATGTACTCGACACTGAAAACGAACTGTTCGACGCGCGCCGCTCCTTGGTGATTGCGGAAATCAACCTTGCGCGAGAAGAACTTCGCTGGCTCATGCGTTCGCATCGGCTATTGCAAGCGTTGTCGTTATCTCAACCCTTCGAGCAAGTACCTGCAGAAGTTGCCAAGCTCGACTTCCCCGACGAAGCGGCTCAGGCGTGTGCGACGGGCGTACCGGATGTCGATCGTCTGCAACCCGTCGTGGTCGAATATCAGGAAGCACTGCAGCCACCGATCCTCCGCTCCTTGGATTAAAGAATGAATAACAAGAATGAAAGGGGCGAAGTGGATCGCCAGACTAGGGCGGACCTCGCGCAACTGGATATCGAATTCATTCGCGTGCTCGAGGACTTGATCAATGTTCTCGTGGATAAGGGGGTGATCAACCTCACCGACCTGCCTCCCGAGGCATTGGATAAACTCAGCCGGCGTAAACGCGTGCGCCGGCGCCTGAAGGATGCTCTGAACCTCCTTCAGGATGATGATGACGTCATATGATGGATACGCCTCCTCCGCACCTTATTCACGATGACAGTCTGCTGAACTGTCTGGTCGCGCTTACTGAGTATTTCGGGCACCCACAATCCGCGCAGGCATTGTCCGGCGGCTTGCCTCTGGAAAACAATCGGCTGACGCTAAAGTTGTTTCCACGGGCTGCCGCTCGCGCGAACTGCTCAGCCAAGCTGCTGCGCGTCAAATTGCCACATATTCAGCCGGCACTGCTGCCGGCAATTCTGATGCTGCATGGGGAGCGAGCCTGTCTGCTGTTGGAGAAACGTGAGGACAGCTACCTTATCCAGTATCCGGAAGTGGACAGTCCGATCGAGGTGCCCGCGGCCGACCTGCAGTCCCATTACAGTGGCCTGACCTACTTCGTGAAACCGCTGTTCCGTTTCGAACCGCGTTCGCAGGGGGGAATCGCAGAACCGTCAAAACACTGGTTTTGGTCTGCGATGGTGCACAACCGCGCCTTGTATCGCGACGCCATGGTAGCGAGCGCGTTGGTGAATATTTTTGCCTTGGCAATGCCGCTGTTCACGCTGAATGTCTATGACCGGGTATTGCCCAATAACGCAGTCGAAACCCTGTGGATGATGGCGATCGGCATCGTGCTGGTGGTGGTATTCAACCTCATCCTGTCATCGGCGCGAGCCTACGTGCTTGATACCGCCAGCAAGAAGGTTGATGTGCGGCTGTCGGCTCAGATCATGGAACGTGTTCTGGACATGCGCATGGAAAGCCGGCCGGCCTCCGTCGGTTCCTTCGCTGCTAATTTGCGCTCTTTTGAGTCGGTGCGGGATTTCATCGCGTCGACGAGTCTCGCGGCGGTCGTCGACCTGCCATTTTCCTTGCTGTTTCTTGCGGTGCTCTGGTGGATAGCGCCGCCTATGGTCATTCCAGCCGTGGCCGCCATATTCGCAGTACTGCTGGTCTCTTTCCTGGCTCAAACCCGCATGCGCCGCTTGGTGGCGGAAACCTTCCAAGCTACCGCTCAGCGCAATGCCAGCCTCATTGAATCGCTCAGCGGTCTGGAAACGGTCAAGACGCTCAACGCACAAAGTGAAATGCAGCGCCGCTGGGAAGCTTCGACAGAGTTTCTGGCCCGGATGAATGCGCGTATCAAACGCATATCAACCGTGACAGTGAGTTTTGTACAGACTGCGCAGCAGCTGACCACAATTAGCGTGGTAATCATCGGCGTATACCTGGTTCAGCAGGCGGAAATTTCGATGGGGGGCATCATCGCGGCTTCCATGATTTCGGGACGTTGTTTAGGAGCCTTCGGGCAAGTGGCAGGGCTGCTCATGCAGTACCAGAACGCGCGCGCCTCATTAGGCTCTATCGACAACTATATGAAAATGCCGGTGGAACGCCCCACTGAACGCAGCTTCGTTCCCAGGCCAGTTCTGCGCGGGGAAATTGAACTTCGCAATGTGTCATTCGCCTACCCCGGAACAGCTCAACCGGCACTGAACCGGATCAATCTGCACATTCGTGCTGGTGAGCGGGTTGGCATACTCGGCCGCATAGGCTCAGGAAAATCCACCCTCGAAAAACTGATTCTTGGGCTGTACCAACCCACATCTGGTACGGTGCTCATCGATGGGATCGATATACAGCAGATCGACCCTGCAGATTTGCGGCGCAACGTCGGTTATGTGCCGCAGGATCCCCAACTGTTTTACGGCACGCTCAAGCAGAACCTGGTGATGGGTTCACCTTTCGTGGGCGATCGTCAGATGCTGGATGCAGCCCGAGTGGCCGGCATCGAAGAGTTCGCTTCGCGCCACCCAGATGGCTACGACATGATTATTGGTGAGCGTGGGGATTCTCTGTCTGGTGGTCAACGCCAGTCGGTCGCAGTCGGACGCGCTTTGGTCAACGACCCGCCCATCCTGTTGTTCGATGAGCCCAGTAGCAACATGGACAACCAAAGCGAAGCCTTGCTGCGGCGCCGACTCCAGGTAGTCACCACAGGTAAGACTCTGATTCTGGTCACCCACCGCACGGCGTTGCTCAAGTTGGTCGACCGGCTGATCGTCATTGACGCAGGGCGTGTGGTGGCAGATGGGCCGATGGAACAAGTTGTCGAGGCTCTTCGCGAGGGAAGAATTGGCAAGGCAGTGGGAACCGCATGATGAACCAGGCCGAACGTAGACCGATCTCCGTTTCTCACGCCGAAGCCGAGTGGAGCGATGCAACGGATGCCTTGACACTGCAGAACGCGAGCGGTGCGCGCTCCCTTGTGTGGATATCACTGCTGGCACTGGCCGCGCTGCTGGTATGGGCATATTTCGCCAAGATCGATGAGGTCGTTCGAGGCAATGGCAAAGTGGTGCCGTCCCAACAGGTTCAAATCATTCAAAGCATGGATGGCGGTGTGGTGCAGGAAATTCTTGTGCGACCTGGCATGAGCGTGGAGGAAGGTGATGTGCTTCTGCGCATCGACCCGACCCGCTATTCATCCTCTTTGGGTGAGAACCGCGCTGAGTTGCTTGGGCTGGAAGCCAAGGCGGCGCGCCTTGAGGCCTTGGCAAGTGGGGAACCGTTTCAGGCACCTGAGTCAATTCTGCAGGAAGCACCGCATATTGTGGAGATGGAGCGACGCATCTGGGAGACGCGACAGGAAGAACTCAACGCGATCATCCGTCAGGCTGAAGACCAGCTCAGGCAGCGTGAAGAAGAGCTGCGCGAAACCCAGGCTAACCGGGATCAGGCGTCGACCAGCTGCGGTTTGACGTCGCGCGAACTGCAAGTGACGCGGCCCCTGCTGAAAAGTGGCGCGGTTTCCGAAGTGGATATCTTGCGGCTTCAGCGCGATGTGGCGAGATACTGCGGTGAGGCCAAGGCCGCCGAGGCACAGATTGAGCGGTTGCGTTCCGCCATCGAAGAGGCTCGGAATAAACGGGTGGAAGCCGAGCTGAACGTACGGAATGAAGCAGCAAACCAGCTGGCGGACACCCGGACGCGCCTCGCAACCTTGCGCGAAACACGTGTTGCGCTGGTCGATCGCGTCAAGCTTTCCGAGATTCGATCGCCTGTTCGCGGTACGGTCAACACTCTCAAAACCAATACCGTGGGGGGGGTCGTGCGCCCCGGAGACGAGGTGCTGGAGATCGTGCCCGCCGATGACACCCTGCTACTGGAAACGCGCGTACATCCACGCGACATTGCCTTCTTGCATCCGGGCCAAGAGGCCGAGGTGAAGTTCACCGCTTACGACTTCACTGTGTATGGCGGCATGTCGGGTCATGTCGAGCAGATCAGTGCCGACACGATTACCGATCAAAAAGGGGATTCCTATTACATCGCTCGAGTGCGTACTGAAGCAGCTCAGCTGGATGAAGGCTTGGCCATCATCCCCGGTATGCAGGCAGATGTGCACATTCTGACCGGCAACCGAACGGTACTGCAATACCTGTTGAAGCCTGTTTTACGCGCCCATTCCAACGCATTTACTGAACGATAGAGTGACGAAAGTGCTGTGTTCGTGTTTCCTGAAGCGGTCCTGCCGTAACGCGGGCGTGAGATGAATCAGAGGTAGGTATGCAAGCCCGTCCCGTATTGATGCTGACGCATGACGATTTGCTTTGGGCGCATTGGAAGCGCTTGCCCGTTTCCGCATGGATGCCGGCCCGCGCACGTAGCTGGCGTGAGCTGGAGCGGTGGGGAGCACTGGAACGAAAGCTGGTTGTTCTGGATGCGGGCACGCCTCATATTCCTTCACTGAATAGCGAAGGATGGCGACGGGAAGCGGGCCGGATGGATATCATCGTCGGCAGTTTGAACCCAAACGATGATGAGGGTCGTGCATTTCTGGCGGCCGGGGCGAAGGGCTATATACACGCCTACATGCAGCCCGAAGCGCTGGATACCGTATTCAAAGTCGTAGACAACGGCGGAGTATGGATGGGCCGAACTCTCCTTGCTCGACTTTTGCAACAGCTGCAGCGCAGCGTCGCGCAGCCTGAGCCGAGCATCACAGATTGGACGGATGGCCTGACTCCGCGCGAGATCGAGGTCGCCCAAATGGCGGCATCCGGCCGCAGCAATCAGGCAATTGCTGACGCGTTGAGTATCACCGAGCGCACAGTCCGTGCGCATATCTCATCTGTCTTCGAAAAATTGGGCGTGAACGATCGCCTGATGCTCGCTCTCAAGGTTCACGGCGTCAGCCAGTAGTTTGTAACGGCGGCAAAACCTGTCGGGGACGCCAATGTTGCAAATAGAAACTCGAATCTAAACTTTGTACCAATGAAAAATTGGGCGCGTCGTGCGCCCGCATAGTTTTTGTCGGAGCACCACCATCGTGGCAACCCAAACAGTTCAGGTCGGTAAAGTTAACGGCGAAGCATGGATTCGCAACGCGGACGGATCCTTGACGCCGTTGCAGGAAGGGATGGAAATCCCGATCGACGCCGTAATAGTGACCGCCCAAGGCGCCACTGTTGAGCTCTGGACTGAAGGAGGGCAGCCACTCATTATCGGAGCTGGGCGAGAAGTCACGTTGTCGGCAGATATGTTCACCGCCGACATGAGCCCGGAGTCGAACAGCATAGAAGAACTGGCTGATACCGACGCCGACCGGGTGCTGGCGGCTCTGGAAGAAGGCACCGACCCCTTCCGCGTGCTGGAGGCTACGTCGGCGGTGCGTTCGATCAATGCGCTCAGCACCGGCCACACCGGTGGGGCCACTTACGTGCGCGTGATGGAGGCCATTGAAACTATTTCGCCCCTGTCACTGGACTACAACCCTCTGGGTTTCGGAGCAGAAAATTCTCTGAACTATCGCCCTGCGGCAGGAACAGAGCTGGGCGGCGATACACCCGCAACAACTTTTCCCCCGACCGCAGTGCCAGCTCCGGCACCCGCCCCCGGGATCGAAGTCGGTGGAAGTGTCAGCACACCGGATGCGGGTGCGCCGGGTAGCGATGCCGGCACGCAACCTGGCGAGGATATAGACCCAGGCCCTGCTCCGACACCTGGCACAGACCAACAACCGCTGCCTGGGGATGATGGGGATTCAGATAGCGACAGCGACGCCGACGCGGATGCTGACTCTGATGCGGATGCCGATTCCGATTCCGATGCTGACGCAGATGCCGATGCTGATGCGGACAGTGACGCCGACGCCGACGCCGACGCAGATGCAGATGCGGATGCTGATGCAGATGCAGATGCCGATGCAGACGCTGATAGCGACTCCGACTCGGACAGCGATTCTGATAGTGACTCCGACGCAGATGCGGATGCTGACGCCGATGCGGATGCTGACGCCGATGCGGATGCCGATGCTGATGCAGATGCGGACGCCGACTCCGATTCAGACAGTGACTCCGACGCTGACGCTGACGCAGATGCTGATGCAGACGCTGATGCCGATTCTGATGCTGACGCAGATAGCGACTCCGACTCCGAAGCCGACGCGGATGCTGACGCTGATAGTGACTCCGACTCGGACAGCGATTCGGACAGTGATTCGGACAGTGATTCGGACAGTGATGCTGACGCAGACGGAGATGCAGATGCAGATGCAGATGCTGACGCTGATGCAGATGCGGATGCAGACGCTGACGCTGATGCAGATGCAGAAGCGGATGCTGATGCTGACGCGGAAGCTGATGCTGACGCCGAT
>Ga0079224_100014837_pt1 | contig 10893 bp, 6 predicted proteins | sample Stecom2015_FD_80414 | JGI IMG/M metagenome (GOLD analysis project Ga0079224, IMG submission 80414) | Agricultural soil microbial communities from Utah to study Nitrogen management - Steer compost 2015 | ecosystem: Environmental > Terrestrial > Soil > Agricultural land | place: USA: Utah...
GTTTCCAGGTGGGAACGTGGCGAATATGAACCCTCCCCTCAAGCGGTATGGGAAATCGCCAATAGGATGCCCAGGATGAAACTTTGGTTCAAAATGCATACCCAATGGTTAAAAGACCATAACGTACCTGCCATTTGATAAACAACAGGTAAAGGCTTTTAATCAATGGAAAACAAATTCGTTTCAGTCATTTCAAAGTTGCAAGATCAGACTTGCCCTACCACGTTCATCACTCATTGCAAGGATGTAGCTCAATTCCATTCCTCAGAATACGCCAAGCGCGAAAACTATCTCACTTTCGCCCGAGGCGTAGTTTGGACAGATCGCGATTTTGCGGAATTTGCAAAGCAGAATAAAAAGCCAATCTCACTGCAATGGTGCAAGGATTCCCAGCGGGCATTCCTTGGAGCCATGGTCCAGAACAAATTCGATGCAACCTTTGCCCCATTTGATAGCAAATCTAAAAAGGCTTCCAAGATGGCGGAAATGTTGAAATGGCGCTATATGCGCGATGCTGAAAACCTGGAATTCTCTGAAAAGGATAAAAAGCTGATTTCCGATTGTTGGGCAACAGGGGTGGCCTACCAGGAATTGTTCGCCATAACGGAACCAGGGGAACGACCTGAATACCAGTTGACCAATGAAAACGTCTTGGCAATTTACTGGGATCCGAACTCGACCCGATTAGGAAGGCGTGATGATGCCCAATTCGTGGATAGAGCCAAATACATATCCCTGGAAGATTTGCAGCTTAATTTCCCTGATGAGGATTTTTCTGACCTTGAGGAAAGAATTTCCGAAACCTATACATCGGTTTCAAAAGTTGCCGACCGTGGACACGAATCCGAGGATTTCCGCAATGGGCTATTTTTGGTCCGTGAACGATTCTATAAAGTTACGGAACGAGAATATTACAAGTTGGATGAAGAGGAAAATAAGGTTCCAATTGATGAAAATGAGGCAAAGGGCTATGAGGAATCAAATAAATCCTCCGAGGAAAAAACCTTTATAGGACGTTCCGAAAAGGAATACCTGTATCTTGCCATAGCTTGCCCAGCTTGGAAACAGGAGAAATTCCTTTTCAATGGCAGATTAAAGCTTCAACCTCGAAGTGATCGAAATTCAAAGAAAGTCCTATGGCCTATCCTGGAATGTATTGCGGAATCCATTGGAAGCGATCCAATAGGATTTGCCGAAGCAATGATCGACCCTGTTAAGATTGCCAATGGAATATTGACCCAGACTTATCACGTTGCTAGGCATGCTGCCTCTACGGCAAAGCTTTACAAACCTGATTTTTTCAAGGATGAAAGGACGGCGAATGATTTTGCAAAGAATTCAGCAGACCCAACCAAGAATTTCCCTGTAAAGGCGGAAGCCCCTTTAAACGATATTGTCGGAAATATTCCAAATGGCAGTATGCCCACAGATGCAAAGGATATGCTCAATACGGTATTGAACTACCTCGAAAAGGTATCCAGCACTCCCCCAGCACTAAAGGGACAATCGGAATCCGCTTCGACCTCCGGTAAGTTGAATGAGCAGAGAATCAACCAAAGTTTTATCCAGTTGCAGGAATTCACAAGCAATTACAAGAATTTCATTCGTCGGCGCGCAGAATTGTTAAGAGCCTATGACGTGCTTTTGAACGATTCTTTCATAAATGAAGAAATCCAGATTAACCAGAAGCAGTCTGTAAAAGACCCTGACTCGATCACCTTGAATGAAATCGATGAAGAAATGGATGAAGAGGGAAATCCCACTGGAAACCTTACCAAAAATAATGACCCTGCCGAAGACGATTTCAAAGTGATGATCCTAGACAGCTATGCAAGCCCTGTAAAAGCTGATTCAATGAAGGCATTGCTTATGGACTTGTTATCAGTCCCAGCAGTGCAGCAGGATCAAGGAATGCTTATGGCTATCGCTTATGAAATCGTTCAATTCAGCGATTTCCCACTTGAAACCAAGGAGCGTATTCTCAATTCCAGCACTCAGTCTCAACAGGATCAAGCCAAGAAACAGGCCCTTGAGCAACAGCAGATGCAAATCGAGCAGCAAGGCCAGCAATTGCAAAATGATAAAACTCAGGTGGAAATCGACCAAGCACAGATGCTACCACCTGAACAAATCCCACCAATAGCGGCATAACCTGAATAGAAATGATAAGGAATGATTAGCTGATTTATAAACCCATATAGAAAGACAAGGAATCTCTATGGAAATTAATAATTCAGCACCAACCCCTTCCCCTACCCCAACAGGAGCGGAAAGCACACCAGTATCCGAAACTCCGGTTTCAAATCCTACCCCTACAACTGCAAAACCTGAAAAGGTTTCTGTCCCCAAAGCTAAGGAGCCTGTAAAAGCTGCCCCTGGCTTGACTCCCGCGCAAACCGCCGAAAGAATGGCGGACATTGAAGCAAAGGTAGCCAAGGGACAAGCGGTAACTGATGAGGACTTGATCGCCTTTGATGCATTCCAGGCATTGGAATTTGAAAAAGCTAAAAATGAAAAACCAGAAGCACCTGATGCAGACTTAGAAAATCCTGAATTAGAGGAAGAGATTTCAGAGGAAAACCCAGAGGAAGTGACCGAAGATGAGGAAGCCCCTACTGAAATCCCAGAAGAATACAAGGAAATATTCGACCTAACCGGCGCAAAGGATCCTAAGCAGGTTGCCGAAAAGATAAAGGACTACAAAAGTAAAATCCAGTTCGCCTTGGATTGGAAAAAGAAGGTTGATGTTCAGCTAAAGGAGCATACCGATACCATTTCAAACCGTGAACAAGCTTTAGAAAATCAGAATGAATTACTTGCAGGGGTATTGCAGGGTGATCCAGAGGCAATCGAAGTGGCTACCTCCATAATGTCCCAGTCAGGGAGAAACGTCCATAAACCATTGCAGATGCCCGACAGGGATTCATTCGTTGATCAGGCAGCATACGACCTTTTCAAACAGCAGCAGGATGCTTTAATCGCCCTAAAGGCGGAACGTGACCTAGAGAAAGCGGAAAAGAATAAGGAAATCCAGCTTGCCCAGCAGAGAGCAGCAAATCAGGAAATGCTCCACAATACGAATATCGAAGTTTCCAACCTTTGCGATACCTTTTCCGATCTCGGAATATCAAGCGCACAGGCCAGGGCAATGTTAGCCTATCGTTTAAAAACTGGCAAAACTCCCACTGCCTTTGAGCCCATTATAAAATTGATGGAATTTGCCGATAAAAGAAAAGACCTTTCGCTTGAAGAAGCGTATAAGATTCTCAACTATGACAAGGTTGCAAAGGGTGTCCCCGGTAAGGTCAAGGAACAGGTTAAAAAGATTCTCGACCCAAGGAAAAACCAGCAGACTCAGCCAGGGTTATCCGGGATCAATCCAAAAGCACCTCCCGCCCCAGGCGGAAAGCTCACAAGGGAACAGGTCTTAGGATTCGTAAATACTTCCAATTATCCGGATGCCTGGATGATGACTTTATCCAATGGAAAAAAGGAACTAGACCCGAATAAAATCCCACCATACGTTGCTGCAATATTGGAAAGCATGTAACCCCTAAACGGAACAATCCTTTCAAAGCCCTTGGGAACTATTCCCAAGGGCTTTTTCATTTTGCAGAAATTTTCGGCAAAAATAATCAGGAGTTATAAACCCAGTAAAGAGAGATAAAGATTCTCCAAGATTAGAAAGGTTTTTTAAAATGACTCCATCCGCATACATTGCACTCCAGAAAAAGAAATGGGAAAGCGAAGGTGAAAAATATTTAGTAGTTGCCTCGATTTGGTCCCCTTTTACTGGTGATGTCACAGTAACAGACGCTATCGGGAATAAAGTTGCCGACCAAGTACCTCAGTCCGTAATTTCCGAAAAGAAATTTTCCGCAGAAGAACATTCGTATTCCACCACCATTCCTATGATCGAAAGATTGTACGGTAAGGTATTAGGCGGAAAGCAAAAGGCCCGTGGTTCTGAAATTCGTCCCAAGGTATTAAACAAGACTGTTTTCTACAACGTGGAAAGAACAGCAGTTGCCGTTGAAGATGAATCTGTCGAAGGTGAAACAATCAAATGGACCCAAATCGGAAACAAAGCAGCTAACCTCTTAAAAGATCGTTTAGTAGAAACAACCGATTGGAGAATTCACAAGTCAATTCTCGAAGTTGACCCCTTACTATCCGAAGCTGAATACTGGACCAATTCCAGCATTGCCGCTCCTGTTACCAAGGCAATCAATTCAAGGTTTTTCGTTAATAGCAAAGCCCCAATCACTTGGGATGGAACCTATTCAACCTATGAAGGTACAATCAATACCGCAGCAGATGCATTGACCACAGGCGCAGTATTCGACCAAGCCGCAGCAGAAAATGTGGTTTCAATTGCCAGCAGGGTTATTGACCCTATCAGATCCGACAAAATGTCTGGATTCAATTACGTCACCTTGCTTTCTGATGTTCAGTATGAGCAGTTAACTGGTGGAGCATCAAATGCTTTCATGCAGATGTTCCGTGATGGCGGGGAACGTGCAAAAGACAATATCGGAATCACTTCCGACCTTGGCGTATGGCGCGGACACCTTTGGATGAAAAACGTAAGAGCCCCTATTTTCAATATAGCAGGTGCTTCCGGAAGCAAGTTTGAATACTTGGATCCTGAATTAGAAGCTCAGTCCCTTGCTCGCGTTGCTCCTGGTTCCGGAACTGGAACTTGCGAATTAGCAATCACGTTAGGTAAGAATGCAATCGGCAAAGTAAATGCCGGTGGGTACAAGCTCGAAAAGGATTTCTTCGATTACAAGTTTGAAAGTGGCATGTGCTATTCAATCAAGCATGGTTTCAATCGTATGGAATTCCTTGGTTCCGATACCGCAGCAAAACCTTATAACAAAGGATCGTTCGTTTACATGACCGCATCCAAAGACACAGTAGGCGTCCTTTAATAGGATAGAGAAAGAAGAAAGAGAGTAAAATAAAATGGCTACAAATGGAAAAATCATAACCCCAATCGGTTCAGGCGAACCAATCATGGCATTTGATGTATCGGTGACAACCACCACTGCAACAGACACCACGGTTTCTTCGACCTTAACATTCGGCAGACCTTTTGCCTCCGCTCCTTATAAGCTTAGTGCGTACATAACAGGCAGCATTGAGGGAAGACTTGCAAATGTCGTAGTGGATGAAATCACTGCAACAAATTGCGTAGTCTCTATAAGACAGGGCGCAACTGCAATGACCGCAGGTGCAAAGAATGTTAGAGTAATCTTAACAGGCGAATTGGCTTAACGGAAATAAAAAGGATCATTTTCCTTTCGGGGTATTCCCTGTTTTCAGATCCTTTTTGAACCCTTGCAGAAATGCAGGGGTTTTTTATTGCCAAGGTATAAACACCTTATATGCAACTAGAAGAAATACTCACCCTATGTGAACAGGAGAATGGCGCAAAATTCCTGTTCGAGGAAGAAACCCTTGTAATCTACGCCAACCAGATCCAAAAGATGGCATTCGCAAAGGATTTGAAAGTTTTTGAAGTTTTCTCAGTCCTGAACATCTTCCACGAAATTTCCTTATCCTCAACAGGCTACACCAATTGTGCGACCACTGATTTAAGTAAAAATGTCATTGGGACAACCTCCGGAGCGATAGGATCCCTTGAGGACTACAACAACCTTGCCCGCCTATGGCATGTCCACGTCACTTCCGGAACTTTCATCGAAGGTGAACAGGTAACCATACAGACGGGAACCGGAATCGGAACGATTGATGATTCCGTAGATATTTACAAAGGCCCTTACAGCACTGCCAACCTTGACATCCCTTGCCGAAAGTTGAAAGGGGTTAGCTCCGTAACCGACTCTCAAATTTTTGGCGGGGATGATCAAGATGTGGAAAATGATTATGGAATGATCCGCACTTTCGACATGCAAAGGGATTTCTGGACGTTAGGCAGGGTTAATCAGGTCAGCAAGACTTTCACTTTTATCAATACACCAGTTTTAACCGAAGGTTATTACAGGTGGGTCTATTACAGGGGTGCTCCCACTATCGCAAGCATTTCAGACAATGACAATCTGGTTCTCCCAGAGGAATACCATTATTCCGTCCTTTACAACGGAATCATTGCCCTTGCCGACAATGCAACCTATGGGGAAAAGCCAACAACCCCGGATCAAATTCTGTATCCGTACCTCTCCCAATATTGGGCAGCGATGGAAGATCAATATCTGGACGTAGGCGAAGATAATCACCGCAGATTAGGGTGGTAATCCGTGATCCAGACAAAACGCAAGCATCCTAAAAGATATCAGGCCACAGGCAAAGAGCCTTGGTTAAACGTCAATAATTGGCTTGGTCTAAATCTATTCGATGAACATTCCGCAACCCTTCCAGGTCAATTCAAGTCCGTTCTAAATGTCGATCTCTATGCAGGGTTTTTCAAATCTCGAAAGGGGTCTTCAAATCTGAATAGCACTTCCTCAACCTTGGCAAGTGAACCAGTTTTAGAAGGTGTCGTATGGGACGTAGGGGAAAAAGAGTATGCACTGATTCAGTGCGACACTGGATCCGTTTCCAAAATGCGATACGTCGAATTGTCCTCAACAGGGGCATTTCGCGACGTTCTTTTCAAAGGGACCATATCATCCGCAACCTTGGCAAGTGATGCACCTGCTACCATGTTTATTTCCGGTGGGAAGTGTTATGTCTTCCATGTCGATGGAAACCACATAATCGAATATCTTCCCGACACGGACAGCTTTGAAATGCGAACCATGGGAATGCAATTCCCGACCATTTCATCCCTTGTCCAGGTTCCAGGGGGGAACAAAACTGGGAAGTATGCCTATGCCATCGAATTGGTGTACCAGGAAGACGGGGTTGACCTTATCGGATCCTCCCCTAACCGGCTTCTAGCCAGTGGGGCAATTGCCTTTATCACCCTGGACACAGAGGATGCCGATATAACCATTGATAGCTCTACCCTACCCACAGGGGGAGGCGCAGGGGATTTCTGGACCCATGTTCGCCTGTACAAGTCTGGGAACCTGAACTCGGACACTTCCGATATAGCCAATACCATACCTCCGGAAACTACCGAATATGAACTCTATCCGGTCAAATTGGTGGATCGGGCATCCCTGATTTCCGCTTCCTACGTCATTACGGACGATGTTCCCCATGACGAGATAGACAGGTCCGAAGTATGGAGCCTGGATCCCCTTGGCGGGGCCTCTAGGGTGGAATTACTCCCCTTGCCAGCAGGTAAGGTAGGGTGCTTTCACAAAGACCGGATATGGGTTGGCAGATGCCCTACAGAGGACCCCTTAGAAACGACCTTATACTATTCCAATTTTGCCGGAACGGCATACGGGGAACAGTATGATCCACTTCAAAGGGTTCCAGTTGAACCAGGGGACGGTCAAAAACTTATCAAGGTGATGCCCTTCGAGGATAACCTAGTTGTCCTTAAAGACGGCAAAACGGGATACATCCCTTCCGGGAATCCTGATATTCCTTTTTCCATTCTGGACCATAGCCAGGGGATAAAACACAAGAGACTTTGCGCATACGTTCCCAATGTCGGGATTTGCGCCATAACTACGGACAATTCCGATTTGAAAATCCTTACGGCAAATTTGCAGTGGATCAATATTTACGGATCCCAGGAAATTTCTCGCCTTGTTCGACCATTGACCAAGGAATTATCCGCTTCCCCTACCTACGTTTCGTTCACTTTCGTTAATGGAAAGCTGAAAATCTGGGATGGCGAAACATCCTGCACAGTGCTTCACGTTGATCAGGCCAAGGGATGGACTCAGTATGAGTACCCTATTTCCACTTCCGGAAGTGAATTAGTCCTGACTTTCGCCGGTAATTCACGGGAAGTGATCATTTCTTCGGAATCCTACTTGGTGGAAACCGAATTGGATATCAATACCGATTTGGATACGACTACAGGACTTCCCAATAAAATCTCAGTTTCATGGGATTTACACAGATTCCAGAATAACCAGGGCAGGGATTTACTTGAATTCAGAAACCTTTCCGTTTCCGGATCCTTTGACGTTGCATTAACCGCCCAGGCGCATATCAATGGTCAATCTTATCCCTCAGTGGATACCCCTACCCCTACTGATTTCATCCCGGATCCATCGATGTATGACGCCAATCCGGAATTGAAGGAAGGGATTTATGAATTGTACTTGCGGAAACGTCCTATAGCACCTTATCAACATTTCACCTTTTCCACAACTGCCCCATGTACAATAAGGTCGATCAATTGGGTTGGCTGGATCACCACTGATGTTCCAAATCATATTTTCAACAGATTCTTAGCTCAGAAGAATTCTACACAGTTCCCAAAATGGGTAGTGTCCGCAGACAAAACCTATGACGCAGGATCAGCAGAGAGAATCCTTGCGGACTACCTGATTATTGACGCTATGGATGAAGATGGCGATGCCAGGGACATTCGGGATTTCATCCTTATTGGTCGGGATTGAGAATTTCCCAGTAACATCCCTTTAAATCGCTCAAAAGTATAAACCCCTACTATAGAGGTTTTACAATGAGCGAAGTTTTAAAAGGTATTTACAAGCATTTTTCCCGTGCGACATTTTCGGATTTGACTTCCGACACTGTAAACGGATTACAGCAAAAAGAAATTGGCTATGATCGCCAAAGACAGCATTTCATCTATCGGGATACCGATGATACCTACAAAACCATGGGGATCGTTTTCCACTATGATTCCCGCTCCTTTACCTCGTTCGCAAATGCCATTTCCACAATTGGATCGGAAAACTGCACCCTAGTTGTTTCCCGCCAGGAAGCGGTAAATAGCGACCTAACCGTTCCGGAAAATATTCACCTTTTCCTAACCGGAGCAGGTTCTTTCGACATTGGTTCGACCTTTACCTTGACCATAAACGGGCAAATTTCCGCTCCACATAGAAAACTATTCTACGGATCCGGAACCGCCGTCATTGGTGCCCTTGCAAGCTCTGAATACCCTCAACAGTGGTGGGAAGGTGACAGGGATTCCATATTCGTCATTGGGCAGAAAAAGTCTTCAAATGCCCGCTATTACAGCTTGGGCATAGATGAATCCGATTCACAGAAATTCAAGATTTCTTTCGGGACAGCAGGTGCCGTACCTGGAACCAATGATTACCTGTCCATCGATGTAGCAGGTGCAGTCCATGTTTACAATGGACTCACTGTCGCAGGGAATACATCCCTATCCGCTTTGGCAGTCTCAGGGAATGCAACTGTTTCAGGAACCCTTGGTGTCACAGGAGCGGTAACCTTTTCTTCCACCTTAGCTGTCACTGGAATTTCAACCCTTACAGGCCGAGTAAATGTAGGTGGAGCAAGTGATGCCTCCGGATTTGCATTGAATGTCGCAGGTGGATCAATTGCCGTTCGAGGGGCAAATTCAATCCTTTCCTATTCCGTAGGAAATCCAGGAGATACCAATTACGAAAGAATGAGCATGATCCACACTGGAACCCATGCCGAACTTCGCTCCCAAGCAGGTGGAACGGGGACATATCGTCCACTCCGTCTAGTGGTGGGTGCGACTACTCGATATGAAATAACGGATGCCGGTGTTCATACAATCACTGGTTCAGTTTCCATGTCCTCAACTTTGGCTGTCACAGGGAATTTGACAGTTGGAACCGCAGCAGGAACAACAAGAGAAGTCCAAATTGATGGAGCCGCAGGAAATCGCCGAATCATAGCTTACCGCTCTGGTGGACTGAATCGATGGACGATTCGTGCAGGAAACACAACAGAATCCGGGAGTGATGCAGGATCGGAATTTGAAATAACCGCATTTAACGATGCTGGTTCCGGAATTGATAATCCCATTACAATAACAAGAGCTACTGGTGGAGCCATCACAATGGTTCGTCCTGTTTCAATAACAGGAAATGTTGGTATTGGAACTTCTGCGGGTACACACCGACTTACAGTATCAGGATCAGGTGCTGAACAATCCTCTATTAAGTTCCATAATACAGGAGCGTCCGGGAGAGAATGGCGGTTAGTCGCCGGGTCTACTGGTATATCAAATGCGCCTTTTACCTTATACGATGCGACTGCTGGAGCAGATCGCTTAGTGGTAGATGCATCGGGTAATTTTGGAATTGGTACAGGGATAGTTCCTAGTGCCAAATTGCATGTTGTTGGAACTGCTCTAATTACTGGCGCAGTAACCATGTCTTCCACCTTGGCCGTGACTGGATCAATCACTACCACAGGATCCGTTGTCCTAAACAATGCCTCCGTTGCAAATAGGACTATTGGATTCCAGACCAATGGCTCTGATCGTTGGGGCATTACAGTCAATAATACGGCAGAAGGTGGTTCAAATGCTGGATCTAATTTTGAACTGAGGTGCTTCGCCGATGGTGGTAGCCATCTCCATACTCCAATCTCTGTTACCAGATCAAATGGAGCAGTGACGATGGGAGTCACTGGAGGTGGACTCACAGTTGCCGGTGCCGTTACCATGTCTTCCACCTTGGCCGTAACTGGAGTTCAGACCAATTCGGCCAGGACTGAATGGACCACAAATGCAAGTGGTGGAGTCGGATCGATCTGGAAATCGTCAGGTTCAGGTTTGGTAATCCAAGGTGTAACGGCTTCATCCTATGACCTTTCAATACTGAATAACGCCGCTCAACCATTGCTTCGAAATCCCACAGGGACCCAGACCGTAGAATTTTCCGGTGGGGTCGTTTTGTACTCCACGATGAACGTGGCCGGTACATCTACAATGGCCGGAGTCACTTCTTCTGGTGATCTCACGGTTTCGAAGTCTTCTTCGGGTGGTGGTGCAAGTATTCAGACCACCAACACAAGCAACACAGCAAGCTCTGAGGCTAGGTTCCA
>Ga0079224_100014838_pt1 | contig 10893 bp, 12 predicted proteins | sample Stecom2015_FD_80414 | JGI IMG/M metagenome (GOLD analysis project Ga0079224, IMG submission 80414) | Agricultural soil microbial communities from Utah to study Nitrogen management - Steer compost 2015 | ecosystem: Environmental > Terrestrial > Soil > Agricultural land | place: USA: Utah...
CAGCTACTTTCAGAGAAAAATCGAAAAAAACAAAAAGGCAAGGGAGAAAAACGGTCGTTTTTCTCCCTTGCCTTATTTTTTAGGACTTATCGGACAGCCCCTTTAGATCAAATGTAAAATTGCTCCACCGAGGGCGCCTGTTACAACTACAATCCAAGGTGGGAGTTTCCAATAGACAAGCATGCTAAACAAAATGGCAGCAAAAGCAAAATCAATTGGTTCGAACACGGAACTAGTCCATATCGGGTAATAAAATGCAGAGATTAAGATACCAACAACTGCAGCATTAACCCCCATTAATGCACCTTTTATCTTCGGATTTCGGCGCAGAGAGTCCCAGAATGGCAACGTACCTAAAACCAATAGGAACGCTGGAAGGAAAATCGCGACGGTTGCGAGTAATCCACCTTGCCATCCATTTATCACGGCCCCAAGATACGCTGCGAATGTAAATAGCGGTCCTGGTACAGCTTGTGTCGCACCATATCCAGCTAAAAATGCCTCTTCACTAAGCAAACCAGTTGGGACAAATTCTCGCTCTAATAATGGCAGGACAACATGGCCACCACCGAAAACAAGAGAGCCAGAACGATAAAAACTATCAAACATTGCAATCCACTCGATCGACGTGATATCCCTAACGACTGGCAAAATAATCAGTAATCCAAAAAATAATGCTAAGCAGAAAATAGCGAGTCCTCGAGATACTGGAAACTGTAACTTCGTCGTTTCATTGTCAGTTTGATTTTTAAACAGAACAAACCCTACAACTGCAGCGAGTAGAATCACTCCAATTTGTGTAAAGGCTGACTGCCATAATAGTGTTCCAACTAGTGCAACTAGTGCAAGTGCTTTTCTCGGTAAATCAGGAGTTAATTTTTGTGCCATTCCGAGAATGGCATGTGCTACAACAGCTACTGCAACTAATTTTAATCCATGAATCCAGCCAGTTGTACTAATATCTAACCCTTGAAGAAGGAGGGCAAATAAAATGAGTGCAATGACGGAAGGTAATGTGAAACCAATAAAAGATACAATCCCACCTAGAACGCCTGCACGTATGACGCCTATTCCAATTCCAACCTGACTACTTGCAGGTCCAGGTAAAAACTGACATAAGGCCACTAAGTCCGCAAATGTCTTTTCATCCATCCATTTACGACGTCGGATGTATTCTTCGTGAAAATATCCTAAATGGGCAACTGGTCCTCCAAATGAGGTCAGCCCAAGTCTTGTTGAGACGAGAAGAATTTCCAGTAAATTTTTCATTCAGTTCTCCTTTTCATTCAATCCTTAATTTCTTTAAAGAGCTCATACGCTTTATTTCTAGCTTCAATCAGGACGATATTACCTTTTTCTGTTGTTGTATAATATTTTCTAATTTTTCCATCCACATTTTTTTCTTCTTTTTTTAAAAGTCCGTCTGATTCCATGTTGTGGAGGATAGGGTAAAGAGTTCCTGAACTTATCGTATATCCATGCTCTCTCAGTTCTTCAAGCATCCATGAGCCATATATCGGATCTTCTTTTGCATGGTGTAGAATGTGAATCTGGATGAATCCGAGAAAAAGTTTCCGTAGTATTTTTTCTTCCAAAATATTTACCGCCCTTCTATGTTAATGTTGGAAACCAATATCGGAAATCGATATCGAAATTATAGCATGTGAAAATTCTTTTAGAAAGGCATAGATAAAAAGTTTACAAACTCTTTACAAAATGAAAATGAAACTTTTCTATTAGCTCTAACGTAAACCTAAGTAAAGGAAGGGTGTGGATGAAATGAGTAAGTATTCAATCTCAGAGTTTATTAAAAATACAGAGCAAGTGGACAAAGGAGAAGGTCTGTTTGAATTAGAGACTCCAAGAATGCTGGAAGTTAATCTGAATGGGATGATTTGGGCCAAAGCAGGTTCGATGGTGGCATATAATGGAACAATTAAGTATGAACGAGAAGGAATCCTCGAGCACGGGCTAAGTAGTATGTTTAAGAAGGCATTTACTGGAGAAGGGGCTTCATTGATGAAAGCAAATGGGCATGGGAAATTATACTTGGCCGATAGCGGGAAAAAAATTATCATCCTTGAGCTACAAAATGATTCGATTTATGTGAATGGAAATGATCTTCTTGCTTTTGAACCTTCTTTGAAACATGAAATTAAGCTTATGAGACGTGTAGCAGGGATGATGGCGGGTGGATTGTTTAATGTACGTTGTCAAGGGACTGGAATGCTAGCGATTACGACTCATTACGAACCACTTACATTACGGGTTACACCTGGAAAACCAGTTATTACGGATCCAAATGCAACAGTTGCGTGGTCTGGTAATCTAACACCTGAATTTCAGACGGATATTTCATTTAAAACCTTCGTTGGACGCGGAAGTGGCGAGTCTATTCAAATGAGGTTTGAAGGCGATGGATTTGTTATCGTTCAACCGTACGAAGAAGTTTATATGCAGCAATCAAATAGCTGATGAAAAAAGGCGGTTTTCTAAAACATTGTTGTTCTTAGTATTTTTGATTTCAGCTTTAGGTGGACGTTTTACTGCAATTAATAGGTTTAGTTTTAGCCAATAGAAACTGTCATTTAGTTGAGAATAGTAAAAAGAAACATGGCTAATCGAGTCCATGTTTCTTTCTTTTGCTATGTGCCCCACAGTACATCGATGAGTTCACGTTTGAAAAGGTTTGTATCGATGTTGCAGGTTTCTGCGTCTAAACCATACTGCCAGCCCCATGCAAGTGAACCTTCTGGGGCAGAAGGGTTAAACTCAGGTGCTTTTGATTCGGCAGTGATGCCCTCATTTGGTGCAGCTGTCCAAATATAGTTCTGTTCGAGGATGGCACTGTTATTTTGTCCAGCTTCTTGAAAGGCAGCAAATAAAGCTTGTTCAGGGTCAAAAACACCATAAATTCCAGATTGATAAGGCGAGTCTACTATCGTTCCAAACCATCCACTAATAAACTTCGCATCTACTGGATAATTTGGTTCAATATCTGCAAAGATAGCAACATCCTCTGGAATACCTAAATCACTCGCCATTTTAATGGCTTCCGTCGCATGTTTGACCCCATTGTCATACCCTGTTGCATCATTAAAATGATTATAGATAGGTAGAATATAATCACCTTCAGCATGAATGATTTCTACCTGTTCAGCGGAAAGGCCAACTGAAATTCCTTCACGCTCTCCAAGATATCGGCCAAAGACTACAGGATCACCAAAGTTTTCTTTCACACACGCATAAAAGTCCGTTGTTGTTTCACTAGCTGAATCAATCCCCCATACGATTTCAGGGAGGTTATCACTTGGTTTAGCAGTTTCATCGTTCTGTTGATCTTTTTCATTGTTTTGTTCTTTTTCTTGATTTTCATCTTGTTTATCATTTTCTTGTTCTTTATCTTGTGGCGGTTGATGATCGGTGTTCGTAGGAGGGGGTGTGGTTGACTCACTTGTGGATGGGGCAGATGTTGCTGGCTTTGTTTTGTCCTCTGTAAAAAAGAAATAAACCGCGCAACATGCTAGGAATCCAATTACTACTGTTAGAATTGTATTAAATATTTTTTCTGTCATATCTTCACCTCACAATTTTCCATTTATCTTATGTGAGATGGGAGTGTGCTGTGTCTCTCCTCGTATAAGTGAGTAATAGAAAAATAGGACCGCGGTTAATAATTTCGCGGACCCTTCATTCGTTATCTTTCTTTTTGATGGCGTTGTTGACCCCCTGGATGGTATTTTTGATAAGGTCTTCAGAAATCATCGTGGCACCTGTGACAAGGATGGCTTGCGCGACGGATTGAATCATAAAACCATAATATAGGAGACATGCTATCGTAGCGAAGCCTAATTGAATCCATCTATGCGTCCACTGTGCAATGTACGGTGTATCTTTTAAGATAAGTCCAATGAAATAAAGAACTGGAATTAAGATAAACGCATCTTGACGAATATAAAATTCTAAGTTGAGACCCATATTTTCACCTTCAAGATTTCAAATTCTTTAGATAAGATATTCGAAATCGAATGAATTGGTCATTGTGAAAATACGTTTCAAGCGTAAAAATACATAAAAATATAAATAAAATCGCTAGGTTGGTAGCCTAGCGATTGTGAATAAGCTATTTATTTTTAGCAAGGACTCCTTGATGCAACGCTCGTTTTCGTTGGGAACTATTTAAATATGCTGTTACCATTGCTACTAAGAGCATGACTCCAGTAACAGTGAAGAGAATTTGGGTTGAAAATAGACCACCGAGTATCCCTCCAATAAGCGGTCCTAGCATTCCACCGATTTGATTGGCTGTTTGGTTTAAACTGAAGGCTCTTCCGCGGAAATCCTCTGGCGTAGTTTTAACAATGAGCCCGTTTAATGCAGGGAATACCGCACAAAAGAAAATCCCATATATAAAACGAATGATTGAAAATCCCCAGAATTGGGTAAAAATAATTTGAGCTAATGTTCCTATTCCCGCTCCAAGTAGTCCGATAAATAAGATACGTTGGAATCCAACCTTATCTGCCCACTTACCCCAAACAGGTGCGAAAAGTGCACTTGCAAGACCTGGTAAGGAGATGACAAAACCAGTCATTAATGTCGTATAGCTTGTGTGGCTTGCAATGTCAGCAATGTACAGTGGAAGGATGGGATCAATTATCATGATGGAGCAGCTGACCATTAAAGTTAGGATTAAAACAAGTAAGAACGGGCGGTTGCTGATGGCAATACCAAAATCCTTGATCACTGATCCTTTTTCCTTGTTCGGTTTGAAGTTTTCTTCTTTTACGAAAAAGATAATTAAGAGAGTCGCAATAAAAACAATGATTCCCGCACTTGCAAAGGCCCAGCGATTTCCCCAAAGTTCAGCTAATCCTCCGCCTAAAAGAGGTCCTATAATCATCCCAGTTGCTGCCGCTGATGAAACCATTGAAAGAGCATAACCAACTTTTTTTGTTGGAGTATTCGTACCAACGAGGGCAATGGAGCCAGGAATAAATCCACTTAGTAGTCCTTGCATGATACGTAGACCTAAAATTTGATAAGGGTTTGTAACGAAGGCCATTAAGGTATAAACGAGAACGAGGGCTAAACCAGCTCGTACGATCATTGGTTTCCGCCCATATTTGTCGGCGATTCTACCCCAAAATGGAGTCGCAAATGCACCAGCAAAGAAGGCAGCACCGTAGATTAGTCCAGACCACAACTCGGTGTGATCGTGCACCCCAATTTCTAATAGAAAGATAGGTAAGAAGGGGATAACCATTGAAAAACCTGAAGCCGTAAAAAAGACGCCAATCCAAAGAACCCATAAATTTCGTTGCCAAGTTGGCATATTTATATCCATCTCCTAAAAAAATACTGATATGTTTATAGATTCATATTACCACAATTGACAATTATTTTCACGGACGAAACTTTCGGGACCAGAAATAATTAGCGTTGAAATAATTGTAAAGTATTCAATTTTTTACAGGAATATCACATATATGTTTTTGTTGCAGTTTGATTAAGATTTTTCAATATAGTTACAAACGAGCTCTGATTATTAAAAAGGTATTTACAAATCAAAGACATCTGCAAAAACAACCTCCTACCAGTGCTATAATACGATAACAATAGTTTGGAGGTTTTATGATGGCTACGAAGCGAGAGTATTATTTTGATAACGCAAAGTTCATCTTAATTTTCCTAGTTGTCTTTGGTCACTTTATCCAGCCTTTTATAAATGACCATCAAATCATTAACACCATTTACCACTTCGTGTATTCCTTTCATATGCCAGCATTTATTTTAGTTTCGGGATATTTTGCGAAGAACTTTAAGAAGGAAGGTTACATTCGGAAAAACGCGAAAAAGCTGTTAATCCCATATTTAATTTTTCAATTACTTTACACGATTTATTACTATTTTCTTTATAACGGGCAGTCCCTATTCTTTGAGCCATTTAATCCACAGTGGTCACTTTGGTTTTTAATTAGTCTGTTTTGTTGGAATGTGATGCTATATGCCTATACGAAGCTTCCGATGCAGTGGGCATTGGCACTTGCCGTACTAATTGGGGTAGGGGTAGGTTATATCCCATTTGTAGAAAACTTTTTAAGTTTATCGCGTACGTTTGTGTTTTTTCCATTGTTTTTATTAGGTTTCTATTGTAAAAAAGAACATTTTATTGCATTGAAGCGACCTGCGGTGCAAGTAGGATCAGGGCTTGTTCTGGCAGCGATTTTTATCACCTACTGGATTATTCCAGATTTCAATACAGGTTGGCTTCTTGGGTCAAAATCGTATGAAACCCTGTCTCATGAGAATCTTGGTGGGCTTATACGATTAACCGTTTATTTTATTTCGATTGTGATGACGATTGCATTTTTCTCTCTTTTACCGAAAAGACAATACTTCTTCACAAGTTGGGGTACCCATACATTATATGTCTATTTATTGCACGGTTTTGTCATTAAGTATTTCAGAAACAGCGAATGGCTCGACGTGTTTAACAGTACTTGGAATATTACGCTATTGGTTGTAGCGTCATTAATGTTGACCTTGCTATTATCGACTAAAACCATTCGAGCCATCACTCAGCCGCTTATTGAACTACGAATTTCGATTTTAAAAAGGTATATTAGAGTATAAAAACAACTGGACGGTTCTCTTGATCCATAGCAGATGCTAGTGATTCGAGAATCGTCCCTTTGTTTTTTATAGTTGAAATAATGTTAAAATGTTCTATCGGCACATTATCCTTTGAAGTTTTGTGCTCTTTTAATAAAGGATTGTTCCTCCTCAATAAGACCACAAACACCACATTGAACCTTGATATCTGGTCCTTTGTATGGGACATGAAATGGGTCAAGGTTATCTGTGTATTCTTCCATCACTTCACCACTTTGAGGATCGATTTTAACTGATCTTGGTACCTGTTCAATAATATTAAATCTGGATCGATTCGTTTTACAATTTGGACATAAATAAGGGCTACTCATTGTTACACCTCCTACTTTTTACTTTTTCCCGTATTGGAAATCTTATGAGCGTATTTTTTTGAACGAGAGTGAGACATGATATAATGAAAGTATGAAACAGGAGAAAGGAAGAGGGCCAATGGAAAATTCACATGAAAAAGTTGAAAAGGCAACCTTCGCGGGTGGATGCTTCTGGTGTATGGTAAAGCCGTTTGACACACAGCCAGGAATTATAGAGGTGGTTAGTGGCTATACGGGTGGAACGACAAAGAATCCAACCTATGAAGAGGTTTGTTCAGAAACCACAGGCCATTACGAAGCCGTACAAATTACCTTTAACCCAGACATTTTTCCTTATGAAAAGTTAGTTGAACTATTTTGGCAGCAAATTGATCCAACAGACGAAGGTGGACAATTCTTTGACCGTGGCGAATCCTATCGAACTGCCATTTTTTATCATACCGAAGAACAGAAAAAGATTGCCGAAGAATCTAAGCAAAAACTTGCAGAAAGTGGGATTTTCTCAAAGCCGATTGTAACATCAATTCTTCCTGCTAAGGAATTTTATCGTGCAGAAGAATATCATCAAGATTATTATAAAAAGAAACCAGAACATTATAACCGTTATCGCAAAGGATCTGGAAGGGACAAATTTATAAGAAAGCATTGGGCTGCAAAAGAATTTGAAGAAGTGAAAAAAAAGCTAACAGATATGCAATATTATGTGACACAGGAACAAGGAACAGAGCCACCATTTCAAAATGAATACTGGAACAATTTCAGAGACGGTATTTATGTTGATATTGTTTCGGGTAAACCGTTATTTAGTTCACGTGATCAATATGATGCAGGCTGTGGCTGGCCAAGCTTTACAAAGGCGATTGATGCAGATGAAATCGTGGAAGAACTTGATACATCACATGGAATGATTCGTACAGAAGTGAGAAGCAATACAGCTGATTCACATCTTGGACATTTATTTTACGATGGACCAGGTCCAACCCGTATGCGTTATTGTATAAACTCTGCAGCACTTCGATTTATTCCGAAAGAGGAGCTTGAACAAGAAGGGTACGGAGAATACGTAAAACTTTTTGACTAATGACTATTACGGGATGTCTATTAAAAAAATGGGAGAAAAAGACTATTTTAAAATTTGTTGGTTGACTCTGGTAATCTGCGATGATATGATTAAATAGACCATTTTGTTACGATATATAAGTTTAAAGTAAGAAAGAACGTTAATTTCGGCTATTCTTCTGAAGTTATATGTGAATTTGTTTTAGATTTATGTAAGTGTACAATGGTTAAATTTTTTAAGGCACAAAAGGCTTTTGTGTTCATTTTAGGAGGCATATTTCATGCAAAATGGTAAAGTAAAATGGTTTAACAGCGAAAAAGGATTCGGATTCATCGAAGTACAAGGTGGAGACGATGTTTTCGTACACTTCTCAGCAATCCAAGGCGAAGGTTTCAAAACTTTAGAAGAAGGTCAAGAAGTTTCTTTCGAAATCGTTGAAGGTAACCGTGGACCTCAAGCATCTAACGTAGTTAAATTATAATTTAACCCATAAATGAAATCGCAAATAGCCCTACATCTGTAGGGCTATTTTTATTGTCTTTTTGTGGAATTAGCGAGGATAGTTTTAAGATAACCTCTCTTTCACCAACTTTATAAAGTTTTTAGCGGGAGTTGAGACATAATGATGATCTAGCCAGATGACTCCTAAAGAAGAAAATAGGTTTGACCCTTCAATAGGTACAGAATAAAGACTCCCATCACCATATACATCTAAGACAGATCTCGGGACAATGGTAGTACCCATACCACTTTTAACCATCTCCATCAATACATGCATATCTGAGCATTCCGCTATACTTGTAAAATGAAGTTTTTCTCTAGAAAATGCTTCATGAATGATATTGTAGCTACCTAATCCCTCTGTACTCGGAATAATGAGGGGAAGTTGTGAGATTTCTTTTAATGTTACCTTGTTTTTTCTTTCATTACATACAAATACAAAAGGCTCGTTTACCAGATGTTCAAAGATAAATCCTCGATGTTCAAGGGGGAGACGTACGAACGCCATTTCAATAGCCCTCGACTTCACCATTTCTGCTAAATAATAGGAGTCATTTTGAACGATCTTTAATGTTACGAGTGGATAGGTTTCATGAAATGCTTTTAACATATCTGAAAATCCCGAAACAGACAAAGTGTTTAAACCAACAGCCAGAGTACCTTTTGTACCTTCCTCAACTTCTTGTATTTCATTTTTAATTTCCTCAACCGTGTTGACCAGTTGTAAGGCTCTTTTATAGAAAATTTGCCCTTTATCAGTTAGGTCCATCGTCTTTCCGTTGCGCTCAAATAATTTAACATTGAGTTCTTCTTCGAGCTGTTTTAGTTGCATACTGAGTGGTGGTTGAGACATATGAAGTCGAGTGGCTGCAGCTGTTATATTCTTTTCTTCTGCAATCGCAATAAAATAGCGCATTTGTTTGATATCCATCATTTTCACCTGCTATATAAAAAAAGTATAGTTTCTATACGAATTATATATTTTTCATATAGTGAAGTCCATGTTATGATAAAAATCGTGTTTATACGGACGTGAGAAAGGTGATAAAAGATGGAACGATTTTTTAAGTTACAACAATACGGAACAACGATCGGAAAAGAATTTACGGCTGGATTCATCTCTTATATTACAGTTGTCTACATTATTATTGTGAATGCCACGATATTAGCTGTAGCGGGTATTCCGATGGAAGCAGGGATTATAGCAACGATTTTAACGAGTTTTCTCGGATGTGTACTGATCGGATTTTGGAGTAACACACCAATACTACTCATACCTGGAATGGGTCTAAATGCAATGTTTACCTACACGATCGTTCAATCTGGAGGCTTTACATGGCAGGAAGCACTAACGATGGTTTTTGTTTCGGGACTTATTTTTGTAGTGATTGCTTTTACACCATTAGCAAAAGTGATTACTTCCTCCATTCCAAATTCATTAAAAGAAGCCATTACAATTGGAATTGGAATCCTGTTAATCTTAATTGGTTTTGATAATGCAGGGATTATAAGAAGCTCTGAACATACATTGCTTGCGATTGGGGATCTAAGTAGTCCAACCGTAATCGTTACATTTATTGGACTAGTCATCACGGTACTCTTATTTATTAAAAATGTACCTGGTAATCTATTAATCAGTATTCTAATTACATCAGTATTAGCGATCATGTTCGGCGGAGCTTCATTTGAGGGTATCTCCTTTTCAGCGCCAGACTTTCAAGAATACTTTGGAGTATTTGGTCAACTATCGTGGGCGCAAGCTGGAAATATCGTATTCTGGTTAACTTCCATTTCGTTAGCAATGGTACTCGTATTTGAAAATATTGGTCTTATTCATGGACATACCAATATGCTGAAGCGTCCAGAGAGTAGTAAAAAGTCACTACAGGCTACTTCAGTATCTGTATTATCTTCTGGTATTTTTGGAACAAGCCCAACTGTTGCTTCAGTGGAAACAGCAGCAGGTATTACTGCTGGGGGAAGAACAGGGCTAACCAGTATCTTTACGGGGGTTCTGTTTTTAGTATCAATCCTATTTATCCCAGTAATAAAAATGGTCCCAGCAAGTGCAGTTTCACCGATCCTTATATTAATTGGTGTGTTGATGCTGCAAAACATTGTCAATATCTCAATAGATGATTTTACTGAGAGTTTTCCAGCCCTTTTAATCATTGTGTTGATTCCATTAACATATAGTATCGCAGACGGCATGGCGATTGGTTTTATCATGTACCCATTGATGAAACTATTAATGGGTAAAGGAAAAGAAATTCATCCAGCCCTATATTTGATTGCGATTTTATTTATTAGTAACTTCGTGATTCAGTATGTGTACTAATAGTAGCA
>Ga0079224_100014840_pt1 | contig 10893 bp, 5 predicted proteins | sample Stecom2015_FD_80414 | JGI IMG/M metagenome (GOLD analysis project Ga0079224, IMG submission 80414) | Agricultural soil microbial communities from Utah to study Nitrogen management - Steer compost 2015 | ecosystem: Environmental > Terrestrial > Soil > Agricultural land | place: USA: Utah...
GCGCCGGATCCGCTTGCTCGAGCTCTCGGACTCGAGGATTCTCGCGGCCGAGGTGAGCACGATGACCGAGCCCGCAGGGCGCCCTGCCCCCGAAGACGGCTACCGCCTCTGGCTGCGCTACGCGCCCGTCGCCGACGGCGTGCGCCTCGCGGAGTACCGCGCCGCGCTCTCGGAGGTGCTGTTCCCCGCCCCCTCACCCACCCTGCGCGCCGCGCACGACGAGCTGATGCGCGGGCTCTTTGGCTTGCTCGGGGCCGCACCGCGAGCCGTGGACACGCTCAGCGGCGGGTTGATCGCCGGCACGAAGCAGAGCACGCCGCTGCTCGAGTCGCTCGAGCTCGCGGCCGAGCTCGAACGGGCGGGCCGCGAGGGATACGCGCTCGTGCGCCGGCGCGTGAACGGCGCGGAGTGTCTGGTGCTCGCCGCGAACACGGACATCGGCGTGCTCTACGGTGTGTTCGGGCTGCTCCGACTCCTCGCGACCGAGCGGAGCCTCGAGTCCCTGTCCCTCGTCGACGCGCCGCGCTCGCAGCTGCGCTTGCTGAACCACTGGGACAACCTCGATCGCACGATCGAGCGCGGCTACGCGGGCTTTTCGCTCTGGGACTGGCACAAGCTGCCCGACTACGTCTCGCCCCGGTACACGGACTACGCGCGTGCGAACGCCTCGCTCGGCATCAATGGCGCCGTGCTCACCAACGTGAACGCGAACTCCGTCGTGCTGCGGCCCGAATACCTCGAGAAGGTGCGCGCGCTCGCCGAGGTGTTCCGACCGTACGGCATTCGCGTCTACTTGACCGCGCGCTTCAGCGCTCCGATGGAGCTCGGCAAGCTGCCCACCGCCGATCCGCTCGACGCCGACGTCGCGCACTTCTGGCGCGAAAAAGCGACCGAGCTCTACCGCGCGATCCCCGACTTCGGCGGCTTCGTCGTGAAGGCGAACTCCGAGGGCCAGCCCGGCCCGCACGACTACGGGCGCACCCACGCCGACGGCGCGAACGTGCTCGCGGACGCGCTCGCCGAGCACGGCGGGCTCGTGATCTGGCGCGCCTTCGTCTACGACCAGGACGTCCCGACCGATCGCGCGCGACAAGCCTACGACCAGCTCGTCCCGCTCGACGGCGCGTTCCGACCGAACGTGCTCTTGCAGGTCAAGAACGGCCCCATCGACTTCCAGCCGCGCGAGCCGTTTCATCCGCTGTTCGGCGCGATGCCGAACACGCCGCTTCTGCTCGAGTTCCAGATCACGCAGGAGTACCTCGGCTTCGCGACGCACCTCGCGTACCTCGCGCCGCTCTTCGAAGAGACGCTGAACGCGGACACCCACGCCCAGGGGCCCGGCTCGCTCGTCGGCCGCGTGGTGGACGGCAGCTTGCATGGCTACGCGCGCTCGGGCCTCGCGGGCGTCTCGAACATCGGCGACGAGCGCACGTGGTGCGGCCACCCGTTCGCCGCGGCGAACTGGTACGCGTTCGGCCGCCTCGCCTGGGACTGGACGCTCTCCTCGGAGCGCATCGCCGACGAGTGGCTCCGCCAAACCTTCTGCACCGATCCGCGCTTCCTCGAGCCCGCACGGGCGATGATGCTCGGCTCGCGCGAGGCGGTCGTCGAGTACATGACGCCGCTCGGCCTCCACCATTTGATGGCGCGCGATCATCACTACGGCCCGGGACCGTGGGTGGCGGGCGGCCGCGCGGATTGGACGTCCGTCTACTATCACCGCGCCGACGCCGATGGCATCGGCTTCGACCGCACTGCTTCGGGGAGCAACGCCGTCGAGACGTACTTCCCTCCGGTGCGCGAGCGGTTCGCGACGTCGAAGACGTGCCCGGAGTCCCTCCTCCTCTGGTTTCATCACCTGCCGTGGGACCACCGCCTGCGCTCCGGACGAACGCTGTGGGACGAGCTCTGCCTCCGCTACCAGGCCGGTGTCGAAGCGGTCCGGAAGATGCGAGCGACCTGGGAGGGCCTCGAGGCCTTCGTGGACGCGGCACGCCACCGGCACGTCCGCGCTCTCCTCGCCATCCAGGAAAAGGAGGCGCGCTGGTGGCGCGATGCGTGCGTGCTCTACTTCCAGACGTTCTCGCAGCGGCCGCTGCCGGAGGGCTGCGAGCCGCCCGAAGCGTCGCTCGAGCACTACATGAGCCTCGAGCACCGCTACGTCCCCGGCATTTGATCCGGGAGAAAGGACGATCGTCGTGAAGATCACGGACGCAAAGGTCATCGTGTGCTGCCCCGGCCGGAACTTCGTGACGCTCAAGGTGTTCACCGACGCCGGGATCTACGGGCTCGGGGACGCGACCTTGAACGGCCGCGAGAAGGCCGTGGTCGCCTACCTCGAGGAGCACTGTATCCCGGCGCTCATCGGCCGCGACGCGCGCAACACGGAGGACCTCTGGCACTACTTTTATCGCGGCGCGTACTGGAAGCGCGGCCCCGTGACGATGGCGGCGCTCTCCGCGATCGATCTCGCGCTCTGGGACATCAAGGCCAAGGCCCTGAATACGCCCCTCTACAACTTGCTCGGGGGCAAGAGCCGCGACCGCGTCCTCGTCTATGCGCACGCGAACGGCAAGGACCCGGGAGAGACTCTCGAGGCCGTCGGGAAGAAGCGGGACGAGGGCTTCCTCGCGATCCGCGTGCAGTCCGGAATTCCAGGGATGAGCGCGATCTACGGCGTCGCCCAGGGCGATCAGCCCTACGAGCCGGCCCAGCGCGGGCTCCCCAAGGAAGAGCGCTGGGACACCGCGAAGTACCTGAGCTTCGTGCCCAAGCTCTTTCGCAGCGTCCGCGACACCTACGGCGACGACGTCCACCTCTTGCACGACGTGCACCATCGCTGCACGCCCATCGAGGCGGCGCGGCTCGCCAAAGAGCTCGAGCCGTACCACCTCTTCTGGCTCGAGGACGCGGTCACCGGCGAGCTCCAGGAAGGGCTCCGCCTCGTCCGGCAGCACTCGACGACTCCCCTCGCGATCGGCGAGGTGTTCAACACCGCGTACGACTACACCACGTTGATCACGGAGCAGCTCATCGATTTCGTGCGCATGCCGCTCTCGCACGGCGGCGGGATCACGCATCTCTCCAAGGTCGCGGCGCTCGCGGCGCTCTACCACGTGCAAACGGGCTTCCACGGCGCGACCGATCTCTCACCGGTGAGCCTCGCGGCGTCTCTCCACTTCGACCTCGCGATCAACAACTTCGGCATTCAGGAATACATGCCGCACGCGCCGAGCGTGTCCGAGGTCTTCACGACCGGATATCGGTACGAATCCGGATTCCTCCACCTCGACGATGCGCCCGGAATCGGCGTGGACCTCGACGAAGAACGCGCGAAGCGATACCCGTACGTTCCCGCTGCCCTCCCCGTGAATCGCAAGGGTGACGGAACACTCTTCTACTGGTGAAGTCCGTCGGGGCGAATAAGCGCGGGTCTCGCCCGCGCCGTTCGGCGCGGAGACGGCTCGCACGACGAACCCGCGGTGGCCCCGAGGCCGGCACGGCGAGACGCGGCGCAGCGAGCCGGATTTGACCTTGCGTCAGCCGCGTCAGGCGGAGATCCTCCGGGCCCCGAAGGAGAGGCGGAGCCATGCATCCTCGATTCGCAGTACCCTGGCTGATTTTCGGAATGCTCGGGAGCGCCTGCATCCAGCGCCCGAGCCAACAGGCAGCGTCCGGCGCCGACGCGAGCGCCGAGGAGCAAGGCTCGGAATCGACGGACAGCAAGGCCGCCGCCATCGCGAAGCTCCCCCGAACGCCCGTGCTCGGGCCGGGCGGGGTGCGCGACTTCCAGGTGAACGGGCAGGCGGAGAAGGTCGAGGTCCAGGTGATCCCGGTCAGCGGCCAGCCCTTCGGCGAAGCGCTGCAGGCGAAAATCAAGCAGCCCTCGAACTCCGAGTGGTCGGTGCAGGTCCAGGCGACGACGACGGCGCCGGTGAAGAAGGGGGATCGCCTCCTCGCGACCTTCTACGTGCGCGCCGCGGAGATGCAGGCGAGCGGCAAGGCGGTGACGGAGTTCGTCTTCGAGAAGGCGAGCGGGCCGTACACGAAGTCGATTCAGTATCCGCTGTTCCTCGGGCCCGAGTGGCGCAAGGTCCAGGTGCGGTTCACGTCGCGTGAAGACTACGCGGCCGGTGAAGCGCAGATGATCTTCCGCCTCGGCTACGAGCCCGAGGTGATCGAGGTCGGCGGCATCACGGTCGAGAACTTCGGCCAGAGCGTGAAGCTGCTCCACCTGCCGAGCACCGAGGTCGCGGATCTCAAATTCCGTCCCAAGCCCGTCAAGGAGAAGCTGCCCGAGCCGGTGGACGGCGGTGAGCTCGCCGTGGACGTCGATCCCGGCAAGGTGATCACGAAGATCAGCCCGTACGTGTACGGCATCAACTCGCAGAAGGTCGGCGGCACGCGCACCACCATCCGCCGCATGGGCGGCAATCGACAGACCGCGTACAACTGGGAGAACAACGCCTCGAGCGCGGGCAGCGACTGGCAGCACCTGAACGACGACTGGTCCTGCACGAACCTCGGCTACAAGAACTGCAACGAGCCCGCGGGGCAGTTCACGAGCTTCGTCGACGAGAACTCGAAGGATGGGATCGAGTCGCTGGTCGTGGTGCCGATCATCGATTGGGTGGCGGCGGACAAGTCGGGTCCCGTGCCGGAGAGCGACGCCGCGCCCAGCAAGCGCTACGTGCGCTCGTATCCGAAGAAGCCGGGCGAGTACACGCTCACGCCGGACCTGCGCGACAACGCCGTCTACCAGGACGAGTTCGTGAATTTCCTCGTGCAGAAGTACGGCCGCGCCGCGAAGGGCGGCGTCAAGTTCTACGCGCTCGACAACGAGCCGGCGCTCTGGCCCGTCACGCACCCCCGCGTGCACCCGAAGCCCCCGACCTACGAGGAGGTCGTGAAGCGCACGGAAGCGACGGCCGTCGAGCTCACGCGCCTCGACCCGAGCGCGACGGTGCTCGGCGGCGTGATGTTCGGCTGGTCCGAGTTCATGTCGCTCTCGAGCGCGCCGGACCACGAGCAGCACAACGCGGAGTACGGCACGTACATCGACTACTTCCTCGCCTCGATGAAGGAGCTCGAGAAGAAGCACGGCCGGCGCCTGGTTCACGTGCTCGACATCCACTGGTACCCCGAGCTCCGCGGCACCGCGCGCGTCACCGAGGACGACGCGTCGCGGAAGACCATCGAGGCGCGCCTCGAAGCCCCCCGGAGCTTCTGGGATCCGACGTACAAGGAGAAGAGCTGGATCGGCGATCAGTGGGGCAAGCCGATTCGGCTGTTTCCGTGGCTCAAAGAGGTCATCGCCAAGCGCTACCCGGGCACGAAGCTCGCGCTCACCGAGTACAACTTCGGCTCGGGCAAGCACATCTCCGGCGGGCTCGCCCAGGCGGACGTGCTCGGGATCCTCGGGCGCGAAGGCGTGTTCATGGCCAACTACTGGGGCAACGGCCCGGGCGTCGGCGAGCTCCCCGCGTACATCGAGGCCGCCTTCAAGCTCTACAGGAACTACGACGGCAAGGGCGGCCAGTTCGGGGACACGGCCGTGCAGGCGGCCCCCGCCGACATCGCGAAGGCGTCGGCCTTCGCCGCCACGGACTCCAAGGGTCGCCTGACCGTCCTCGTCATCAACAAGGACGTTCAGAACAACTTCAAGGGCAAGATCCGCCTCGGCAACAAGCGCAAGTACGCGAGCGCCGTCCCCTACGTGCTCGACTCGAGCTCCCCCGAGATCAAGGCGCTGCCCAAGGTCGCGATCCAAGGGAACGTGATCGAGCACACGCTCCCCCGCCTCTCCGCGACGCTCTTCGTCTGCGATCCCTGAGCTTCTCGCAGGGGCGGCTCAGGCCGTCCCTCCGAAGTGGACTCGACGTCGCCCCTCCCGCGGCACCCGCAGGCGGCGGAGCCGCCGAGGACGACGCTTGGGAGGGGCGGCGGCGCGCGCAGGCGGCAGGGCCGCCGAGCACGGCGCGGGGTGGGCACCCCCTCCCGAAAAGACGAAATCAGCGTTCGACGCGGAAGGGGACGCGCAACACCGTGAGCGGTGCCCCTTGCTCGCGCTGGCGCACGGCGATCTGCAGCTCGACCGAGCGCGCGTCGCTCGGCAAGCGATCGAAGTAGACGAACCCGCGCACTTGGTGCCCCGCGGGCAGCACGCCTTCGGGCAGCGCGGCCTCACGCACTTCGGTACGAATCGCTTCGCGCGTCGAGTACGCGGGATGCAGCGAGGGCTCGCGAAAGCCAGGCCCCGGTGCCGCCGAGGGCGGCGGCGGCGCCTCGCCGGGGTTCGGCGTTTCGCCCGCGCTGCGCGGGCTGCTCGCTGGCAGCGGCGGCGGGTTGATCGGGCTGCCGGGCTCGAGGCCCAGGCTCGCGCGCACCTCTCGCGGCTCGATCGTTTCGGGGCTCTGCGCGCGCAGCGTGTGCTCGTGACCCGCGAGCACGAAGTCCTCGTGCCGAACGCGGATCGGGTGGCTGCTTCCGTTCGTGAGCGTGATGAGGATCGGCGTGAGCTCGAGCGGGACGGCATACGCGCCCTTCCACGCGCCCGGCTCGGCGCTCACCTGGATCCCGAGCCACTGGGCCACGCCGACCCTGGGATTCCCTGGCGCGGCCGCGGGCGGTGCTGGCACGAGCGCTCGGGACGCACACCCGACGAGCCCGGCGGCGAGGCAGAACGCCCTAGCCGAGCGGGCGAGCGAGGAAGAGAGGGATCGCGTCATGAGACACCGCGTCCGTGAAGATTGTGCAGAGAGCAGGGCCTTGCAAGGGGCGGACCGGCGCACGGCGTAACCGAGCGGCGCGGGTCCGATCTGGGACCGGTTTCAGGTCTCGACGGCGCGGCCCGTTGGCGCTTGATCCCCGACGCTCGCCGGTGCTGAACTCACGCGCCATGCGCTCCTGGCAGAACGTTTTCGTCCGCCTCGCCGTCCTCACGCCGTTCGTGAGCGCTTGCGACGGGGGCCCTTCGCATTCGCTGCCTCCACACCCGGCGGTGGTGGTGCGCTGGGAGGAGCGCCGCCAGCACATCACGGGCTTCGGCGCGTCGTCGGCGTGGACGGCGCCGTTCCTCAGCGACGCGCTCGCGGACCAGTTCTTCTCGACGGAGTCGGGCATCGGGCTGTCGCTCCTCCGGCTGCGCATCGCGCCGGACGCCACGACGGGCGAGCTCGAGACCGCGCGAGCCGCCGTGGCGCGCGGCGCGCGCGTGTGGGCGGCGCCGTGGTCGCCCCCTGGCGAATGGAAGCTTCGCCCCGACGATGCGGAGCAGGGCCGGCGCTTCGACATGTCGCGGGGCCTCTACGGGGGTCGCCTCATGAAGGAGCACTATTCCGACTGGGCTCGGGAGCTCGCGGCGTTCGTGAAAGACGTCGAAGAGCAGGGCATCGAGCTCATGGCGCTCTCCGTGCAGAACGAGCCCGACTACGAGGCGCCTTGGGAAACGTGCCGCTGGACGCCCGAGGAGCTCACCGAGTTCGTCCGCGATCACCTGATCCCGGCGCTCGACGCCGAGGGCCTCGACACGCCGCTGCTCGCGCCGGAGGCGACCGGGTGGAGCTCCGTTGCGCGCTATGCCGATCCGCTGCTCGAGGACGCGACGACGCGCGCGGCGATCCGGTTCGTCGCGACGCACGGCTACAACGGCGCGCCCTACGCGTACGAGACGCCCTCCGAGCACGGCAAGGAGTTCTGGCAAACCGAGGTCAGCGAGGAAAACGGCCCCGCGGGCGACACCGGCATGGCCTCCGGCGCCTGGCTCGGCATCCGAATCCACAACGATCTGACGCGGGCGAACCTCAACGCCTGGCACTACTGGTGGCTCCTGCCCCGCGGCGACGTGCCGACGGACTCGAACTCCGCCCTGGTGCAGGACGGCGCGTTCACTCGGCGCGCCTACGTGCTCGGCAACTTCAGTCGCTTCGTTCGCCCCGGCTCCGTTCGCGTGGAGACGGCGCCCGCGGCGCCTGGCGGCAACATCTACGTCTCGGCGTACCAGAGCCCGGACGCGCGCGAGCTCATCGTGGTCGCGGTGAACGCGAGCCCGGTGGACGTGGATCAGGAGCTCGAGCTCGCTGGCGTCGAGGTGGCGGAGCTCACGCCCTGGCTCACGTCCGAAGATGCGGCGCTCGAGCCGCAAGCACCCGTCGCGGTGGACAGCGCGACGTTCCGGTACACGCTGCCCACCCGGAGTGTGACGACCTTCGTCGGCTCGCTCTCGGACTGATCAGTACGGGAGCTCGGTGCGCTCGCCGACCACCTCGAGCTCGATCGCGAGCGGCGCCGAGCCGGTGAGCTCGACGCTGCGCGCGTCGGGTTGGCTGCCCCCGAGCGTCAGGCGGAAGCGGCCCGGCTCGAGCACGCGTCGACCCGCGTCGTCGATGAGCGAGAGGTCCCGGGGCGTGAGGCGGAAGGACACCCGGCGCTCCTCCCCCGGCTCGAGCCGAAGGCGCTCGAAGCCGCGCAGGTCGTGGTGCGGCACGACGCACGAGGCCTCGAGGTCCTTGACGTAGAGCTGCACGACCTCGTCGCCCGCGCGCTCGCCGACGTTCTTCACGATCGCGGAGACCTCGACCTCGTCGCCGGGTCCGATGCGCGCGCTCGAGAGCTGGATATCGCGGTACTCGAAGCGCGTGTAGGAGAGCCCGTACCCGAACGGATAGAGCGGCTCCTTCTCGAGGTAGCGGTACGTGCGCCCCTTCATGCCGTAGTCGGTGAACTCCGGCACGTCGGCGACGCTGCGCGGGAACGTGATCGGTAGCCGGCCCCCGGGGCTCACGTCGCCGAAGAGCACCTCGGCGATCGCGGTCCCGCCCTCTTCGCCCGGGTACCAGGCGTCGAGGATCGCATCGACGTGCTCGTGCGCCCACGAGAGGTCGAGCGCGCTGCCGGCGATGAGCACGAGCACCGTGGGCTTGCCGAGCGCCACGATTTCCTCGAGCAACCGCTGCTGCAGGCCCGTGAGCGACAGATCCACCTTGTCGCCCGCGGCCTCGGAGTTGCCGGCGTCGCCCTGCTCGCCCTCGATCTCGGCGTTGAGCCCGAGGCACAACACCACGGCATCGGCGCGCTCGGCCATGCTGCGCGCCTCCGACAAGTTGCCCGCGCGCTTCAAGCCGTCGGTGTTCGTGCCCTGCAGCTTGCAGCCGTCGGTGTACCAGACCTTGGTGGCCGCCGAGACGGCGTTGCGGATCCCCTCGAGCGGCGTCACCGAGCGCGACGGGATGCCGAAGTAGTTGGCGACGAGCACGTGCGGCTCGTACGCGTTCGGGCCGATCACGGCGATGCTCTTCAGGTCCTTCTTGAGCGGGAGGGTCCCGTTGTTCTTCAAGAGGACGATCGCCTCGCGCGCCGCGATGCGAGAAAGCTCGCGGTGTTTCTCGCAGTCGTTGACCTCGTACGGAATGGACGCGTACGGCACGCGCTCCGGCGGATCGAACATGCCGAGCAGGAAGCGCGCGCGGAAGAGCCGCTTCACGCTCACGTCGAGGTCGGCCTCGCTGAGCAGGCCCTGCGCGAGCGCGCTCGGGATGTGCTCGTAGGTGCAGCCGCAGTTGAGGTCGCAGCCGGTCTTGACGGCGACCGCCGCGGACTCCTCGGGCGTCTGCGTCACTTTGTGGTTCTCGTGGAAGTCGCGGACCGCCCAGCAGTCGCTGACGACGTAGCCGTCGAACCCCCACTCCTCGCGCAAGATCTTCTGGAGCAAGGTCGGGCTCGCGCAGCACGGCTCGCCGTTGGTCCGGTTGTACGCCGGCATCACGCTGTGGACGCCCGCTTCGACGACGCAGGCGTGGAACGCGGGCAGGTACGTCTCGCGGAGATCCTTGGGCGACACGACCGCATCGAAGCTGTGCCGGAGCGCCTCGGGCCCGCTGTGGACCGCGTAGTGCTTCGCCGTGGCGACGAGCTTCAGGTACTTCGGGTCATCGCCCTGCAGGGCCTTGCAAAAGGCCACCCCGAGCTTCGCGGTGAGATACGGACACTCTCCGTACGTCTCGTGGCCGCGCCCCCAGCGCGGGTCGCGGAAGATGTTGATGTTGGGGCTCCAGAACGTGAGCCCCTTGTACATGCCGTGATCGCCCTGCCGCACGAACTCGTGGTGCTTGGCGCGGGCCTCGTCGGCGATGGCCGTCGCGATCTCGAAGAGGCGCGTCGGGTTCCACATCGCCGCGAGCCCGATGGCCTGCGGGAACACCGTGGCGATACCGGCACGCGCGACGCCGTGCAGGCATTCGTTCCACCAATTGTACGGTGGTACCCCGAGGCGCGGAATGGCAGGCGACTCGTGCAGCATCTGCGCCGCTTTTTCCTCGGGCGTGAGTCGGGAGACCAGGTCCTCGACGCGGGCCTCGATCGAAAGTTCCGGATTTTGGAAGGGGAAGTCGGACATGGCGTTTGCAGCGCGGTGCGCCCTCGCGGTGCACAGTTAGGCCGCGGACGATAGAGGGGTCAACGTTGTCTGCGTTTCGCCGTTTTCCGGACCAGGGGCCAGCGCACGCGCAGTTACCCCCACGGCATTTGTCCGCGGTCACGGCAGGGGCGTGCGCTTCAGCGGCTTCGATGCCGCACCGCATTCGCGATTCAGGCGGAGTCCCGTCCCGTGGTTTTCGACTGTCCGTCTCATCTTCGGACGACGGCCGCCGTTGCGCCCCGATCGGCGGATACGATTTCGGTCAACCCGCCCGTGCGATCTGCGGTGTCCCCGCGCGCACGACTCTGGTAAGTCGTCCTGCCATGCCTGCGGCGCCGAGGGACCGGCGTTCTCGCCGAACCTCCGTCCCGAAGGACCCCCCCATCCCCCCCCCTCTCGCGCGCATTCTCCTTCTTCCGAACGCGTTGCTTGCGCCTGCCCTCCACAGCGCGTTCAGGGGCCCGAAGAACGAGGAGGGA
>Ga0079224_100014843_pt1 | contig 10892 bp, 6 predicted proteins | sample Stecom2015_FD_80414 | JGI IMG/M metagenome (GOLD analysis project Ga0079224, IMG submission 80414) | Agricultural soil microbial communities from Utah to study Nitrogen management - Steer compost 2015 | ecosystem: Environmental > Terrestrial > Soil > Agricultural land | place: USA: Utah...
CATCACACCTGTATTGACCGTAATGACCTGGATGCCCTGTGACTGAATAAGGTCAATCAAGAATTTGTACTCGGCCCCCTTGGTGTCGAAGGCGCCGACGACGACCACTTTGTTTGCCATTATGCTTCCTTTTTAAACCTGATACTCTTGAATCTCTTAATCTGCTCGGTGATAGCAACTTCTGTTGGCAGACGTTCCATGGAACTTGCGCCATAGAATCCGTCAACTCCGTCCACTGCTTCCAGGATGTACTCCGCATCTTCGGGCATGGCAATAGGCCCTCCGTGTGCAAGGACGATAACCTTGTCATCTATTTCCTTGCACGCGTCGACGATGCGTTGAATTTCGACGACACACTCGTCCATTGTCTTTGCTGTTTGTGCTCCGATCCTTCCGTTCGTTGTAAGCCCCATGTGGGCCACGACGATGTCGGCTCCGGCCTTTACCATTTGCCGTGCATCCTCAACACTGAACACGTAGGGTGTGGTGAGCATATCGAGGTCCCTTGCAGCTCTCACGCACTCAACTTCCATCTGATAACTCATTCCGGTTTCTTCCAGATTCGCTCTGAAGATTCCGTCAACCAGCCCTACCGTTGGGAAGTTCTGGATGCCTGCGAAGCCCATTTCCTTCAGTTCACGTAGGAACCGGTCGCGCAACAGAAAAGGATCTGTAGCACATACACCAGCGAGGACGGGAGTCTCTTTCACGGCGGTTAAGATTTCCTGGGCCATTTCCTTGACGATTTCGTTTGCATTGCCGTATGGCAACAGTCCCGCGAGCGACCCACGGCCTGCCATGCGATATCGTCCGGAATTGTAGATTACGATAAGGTCGATACCTCCTGCTTCTTCGCATTGGGCTGAAATCCCGGTACCCGCACCAGCGCCCATTACAGGTTCCCCTTTGCTAATCTTCTCTCTAAGATTTTTGAGGATCCCAGCCCTCGTACGTTTTTTCATATGGTTTTACTTTTTACTAGTTGATCTTATTACAATGTGTCACCTTGATTATTGCAGGGTGGCCCAGAACTGGCTCATCTTCATTTCATGCGCCACGATTGGTCACATTATCTTTTCTCCTGAAATACTTCCCTTGCTGCATCCAGTGCATTGAGCGCAGCCGGGAACCCCGCGTACAGCGCCATCTGGATAATGCATTCAGTGATCTCTGTCTTCGTCAGACCGACGTTCAATGAAGCCCGGATATGCGTCTTCAGCTGAGGCGTTGCAGTACCCAGTGCTGTCAACGCTGCAACCGTGGCTATCTCCCGCGACTTCATATCCAGTCCCGGTCGCGAATACACGTCTCCATACGGAAACTCCAATATGAAGCGGGCCATGTCTGGTGCGATGTCGCCAAGACTTTTCTCCATTTTTTGAGCGGCATTCGGATCACCATACACTTTGCCGATTAGTTCCGAACCTCGCTTATAGCGCGTCGCCTGATCGCCCTGCGTCATCTTTGGATTGAATGGTTCACCTTTGCCCTCGTTGAACACCTCGCGAGCCGCATCGATCGCGTTGAGCGAAGCAGGAAAGCCGGCATAGAGGGCCATCTGGATTATGCACTCCATTATTTCCTCTTTCTTTAGGCCGACATTAATTGATGCGCGAATGTGTGTCTTCAACTGAGGCCTGGCATTGCCCATTGCCGTCAACGCTGCCACCGTAGCGATTTCTCTTTTCTTCATATCTAGTCCCGGCCGCGAGTACACATCGCCGTATGGAAATTCAATGATGAATCGCGCCATATCGGGCGCGATATCGCTGAGTCCTTCAATGAGTTTCTTTCCGGCGTCAGGGTCGCCATACACTTCTCCTATAAGCTTTGACCCTCTTTCAAATCGGCTTGACTCCCCCTGCACCTGAGCAAAACAGTTACCGCCAATTGCAGACAAGACCAGCGTAAGACAAAGGCAGAGCAACATGTATCCCTCCCTGCTGAAGTGAACCCGACTTAGATAGAGTGCGTTGGATCTGATCGATTGAGTCATGATTATTGGGTTTAGGTTGAAAACTTGGTTGGTCTTTAATCATTGATTCGTACTATCGTTTTCTTCCGGCAGTGCAAAAGCGATAATCGACTTTCCGGGTTTCGTACCGATCTTGCCTGACCCACCCGCCGGCATCACCACATACTGCCGACCATTGATCATGTAAACTGATGGTATGGTATACCCGCCGGCAGGCAGCTGATACTCCCACAGAACTGAACCATCCTCCGTACTGAAGGCGCGAAACTTTTCATCCGCCGTGCCCGCGACGAATATCACGCCGCCTGCTGTTACTACCGGGCCACCAAATACTTCCGTGCCCGTGTTGCGAATACCCATCTCAACCAGTTTGGGATATTCACCGAGAGGAACACGCCAGAGAATTTCACCGTGGTCGATATCCACCGCTATCAGCTGACCCCAGGGTGGTTTGATAGCCGGAAATCCCATGTGATCCACGAAGTGGTGAACTTTGTTGACGTACTGCGGCGTAGTCGTCTTCCATTTCTTTACGCCTCCTCCGCTCCAGGTAGGCACACTGTTATTCATGCTTGCTGAGTCAGAGGCATAGCTCTCCAGTTCAGGATGGCGATTTCTGAGGTATGCCACGATGTTGTCGACATCCTCGTTCGTCAGGTTAGTGAAGGCTGGCATACCTCCAAATCCTTGTCTCAGCAGGTCGCGTATTTCCTGGTCGCTCCTGCGAACATTCCGGAGCGAGGGATACGGCGGATTACCTGCCTTGTTCAATCCGTGACACTGCGCACAGTTGCTGTCGTAGATCTTGGCGCCTTTCTGAATCGGTGACAGCTCAGCTGCTTTGTCCGGCGGAATAGGGACCAGCGTATGAACAGTAGGTTCTTCGTTCACACTAACGTACACGATATTAGACTTCGGATCATACGCGCCGCCGGGCCACTCTACGGAGCCATGATGCCCCGGTGTAGTGATGGTACCTTCGATGCTCGCAGGCGTGTACACCGGACCCGTTCTATGTTTCTTGAATTGCTCAAGTACACTGGCGCGCGACTCAGGCGTAATGTCTGTGATGTCCGATTCGTACATCGCTATTCGAACCAGTGGAGGTGGCTTCAACGGCCAGGGTTGTGTTGGGTAAGGCTCCTCACCCTCGACACCCGGAAACCTCGGAACGGGCACTTCAACCACCGGGAATACGGGCTCGCCTGTGTCGCGGTCCAGCACAAACATGAAGGGAAGCTTACCCATTTGAACAACCACATCCCGCTTACCTTTGTCGGTAGTAATCGTCACCAGCATGGGTGCCGGCGGAAGGTCGTAGTCCCAGATGTCGTGGTGAATCAACTGATAATGCCATTTCCGTTCACCGGTCGTCGCATCCAATGCCAGCACGCAATTGGCAAAAAGGTTTGCGCCTTTTCTGGAACCGCCATAAATGAATTCACCTGCAGCGGATCCGGTTGCCGCGAATACCCAACCGCGTTCCTCATCAACAGACAGTCCACCCCAGGGATTGGCGGCGCCGTAGATCATATCCTCCTCCCACTCCCATGTATCATATCCGTACTGACCTGGGAGCGGAATCGTGTTGAATATCCACTCGAACTCTCCGGTCAATGCATTATATGCCCTTATGTCGCCCGGCGTACCGGAGTTGCCTTCAGGTTGACGGCCGGGTATGATGAGGTAATGCTTGTATACAACACCCTGTGTTGTGATCTCAACGTCGACCTCTTCCTCAGGGATCGGAAGGTTCTTTCGTAAATCGATGAAGAATCCCCCATCCTGACCGAAGGGCTTTATCAGTTCTCCTGTCTTCGCGTCAATCGCATAGATACGGTCCCTAACGGCGTTGAATATTCTCTTGTTGTTACCGTTTTCATCTTCCCAGTAAACAAGACCACGCGATCGGCTACGGATTACTTTTCCATCGTTATATTGCGCAGGATCAAATACCCAAACTTCCTCGCCGGTCTCTGCATTCAACGCCACCGTCTTCATACGGGGCGTGTTGAAATACAACAATCCGTCAATCACAATAGGATTACTGTAAATACCGGGCGGCTCTGCGTCTCCTTCGTACTGGTATTCCCACACTTTTACGAGCTTGTGAACATTCTCACGATTGATTTGATCGAGTTCAGAATATTGTGTACCACCCTTGTCACCGCGATAGACCGCCCAGTCGCGAAAGTTGTTAAGACGAGTGCGACCCGTACCCTCACGCGTTTTCGTTTCCTTGGCACACCCTGTCGCGATGCCAATCAGCAGAACAAGAAGAACATAATGCAGAGGGTGCTTCAGAATATCTGTAAAGAATCTAGATTCCATCAACAAATCACTTTGTCAGCCTACGAATTTTTATGCTCCGGTACGAAACCGTGTCTCCGGGGTACGCGTCCAGCAGAATATGACCTTTCAGGGGTTTATCGGAATCACGTATGTATTCCAGGATCTTGTAACCGTTCAGCCAGTACTCGACACGATTGTCCGGATAAGCCTTGATAACACCCTGGTTCCATTCCTTCCACAGGTCGCGATTAACCCTTGCCCTATGCAACGCATTGTCGAGGGCAAGCCGGCCATAAAGGGCCTGTCGCTCTGCATCTGGTTTACCACTATGGAAGTACTCGATGCCTGCTATGGCATTCTTGTTATGGAGCTTGAACTCAAACTTTAGCTCGAACGGCCCAAACTGTTCGTCGGTCATTGCAACTGCGATGGGTTTGGAATTCTCACTCTCTTCAGTTCTACTGATAGTAATTGTTCCGTTCTCGATTCGAGCCGTTGACGAACTAACCTTTGTGTCAATCCGCCAACCCTTTGTGGTTTCCCCGTCGAACAAAAGCTTAAACCCCTGATGTGCTTCCTGGCCGGAAAGCGTATTTGGGATGTAGTTGGCAACCGGGATGTCGTCAAATGGCGATGGCTTAAGGTTCTCTGTCTGAATGCGCACGTTCCGCATATAGACCGACTGCTCGCCACGTTCCGATGCGTGAGCACCGCCGTGCACCTGAAGGCATATTAAGCCCTTCAGAATCTTGTCGTCTACCACATGCGCCGTGGGGATGCCGTTGATCCAAACCCTCAGGGTTGTACCAATGGCTTCAATCCTCACGCGATTCCATTGATTTTGGATGTACGCCTTCTGCCTAACCGCATCATCTTCGATGATGTAGAGGAATCCTCGTCCTGCTTCATCGTAGATCGCACCGCTCCATTGCGACACGTGAGGCGGGCGATTCTCTATCTGCACCTGGTAACCATGTACCCTGCCGTTGCGGTCTTCCGGATTACTCAAACTCCTAAACTGAATGCCTGAGTTGTCCAGCAGCAGGTCAGTCTTTACGTCCATCTCCAGGATGAAGTCTCCGTAGAGTTCGTCAGTACAGAGGAATCCGTTGTCTTGCCCCGGTACGGTAGTGGCAACCACCATACCGTCCCTTACTTCGACTTTATGCGGTGCGTTCAGCATTCGCCAGCCAGACAAATCACGGCCATTGAAGAGCTCCTGCCATCCACCCTGGGCCGACTTTTGAGCCTGAACACAATTCAGGCTCAAAAGTCCGGTGACCAACAGTGCGATCGTTGTCAGTGTGCGTTTCATATTCACGTTTCAGGAGTTCGCGAAATCAATAGCCCGGGTTCTGATCGCTTTGTGATATCGCGGGATTATTGTCGATTTCAATCTGCGGAATGGGCAGCAGGAGTCTGTACTCGGTTATCGGTTTTCCCGCTTCCGCGAAAACGGTTTGATACAACCCCGTTCGCTTCAGATCCCACCATCTCGAGTCATTTTCGAAGAACAGCTCGTAAGCGCGTTCGAGAATTACTGCGTCGAGGAATTCCTCCAATGTCAATCCATTCGGAATGTCCACAGCTGAAGGGGTATTGATGTCGAGTCCATATCCACGGCGTCTCACCTTATTGACTGCCTCAACAGCCTCCGCTGAGGGTGCACCTTCAGCGCGGGCAGACGCTTCCGCATAAATCAGATAGGCTTCGGCCAACCTGAAAATGGGTATACTATACACCGCGTTGCCAGCCGGGTCTTTGATGAACTTTCTAAAACGATACCTGCTTTGAGCATCCGTCTCTACGAGTTCCCCATTTGCGTTGATGTAGGATGAGTAGATATTGAACTCCTTGCGCAAATCGTTTTCATCCCAGTTCACAATGAGCGGTGCATTTGGATCCACCAACATGGTGAATCCGAACACCTCACCGCGGTTATAGGGTGTACCGGACCCATGGTACCAGTTCAAGTGACTATAGGTGCGGTTCACCGAAAAGTGATAGGAGTGAATATCTTCCGCGCTCGTTGTCGTCCAGAAAATCTTTGAAAAGTCTTCCCACTGTGTTACCGGAACAAGCGTGTAATAGCCACTGTTAATCACCTCAAGGCTTTTGGCGGCAGCTTCTTCCCAGTTGCCAAGATTGAGGTGAATGTGAGCGAGCAGCATCTTCGCTGCCCACTTCGAGGCTTTACCGGTTGCATCACCCACATCCTCCGGCAGGTCCGGCTCTGCAGCTTCAAGATCACTAAAGATGATATCGTATACCTCTGACACAGCCGCTCTGGGCGCAGCCTGTTCACTTGTGCCGGTAAACGGTTCCAGGCGGATAGGGACCGGGCCCCAATTCTTTACCAACTCATAATAGCTCCTTCCTCTGAGGAAGCGCGCTTCAGCGATGATTCTTGCTTTGTCACTTTCGGAAATGCTGGCGATTTCCGGCACGCGATCCAGTACCAGGTTAGCGCGATTAATGGTAGTATATAGCGTGGCCCAAATACCATCAACCCTTCCGTACTGGTCTGCATTCAGTTTTTGACTGTAGTTCCCCACAGAAGTCCATGATCCGCGCGCCAGCGTATACTCGGCATGATGGCGAACAAGGTTGTAGTAGTTATCGCCGAGCCACATGGCCTCATACACTCCATTAAGAGCCTGCTGTGCCTCAGCCAGGTTTCTGAAGAAATTACCCGGCGAAATAAAATCCATTGGTTCCTCCTGCAGCATGTCGTTACAGGCAGGCAACGCAATACTCAGAGCAAGTGAGATCGATATATACTTGAGTGATTTCATTTTCACTTTGGATTTGATGTTAGAATGTCATTTTGATGCCAGCAGAAATTGTCTTCGCTGTCGGATACACCGTCCCAGCGATACCAACCTGAAGTCGCTGTCCGACATTAGGCGAATCCGAAGCAAGACTGTTTACTTCCGGATCGATACCCGGGTAGTTGGTTATCGTGAACAGATTCATGCCCGAAATGTAGATCTGTCCGCCACCAAACCAGGATTTGGGTTTGAGGTTGTATGCAAGTGTGACATTCTTCAGCCGCACATAGCTTGCGTCGTAAAGGAAAGCGTCTGACGCCTGTACGAAGGTTTCGCTGCTAACCTTAGGGTATTTGGCATTGCGATTTGTCTCCGTCCAGTAGTGGCCAAAGAACTCCGCAAGCTGATTGTGACCACGTTGGAACGAATTCTGATGGATAGCGCTTCCTGCCCAGTAGACGTGGTTGCCATAGACGCCTTCGATGAAGATGTTAAGGCTGAATTGTTTATAGGTAAAGCTGTTGGTCAGCCCTGCCATGAAATCCGGATAGGGACTTCCGAGAACCACACGGTCTTCTGCCGTGATGTTCCCGTCGCCGTTAACATCCTGGATCACGCGTTGTCCTGTGTCAGGATCGATGCCGATTTCGCGGAATCCAAAGAATGCTCCAAACGGTTCGCCTACGCGTGCGATGTTAATCCCGGCAGAACCGAAAGGATTGCCAAGTCCAACGGAATAGATATCGCTGCCACCTGCCAGACTTGCGACGACATTCTTATTCTTCGAAAACTGGCCGGAGACATCCCACTTGAAATTCTCACCCCGAGCGATGTTGGCATACGCTGTCAACTCTATCCCGGTGTTGTGTATTTCACCAATGTTCTGGAGTACTGATCCAAATCCCGTTGACGTCGGCAACGGAACTGATGCCAGCAGATTGGACGTCTTCTTCTTGTAATAGTCGAATGTAAAGCCCAGTGTCCCGTTGAACAGGGTCAAGTCGAATCCTCCGTCTATCTGTGTCGTGGTTTCCCATTTCAGCGAAGGGTTTTCGATGTTGATTGGCGCAAACCCTACCACGTCTGAATTGTTGCCATAAACTACTCTGAAGCTTCCCATGCGACTCAGCGACTGATAGGGACTCAACGCGGTGTTACCTGTAACTCCATAACTGGTTCGAAGTTTTAGATCGCTAATCCACGCGAGGTTGTCCATGAATGATTCGTCGGAGATTCGCCATGCGAGTGCAGCAGACGGGAAGGTTCCCCATTTGTTATCTTCTCCAAATCGGGACGAACCATCAGTCCGGAAACTCACTGTTACCATATACTTCGAGTCCAGTGAATAGTTAACTCTAGCCAGACCTGAAAGCAGCACCCATTCTGAAATTCCATCCACGGGAGGGCTGATTACTGAGGCTGAACCCAGGTTATGGCTCTCTGTCACGTTATTGGCGAGGCCGAGCACCCTGGAGGATAGCGACCTTGTTCTGAACGTCTGGTATGTCAGACCGGCAACTGCATCGACTTTATGCCGATCGCGAAATCTTTTTGAATAGCTCAGCGTATTCTCATTCAGCACCGAGTTTGACGACGTACTGGTTTGCGACGCGGTTCCCCGATCGTCGACGTATATCATCGGAATGAAGTAGTCATTGAAGCCAGAGGTGTATTCGAGTCCTACCATTGTCCGGAAGTTCAGCCCTTCCGCAATCTGGTAGTCGAGGGCTATGTTGGTGAGCGCTACACTGGTAATCGTTCTGTCTTTGAATGGCGCGCCTATATAGTCCGGGTGCTCCATGTCTTCGGAGGCGAAGAAGTAGATTGTCTGAAGTCGGGTAGGCACACCATTTTCATCATAGACGGGCAATGTTGGAGGTGGCGACATACCAAGTATTTCATGGTTCTGGCGATTGTTTACATCGACCGCGTCAACCTGGTCACGGTTAAAGTTCAGGCTTGCCGAAATCTTGAACTTATCTGTGATGTTGTTATCAATGTTTAATCTCAGGTTACCTCTCTTGAGTCCGCTGTTGTGTACAATTCCTTCCTGATTCAGGTAGTTAAATGACAACGCGTATGCCGTTTGCTGACCGCCTCCGGAGAATGAAATGTTGTATTTCTGAACCGGAGCAGGCCTCACACCAACATCCTGCCACTTGGTGCCCTCAAACGTGCTGACGTTCCCGAGTCCATCGGTGATGGTTTGCGTCGCTTCATCAATTTCGAAATAGGGCGGTTGGCCTTCGTTCTTTAAGAACTCGTTAACGACGATGGCGTACTGGTAAGCGTTGAGAACTTTTACGCGTTTTATTTCGGATTGTATCCCATAGGTCGCGTGAACATTGACCACGCCCTTCTTGTTTTGCGTACCTCTTTTTGTGGTTACTACTACGATCCCGTTAGATCCTCGTGCGCCATAGATCGCCGTACTGGAGGCGTCCTTCAAAATATCTATTGACAGGATATCCGAAGGATTGATGTAATCAATACCTCCAGTTACGGGAAAACCATCAACTACAAAGAGTGGGTCGTTATTCCCGATCATCGAATTTCCCCCGCGTATGCGAACCTGAGTCTTTCCTCCCGGATCGCCAGAGTTTTGCGTGATTTGCACGCCACTGGCTCTACCCTTCAGCGATTGCTCGAAGCTGGTAGCGGGCATCACTTCGATGTCTTCCGCGCTTACTTTGGTGACCGAGCCGGTGACGTCCTTAGCCTCCTGGACACCATAGCCTACCACGACAATCTCCTGTAGTGTTGATATGTTTTCCTTAAGTACGACGTCAATGACTGATCGACCGTTGATAGGAATTTCCTGCGAATCATATCCCACGGACGAGAAAACAAGCACAGCGTCATCCGGGCAATTCAACTGATACTTCCCCATCGCGTCGGTGACCGTTCCTGTGTTTGTGCCCTTTATCAATACCGTTACACCGGGAAGCGGAAAGTTCTCTGCATCTGTCACCGTTCCCGTCACTGAAATATCTGGCTTCACACTTACCGAGCGCGCCAGCACCACTGAATTCGCGAACACAATCAACAATGCGCACAACAGTGGCATTGTCCACACTACTGCTTCGGGTAGACTTTTTATCTTCATAGGGTTTGGGTTTGTATGGTTCTCACTCAGTTTGTTCGGACAACGGCATTCGTGCGGGTATTCCCGCACGAACTGCTTATCACCGTTGTCCCCACAGAACAGATTCCGGAAGACGACTACCACGACGTAGCGAATCATCTAGCACCACTCTGAGATTCTCTTTAGCTCGGTGACAGTGGAACCAAACCAAGGATACGCTACTGTGTAGTACTTCGTGCTGCCGAAATCGTTTGCTTTACCGCATGGCAAAACGGGAGCCAAAATCATTGATGTGACTCGAAGATGTTTTTCGTAGTGTGGGCAAATGTCTTGTTATCAGTTTCTTACAGAGCGTATTTTTTTACAACGTTTGATCAACGGTATTGTGCATACGTTTTCGAATCTGTAACATTATGTGTCCCCAACACTTGAAGTATGTTACAGTTTGTTTCGTAGGCATAGCCATGAAAAACCAAACCTTAAAGTCCATCCTAAGAAGTGCTTTAAGACCCTCCTCATCCATTGGTTACAAACAATCATCACCCATCATTTCCGTAGTTGCTGGTAGTGGGCAGATCGCAAAATCTGCGGTGGCATCATCGTCCGACTTCATCATAGCACTCAACGCGGGCTTTTACCGAAACATAGGGTTTGGCTCTCTGGCAGCGTTCATGCCGTACGGAAACTCAAATGATCAGATGGAGCAGTTGCTCAGACATCATATACTGCCGCATTGCAAAAAAACGCCGGTGGTATGCGGTGTCTTTGC
>Ga0079224_100014844_pt1 | contig 10892 bp, 8 predicted proteins | sample Stecom2015_FD_80414 | JGI IMG/M metagenome (GOLD analysis project Ga0079224, IMG submission 80414) | Agricultural soil microbial communities from Utah to study Nitrogen management - Steer compost 2015 | ecosystem: Environmental > Terrestrial > Soil > Agricultural land | place: USA: Utah...
ATTCTCAGTAATTTTGCTTAAAAAAATAGTCCACATTACTACCGGCGATGGTGAGAACCCGAACAGATTTATTTAAACTATACCAAACCTACTATAAAATTTTCAATTTTTCAATGATCAAGCAAAAAAATTGAACGGTATATGATAAGTTGTTTCATTGATATCATCGTTACTCACTGATTTGTTAAAAGTTCAGCTAATAGCTCATTAAGTTATTAGCTGATTACTCTTACTTATTCGGCTGTGGAGTTGTGCGCAAATAAGGTTTGATCTCCTTATAGCCTTTCGGAAATTTTGATGGAATATCCTCTGTTTTTATAGCCGGAACTACAATAACATCCTCTCCATCCTTCCAATCAGCAGGTGTTGCAACACTATAATTCTCGGTAAGTTGTAATGAATCAATCACTCGCAAAATTTCCTGGAAATTTCTGCCTGTAGACGCAGGATAGGTAATCGTAAGCCGTACTTTTTTATTTGGATCGATGATATAAACCGAACGCACAGTCGCAGTGGCAGATGCATTGGGATGAATCATTCCATAAGCTTCTGCTATTTTCCTGTCTTTGTCAGCAATAATCGGAAAGTTTACCTCCACATGCTGGGTTTCATTAATATCTTTTACCCATCCATGGTGATCCTCGACGCTGTCTACACTAAGTGCCAAGACTTTCACGTTACGCTTGTCAAACTCATGCTTCAGGGATGCTGTTTTTCCCAATTCAGTTGTGCATACCGGTGTATAATCAGATGGGTGAGAGTAAAGTACTACCCAACTGTCTCCAACGTAATCATAAAAATTAATATTTCCTTCTGTTGTGACCGCATCAAAGTTTGGTGCAACATCTCCTAGTTGTAAACTCATTATTTTTCCTCCTTTAAAGTTAATACAAAGTATATCAAATTAATCGACTTTTTTCGACAATAACAAACGCAGGCATCACAAATTTTACTTATAACTGATTCGATCTACACCTATTACATTGACATTACATAAATCTGAGGAAATGGTTTTCATAGTAGCTCCTACTTGCTTTTTTGACATCTGTGTTATGTTAATTACATCGCACATAGCTATGTTTGCAGAAAATTACAGGCCATGCAGTTAGCTTATATACAACAATTAGAAGAAGCGATCGCTCAACAGAAGGAGGAGATCATTTACCACCCGCTTTATAGGAGTATTACAAGTATTGATGATCTGAAAGTTTTTATGGAACATCACATTTTTGCCGTGTGGGATTTTATGTCCTTGTTAAAAGCGTTACAAAGAAGTTTAACTTGCGTTCAAATACCTTGGTATCCTATAGGCGACGCAAACACACGTTATTTAATCAACGAAATTGTCACCGGTGAAGAATCTGATATTGATCATCTGGGAAATCGAAAGAGCCATTACGAAATGTATTTGGAAGCAATGGAGCAGTGTGGAGCTGACACGACTTCAATAACCAAATTGACGCAGGCACTTAAAGAAGGTAATTCAATGCAAATTGCTCTACGTATAGCAGATGCACCGGAGGCGGCAGTAGATTTTGTTAGCGACACTTTCGATATAATAAGCCATGCAACCCCGGCAATTCAATCAGCTGTATTTACCTTTAGTAGAGAAGACTTGATTCCTGATATGTTTATTTCCATCATAAAAGATTTGGACAGCGAATTTCCGGAAAGTATTTCCATTTTTAAATACTATTTGGAAAGACATATTGAAGTAGATGGAGATCATCATGGCAATCTTGCACTCCAGATGACGAGCACCCTGTGCGGTGGCGACCCCTCTGTTTGGCAAGATGCGATACAAGCGGTAAAAAGATCCTTACAATTTCGCATTAAGCTCTGGGATTGTGCTTTAATGAAAATTAAGTACCAAAAAGATCAATTATCCAAAGAAATTTCTAATCCATCATAAGCAAGGTGGATTCCTGGAGGCAATTCTTTGGAAACTTCCTCATGCAAGCCCAAACGATGGCTAATATGGGTCAAATAGGTGTGGTCAGCCCCTATTCTGCTCGCAAAGTTTATAGCTTCTTCTAAAGTAAAATGAGAAATATGCGCCTCTCGTTGCAACGCGTTTACTACTAAAGTTTTTGTACCTTTTATTTTGTTCATGGAACTTTCCGAAACGGATTTCACATCGGTAAGGTAAGTGAAATCACCAAAGCGATAACCTTTTATCGGTAGTTTAAAATGCATAATATCAATAGGTTGAACACCTATATTTCCCACGAAAAAGGATTGATCGGTTACATCTCTTAAATTAATCTTAGGTATACCTGGATATTTGTGCTCAGCGAAGATATAATAGAATTCCCGTTTAAGTGCTTCTTGAACCAAATAATCGCCAAAAACATCAATCGCTGTCCCCTGAAAATAGTTAAAGGCACGGATATCGTCCAAACCTGCTATATGATCTTTATGTGCATGCGTGTAAAGTACGGCTTCTAAATGATTTACTTTCGCACGGAGCATTTGAAAACGAAAATCAGGGCCGGTATCGATCACAATGTTTTTGCCTTTCTCCGTGAGCAAAATAGAAGAACGAAGACGTTTATCACGATAATCAGAAGAGGTACAGACGTTACAATTGCATGCAATTACAGGCACGCCCTGTGATGTTCCAGTACCTAAAAACTTAATCGTCAAAGTGTTAATTTAGTTTGTTTAATATTAAATAATAGTTGTTTTTGTTTATCATCCAGCTGGGATATATCGGGTTCCAGTTCACGCAAAAGCTCAATTAACGAATTTATCTTTACCTCTACATTCGAAAAGCGATTAACAACTATTATCTTACTATTCTGTAAAAGGCAGGAACCTGTCTTAAAGTTTCCTTTTTCATAGCGAACTTTATAGCCCATGCCCTTAAAAAGAGCCTCTAACTTATCCAAACTATGTTGCGTAAACGGTAACACTTTTTCTATGTATAAAAATCATTGACCCGATCGCAGAACTTATCGCAAATCTACAACCTCCATCCCCGGATAATCTGCTTTGTCAAATATAAAAGTTTTGGGGCTAACTTTAACATTGGGTATGAAATTTTGGATGGTGTAGATATAAAGGCTTCCACTTTTATCAAAAACTGTAACATCGTAAATCTGATTTACTGATTTGTTTAACCGTAATCGCACTTTGAAATAAGACTTGCTATTGTCCGTCGGGGTCAGATCGATCACCCACAAGGCCTTGCCTGCTACTTGCTCGCTTTTTGCGGCAGGATATTTAAATCCCTGATTATAGAACGAAAAAATATTTGCCGGGGCAATTGATCCCGATTGTGTTTCTTCTACATCGTTAATCTGAACTTCCTGCTCTTCTTTCAGTACATGCCATTGCTGTTTACCATCCGAGATCATTACCTGATCGTCAAGAACGATACGGTATTTATTGGTTCGAGGTTCTACAGTTAACTCCCCTTTTTCATTTACCGTCGTCTGTTTTTGTTGGTTAAGTGCCTTTAAGCTAAATTGAATTTTAGCCGTTCTATACGATTGGTATTTTTTACTTATGTCGTTTAGCAGCTTCTTTGTTGCAGGATCATTTTGACCTAAAGCCATTAAACTGCAAGCAAGCAAAATAATCACAGAAAAAAAATTCTTCATATTATAAACTTCTGTAGCCACCGTTTTCCCCAGCGATTGGTAGGGCTCAATAGCTAGGTTATATGGGATAGACGTTTTTATCTGCAAAACGTTTAATTGCGTATTCGATTTCCATCAATCCTTTTTAGCTAAACTTTCCAAAAATTGTTCCAATGAGTATTCATCCGGGTATAGCACTTCCCTGGCCTTGCTACCTTCAAAAGGACCTACAATGCCTGCTGCTTCAAGTTGATCGATAATGCGCCCTGCACGGTTATACCCTAATTTGAGTTTTCGCTGAATCAAGGACGTAGAACCCTGCTGATGCAAAACAATTAATCGCGCAGCTTCTTCAAATAATGCATCGCGGTCGTTTACCAAATCGATATCGCTTAAACCACTGCCCTCTCCATTTTCATCCACGTACTCGGGCAACAGAAAAGCTGAAGGATAGCCTCTTTGTGCCCCGATGAATTCTGAAATCTCTTCTACTTCGGGGGTGTCCACAAAAGCACATTGTATCCGGATCAAATCACTTCCTGTCGCAAGCAACATATCACCTCGTCCAATAAGTTGATCCGCACCTCCGGTATCTAAAATCGTGCGTGAGTCCACCTTAGAAAGAACTCGGAAAGCTAAACGAGCCGGAAAGTTTGCTTTAATAGTACCGGTAATAATATTAACGGAAGGGCGTTGCGTTGCAATTACTAAATGTATTCCCACGGCCCGTGCCAATTGCGCAAGTCGCGCGATAGGTGTCTCCACTTCCTTTCCGGCTGTCATCATCAGATCTGCAAATTCATCGACAATCAGAACAATGAAAGGCATAAAGCGATGTCCCTCTTCAGGATTAAGCCTTCTGTTAACAAATTTGTTGTTATATTCTCTCAGATTTCGCACTTGCGCATTCTTCAACAAATCGTAACGTTGATCCATTTCAATGCAAAGTGAATTGAGGGTATTGATAACTTTTTTCGTATCGGTTATGATGGCTTCCTCTTCTCCTGGAAGTTTAGCTAAAAAATGTCGCTCAATAGTTTTAAAAAGCGATAGTTCAACCTTCTTCGGGTCTACCATCACAAATTTCAATTCTGCCGGATGCTTTTTATATAGTAAAGAAGTAATAATGGCATTAATGCCCACTGATTTACCTTGGCCCGTTGCCCCTGCAACTAGTAAGTGTGGCATTTTGGCTAGGTCAGCTATATATACTTCATTCGAAATAGTTTTGCCTAACGCAATCGGTAAGTCCATTTCAGTATGCTGAAACTTTTCGGTAGCGATAACTGCTTTCATAGCAACCATCTCCGGCTTTTTATTTGGAACTTCAATACCAATAGTCCCTTTACCCGGCATTGGTGCAATAATACGTATTCCAAGGGCTGCTAAACTAAGTGCGATATCATCTTCTAAATTCTTGATTTTTGAAATACGCACACCTGGCTTAGGAATAATTTCATATAAGGTAACCGTAGGACCAATAGTTGCCTTGATCTTGTCGATTTCAATATTATAATTGCTAAGTGTTTCAACAATTTTATCTTTATTTGCTTCCAGTTCTTCATTATTCACCACGATCTTTCCCGAACCATAATCTTTTAACAAGTCTAAATGAGGGTGTTGATAGCCTGATAAATCTAATTTTGGATCATATTGACCAAATTGCTCTACAAGCGTATCAGCGGTGGTCAACGGCTTTTCCTCCTTCACGCGCTCTACCAGTAAGTCAGGGCTTTCTTTAACCTCGTTGAGAGGCATATTTCGCTCGGATTCCGGTTCATTTGCAATGAGCGGTTCCAATTCAAATGAAGGACTATTTGAACTTGCGTCTGAGTCCAATTCAACCTTTCTCGGCTTAACTTCTAAGTTCTGCGATAAACGAGTTTCATTTTCTTTCTCGCCACCAATATGATCACCCCGGTCATTCTTTATTTGATTGCGTTGAAAGGCGGGTGTTGTGTATTCATCCTCCTGAACATCATCATCCTCTTCTTCCTCCACGTTGGATATAAGATCGTTGACATCATTATTTAGCACTATTTTTTTCTTTTTCTCCGGCAGTTTAAAATCGAGATTAAATGCAATAATCAAAGCGGTTAAGCCTATAAATAACAAAAAGGCTCCAACACCTGCCGTGCCAACCTGAGCTTCTAGTATCTTATTGGTCCAAAAGCCGAACTCTCCTTCTAAATAATGTGGATATTCTAAGATGAAGCTATGAAAATAAGCAATCGTTACAGATATGAACAACAAGAGAAAAAAACCGTAGCCGAAAAGCTTATCTAAAGCAATGAGCCTTACTTTAAATAGAAGCCTATACCCCATTACAAAAAAGGCTATTACAAACAAAAAGGATGCGATACCGAACCACTCATACATAAATTGATTCGCCAATAATGCACCCAACTTGCCAAGCCAGTTTTCAACAACTACCTCTTTAAACCCCAAGGTTTCTAGCTCTTCCCTGGTCTTAAATAGTGTGTTCCACCCTCCATTAGCCGCAGATATATAACTTTGGTCATTTTGCCAAGTAAATAGATAAGAGGTAAATGCAATGAAAAAATAAAGAGACAGTACCAAAAAAAATAGACCGGCAATTTTCACAGCTTTACTATTCTGGAAATTTATTCGCCCCGAAAATCGGGTACCAAACGTCGATTGTTCATCGCGTGATCTTTTAGGGGTACCGTTATTTCGTATCTTCCCTTCTCCCTTTACTGTATTAGACCTAAACTGATTTCCTTTTAAAGACATTAATTTCTACAATTCTTTGGTACAAACTTATGGATTTTTTTGGACGAAGGCTTCGCCCTAAATAAATTTTATAAATACTGTAGCGCTCACACTCCCCAACCCGTTAAAGGTATCAGAAGATAAGCCATCAACAGGCTATCTACATACGTTTATTAATTCACATGAACATACATACTTTATTGTTAAATAACAAGAAGAGATTGATCTATGCGTTTCTAGGCCTTTGTTTTTTGTTGCCAATGAGCGCATGTCTTAAAGATGACGATAACGGACAGGATGGAACCATACCCGCAGCACTTGTATCGTTTATACATACATCACCGGATGCTGGTGATTTAATCGTAGGAATAAACGGGTATAGAGTTAATACACAACAATTTAAATATTTGGATAGAACGGTTTACCAATTGGTGTATCCAGGGGGTAACCAATTTCAGGTAAATACGTCAGCAGACAATAAAAAATTGGATGTAAAAAATTGGAGTTTAGAGGGTGGGGTATGCTATTCCATTTTTGCGGTAGATCGCCTTGATTCATTGGAACTGTTAGGAATGCGGGATTTTTATGCAAGCGATGTCCCTGCCAGCGGCATGGCGAGAATTCGTTTTATTAATCTTTGCCCTGACTCCGTGAAATTTGACTTAAAGACAAGTGCGGTGGATACACTTTTAGCGTCCGATAAAAAGTTTAAGCAAAATAGTGCTTTTGGTAATATTAAAGCGGACGACAACACAGCATACACACTGGAGGTAATTAACCATGATACGCATGTATCAATGGCGAACGCTACTTTTACACCAAAACAAGGACAATATTATACTATACTGGCTACCGGCTTTATAGACACTGAAGAGGAGGCGAAAAAGCTTAAGGTCTCCATCTTCAAGCACGATTAGGTTGATTGATGTCCATCATATCCCAATCGATGGACAGCCGCCCGCTCCCCTTGGGCGGCTTTTTTTCACAACACTTCATTCACTTTTGCTTCGGGGGGGAAATAGTTAAGAGGTAAATAAGATAATGATCTTTTTAAAACAAGTTAATGTTAAACCGGTTTGAGGTTCTATATTACAATTAATGTAGTTGGTTAATAAAAAAGGTTATAAGCTTGCATATATCAATAATTAAGTCTACCTTTGCACCTTCTTTAGACAATAAAGTCTAACGTTTTTTGAATTTCATGAACCCATTTAGTCAATTGGGAATCCGTCATGATGTTGTTAATGCCATATCGGCGCTAGGTTTTGAAAAACCTACACCAATCCAGGAGCAGGCCATTCCGGCCCTTCTTACAGGCAGCAGCGATTTTGTCGGATTAGCCCAAACAGGAACCGGTAAAACCGCAGCATTTGGCCTGCCGTTATTAGAATTATTAGACTTCTCACAAAACACGCCTCAAGCATTAGTGCTCTGTCCTACGCGTGAACTGTGTTTGCAGATTACTAATGATTTAAAAAATTTTTCTAAAAATCTAGACAATGTACACGTTGTAGCTGTGTATGGTGGCGCTAATATTAGCGATCAGCTGCGCCAGATTAGACGTGGTGTACAAATTGTGGTTGCGACACCTGGCCGTATGCTCGATATTATCGGCAGAAAGGCCATAGATTTTTCGGGAGTACGGTATGTAGTTTTGGATGAAGCGGATGAAATGCTCAATATGGGCTTTCAAGAGGACATTAACGATATCCTTTCAACTACTCCCGATGAAAAGAAAACGTGGTTATTTTCAGCCACTATGCCGGCAGAAGTACGTCGGATCGCAAAAAATTACATGACCGATCCGTTTGAACTTACCGTAGGAACAAAGAATACAGGTAACGCAAATATCGATCATGAATACTACATCGTGAGACCGCGCGATAAATACGCGGCTTTTAAACGCATTGTAGATTTTAATCCTGAAATTTTCGGTATTGTTTTTTGCCGCACGAAAATTGAAACGCAAGAAATTGCGGAAGCCTTGATAAAGGATGGTTATAATGCCGATTCTCTACATGGTGATCTTTCGCAACAACAACGCGACAAAGTAATGAAACGTTACCGCGAACGTAGTTTGCAACTGCTCATCGCAACTGATGTTGCTGCGCGTGGTATCGATGTTAATAATGTAACACACGTTATTAACTTCTCTTTACCGGACGAGATCGAGAATTATACGCACAGAAGTGGTCGTACTGCTCGTGCCGGTAAAACGGGAGTTTCTATTTCGTTGGTTACCTCTAAAGAACTAGGGAAAATAAGACAGATTGAACGTGTAATCGGCAAGCAATTCGTAAAAGCAGAGATTCCTAATGGTTTTGATGTATGCGAGAAACAATTGTTTGCGCTTGTTCATAAAGTAAAAGCCGTTGAAGTGAATGATGACCAAATCGGTCAATACCTTCCACGTATCATGGACGAGTTTAGTGATTTTTCTAAAGAAGATGTCATTAAGCACTTTGCTAGCTTGGAGTTCAATCGCTTCTTGGATTATTACGAGAATGCACCTGATCTGAATGTATCTGCGGCAACTGACTCCCGATCAGAAAAGGGAGGAAAAGCAGATCGTTTTGGCCGTACAGGCTACAAATCTGACTTTACTCGCTTATTTATTAATCTTGGTTCGGTGGATGATTTTACCAGAGGAGATATGTTGGGATACATCTGTAACAATGCACAAATAAGCGGTAAAAGCATCGGTAAGATAGACCTAAAAGGTGTGTATACTTTCTTTGAAGTAGAAAATGATGTAGTTGACAAAATCATGAGCGGATTTCAGCGAGCGGATTTCAACGGACGTTCCGTACGTGTTGAATTAGCCGGCGACCGAGACGCGGGCCCTTCTAGAGGTGGAAGCAGTCGGAGTGGGCGCTCTTCAAGAAGTAGTGGACGTGGAGGACGCGATCGTGAAAGAGATAGTGGTAATGGCGGAGGTTTTCGTGATTTTTCGGGAAAACGTCGCGAGAGAAAAGGTGAACGAAAAAAATGGTAACCCTAGCCCCTATTTAGTAGGGGCTTTTTTTATACCAGTTGTTTCTTATTTTTAAGTTAATATCCAACGGCCTTATCGTCTCCTCTTGAATCGGCTCCTCCCATCAATGAGCCATCCGAACCTACCAAAATTGCATCCACCCTACCAATGCTACCTCTAGGCGTAAACTTATATCCTTTCTGCTCCAAACGAGTTCGGACAGCGTCTGTTATCGCGTTCTCTTCTACAAATACCTCGTCTTGCATCCATTGATGATGAAAACGGGGTGCATCAACAGCCTGCTGCATTGTTTTATTGAATTCTATGACGTTTAAGATCGTTTGAAATACCGACGTTATAATAGTTGATCCGCCAGGTGTACCAAGAACTATAAAAAGCTTGTTATCTTTGGTTAAGATTGTCGGACTCATTGCACTTAACATTCGCTTTCCCGGTTCTATTGCATTTGCCTTTCCACCAAGAAGTCCATATAAATTGGGCACACCTGGTTTAATTGAGAAATCATCCATTTCATCATTTAATAAAAACCCTCCTTTTTGCACCACTACCTGTGAGCCATAGGCATTATTCAGGGTAGTCGTTATGGATACCGCGTTCCCTTCTTTGTCAACAATTGAAAAGTGCGTCGTTTGTTCACTCTCATGATGTTGAGGGCTTCCTGCTTTGATGGCGCTGCTAGGGGTAGCCCGATTAAAATTCATGTCTCGCATTCTTCCAAGCTGATAATTGGAATCCAACAGCCCCTTAATTGGTACCGGGTAAAAATCGATGTCTCCTAAATGTTCCGCGCGGTCCGCATAAACCCTCCGCTCAGCTTCCACCATCACTTGAATTGTCGAATCTTGTTGGAAGCCCCACCTACTCAACGGATAGGGTTCAACTGATTTGAGCAAGGACACTAAAGCAATACCGCCACTAGATGAAGGCGGCATCGACACAATTTGGTAACCTTTATAATTTCCTATAATCGGTTCGCGCCATTTAGCTTGATAGCGTTTTAAATCCTCATAACTAATAATTCCGTTACCGCGCTTCATTTCCTCCAAAATCAAAAAAGCCGTCCGACCCTCGTAAAAACCGGCACGACCTTTCTCCTTAATTGCGGTAAGTGTCCGGGCTAAATCCTTTTGCACTAAAAGATCGCCTGCTTTCCATTCGCTTTTTTTATTAATAAGCGCCGTTCCCATTGGATTGAACCGCTGAAAAGCTTCCTTTCTTGCATTCAGCTCCTCCGCTTGCATAGCTGTAAGGGGGAAACCTTTTCTCGCTAAATCTATTGCTGGCTGAAGCAAATCCTTCCAAGCCAATTTAGCATATTTTTCGTGGGCTTTAACCATTCCATCCACGGTTCCTGGAACCCCTACTGATAACTGTCCATCTAAACTTAAACGCTCGATTGGATTGCCTTCGGGGTCTAAATACATATCTCGTGTCGCTTTGCCGGGAGCTGTTTCCCTAAAATCCAAAGCGGCAAATTCGTTTTTGGCAGAACGATACACCATAAACCCGCCTCCACCGCTATTCCGGGAATTAGGGTATACGACGGCTAGGGCCAATTGTACTGCAATGGCAGCATCAAC
>Ga0079224_100014846_pt1 | contig 10891 bp, 5 predicted proteins | sample Stecom2015_FD_80414 | JGI IMG/M metagenome (GOLD analysis project Ga0079224, IMG submission 80414) | Agricultural soil microbial communities from Utah to study Nitrogen management - Steer compost 2015 | ecosystem: Environmental > Terrestrial > Soil > Agricultural land | place: USA: Utah...
TGCCTTTGGCAACTGCCCATGACATCAGTTTAGACGAATTGATATTTTCCTTGGACGTTCACCTATCCAAGATTGAAAAGGTGGTAAGGAAGTATAAGAATCCCGTTTTGTTCAACGAAATCGGTTATTGTAATACGGTCGACGCGGCAATAGATCCTTGGGTTTGGCCGAGTGAGCGAAAGGAAGTTGAACTTTCTGAGGATGTTCAGGCGCGGTGTTATGAGGCATTTTTTGAGGCGGCATGGAAAAAGGAATGGCTTGCTGGCGTGTTTTTTTGGAAATGGTATCCCGAACCGCACGGCCGGCAACCGGATTTTACGCCTCAGGAGAGATTCGCGGAGAGAGTGATGACAGCATATTTCAAGGCTGAGTAATCCGTTCGTCCTCTGTGACTTTTGTCATAGAGGGAACTCCGTCTTTCGTCTAACCTTAAGGATTGCCTTTCATAAAATCCAATTTTTCCAAACGAAAGAATCGTATGAGAAACAACATGGGTAAAATAGATAGAGCGCTCCGCTTGCTGATCTCCGTAATCTTGGTAGGTGTTTACTTTTTCGGAGTTGTGGCAGGGACTTGGGCGATAGTGATCCTAGTCTTTGCCGGAATCATGGCGATGACCAGTCTGATAAGCAATTGCCCGCTCTATAGCGTGTTGGGAATCAATACGGACTCCAAGACTAAAAGCTTCTAATTTCGAGTAACGGCCTGAATTTATTGAAACTTGGACGTGAGAACTGGACTCTGTCATTCCGGTTTTTTGCGTGCTTTTAGACCATCGGTACGGACTTCATTTATTTTTTTGTTAAATAGCCCGAGCAAACCCAAAAAAAGCACCAATAGCTATGAATCGTAGAAGAGAATTTTTGAAATCCACTGGACTGGCTGGACTAGGCCTATTTGGAGCAGGCAGTGCGCTGGCAGGGGATTTTCAATCGTTGCCCCTAGAAGCAAAATATGGCGCAACCAGAGTACAATCGTTCAATATGTGTGGCTTTGCTGCACCCAAGATCGAAACGGTTCGTGTGGGCATAGTGGGCTTGGGACAGCGCGGCCCCGGAGCGGTGACTCGTCTGAGCAAGATCGAAGGTGTAGAGATCAAAGCCCTGTGTGATCTGCGTCCTGAGATGGCCGAAAAGGCCAAGAAGGCGCTGGAGGGTACTCCTCACAATCCTGAGCTTTATTCGGGGAGTGTGTACTCTTGGAAAAAGATGTTTGATCGTCCGGATCTTGATTTGATTTACATAGCTACTCCTTGGGACTGGCACGTGCCAATGGCTGTGTATGCGATGGAAGCGGGCAAGCACACCGCAGTGGAGGTGCCCGCAGCGAGAACTCTAGAAGAGTGTTGGCAGCTGGTGGAGACGTCTGAGCGCACCAAAAAGCACTGCATGCAGCTGGAAAACTGTTGCTACGATTTCTTTGAAATGATGACCTTGAAGATGGCACGTGAGGGATATTTCGGGGAGGTCTTGCATGTCGAAGGAGCTTACATCCACGATTTGCTTGCACTCAACTTTGATAAAAATGGCTATCAAGACATGTGGAGGCTGAAGGAAAACTTCAGAGATGGAAATCTCTACCCGACTCATGGCTTGGGCCCTATTTGCCAGATCTTGAATATCAACAGGGGGGACAAGATGGATTATCTTACATCCCTGTCGACGAATGACTTCCAGATGAAAGCAAAAGCCGAGGAACTGGCAGCCACAGATCCGTTCTTTGGATCTTTTGCATCCAAGTCTTTCCGGGGAAATATGAACACCACGGTGGTGAAGACGAGTCATGGCAAGTCGATCATGATCCAGCACGACGTCACCTCTCCGCGCCCTTACTCCCGACTGCATGTGGTCAGTGGGACAGAGGGCTACGCCCAGAAATATCCGGAGCAGAAGGTTGCTAAAGGCCACGGCTGGCTGAAGGAAGAGGAAATGAAGGAGCTTCAGGCGAAGTACACGCCGGAGATCGTTCAGAAAGTCGGTGAATTGGCGAAGCAGATCGGCGGCCACGGAGGCTTGGACTTCATGATGGACTGGAGACTGATCGATTGCCTGAGAAATGGCTTGCCACTTGATCAGGACGTCTATGATGCCGCTACCTGGAGCTGCATCACACCGATGAGCGAATGGTCCGTAGCCAATCGCTCCAATTCGATTGATATACCGGATTTCACTGGCGGAAGCTGGAAGACCAACAAGCCCGTTCCCATAACGCTAGAAGGCGGGGGAACGACTAAAGTCAGAGTGTAAATAGTAAAGGGAGGCGCTGGCCTCCCTTTTTCGATTCTCTGGTCAATGATCATATTTGCTTTTTTTCAGCCGTCAATAATCCAATCTGGACTCGGATGGGGTTGAATAGCAATCACCGCCGGCCATACTCGGTGCCGGGCAATCAATAAGCAATTCTCTTGCGTTCTCCGGTGTAGCTGACCGATACGACGGAGTCCACTTCCGCTGCCAGTGTTTGCTTTCGGGAAGATTGGCTGAGATAGCCTGAGCCATAGAAGAGCTCCTTTTTGAGAGTGCTCTTTCCCTGTTGATAGATGAGCAGTTGTTGAGCATCCCCAGATGGCCGAACGATCTTTGAAGACTTAGCTACTGCCCGAAACGCCAACAGAGGCTGGTCGTATCTGCTGACCAGTATGATCTCATGGCCGTCTGAACCCAACAATCTCGCTGTTGCGCGGCTTTCACCAGGGATCGCGAGGCCCAGCCTGCTTCCGTAATCGAAGGTTTGGTAGAGTCCGTCCCAAGGCCGAAGGACTGCCCCGCGTCCGGCATCATTCCTTCCGGTGACTGTTTCATTTCCGTAGAAGTTTCCCACAGCCAAAAGCCCCTCGGGCAATTCTTGGATTCCAAAGGTGCGCGAAAATTGGACCTGATGGGGAAATGGCTCAAACCGGATCGAATCTCCGAGATTTCTTAAAACACCCGATCTAAATTCGAATGCGTGAAGCAACCTGGCCATTTCTTTTTCCGCCGGATCAAAAAAACGATCTCTGTCAACTTGTGCAAATTCACGATAAACCAAAAACTTGGTCTTCCACTTCGGAATCTGTCCCACGAGCTGATTTCTGCTTGCAAGCGGATAAACGGTGTCTCCGAAGTATTGAAAGATGATAGGGTCGACGCTGCCGTTTTTGTCAAAGTCAGCAAAGTGCAACTCCAAGGGTTTCGCTTGCGAGGCACGATACCGCGAATTTTCTCCTACATTTCCCAGTGCGTAGTCAGGCTTTTTTCCTTCTTCGAAAGTCAGCGGGGAGATGCTGTTCCACCAGCCATTCGACTTCCAACTTGCAGATTCGATGGTCATTTTGGAAAAGGATTTTTTACCTGACGACTTTGATTGCAAGAAGACCGTGACGGGCATCCATTCGCCCGCAAGCATCAAATCAAGCTTTCCGTCTTGATCATAGTCTGTCCAAAGTGCTGAGCTTACCATTCCTGCCTCAGCTAGTCCGGAGGCTAGGTCATCAGTTACATCTACGAATTTTCCGTCCCTATTTTCCAATAGATAGGATCTTGGTGATTCCGGATATCGCCCGGGCTTGACTCTCCCGCCGACGAACAAATCCAAATCCCCGTCTTGGTCAAAATCCGAAGCTGTCACCACCGAGCCCGAGCTGAGCAATGTAGGTAATAGCGAAGCCTCCCACCGGAAGCCGCCTCTGCCATCGTTGAGATAGAGCCTGTCCTGATACGGATCGCTCTCTGCCTCGTCTCTCGTGCCGCCCGACACGACATACAGATCGAGATCACCGTCGCCGTCCGAGTCAAAAAACAATGCGCCCATCTCCTCGGAAACGCCAGATCCGGGAAGTTCGGATGAGATAAAGCCCCCTCTTTTCTGCTGGGTAAAAATCCTTCCGGGCCGACCAATCGAACCGGAAAGAAAAAAGTCATCCAGTCCATCGCCGTTCACATCAGCGACTGCTAGGCCCGGACCGAGGCTACTGTGCTTCATGGGCAGGAGCTGTTGCCTGTTAAAATCGTTGTTGGGGGTAGTCACTGCCAAGTAGTTTATTCCCAAGGCGGTAGAGACTTCCTCATAGGCTCTCGGTTCGTCATCCTGTTTTTCATAGGTGTCTAGGGATGATTGCTCTTGAGACACTGTCAGGGTTTTATTGCCGGCGGCCTGGCCGACAGTGGAGCGTGACCCATCTGGCCATATCACCCAGATCGAATCCAGAACCCCACGAGCACCCAGGCCGAAGGTCACGTCTTCAAACATCGCTGACTTATATCCTCTGGTGGGATGCAAAGACTTAGATAATATCTGCACTTCCCCTTTATCATAGATAAAACCACGGATTTCCGCTCCAATCGCAAGCGGATTGGAGGCCTTGCCGACTAGCTTGATCTTTATCCAATTCGCGGAGGAGTCGTTACCTGATATGTCCACTCGGCCGTTACGATAGATTCCAGCGGTCTCATTCAGATTGTTTGTCACCAGATCCAAATCTCCGTCTCCGTCCAGATCCGCATAAGCCATCCCGTTAGAAATCCCCAAGCCATCGATTCCCCAGCTGGCCGATACATCTTCAAAGGTGAAGTTCCCCGTATTTCTGTAAGCGTAATTATTCAGTTTGACTTCCTTGAGAATATTCAGTCCGTCCATTCTCAGTTTTTTCTTTTCCTCGGGGGTCATGAACGGCCCTAGGTTGTTAGTGTAATTGATGTAATCGAGGTCTGTGATGTCTTTGCCGTACCCGTTGGAGATAATCAAATCCTGTCTGCCATCCAGGTCAAAGTCAGCCAACAAGGGCGCCCAGCTCCAGTCTGTCTGAGACACACCGGCTACTTCCCCGATCTCGGCAAATGTCCCATCGCCTCGATTGAGCTGCAGGGTATTTCTCACGTACTGGGGTTCATAGCCTTTGGCGAGATTAGCATGATAGAGGTTGTAGTTTTCCGTGGGAGAAAACATCGTCTTTTGTCTCAAGTTATCCGGTGGAAACATATCCACCGTCACTAAGTCAGGCCAGCCGTCTCCATTGATGTCGCCCGCATCGGATCCCATAGCATTGAAACTCTGGTGATCGATTCTGGATTGGATCTCATTTCGAAATGTGCCATCCTGCTGGTTGATGTATAACAGGTCGTTGGTAAGGAAATCATTGGCCACGTAGATATCGGGCCACCCGTCTTGATTCACATCTGTGATGGTAAGTCCCAGGCCATAGCCCTCGAAGAGTATTCCCGCCTCCCTGGTCACAGTGACGAATTTTCCGTTTCCTTCATTTCTCAGCAGTACATCGTTGCTTTTGCCCATGCCATTAGTGATCCTAGGCCGGCTTACATTCCGCTGAAAACTCTCAAGTGCATTTGCCAATAGATAGCAGTCCAGATCGCCATCCCGATCGTAGTCGAAAAATGCAGCCTGTGTGAAATACCCCATCGCGTCCAGTCCATATGCCGCTCCTTGTTCCTCAAAGAACGGAACGCCATCTTGGTCATTTCCCTGATTGACAAACAGTAGATTGGGATTCCCGACTTCATATCTATTGGATACCGATAAGTAGATGTCCAGTCTGCCGTCCCCGTTAATGTCGGTAAAGGTCACCCCTTCCACCCAGCTAGTGGTGGAGACCTTGGCTACTTCAGTGACGTCGTCAAATCGGAATTGTCCCCTATTAACGTAGAGTCGGGAACTCACTTGATTCCCTCCAAAAAAAAGTTCCGGTAATCCATCCCCGCTCAGATCGGCGATTCCGACACCTGAGCCATTGTAGATGTAGTCAAAATCCACAATGTTAAACGTGTCAGATTCTGTAAGGAGATTGGAGAATTGTACTCCAGTATCCGAAGGACCTAATCTTTCAAAGAGTTTTTCTCCGTCCTGGCGGTCGCAGGCAAAAAAGAAAAGGAGGACGAAAGGAGCATAGATATGCTTGTTACTGCCAGAAGATATCACTTAACTAAAGTTTAAAATAACATATTGGAAAGGAGGATCCAGGTGAAATTCTGACCTTAAAGTAGGCCTTGAAGCAAAGAAGAGAATTGAAGGCTTTGTGCCTAAATCCTTCTCACGATTTTAAGCGATTTTTTTTTAAATTTGGATAAGTCGCTTTAAGATAAGCGGACTTCATTCAAATTTTTGAAATTTCCGTCCCAAAAAGATAATGATTTTATTTTTTTCGGTGATTCATCGGCAAGCTTTGAATTAAATTACTATTTTGGTAGAGCTGTTTTTTAAAAACAACAATAAAACCCAATCCAAACCTGGCAGATTACAAGGATCTGACCATAAACTTATTACCTATGTTAAAAACGATTTACCCAAAATCGCGATCACTTCCCCCATGGCTGTATTTGTCATGTCAAGTGACCTGCATGTTGGCGCTCCTGTTCATCACAGCTGCAGCGAATGCTCAATCGAAAGACGTCTCTGGCGTCGTCAAATCGGAGGACGGCCAAGCCATGCCTGGCGTCAACGTTTTAGTAAAAGGGACCACGATCGGCACTGCCTCGGACATTGACGGCAGATTTAACCTTTCAGTTCCTTCCAGTGAATCTGTTTTAGTTTTTTCATTTATTGGATACACGACCAAAGAGATCGTCGTAGGTAATTCCTCTCAATTAGATGTCGTATTGAATGAAGACCTCGCTTCCCTCTCGGAAGTTGTGGTGGTCGGATACGGTACCCAGGAGCGAGCTAAGGTGACGGGGGCTATCTCCTCAGTAAGCTCTGAAGAAATCACCGCCCTACCAGTAGCCAGTCTAGCTTCTGCCCTCCAGGGCCGGGCGGCGGGTGTTGCGGTGACAAACACGGGGTCCCCTGGCACTAACCCCCAAGTAAGAATCCGCGGGATAGGCACAGTCGGAAATAATGATCCCCTTTACGTCATAGACGGTATGCCTGCCGGAGGTCTTAATGAGATCAATCCTGCAGATATCGAATCAATAGAAATCCTCAAGGATGCCTCTACTGCCGCTATTTATGGTTCGAGAGGTGCCAATGGTGTAGTCCTCGTGACTACTAAAAAGGGTAAAGCGGGTAAGCCGCAGGTTAGTTTCGACGCTTACTATGGGACTCAGAAAGCATGGAAGACGCTTGATTTGCTGAATAGAGACCAGTATATAGCCTTCGGTACAGATCTTTTGCGAAATGCAAATTCCCCTCTCCCGGATAGATTTGGGAATCTAGGTGAATTTGCCGGTAACGACCTGGACTATCAGGATGAGATGTTTCGCGCTGCTCCTGTGCAGGACTACAATGTCAATGTTTCAGGCGGCACTGAAAATGTGCTTTACAACTTCTCCGTAGGTTATTTCAGTCAAGATGGTATCATGAGAGGAACTGATTTTGAGCGTTACTCTGTCCGTTCCAATACGGAATTCAAGGTGAATAAGCGGATCAAGATAGGGGAGACTTTTACGGTGGCTTATTCTAATCGCAACAATGAGCCATTTTCCGGGGGCAGAAGTCAGCTCGAACACATCGTCAAGGCTGTTCCTTACATTCCTGTCAGGGATGCCTCCCGACTGGGAGGCTTCAGAGCAACCGATAGGGTGGATGGATCTGATCCTGAAAACCCGGTTTTAAATGCCGAGCTTCGACGCAACAACGACCAAAACTTCAAGATGCTTGGCTCAGCCTTTGTCAACGTGAATATCATTGAAGGCTTGGATTACAAATTCTTGGTGGGAATGGACGTGGGTATCGGAAACAACTACCAATATTCGCCATCCTTCAACGCGGGGGACTTCCAGATCGCCAACTTTGCTACTATATCCCAAAATAGGTCGACGTATGTGTCTCCACTTTTCAGCAACCAGCTTACCTATACTAAGGACCTCGGAAAACATCATTTTGACTTATTGGGTGTTATAGAAAAGCAGACTTCAGTTTCTTCGGGACTTTCAGGAAATGGCCAGAATGCGCTAACCAACGATGTCCGCGAGCTACAAGGTATAGAAAACCAAACTACTTCATCCAACAGGACAGAATATGCCTTGATCTCTTATATAGGCCGGGCAAACTACGACTACAATCAAAAATATCTGATCAGCGCAACTATCCGGCGTGACGGAGGATCCAGATTTGGTCCAGATAATAAATGGGGTGTTTTCCCTTCAGTCTCTGCAGGATGGAGGGTCAGTCAAGAAGAATTTATGAAGGGACTATCCGCCGTCAGTGATTTGAAGATCCGAGGAAGCTACGGCGAGACGGGGAATAACAACATTGGGGATTATCGATATCAAGGCACGATAAATTCAAACATGTTCTACAATTTTAACGGTTCTCTAGAGTCAGGTAGCACCATTTCGAATTTGGCAAACGCAGATCTGAAGTGGGAAACGACGGTCATGAAGAATATCGGATTTGATCTCGGTCTTTGGAATGATCAATTCACCTTCTCCTTTGAGTGGTTTGAAAACAACACAGAAGACATGATCTTGCCTGTTCCCATTCCACAGTCATTAGGCTATGATGGTGCGCCAGTTGCTAATGTCGGGACGGTCAAAAACAACGGCATCGAGTTTACCGCTGGATATGAACTCCGTACTGGAGATTTCCAATTAGGTGTCAACGGTAATATAAGTTTTATAAATAACGAACTGGTCTCCCTCGGAACGGGCAACACTATATTGGGTCCAGACTTTCAAGGCGATGCTATGACGTTTACCGAGGAGGGTCAGCCGATTGCATACTTCTACGGGTGGATAGCTGATGGAATATTCCAAAGTAACGAGGAGGCGCAGTCAGCTCCAAAGCAAAACTTACCTGATGACCTTAGCACATACAATCCTGCCTTGCATACCAGTGCCGGTGATATTCGGTTTAGAGATATCAATAGCGATGGGGTGATCGACGCAAACGACCGAACCAACCTTGGACATTACCTTCCTGACTTTACTTACGGCTTGAATGCAAACGCATCTTACAAGGGGGTTGACTTTACGATGTTCTGGCAAGGAGTTTCGGGCAATGAAATCTTGAATAACCTTAGATATCATACTGAAGGTATGACACGGTTGTTTGGAGCGAGCGCAGTAGTGCTTGACCGCTGGACTCCAACTAACACGAATACCGATGTGCCACGGGCTGTGTCAGGTGATCCGAATAGAAATGCGAGAGTAAGTTCAAGATTGATAGAAGATGGATCCTACCTGCGATTGAAGAATATTTCGTTGGGGTACAGTATACCTACAAGCGCCCTGAACACTTGGAGCAAAGGAACGGTCTCCAAGGTCCGGGTATATCTCTCAGCTCAAAACTTATTTACGATCACAAACTACTCTGGATATGACCCTGAAATCGGGGTAAGGACTGGAATTGATTCTTCTTTGGGAACCGGTATCGACTATGGCCAATTCCCTGCAGCCAGAACTTTCCTAGGTGGTATTCAAGTGTCGTTTTAATCACATAACGTAGAAAAAACATGAAAACAAGATCCAGACTAATGGCAATTGTCCTGTCGGTCGGCTTAGTGGCCTGTGATGAAGATATATTAAGTCCTGTCAACCCAAATCAACTCGGTTCAGAGACATTCTATAAAACAGGTCCTCAACTAGTAGCTGCGATAAACTCAGCCTATGCGGGCCTTCAAGCCAATAATTTATACAATAGAGAGTATTTCTTCCTACAAGACTTATTGTCTGACGATGCAGGAAGTGGAGGCGCGCAGTTGGAAGCACCTCGAGCTGCAGTTTTAAATCACGTATTCGATGCATCCAACCCGTTGGTCGATGCGAACTGGAGGGGGTGGTATCGGATCATTCATAGAACCAATCTGGTATTGGAGAATGCTGCTACGCCCACGGATAACATCACCGAAGAACTGAGAAATCGGGTGATAGGAGAGGCGTATTTCTTGAGAGGGCTGGCGTTCTACGAGCTATCGACCTTATGGGGCGGCGTTCCATTGATGACAGCAAGTGCAACTTCTCCAGACGGACTCCCTAGGTCCACACAGGAGGAAGCTTTCAATCAAGTACAGTCTGACCTGTCGGAAGCGATCTCCAGACTTCCATTGCGTAGCGCCTATTCAGGATCAGACATAGGAAGAGCGACCAAAGGAGCTGCACAGGCATTGATGGCGAAGTTGTTGCTCTTTAGAGGAGATTTTGCAGGTGCGAAGCCTTACCTGACCGAGATTATTAACTCTAACCAGTATGCCTTGGTGGACAGGTATTTGGATAATTTCGAGCTCGAAAATGAAAACAATATCGAGTCGATATGGGAAATTCAATTCTCAGAAGACTTCGGTAATGCAGGAGCTTGGAACGGAGATGGAGGAGATATCGCAGAAGTAACTTTCCGAGGCCAGGAATACGGTCCCAATGCTTGGAGAAATATTATCCCGGGTGCGAATCTGGTGGCCGCCTTCGAAAAAACGCCGAAAGAAGATCCTAGAATGAGCTATAACTTTTACCGTCTCGGTGATACATTCAACTCAGGCGCGAGTGTCATCGACGAATCCACGGTCCAAGGGGATAACTCTAAGCCGAGCTGGAGAAAATATCAGATGATCTATCAAAGGGATAATGAAAACTCACAATCCGGGATCAATTTCAGAGCGATCCGATACGCTGATGTGTTGCTGATGATGGCTGAGGTAGAGAATGAGACTTCTGGCCCTGCCGCTGCTCTGCCTTACTTAAACAGAACCAGAAACAGGCCCTCTGTCATGATGCCTGAGTATCCGACGGCAGCCTATCCTACCGGAACCAAGGAGCAAATGAGAATAGCTATCCAACATGAGCGTCAGGTAGAGATGGCTGGAGAGCAAGTGAGAAACCGAGATATCAGTAGATGGAGAAGACTCGGGTTCTTGGCAAATGAGCCAATAACAAACTGGTCGTCCCGCTATGATCTGCTATCGATTCCAACTTCCGAACTGGACAATAACTCATCGCTGACATACTCAGATAAAAACCCCAGGCATTAA
>Ga0079224_100014847_pt1 | contig 10890 bp, 9 predicted proteins | sample Stecom2015_FD_80414 | JGI IMG/M metagenome (GOLD analysis project Ga0079224, IMG submission 80414) | Agricultural soil microbial communities from Utah to study Nitrogen management - Steer compost 2015 | ecosystem: Environmental > Terrestrial > Soil > Agricultural land | place: USA: Utah...
GACAATGCTGCGCGCCACTGCGGTGCGTGCGGGGGCGGTCTTGTCCAGCACGTCGACCACACGGACCTCGCCCGCCTCGTCCAGGAGACTAAGCGCCGACGCGGTGGAACCGGCCCTGGCCGGTGTGTCGGAAACGACAGTTGTTTTTATCATGCGCGAGAAGCGGTCGGAGCCGCGAAAGTAAAAATGGAACCGGGGAACCCGTGCTGTCGTCATGACAGCTTCGTGGCGCCGGCGCGGTATCCGATAACTATACCTGTATTTGCCGTCATTGTGAAAAACGCCACCTGCCAGAGTAGGTATTTATGTCATACGATGATGTTATGGTATGGACGCAGGCGCGATGGGGGAATTATCCTTAGCGGCGAAGCCAGGTGTTACACTAACTACACGTATATTTGCTTAATTCAGACAGGAGTCAATATGACAATCAGCATTGGAGAGCGGGTACCCGAAGGTACACTCACGGAGTTCATCGAAAACACAGAAGATGGCCAGAGCGCCGGTCCGCAGGCCTTCAAAGTGTCCGAGCTGGTAAAAGGCAAGAAAATAGTGCTTTTTGCCGTGCCTGGCGCCTTTACGCCGACCTGTACAACCAAGCATGTGGTTGATTTCATTCGTGATGCAGAGCAAATCAAGGCCAAAGGCGTGGACGAAATCTGGTGTGTCGCGGTCAACGATGCTTTCGTTATGGGCGCCTGGGGGCGCGATACGGGCGCAACCGGCATTATCCGTTTGCTGGCCGATGGCGCTGCCACCTGGACCACCGAGATGGGTCTGGAGCTGGATCTGATTGCGCGCGGTCTGGGCATACGTTCGCGTCGTTATTCGGCCATCCTGGAAGACGGCGTGGTCAAGCAGTTGAACGTCGAAGAGGGTGGAGAATACAAAATCAGCGGCACCCAGACGATCCTCTCTCAGTTATAAGCACACTCGGGCCGGCGCTGCCGATCGCGCCGGTCGTCAATGAGGCAGCTTTTGTTGCCGTGTTGATCGCAGGACCGCCGGCCCGACTTTGACGGGCCGGCTGCAGGCAGTTTCATTTTTATTGCATTTGTTGTTTTTTATCGTCCGTCTTTCTCGTCGGGTCAGAATGATCAGCCTTTTTCTGTCTTTTTTTTCTCTGTATCTGGCGACATTGCTGATGTCGCTCGGCACAGGGCTGTACAACACATTCATCGCGTTGCATCTGGCAGAACAGGGTGTCAGCCAGGTCTGGATCGGTTTGCTGATTGCTGCGTTTTACACCGGCCAGGTGCTGGGCGCGCGTTTCGGGCACAAGCTGGTGCAGCGCGTGGGACATATCCGCGCTTATGCGATCTCGGCTGCGATGGTGACGGTGCTGGTTCTGGCCCAGACAATTACCCCTCTGCTGCCGATCTGGGTATTTCTGCGTTTCCTGACCGGCGCGACCATGGTCACGCAATATATGGTGCTGGAAAGCTGGCTTAACGATCAGGCCGATCAGAACCAGCGCGGCAGCGTGTTTGCTTTTTATATGGTCATGTCGGGTCTGGGTCTGGTGTTCGGCCAGATGACCGTGTCGTTTTTTTCGCCGGAAGATCTGACCACGCTCAATGTGGTTGCCATGTCGATGGCGCTCTGCCTGATTCCGGTGGCCATTACGCGCCGCAGCCACCCGGCATTGCAGGTGCATGCGCCGATCAAACTCAAAGTGTTTATTCGGCTGGTGCCGATGTCCATGTTCGTGCTCTTTGTGGCGGGCAGTATCACCGGTTCTTTTTATGGCCTGGGGCCTGTTTATGCCAGCAAAGAGGGCATGGATACCGATCAGGTTGCGGTGTTTCTGTCCGTTTCGGTCATGGCTGGCCTGCTATCGCAGTGGCCGATGGGCTGGTTGTCTGATCGCATTTATCGCTTGAACATGATTCGCTTTAATGCGCTTTTACTGGGTCTGCTGACCATCCCGTTTTACGGTTACTGGCATTTGCCGTATTCGGTGATGCTGATCATGGTAGCGATCTTCGGCGTTCTGCAATTTACGATTTATCCATTGGCTACCGCCTTTGCCAATGAGCACGTCGATCCATCGCTGCGGGTGGGCTTAAGCGGTGTGTTATTGATGACCTACGGCGTGGGAGCGAGCCTGGGACCGTTGCTGGTGGGTAAGCTGATGGATATTGGCGGCGCGCCCATGTTCTATATCTATACGTCGCTGGCGGCCTTTTCACTGGTGATCTTTGTGCGTAAAGAAAAGGTCAAGGGTACCTATAAGGTGGATCCGGAACCCTTTGTGCCGATGTCGGTTAACGTGCAGGCCTCTCCGATGGCAACCGCGCTGGATCCACGGGTCGATGAATCGATTGATATTTCATCTGACGAACAAGCCATGGAAAAAGTACTGGATATTATCCAGGCCGGCGACCCGATTACTGAGTTGAACCTGCCCCATCGCGCCGATACGGATCACTCTGTGGCCGACGAAGACCTTGCCCTGGCGGGAGAAGAAATGGCAGATGAAGGGGGCGAGGGTGCCGGCGCGACAGGCGAAGCTGCGGCAGGGAAAGATGTAGCAGGCGAAGCTGCAGCAGGGGACGATGGCGCAGACGAAGCGGCGATAGACAGCGCGACGGCGCACGATGGTGCGACAGACGAAAGCGCGAACAAGAATATAGCCGATGTTCGGCATCCGACAGCGCCGCCGGAGAAAAAAACCTAGCGTGAGCACTCTGCCCGGGCGGTGGATCACGCTATTACGCCTTTTACGATGCACTTGGCGATGCTGGCGATCACGCTGTGCGCCCGGGTCGTCGATGCCCGGACGCCGTCGATTGGCGTCGATGGCGGAGTGCGTCACCAGGCGTTGTTGCCTGCTTCCTGTAACGGCATGAGTCGGTAACCGGCGGCATCGGATCCGGAATACGTCCTGTACGGCTATCGTTATGCCGCAGCAAACCACAAAATGGGTGATAGAAACCAGTCAGGCCATAAGCCTCAGGCTGACGCCCCGCCCCGGCGAGGGGCAAAGAGCAATTTCCAGAGATGTCTTCCTGCCTCATGGCGGCCCTTGCAGAACTGACGTTGCAGGTCTGGCGCCTTGCCTTGAAAAAGTTTTCGCGACGGCCTGAAAATCGCCAAAAGTTATCAGATAACCTGATATATTTATATCATGCAACTGACAACTTCAACGCTTACCGATCGCGTAGCCCAGGCGCTCATGCAGCGCATTGCCGATGGCGTGTACCCTGTGGGCAGCAAGCTGCCTTCGGGCAGGTTGCTGGCGGGAGAGTTTTCCGTGAGCGCGGCGGTCATCCGCGAAGCCACTGAACGTCTGCGCACCAAGGGGCTGGTGCGTACCCGGCAGGGCGCCGGCTGTATGGTACTTAGCCGCGATGTCAATGAAGGTTTTCAACTGCCGGTGGCGCAGCTGGTGGATCGCGATGCTTTGCGCCATATTTACGAATTGCGTTTTGAAATCGAAGGCGCTGCGGCAGCGTTGGCTGCAGTCCGGGCGACAACAGAAGACTTGCAGAATATGCAGCATATTTTGCGTTCGCTGGAGCAAAGCCTGCATTTGCCTGAAGAGGCGCTGGAGTGGGATGTAAGTTTTCACAGGGCGATTGCCGAGGCAACGCACAACCCGCACTATCGTGACTTGCTGGCTTACCTTGCCCGGCAATGGCGACAAAGTGTGCGTGCAGCGAGGATCCATACGCTGGAGACGGAACAGGCGCTACAGACGCAGCGAGCCTTGCGCATGCAGGAGTGCGAGGCGACCGCGAGTCCATTGTCCAGGCAGGTGCATGCCGAGCATGAGCAGGTGCTGGAGGCCATACGCCAGCGCGATCCGCAACAGGCTCGCAGTCGCGCCCAGACGCATCTGCGCAATGCCAGTGAGCGGTTGGGGCTCGATACCCGTGCGTTTATGCGCCAGCCAGGCAACTGAGGCATTCGAGCCAGGAATTTATTATTTTCGTAATCACACTGACTGCAACGCATGCAATCTGTCGCAGTTGGCTTGAACATTATTAGGAAAGACAATGCAGGAATTTCTTGAAAAATTGCAGGCAACGCTGGGACCGGATGTGGTGCAAACCGATGCAGCAGCCATTGAGCCATGGCTGAGCGACTGGCGCGGCGTATATAAAGGCAGCGCCCAGGCGCTGGTGCGTCCGGTTTCCACGGAACAGGTGTCGCAATGCATGCGTCTGTGCAGTCAATATAAAGTGCCGGTGGTGACGCGCGGCGGCAATACCGGGCTTTGCGGTGCAGCGACGCCTGATGCGAGTCCTGACAATATTATTTTGTCGCTGGATCGCATGAACACCATCCGCGCCATTGATACGATTGCCAATACGCTGGTGGCCGATGCCGGTTGCATTCTGGGCAATTTGCGACGCGCTGCCCAGGAGCAGGATCGCTTGCTGCCGTTGAGCCTGGCGGCAGAAGATTCATCGCACATTGGCGGCAACGTTGCAACCAATGCAGGGGGTGTCAACGTGGTGCGTTACGGTATGGCGCGCGAGCTGGTATTGGGGATCGAAGCCGTGCTGCCGGATGGAGACATTTTCAATGGCTTGCAGACGTTGCGCAAGGATAATACCGGCTACGATTTGAAGCAGTTGCTGATCGGTTCCGAGGGCACGCTGGGCGTGATCACCGGGGTTGCGCTTCGGCTGCATGCGCCAACCCACGTCCGTAGCGTCGTGCTGGCGGCTGTGCAGTCCGAGCAGCAGGCGCTGGAGTTGTTTCGCCTGGTATTTGGCGCCTGCGGACCGCGTTTGCAGGCCTTTGAGTTTTTCACCGATGCCTGCCTGGATCTGGTGCTGACGCATGTTGAAGGCGTGCAATTGCCTTTTGGCGACCGCCATCCGGCCTATGTGCTGATCGAGCTGGCCGATACGGCCAACGAGCAGGCGCTAAGCCAATTGCTGGAAGAAGTCATTGGTCAGGCGCTGGAGCAGGAACTGTGTATGGATGCGGCGGTGTCGGCTTCGTTGGCGCAACTGCAGGCGTTGTGGCGTTTGCGTGAAGAGATTTCCGAAGCGCAGCGGGCTGACGGTCCGCACCTTAAGCACGATATTTCGTTGCCCATCGAGCGCATTCCGGAATTTGTCAACACTGCCGAAGCGCAACTGCGCAAAGTCAGTCCCGATTGCAGGCTGTTTATTTTCGGCCATTTCGGTGATGGTAATTTGCACTACAACGTGTCGCGTCCGCAAGGCGCGGACAAGAGCTGGGCGGCCGAATGGGAGACCCGGATTGCAGATGCGGTGTTTGACGAGGTCATGGCGTACGGTGGCAGCATTAGTGCAGAACACGGCATTGGACAATTAAAGCGCCATGCCTTTTTGCATCACAAGGATCCATTGCAACTGAAATTGATGCGCCAGATCAAGCAGATATTTGATCCGCATGGCATTATGAACCCGGGTAAAGTACTGTAATTGCCCAGCGTATCGACAGCGCGCGCGCTCTGATATAAAAGCAAACAGGGGCGCAGTCTGAACCGCGCCCCCGGCAGCTGTCGTAAAACATTTTTAGCAGAACTGCACCGCAAAAGTCGGACCAATCAGCCGGCTTTTCTGCGTTGCAGTTTTTTTTGCGGAACGCGTTTCACAAATGTGAGCTGGAACGCATCAGGCTTTTGCTGCGCGGCTCCGGCAGCAGGGGCTGCGACAGGCCATTCAAGGCATGCTGTACGCGTCCGTTGCCTTGCCGTTAACCGCTGATCACCGTCCAGTAGTACAGCGTGAGGACTGCAATAATGGCAAGGGCTATGCCCAGCAGATTGATGCGACTGATTTTCTCGCGAAACAGGATGGCTCCCACAACTGTGCCCAGACTGATCACGCCGATATTCATGACAGTAAATACCAGCGTCGGATTGTCATGAAAGGTCTGGTGGGCCCGAATATAAAAGAGAATATTGCAGAAGTTGAGCAGTCCCAGCAGCAGTCCGCCCACGACGCTGCGGCCATTCCATTGCGTGCGGCGCACCAGCAGATACCCAAACATAATGACGCCGGCAAGCACAAACGATAAGAACAAGCCGCTGGAAAACGCCGTGCCGGTTTTGGCAATCTGCTTGAAAAGCATATCGACCACGCCATAGCCGAGCCAGATCAGAAAGAGATACAGCGCGCCCTGGCGTATATTGACGCCTGGCGTGGTATCTGCCGGCTTCCACAACAGACAGAACAACGCTGCGAATGCCAGCGCCAGACTCAGGCCGCGATTGACAGAGAGCGCCTCGCCAAACAGGACAAACGAAGCCAGAACGGTCAGAAACAGAGACAGCCGCTGCGCGGCATCGGCTCGCACAATGCCGGCGTATTCCACCCCCCTGGACATGATCATGAACAGCACCGGCAGTATGATGCCCAGTACGGCGAAAAGCAGCCAGGGAAACTGGTGGCCGGCCTTGGGTGCCAGCGCTGGCGCCAGCAGGAACCAGGTCAGTGCGCAGGCCATCACGTAATTGAAGGCGATGGCCTGGCGGATATCAATGCCCTGGCGGCGGGCGACCTTGAGCAGAACCGAGACGGCTACGCTGCAAAGAATGCTTAGAATGAGATAGGTCATATTTCAACTGTAAATGAAAACGTGATATCGGGTCAGCGATGCTGTAGACCAGGCGGCTCAGGGTGCAGCCAGGACGCTGCTGGTGCAGGCGCACGATTGATCGGCCATGTCCGCCGTGGGGGCAGTCTGGGTATCAGTGGGGCACTGGCCTACCGGTTTGAGATCGAGGCGCCGGAACAATGCCTGATCGGCCTGTAGCTGCGGATTGCCGGTGGTGAGCAGTTTTTCCCCGTAGAACATGGAATTGGCGCCGGCCATAAAGCACAACGCCTGCAGGCTGTCTGGCATGGCTTCGCGTCCGGCAGACAGGCGTACGAATGCGGTGGGCATGGTAATACGCGCCACCGCAATCGTGCGGACGAATTCGAACGGGTCGATCTCATCGTTGTCGGCCAGAGGCGTACCCGCGACTTTGACCAGATTGTTGATCGGCACCGATTCAGGATAGGGATTCATGTTGGCCAGCTGGGCGAGCAGGCCGGCCCGTTCACGACGCGATTCGCCCAGGCCGACGATGCCGCCGCAACAGACATGAATCCCGGCGTGGCGCACACGCTCCAGCGTATCCAAACGGTCCTGGTAGGTACGGGTAGTAATGATTTGCCCGTAAAATTCCGGCGAGGTATCCAGATTGTGGTTGTAATAGTCCAGCCCGGCCTGCTTCAGTTGCGCTGCCTGGCCGTCACGCAGCATGCCCAGCGTCACGCAGGTTTCCAGGCCCAATGCTTTGACGGCCCGGATCATGTCGGCGACTGCATCGACCTGGTGCGGCTTGGGGTTGCGCCAGGCGGCGCCCATGCAAAAGCGCTGCGCGCCCGCGTCTTTGGCTTGCTGCGCCGCTTGTATCACCTGGTCCAGCGGCATGAGTTTTTCCCGCTCCACGGCCGTATCGTACCGGGAAGATTGTGGACAATAGGAACAGTCTTCCGGGCAGCCGCCGGTCTTGATGGACAGCAGGCTGGACAGTTGCACCGCGTTGGGTTCATGATGTTCGCGATGCACCTGCCGGGCGCGGAAAAGCAGATCCATGAAGGGGGTCTGGTAGAGATCCAGTATGGCCTGTACCGTCCATGCGGCGCCGGATTCATGGTTATTGTGCGCTGAAAGAGTATCCATGCTTACGTTCCTTGTCGATTAGATAATGTCCCCCAGGCTCCGGCAATGCAGGGCAGAGGAATATGACGATGTAAACGTATGCTACGCAAGCGATTGCATTGACGCAATTTAAATTAATTGTCCAATGATGGCGTGTTGTCGCTTTTTGCGCGAAATTAACGGAAGTTAATTTTTTTTGTGGGTGGCAGTGACGGGAGGGCGCTTTGCCGGGCATGGCGCGATTGGCATCGGCACGCTATCGGGCCGCATATGCGGGATGGCTGGCGTTATTTGGCCAGCGGCAGCGGGGCGGCCCGCCTGCCAGCCGCTTGCCGGATCAGCCGCCGTAAATATCGTATTTGAAATATTTGTCGGCAATTTTCTGATACGTGCCATCCTTGCGGATTTCATCAAATGCCTTGTTCAGCGCATCCTTCAGTTCGGTATCGTTCTTGCGCACGGCAAAGCCGGTGCCCTGGCCAAAAATCTCGGGATCGGCAGAAGAGGGGATCGGATCGCCAACGATCTGGAAGTCTTTTCCTCCGGGACTTTCCACGAATTCGGTGGTGACGCCGCCATCGGCAAACACAATATTGACGCGGCCGGTGGTCAGATCGTTATAGGCGTCTTCCAGCGTTTTATAGCGCTTGATATTGGTGTCCTTGAAGTACTTGGTTGCGTATTTGTCCTGGATGGTGCCTTGTTGCACGCCCAGGTCCAGGCCCTTGAGGCCTTCCGCGGTGGACTGATAGGTTGCGCCTTTCCTGGCAACGAACATATTGGGCGTAGTCCAGATTTTCTGCGTGAACAGGACCGCTTTTTCGCGTTCGGGCGTAATGCTCATGGAAGAGGCGATGACGTCAAATTTCTTGGCGCGCAATGCCGGAATAATGCCATCCCAACCCTGATTCTGGAAAGTGCACTTAGCCTGCATCTTTTCACACATGGCCTTGGCCAGGTCGATATCGAAACCGACGATTTCGCCTGATGGACTGGTGGACTCAAAGGGCGCGTATGTTGCGTCCGTACCGAAGCGGATGGTTTTGTCAGCCGCGACAGCCGAGGTGGAAACAGCCAGCGCGATCGCGCATAGACCGATTCCGAAAACGTGTTTTTTCAGGTTCATGGATATTCCTAAATGACGTAAGCAGTGCTGCAGCAGAAGAACAGCCACCCGGCCGGCGCCGGATGCATGCCTGTTTGCATGAGGCCATTGCCCGATCTGTGCCCGTTTGCAGCGTTGTAGCACCACCGCAGGCGGTGGTCCGGATTGAAGATTATGACAGCATCCGCCGGAAAATGTACAGGGAGTTTCCCTCAGGCGGCATAGCGGGCTAAGGGAAAACCGGCGGTTTATTTCACTGACCGGGGCGATATAATGGCCGCGGGTGCCGGGATGGCGGATAAAATTGGGCGCCAATGGCTTCGGTTTTGCCGGGCCGGGGCATGCGCCGGGCGCAGTTATTGCGTGCGGGTCGTGGCCAATGGTATTGTTCTTTGCCCGTCAGGCACTGCAACGAATGGGTTGTGTATAGTCAAAAGGTATGCGCAGCGCCATGTAATGGGAAACAGGATGGAAGAAATAAATCTGATCGGTCAGTATCTGCCCCGCATTTTACAGGGAGCGGTGCTGACGCTTGAAATCGCCGTGCTTTCGCTGGTCATTTCTGTTGTCATCGGGTTGGCGGGCGCCAATATGCGGCTGTCGCGCAATCGCCTGCTCTCGCGTCTTGGCTGGCTCTATTCCAGCGTCGTGCGCGGGGTGCCCGACCTGATCTGGATGCTGATGGTGTACTACAGTGCGCAAATCGGCCTGAATGCGATCACCGAAGCCTGGGAACTGGATTATTTCGAAATCAGCCCGTTTGCTGCGGGCGTACTGACGCTGTCATTCATTTTTGGCGCCTATTTCACCGAAACCTTCCGTGGCGCCATCATGGCCATCCCCTATGGACAGATCGAAGCCGGCCACGCTTACGGCATGGGCGGCCTGCAGGTGCTGCGGCGTATTACCTTTCCGCTGATGATGCGTTTTGCGCTACCCAGCGTGCGCAACAACTGGCTGGTTCTGACCAAGGCCACCGCGCTGGTATCCATTATCGGCCTGGACGACATGACGCGCATAGCGCAGCAGGCCGGCAGCGCAACTCACCTGCCATTCATCTTCAACACCGTCTCGGCGTTGCTGTTCCTGCTGCTCACGACGGTATCGCTGTATGTCTTCCGTTATCTGGATAAGCATTATCAGCGCGGTTTCGCCAGGGAGGACGCGCATGTCTGAGACGCTTTCCCTGTTTTTTGACGCGCTGGTTACCTGTCTGCAGGCAGCGCCGTTAACGCTCACACTCACGGCATTGTCGGTGGCGGTGGGGTTGTGCATGGCCATTCCGCTGTCGGTGATCCATCAGCGCCAGCGTACGCCGGCTGCACGCCTGGTTCACGCCTTTACCTACTTTTTTACCGGCACGCCCCTGCTGGTGCAGATCTATATTATCTATTACGGTATCCCCAGCTTTAATTTCATCGGCCAGCTCATGTCACAGCCCGGTTTCGGCTTTCTCAAGGAAGGCTTTATCTGGGTGCTGGCTGCCCTGACGCTGAACACAGCCGCCTATTCCACGGTAATTTTTTCCGGCGCCATCAAAAACACCGATCGCGGAGAAATTGAGGCGGCCCGCGCCTTTGGTATGAATCGTCGCGATGCGATGCGCCGCATCATTCTGCCGTCAAGCCTGCGTCGTGCGTTGCCTGCCTATAGCAATGAAGTCATCATGACTATGCACTCCACAGCGCTGGCCTCGACGGTGGCCATGATGGAAATTACCGGCGCGGCCAGCCTGTTCGTGACCAATACCTATCAGCCTTTCATAGCCTATTCGGCGGCCGCGTGTATATACCTGGTGCTCAATTTCGTGCTGGTCTATATCTTTCGCAAAATCGAGCAGCGCTATCTGGTTCATCTCAATTCCCGACATCTGGCACAAGCATAATGCAGCAAAAAAAACATGTTTTATCACTGAGCGCCCCCGGTGCTTCATTTGAAATCAATGCCTTTCATTTCGGGCCGACCGATACCGGCCGCAAGGTGTATATGCAGGCCAGCCTGCATGCGGACGAACTGCCCGGTTCGCTGGCGGCTTTTTATCTGAACCGGCGTCTGCAGGAGCTGGAAAAGCAGGGCGCGCTCAATTGTGAAATCATCCTGGTGCCGTTTTGCAACCCTATCGGACTGTCGCAAAGCGTGTTCTA
>Ga0079224_100014849_pt1 | contig 10890 bp, 10 predicted proteins | sample Stecom2015_FD_80414 | JGI IMG/M metagenome (GOLD analysis project Ga0079224, IMG submission 80414) | Agricultural soil microbial communities from Utah to study Nitrogen management - Steer compost 2015 | ecosystem: Environmental > Terrestrial > Soil > Agricultural land | place: USA: Utah...
CACATAGACCACCTTACGGCCATTGATGCCACCTTGTTCGTTCAGCATTTTCACGTAGTCACCTATGCCGGCATGAATGCCGACCCCGGCAAAGGCGAACACCCCACTCATGGGAATGGAGCCGCCTATGACTATGTCTTCGCCCTGGGCTTGAGCGGCGGGTGACATGGCCATACCCAGCGAAAGCCCCAGAGGGGCTGCCCAGCGCCTCATCAAGTTGGTTAAACCTGTATAGCGGTGACTCATGCGTTTCTCCTGAAGTGGATGGCCTGACTCCGTTCAATTGCGGAAAGGCCAGAGGTGGAAGAAGCGCCGTATGCGTCGCCATACTTCGGCGAGGCCATGCGGTTCAAAAATGAGAAAACCAACAATCAACAGCCCGAACACAATGGTGCGAACCGGGGACACGTATTGAAGGGTATCGCCGCTGACAGGCAGCATGCTCACCGCAATACGCAGCACCTCCGGCACCATGGTCATGAAAATAGCGCCAAGAATGCCGCCCAGAATGGTTCCCATGCCGCCTACGATGATGGCAGCCAGAAAAAAGATCGACATAATGAGTGGGAAGCTCTCCGGCGTGACCACCCGAAAGAAGTAAGCCCACATGCCGCCGGCCACACCTGCGTAAAAAGACGACAGTCCGAAGGACAAAAGCTTGTAGCGCAGTAGCGGAATGCCCAGTACCTCGGCAGAAATATCGCGATCACGAATGGCTATGAAGGCGCGGCCAATGCGGGTACGGAACAGATTGGCAGCCCCCAGCACCATGAGCACCGTGGTGGGCACGATCAGCCAATAAATGCGGAAGGATGTGTCCAATGGGATACCTACGAACTGGGCGGGCGGAACGGTCATGCCACCGGTTCCGCCGGTGAAGCCGGAATTGACAAACAGAAAGTGCGCAAGGAAAGAGGCCGCGATGGTGACGATGGCTAAATACAAGCCCTTCACGCGCAAGGAGGGAATGCCCACCACAATGCCGCCGACCATGGCGACCACGCCCCCCATGAGCAGATTCAGAAAAAAGAAGGCGCCGACGTACTGTTCCATGACGGCCACTGTGTACGCCCCCAAGCCCATGAAGGCAGCCTGCCCCAGGCTGACCAGGCCCGTGTAGCCGGTCAAAATGTTGAGACCGGTCGCGCTGGCCACATTGATGGCCACCAGGCAAGCCAGGTAGAGCCAATAATCATTCGCCATGAAGGGGTAAAGAATGAGGGCGAGCGCAAGGATGCACACCCATACGCGCTGTGTGCGGGAGTCGAACAGGGCTTCGTCCTGGCGATAGCTTTCCTTGGCGGTTGCAATACGCATGTTCAGAGCCTCTCAATCTCGCGTGTGCCGAACAACCCATAGGGCCGCACCATCAATACGGCGACCAGCACCAGGAAAGTAACGAGCAGCTTGAATTCGCCGCCAAGAAAGGCGCCTGCAAGGGCCTCCAGTACGCCAATCAGCAGGCCGGCCAGCAGAGCCCCCAATACGCTGTCGAGCCCGCCCACAATGACCACCACCAGCACCGACAGGCCGAAAACACCCATCGAGGAAGACACACCGCCAATCGCGCCCACTGCTATGCCCGCAATGGCAGCCAGTGCCGCAGCCACCACCCAGGCTATGGAGAACACTCGGGGAACATTAATGCCCATGGCGTAGGCCGCAGCTTGGTCGGTCGCTGTTGCGCGCAAGGCCACCCCGCCGCGCCACCAGCGGAATACGACGAGGCTGACGGCGACCAGCACCACTGCCACCAGAAAGCTGTAGAAAATCTTCGGAGAAACGAATGCTTCGCCGATGAAAATGGGTTCGTTGGGTATGAATTCAGGCAGCCGGCGCTGGTCGGCGGACCAGATTAACTCGACAACGCCCACCATAATGGAACCCAACCCTACGGTCACCATGAACACCGAAATGGGAGATTCGCCCAACATGGGGCGTATCGCCAGGCGCTCAACCACTCCACCTAGTACTGCACACACGGCAATAGCCGCCACGATCGCCACGGGTATGGGCCACTGCATGCCGGCCGCAAAGGCAAAGAAAGCATAAGCGCCCAGCATGAGCATTTCTCCGATGGCGAGATTCACCACCTGGGTTGCCTTGTAGATAATGACAAAGGCCAAGCCTGCCAATGCATACAAACCACCCGCTCCGATACCAGCGAGAACCACTTCGAATAGAAAGAGCCAGTCCATCAAGCCACCTCGCCCAAGGAGTTGATGGCCGGCCGTCCTGCCCGCAAGCGTTCGCGCAACTCGGTGACATCGCCCGAGCCCAGGTAGGCGCGCACCACTTCGGGGTTGGACTGCACGTCCTGGGGCTTGCCTTGAGCGATTACCTGTCCGAAGTTGAGCACCACAACATGGTCGGACAAATCCATCACCAGACCCATGTCGTGCTCAACCATGAGAACGGTCACGCCCCATTCCGCATTCACATCCAGGATGAAACGGGCCATATCCTCCGTCTCTTCCCGGTTCATACCGGCCACAGGTTCATCCAGCATCAATATCTTGGGCTGCATGGCCAGCGCACGAGCCATTTCCACGCGCTTTTGCAAGCCATAAGGCAAAGAGGCCACCGATGCGTGCCGAATATGGTCTATTTCCAGAAAATCGATGATGCGAGCCTCGATGTCGGCCCGCAGCTCCATTTCCTCGCGACGCGCCGTCCCCATATAAAAAAGGCTTTGCAGGATGTTGGTCTTAAGCTGACAGTGGCGCCCCAGCTTGATGTTGTCCAGTACGGACATGCCCCGGAAAAGCGCAATATTCTGGAAGCTGCGGGCCAGACCCAATCGTGCGCGCTGTGGCGCTGGCAAGCGGGTGATATCACGCCCTTCGAACTCCACCGTGCCGGCGACCGGCCGATAGAAGCCCGAAATGGTATTGAACAAGGATGTCTTGCCGGCGCCGTTGGGCCCAATCACTGTAGTGATTGAGCCTGGCTGCACGTTAAAGCCCACTCCATTGAGGGCCTTCACACCGCCGAATGCCAGCGTCAGGCCGTCGACTCGCAGGACAGGATCCACTGTCGTCACGCATGCCTCCCCAACCATCTGTTTATAGTTTTCTGGGTTACAGCCGAGTGCCCTTGCCTCCCGAACGAGCGCTCGGTTGAACAATGGACGACTGAGCGCGGGCCGACAAGCGCGGAAATACCCTCAGCTGCAACGCAGCATGGATGTGCTGCAGATAGTCCGGGCGCCGATCGCAATAACCCGCCGGCAACTCCACCACCGATGACGCGCGGCGTTCGTAGGCTATGCGGTTCGGCATCAGGCGCGTCCGCAGTCCACAAACCTTCATGTCCGAACTCAGAAAGACGACATCAATAGGCCGGTGCAGAAAAAACGTGTGGATGGCGCGACATGGGGTGATAAGCAGGCCCTCTTCTGGACCAAGGTAGGTCAGACGATGGAGCCCAAACAAGCGAGAGAAGAACGTCGGCGCAATGTGCAAGTTGAGCGCTGGCGTGTCGCAAACGCTTGTCATTGGAGGAAGAGTGGCTGTCATCAGGGAGTATCGATGGCTTGATGAGGTAGTCATTCGAGCAGCTCAAGAAACTGTATGGCCAACGGGAAAGCAATGATCAGAAATGAACAGGGAAATATGCAGAAAACCAAGGGAAACATCAGCTTGACCGGTGCCTCCAGCGCTTGCTTTTCTGCCCGAAGAAAGCTGTCGCTGCGCCATTGATCGGCATGCGCCCGCAGCACGGGTCCAAGACTCATTCCCGACATCTCAGCTTGCAATACAGCGGCTACAAATTGCTGAACTTGCGCCAGGTCACAGCGTTGGGCCCAGCTTCCCAAGGCATCCTGGCGCGAGGCCCCCGCTCTGATATCAGCCAGAAGATGCCGGATCTCTTCCCTCAATGGACCATCCGGACCTTTTTCAGCCACTTGTCGAAGCGCACTCTGTAGATTGAGGCCAGCCTCCACGCACAAAGTCACCATGTCCAAGAGGAAAGGGAATACCCTGAGCATGGCTCTCTGACGCCGCATTGCCTGGCGTCGCAGAAAATCGACCGGCCACCAGGCAGCACTGGCGGCGGTAAAAGCGGCAATCATGGCCACTGCAGGAACCGGCAGCTGCTGTGCGAGCGCCAGAACCACCAGGCCCGCCGTTGCCATGGCCAACACGCACTGCAAGGCAAAAAAGTGTTGAGGTGATTCAAAGGAGTCTGTGCCCGCCTGCTGCAAAAAGCGTGCAAGGCGATGTCGAAGGTTCCAACTCATAAAACGGCTGGCTACCGGAACGAGGGCCTCAACCCATGGCCAAACAAGTGAGAACGCCAGTGGTTGCCGTGGGCGGCGGGACACATTAAACCGTGTCAATGGGGAGCCCAGCCATAGGAGCAAGAGGCAAAGGCAGAGTGCAGCCATAAGGACGCTAACGCCCAACCACATCGTTACACCTCTATCTTCACGATTCTTCGCACCAAGCTGATACCGATGAATTCGAGCGTGAAAACCACTCCCAAAACCAGCCACCCGCCCGGGGTTGTCCATAGCGCCCGCATCGTAATGGGGTCTAGCATGTTTAACGCTACGATGAGCAGCGCGGGCAGGCTACCCATGATCCACGCCTGCATACGACCCTGAGATGTCAGGGCACGGATTTTCCCAATCAGTTGCAGTCGTCCGCGAAGGGTGCGAGAGATTTGTTCAAGGGTGTCCGCCAGGCTGCCACCCGTGTCTCCGGCTACTTTTATCGCCGCAACAACCAGCGCAATGGACTCATTCGGAATGCGCCTGTTCAGAGCATCCAGCGCTTCAGCCAAACTCACGCCCATGCGCTGTTGCTGAAGTAGTAGACCCAACTCCTGGGACAGCGGCCTGCGAGTATGCAGACATACCTGTTGCAGACCTTTTTGCAGCCCGGCGCCGGAGCGCAAAGTACCCGCCAGCGCCAGTAGGAGATCTGGTAATTGTTCCTCGATCTGGCGATTGCGTCGGTGACGCGCCCATTGCAGCAAACAGCGAGGTAATAGCAGTGTGGCCAGCCCGGCCGCTGCTGCTATTACCAAGCTTTCTGAAACCAGCAATGTCAGTCCGGCAGCAGCGAAGGCTAGCGAGACATTAGCACCCCACAACTGGGCCGGATCCAAAAACACGAAGAAGTCTGCAAGGTTGCTGACAGCATCCTGCTGAAAGGTGACCCGGTACCTTCCGTATTCTCGTTGCAGCAATTGCATGCCTAGCCACGCGGCTGTTGTGGCCACCACGCCTGTGGCCAGCATAAGGATCACGACCGCCATAAGCTCTCCATACCCGTGTGAGCCAGCGCACTTACCTGACACATCCATTCAGAGGGGACCAGTCGAGGATTTTCTGAAAAGCATTCTGGCTGAACCCCGCAGCCTTCAAAACGAGGATCCGGCTCCCCCCGATAAACGAAAAGATCCTGCGTCTGTATACGCCCGGCCTCTATACCGGTCACTTCCACTATGGCGACGACCAAGCGCCGCCCGTCGGATAGCCGGGCTTGCTGAACGATGATGTCTACTGCCGCGGCAATATGTTCACGGATGGCGGAGAGTGGCAGATCCATGCCCGCCATGAGGACCATGGTTTCCAAGCGGGACAGCGCATCCCGCGGTGAATTGGCGTGCAAAGTAGTGAGAGACCCCTCATGGCCAGTGTTCATTGCCGCCAGCATGTCGAAAGCTTCAGCACCACGACATTCTCCGACGATGATGCGGTCGGGCCTCATGCGCAGCGCATTTCGTACAAGGTCACGAATTTCTATTCTGCCTTTACCTTCTGCATTGGGCGGCCTGGCTTCCAGCGCGACAAGATGTTCGTGACTCAGCTTCAGTTCCGCTGCATCCTCGATCGTGATCAGGCGCTCCCCTTCTGGAATGCAGTTCGAAAGAATATTGAGGAGGGTCGTTTTGCCGGACCCTGTCCCCCCCGACACGAGTATGCTCTTACGCGATTCCACACAGACGCTGAGAAATTGCGCCATGTAAGTATCAAGACTACCCGCCGCAAGAAGGTCGGCCATGGTAAGGCGGCGTTGCGGAAACTTGCGGATGGTCAGGCACGGACCGCGCAGGGCAATGGGCGGAATTACTGCATTTACTCGCGATCCATCCTTGAGCCGGGCGTCCACCATGGGAGACGACTCGTCCACGCGTCTTCCAAGCGGCGCAACGATACGATCAATGACAGCGCGAACGGCTTGATCGCTACTGAAACTGCGTGGGAGACGGTGCAGCTTGCCCGACTGCTCGACAAATACCTCATCATGGGCGTTCACCATGATTTCACTTATTGAAGGGTCTGACAGCAGCGGTTCGAGGAGGCCCAGCCCCACCGCCTCATCTACGATTTCTCTAAGTAATTGTTCCTTGTCGGCGTTGGAGGGCAGCTCCATGTCATCGGCCAAGATGCGAGTCAATGCCTCCGCCGCTTCTTGACGCAGGACATCATCGCTGAGTGTCAGGATATCTCGGCGCCGCAAATCCAATGTCTCGAGCAGAGCCTTATGCAGGCGCCGGCGGTGGTGAATCTCCTCGTTGTGCTCCGAGCCGCTGTGCGAGTGTTGTCGTAGACGCGTACCTTGCTGTTGCGAAGTAAATTTTTCGGAGGCGTCCGGCAAATCCTCGGATCCCAGTGTTTCGTAAACCTCTGAACCTGGCTTGGAATTGCTTGCGACTATGGCGCTGCAGGCGGCCATGTGTACTAATTCTGATACGTCGCCAGATCTTGCTTCACCATCACGTTGGGTCGGACTTCCTGGGACCGAAGACGATGGAGTCCCGGGTTCGGGTAAGTTCAGTACGCGCATCCGACATGGACCAATGACGATTTCATCGTCAACGAGCAGCGGCCCGTACTGAGCGACCCGTTGTCCATTTACATGGCTTCCTGACAGCCCGCCCAGATCTTCGAGAAACAAGGATGACCCTCTCAGTTGGATTCGAGCGTGATGCTTTGCCACACGCCATGATCGCAGAGTCAAGGTGCAATCCTCTGCTCGTCCGATAGTGATCGGAAGTGCAAACCGCCTGCACTCGGTTCGCCCATCCTCGTAAGCCAATTCCATTGTCAACATTCGTGTTCCCTCTGACGATGTCTCCTTGCGGTTTCGTGCTGAACTCCCATTCCAACCCCGTCTCATTCATTTGTTCTTGGGGCTCCATTGACCCCCCTCCCCCTTCCATGGCTGCCACATCGGCGTTGCGGCATTGGGCAAAGGTTTTTGCGGTGCTCCCATGTTCGATTTGATAAGCAGGGGTTTGTGTGGGAAGCCCTCTTCCAGCAGCGCCCTACCGTCAATGACTCTTTTCTGCAGATCCGGATGATCTGGAGCCGCTACGATCGGGGTGACGAAAACAGCGAGCTCCGTATCGTTTCTCTGCTTCCTCACTGAGCGAAACAGACTTCCGAGTAGTGGCAGTGCGCCCAGACCCGGAACGCTGTCAATGTTGCGGGCGTTTTCGCGAGACAAGAACCCAGCTAGTACGAGCGTCTGACCAGAGCGCGCGTTGAATTCTGTGGAGGCCCTACGCGTCTTCAAGGCCGGCCCGTTTTCTACTGAGAGCGCGTGGTCCACGGAACTTACCTCAACTTCAATCCGGGAACGGACGATGCCATTGCGCTCAACCTTGGGCGTGATGCGCAAGGACACGCCGTAGGGTTTGAACGCAGTATTGGTAGTACCGTTGGCGTCCGTCGTGGAATATGGCACTTCTCCCCCCGCCAGAAACTCCGCCGTTGAACCGCTGCGCGCTATGAGCTGGGGCTGCGCCAAGACAATGGCCTGCCCCGCCTGCTGCAGTGCATGCAATTGGGCTGGCCATAGGACGCTTGCACCCAAGTAGCCGGCGGCGACTCCAGTCGGAAAGTTGGCGGGTACGACGTTTTCTCCGGGACGCTCAACGATACGACGGCTTCCACTGTCCCACGCAAGGGCGGCATTGATGCCCCCGCTTGCCGGCGACTGCCACCTTATGCCCAGTTCTTGAATGAGGGACCGTGGTACCTCGAGAACTTGGACATCGAGCATGACCATGCTGTCCCATCCAACCCTCCCGGTGAAATTCAGTATTTGCGGATAGCGTTGCGCCAGTGCTTCGACACGTAGCAAGTCGTCATCTGACAGCCCGTCCCCCTCCACCAAAAGCTTGTCGCCTACAGCAGTGAGCGCGACACCAGGGATACGACCCAGTACTTCGCGCAGTTCCTGTTCTATACGCCGGGCGCCTTCGGGGGCCACTTCGACGTCAAACCGGCGCCTTTTCCCGTCTGCCGACCAAATCTGCAGCACACTGGAGCCCTCATTTCTGGCAAACACAATGACTTCTTTTTCTTCCGTGGTCACGGCATTTATGACATGTCCATCGCCGACCGCCACCCTGGCCACGTCAGTGGCGGAGAGCACGCGCACTTCCCCCACCTGCATGTGGAGCACTGTTTCACACCAGGCGGTGCCCGACTGCATGAAACAGACAAAGAGGACGAGGCGACAGTAGCGGCGGACGCTCATGGCTCACTCCATGCCGTCCACTGAAATCAGATCTGATGTGAGCATGTCGCGATCCGCAATGCGTTGCTGCAGCCAGGCACTGGCAAGCGTCTGAGTATCAGGCAGGTCGAACAGCCCCGAGGGGTTCCTTACGACGGTCGCTTCCGGTACAAGCCGGGGCACTTTGCGCGGCTGCTGATTTCCATACAGCACGGGAGCCCTTGAAGCAGATCGGACGGGAGGAGGATTCGCCACACCCAGCAGACTCGCCAAGTCGCCCCGCACGGCTTTCCTGGTGGGAAGACTGTCGGTCGGGTTGCGCAATACTGCTGTAAGCGTACCGGCTTGGCGAGCGGCGACCAGCTTGACTGCGTCTTCGGGAGAAGTATCGAGAGTCACGGTCGAGTACCCTCCTCCGGCGGTAACATTTTGCTCATTGATAGAGAGGGTCTGTGTCCCTGTGGCGAGCACCAGCACCCCTTGCAGTAAGGGGGCGGTTATTCTGCGCCGCTGATAATCGAAGGACACATAGAGATCGATCAGATCGCCCGGTTTCAGCAAGCCGGAAACCGAATTGATCGCATCAACCGGCATGGTAATGGCCCGTCGCCCTTCACCCAGTTGGGCAGAAAATGCCACATTCACCGTCTCTTGCGCGTGCGCTGGCACAATGAGATCTCCCGCCTTTAATCCGTGGCGCAGCACCAACCCTATTAGCGCCTCATGGCGACCGGGGGCCAGACTGTCACTGGGTACCAAGTGCACCGGAAATTCCCGGGTGGCGAGATGCTCGACAGTGAGCCGTATACCGGGCGGCAGATCGTGGGCCGCTACAACTCGCGACACCATCGGAATACGTGACTGTGCCTCCAAGCGTTCAACATGACCCTGTATGTGCTGGCGGGCGGCCCAGGCAGCCACGAATCCGGCAAGGATGGCCAGTCCCAGTACAAGCACTGAGCGAGACGCTCGACCCTGGTTTCTGAAACTTGGAATCAGTCGCTTCAGCCAGTTCATGTCAGTGCCCCGGGAGAGTTAGCACAACGCCCAAGCTGCCGGTTTCCGCAGGCGGAATGATGATGCGACCATCTGCCACTTCGCTTACTGACCCGTTCGGCGCTTCAAGTCCATTCGTCAATTCAAGTATCCCGGTCGGACCAAAATCGAAAATACGTTCTGGACCCTGGCCCAGCCTGGGAGCGGGGTTCGGGCTACCGGAGCTTCGGGTGGTATTGAGTGTCGAAACATAACCTTGGGCCCCGCCGGCACTGCCATGAATTTCGGCGAGCAGATGTTCCCCTTCACGCATGCCCGACATCAGCACGCGCCCGTCTCCTACAAGAAACCGCCTTAATTCTTTGTATTGGCGGGCCAACTCGCGCACCGCGGCCTCTGGTGTCAGAGAAGTTGAGAAAGGTCGCACCGACAATTGTTGACCATTCAAACGCAGCTGCCAGGAATCACTCCATTCGATAATGTCTGCACGCGCTCCCATGCTTGCCGCCCCAAGGACAAGCCCTGCGAAGAGTGACCGCCAGACGGTGCGAACTGTCAGCAGCAAAACCAAACCGTGCATTCCCCCTCCTCATCCATATTTATTCAACGATCAGGTATTCGGGCAGCATTCCTGTCCAGCGCGTCAACCAGTCAAACTCGGGGGCTGCCCTGCTCCATCCCGCGTCAACAGCCGCTGCCCTGCTGACTACAACGGCTCCCGCCTTGGCAGACTGCGCTTGAGCCTCTGACCATGCGTACGAGGAAGCGGCAGTGATCGCTTGCGTCTGGGTGTCGGATTCGGCATTGCCAGCGCCCGTCAGAATGGACGTGCTGCGCTGAATGCTGGGATAACTACCGTCGAAGGCATCGAGGCCGAGCAGGCCGTCTTCCCCTGCGACTCCACGCTTACGGAGGTCGTTGCGGAATTGAACGCTCAGCCGGGCACGCAGCACGCCGGTATCCTCAAGGCCCCATCCCCGCCGGAGTTCCGAGACATTCGGCTGTAGCCCGCCGGGCTGCGCAAAAGCAGTCAGCGTGTCGGAGCGCTGAATGTTCAGGGTCAGATCTGCGCTTGGATCAACCGCGGCCTTGGCCCGCCGGTCCAACCAACCATGTGCAGCACCCCTGAAGTAGCTGCGCACCATGGCAGCAGGCTCTGCGGCCTGTTCCGCGCGTGCAGCGACAAATGCTGCATGACGACTGGCGTGTGTCGCCGACAAGGCAATGTCCTGCAGGTGTGCAAGCCAAGGTATGGCCACCCACATGCTCGCCAAGACCAACATCAGCACGAGCGTCTCGACAATGGCTTGGCCCTTCTGAATCACAACATGCATAACCCATGTTGCAGAGTATCTGGCCGCGAACATCACTTTTCCCCCTCGGCACTGGGTTTCCTTAGACGCGCGTGCCAATA